>Ga0316203_1000074_pt1 | contig 185603 bp, 142 predicted proteins | sample 6monrhotite_MG_FD_204940 | JGI IMG/M metagenome (GOLD analysis project Ga0316203, IMG submission 204940) | Microbial mat bacterial communities from mineral coupon in-situ incubated in ocean water Damariscotta River, Maine, United States -... | ecosystem: Environmental > Aquatic > Marine >... | reverse complement strand
ACTTGCTGTTTCCATTAATATCACCTGTTAAGTTCTCCGAGCCAAAGCTCGAATATAACAAAATAGGTGGGTCAATTTTACTTGCTAAAACCCACTAAAGTGGATCAGTTTTGCATGCTAATTAACAGCTCTGTATCAATCTTTTGTCGACCATTTAATTTCTCAACAGGTATAAGCGATATTTGCTCACGGATACATTGAAACAAAGTGTGCCAACTATCATAAACATCAGTAATTACATCCTTCTCACGCTGAAAAGGTAAAGCCGCTTTACGCGTAATAAGCTCAGTCCATATTCTATGTGCGACCTTTTTATCTTCAATATTTGCCTTGATTTTAATTTTTGTTTTTGTAAATGGCTCAGTAATAGTAATTTCTTCCGCCTTAAAGCCCTTGACGCCCCAAATAGCAATGCGGAATAATATAAAAACAAGAATAAGAGCCACTACCGACAAACAAAGTATTGGCAGGTTTAAGTTTAATGCCGTATTCATTCCATCCACTGTAATGGTTACGATATCAACTGTTTTTGATTGACTATTTATAACTTCTAAATCAGATAACATTAATGGGTTACTCCACATACATTGCAACGACGATTGTTTTGCATCATTGTATTTTGATTCGTTATTAACCCTGTGCGTGAAGTTCGCGCCCTAACGGCCTCCTCTATCCAGCCTTTCAGTTCTTGCCCGCTGTTAGGGTAACGATAAAAAGGAGCGTAACTTTCAACGGCTTGTGAGTTATTTTCTAGAAATCTCGGAGGCAAGTTTTTAGATGAGTTTAGTTTACACAAATTAATTGCCAACAATCCGTGAGGGGCTTGACCACCAATTCCTCCTCGCTGTAGAGATGCTTTAATCTCCCAATCAACATAACGACGACTATGTGTACAGCTTCCAATAAGCACGATAGTGACACTTGAGTGCCCAAAATAGCGGTTTCTAATTTGCTGCATTACATATTGAGGATTTGCGCTATTTATAATGTCATCGCTAAACCTCTGACCTTCAGCAAGCATGCATGGTGTAAATATATTGAGCTCTCTAGCAAAAACGCGAACAAATTCATTAACTGCAACTTGGTCACCGTGATAATAAGAGATAAAAACATTTCTTTTAATTTGTTGCTGATTTAGACCGCCCAGAATCCCGTTATACATTCTTATATACCTTTAAAATATTTGTGCTAAGTAAGCTATCACGCCTACTAAATAAAAATCATTTACATACTTTTAATAGTCATTATTTCAAATCAAAAAAAGCCTTAAATACAGGTATTAACTTATTAGCAATCATTGATGGCTCTATTTCTTTATCGAATTCAATATACTTTTTATTCTTAATAAACCTAGGTAACTCTTCGTGAGACACATCAGGAAAAACCACTGAAACGGGAAGGATTTTATCACCTTCAGCGACTCTTGATAAAAATGACTCCATCTCCTCTTTACACCACTTAGATGCAATAAAACTTTGAGTAATAAAAAAAATCACAGCTCCTGAATCTTCGATTCCATCCATAAGCCCTTGCACTATAGATTCACCGTAAGCAATATTAATATTGTCATACCAAACAGGAAGCCCATGGCGACTCAAATAAGGAATAAGAGTCTCGACAAAGGGCTTATCCATAGATGAATGACTTAAAAAAATAGGCAATTCCATCCCAATTGGCCCCATAGGAATATTGCTGGATATATAATTTCGGTCAGCAAATTGAAAAACCATATTTACACAACTCTCCAGATTTTCAGAAGAATTAACCTGAACGGTATTAAAACGCTTAACAAACACCAAGTTCATCATTTTATCAAAAGTAATGTCAACCATCAGGCGTGCGCCAACTGATGTTAATTTATCGTGCATTAATAATATTTGATTCTCTTCCGGAACTTCATAACCAAGAACAACAAAAAACTCTAATTGGTACACATTGTTATTAACGAAAAGTGAACACATACCGAGCTGGTCAGGGTTTTGACTATCAAGTAATTCATTTAAAACATCAATTACAGGCTGCCTTTCTCCATAATCACATTTCCAGACATAATCTCTATGATTTACCATCGACATTCCTTATCTTATTAAAAAGTTTAAAATATAATTACTTGTCTACATTATCCGTAGAACTCTTATTCGGATTAGCTCTAACAAACTTAGTCCCATTAACCTTTACCGTATGAACTCCATCATGTTTGCCTGCATCAACTTCACGAGCTAGTTTAGCTCGAGATACATCACCTCTACCATTAATAGTGTAAGACTGGTTTTCACCATTTGAACCGTCTGCATTACCAGTAATACTTTTTGAATTAGCCATTTAGTATTCACCTTTATTTTAGATTATTGAATTGTCGTGTTTAGTATCAAAGTACAGCTGCTGAAACCATATCCCTAAACGACTTAATTATACCATCAATAGCTTATAAAAAGAACGTTTTATACAGTGTCACGCACAGGCTATATAAAAAAACAGCTACAGGTGTGTAATTCTAATAAAATCATAAAGTAACTGGTTAACAAAACCTGTTACTCGACAGAAAACCCAGATATTGTAACCATAATTAGATGAGCACTGTACTTTGCTCACAATTACTACAATTGAGTGTATAGGTTTCTTTTTTCTTGGATACTTTTGTGTTTTTACTGTTACAACTAACACAAGGTATTTTCATTGCTGTATTCGTTTCGCACTTATTACATTTAATGAAATAACCATAACGTCCGTATTGTGCCGAATAATCAGATTTTTCACCGCAAGATTTACATTGCAAGATTGAGTCGGCATTAGCCTCAACCTTAACAGGCGCAATTACTACTCCTTGCTTAACTACTTTTTCAACGGTTTTGCTATCGCCTAATTGAGCTATTAGAAATGACGTTATCGATTTTAATTCATCGTCATTAAAATCTGGTCGCGTATCGAAAGGGTTAAGCTTTGTGATGGCATAAGTTTTCAACTTCATTATTTCGTTGAGCTTATCGACTAAAAACTCAGTTTTAACAAGCTGCTTTGATACATCATTAGGCATTGAATCACGGTCGATGACTGCATTACTCGATACAGCGCAAACATTATCCCAACAACGCATTCCAAATGATTGTTGTTTAATACCGAGTAACTTACCTAAAATACTTTCTCGATTAGCATGTAACATTTCTCGGAGTAGCTTTTGTTGTAATTCAACCTGCTTTATTGGTGAAGCCATACCAGACCACTTATTACTTAAGCTGCGAGTCCATTCACCTAAGCCATTAACCTTAACTTCACCTTTAATACTTTTAGACTCAATCAATACAAAGCCGTACGGGTAAACAATCAGATGGTCAATTTGTGCGGTTTCATCATTGTGAATAAATTTGAAGTCATTGATTACATAGACTTGCTTATGATCTTTGAAAGCACGCCTTAAAAAGAAAGCTACATCTTGCTCTTGTTTTTGCCCTGCTTTCGCTGTTGGGGAGACAGCATTTTGAAGAGTTTTATCTTTTAGAATCATACAGAAACATCGTCCATGAAAATCGAATCGTAATTAACATAAATCATACCGTAAATAGCCACACTTATTAAGACTTATCGGTTGCTCATTCCATCCTACCAACAGTAACTTGTGCATATCACTCATATTCAATAATCCAAAACCTTACGTATGTTATTAATTAAAAATATGATTCAATCAGTAATATTTATTCCTAAAAGTTGTAGAGCTAGAGGCTGTTACGTAATTTTTTAGACAGTGATGAAAGCCATGTTCGCATTAGAAAATCAGATATTGTTTATAGCACGGTACAGCTATGTAATGATAATGAGTAAATCGATTAAAGTGCGTTTGAATTTTTAAGCAATGCGTATCACTTGGACCTGAGCCTATTTTCGATGGTAATGAATAGAATGTTGTCCGAAATTAGGGTAAATAAAATTCTTGAAATTAACAAAAAAAATAACACCTAAATTTTTTATTATCACTTATAACTACATAGCAAATAAAAATTTATTTGACATGTTTTTGTTGTGAATATGGCTTTGATATAAATATCATTTGCTACGAAGTATTAATTAAAAAGTGTTACATCAGGTGTTACAAAATCTGTTACAATCGCATTATTACGAAAAACACAAGTTTTTGTTTTAGTTATAAATCAATGCGTTACGAGCTTAAAAATAGTTAGCTTATGTGCCATCTCAATCATTCAAAGCAACCGAGATGATAATAAAGCTATTAGCAATCCATAAATTTATCAAGTGGTTAGATATTTATATTACGTTAGATAAAACGTTACGTTTAGAAGAAAGCTAAAGGTGAATATATTACTTATTCACGATGTTGAAATATTAGTTATAGTATTAAACGTTAACGGAATCTTTCAATCCTTTACCAGCTTTAAAGTTAGGAACTTTTGCAGCGGCAATTTGAATTTCTGCGCCAGTTTGAGGGTTACGACCTATACGTGCAGCACGATCATTAACTTTGAATGTGCCAAAGCCAACTAGAGCAACATTACCATTATTTTTTAACTCTTCTGTTATAGATTGGATAAAGCTGTTTAAAGCGTTACCAGCGGAAGCTTTAGATATGTCGGCACCCATAGCTATTTTGGCAATTAATTCGCTTTTGTTCATATTTTGCATCCCTTTTTATTTTTAAGAATTGCCATAGTAAGAAATAATAGTGGAGTGATCAATGATAAATATTAGAGCAGAAAAGAAAATTATATTTCTGAAACAAAAAAGCCCCAACATTACTGCTGAGGCTTCGTTATAAATGGTGCCGACTGCCGGAGTCGAACTGGCGACCTACTGATTACAAGTCAGTTGCTCTACCAACTGAGCTAAGTCGGCACACGAAATCGTGTGCGATATTTTGCAAACATTATTTTCTTACGAGAAAAACATGAAAATATCTTGGCACCGAATTAATAATTATTGATATAAAACAATCACTAACTCTAAAATAATGGTGCCTCGACCCGGAATCGAACCAGGGACACGAGGATTTTCAATCCTCTGCTCTACCGACTGAGCTATCGAGGCACATAAGAAATTTATAAAAATTTCATTTTGTACGCTAAATTTCTTTGCAAATCTTTGCAAGAAACTTTTGAGTTATTTTACCGTTTTACTCTTTACGTTTCAATCGTTTAGTGAATTGAGTACTGAGGAAGCTACGTATTTTCAATCCTCTGCTCTACCGACTGAGCTATCGAGGCACAGTAATAATTAACTAAACTTATTGTTTGTACGTTTCTTTATACAATTCTTCTTGGGTAAGCTTTTTGGCTTTGCCTTGAAGACGGGCGCTATTAGACTGTTTTTCTTATTCTGCGTCAACCCTTTTTTTTAAAAAAATGTTTGTTTGACGGTTTTTTCAGCTTATTGGTGTTAATTAGCACAGAAGTGTTTATTTTTATGCTGTTTTACCCACAACCAAGGCTATTATTTTTTAATAGGCACATAGCCTTCAATTTCAGGTTCTTTACCTTCAAACAAATAAGCAACCATTGCGGCCTCTAAAAAAGCGCGATCTGATGGTTCCATCATGTTCATTTTCTTTTCATTAATTAACATGGTTTGTTTTTTTTGCCATAAACTCCACGCTTCTTTACTAATGTTGTCGAAAATCTTTTTACCAACTTCACCCGGATAAAGTTGAAATGCTAAGCCTTCGGCTTCTTTATCTAAAAATTGACAAAATACGGTACGGCTCATAATTAAATCTCTTCTTTTAATGCATTAATAGGTTTCAATAAGGTTAGTAGTTTTTTCGTTGAAGCGGCCAAGCCAACATTTGCCGCTTGTTGCAAATTATACCACTGTTGTTTGTTGTTTTCGTTAATTTCTTGATTATTGTGTTGTTCGCAATCTACTACTAAAGGGTGAATATCAAGATGGAAATGACTAAATGTATGCCTAAAAGGAGTAAGTTCATGTTGAGATAGGGCTTTTAAATTTACAGAAGTTAATAAATCGGGTAGTTGATTAATATCTTCTATTTCATAAAAACACCATAACCCCCCCCATATTCCGCTTGGTGGGCGTTTTTCCATTAACACGCTTTCACTATCTTTTGTTTTTATACGAGGGATCACCATTATTGTGTTTTTTTCAGGAATTTTTTTCTTAGGTTTTTTCTGAGGATATTGGCTCTGTAATTCGTCTGCTTTAGCTAAACAGCTTGTTTTTAAAGGGCATTTTTCGCATTTAGGCTTACTGCGGGTACAAACGGTTGCGCCTAAATCCATCATCGCTTGTGTATATAATGCGGTATCTTTTGCAGGCGTAAGTTGTTCGGTTAATGCCCATAGGGCTTTATCAAATTTGCTTAAACCATTATATCCATCAACTAAATAGCAACGTGCTAATACTCTTTTTACGTTGCCGTCTAAAATCGGTTGGTGCTGATTTAAAGCGAGTGATAATATTGCGCCTGACGTTGATCGGCCAATGCCCGATAATGCGATTACTTCTTCTATATTTTCGGGAAATATACCATTATTATTATCGCGTATTGTTTTTGCTGCTTTATGTAGATTTCTGGCGCGGGCGTAATAGCCAAGCCCTGTCCAATGATGTAATACATTGTCTTCATCAGCATCAGCTAGAGCTTTAATATTTGGAAAACTTGCCATGAAACGTTGGTAGTAAGGAATTACTGTGTTCACCTGTGTTTGCTGAAGCATTATTTCTGAAATCCAAACACTATAAGGTGTTTTATTTTGTTGCCATGGCAAGTGTTTTCTACCTTGTTGGTGATACCAAGCAACAACTTGTTGAGCAAATATATCTGCTGATTTTTGCGATATTACGGTGGTTTGTGTCATTAATGTCGACTTTATTTATTTGTTCTTTAGGTTGATGGCAAAACAGTGTAATAAAATAGCGTGAACAGCTCAATATTTGTATTTTTTTATTGGAAAATAACCCATTTACGTCTATGCTCCGCCTTAATCGTATAAAAGAACAACTCAACAAAGAAATAAAAGGTTTTAAAGATGAAAATTGATGCAAAAAATCGCAGTAACCGCCTACGCAAAAAATTACGTGTAGATGAATATCAAGAATTAGGTTTTGATGTGGCATGGCAGTTTAATGAAGGGATAACAGGTGAAGAATTAGATACTTTTATTAATAACTTTTTTGCTGAAGTCATTGAACCAAACGGGTTAGGTTTTGGTGGTGAAGGCGATCATATTTGGCATGGTTTAATTTGCACACAAAAATTAGGTAAATGTACTGAAGAACATCGTCAAGCGGTTGAAAAGTGGTTAAATGAAAATGGCGCTAAAAGTGCAAAAGTAAGCGAGTTATACGATGTTTGGTGGGCTGAATAAAGTTAATACGCCATTGTTTAGATAAAATTTGTCATCCTTAATTTAGTTCAGGATCTATTTTCTTAAGATCCTGAACTCGTTTCAGTATCAGAAAGGCGATAAAATGAGAATATTTAACTTTTCTAAACAATATGCATAACTGCATTATTCAAATGTTATTATTAATGATTAAATCATTTAAGTAAAAGATAGAAATAACAAGATAGAAATATGACTGACAACACAGAAAGACCCCATAAAACTATTGAGCAAGCAGAGCTAGAAGGCAAGTACATTCGTAAAGTACGTAGTTTTGTAAAACGCGAAGGGCGATTAACTAAAGGTCAAGAACGCGCGTTAACTGATAACTGGCAAGCTATGGGATTAAATCATAATAATGGCATGATTGATCCTGCAACTGTGTTTGAAAATAACCAACCTATAGTACTTGAAATTGGTTTTGGTATGGGCAAGTCATTAGTTGAAATGGCAAAAAATGCTCCCGAATTAAACTTTATTGGTATTGAAGTACATAAACCAGGGGTCGGCGCGTGTATTTCGTTAGCCGTTGATGAAGGCGTAACGAATTTAAAGCTATATGAACATGATGCCATTGAAATTCTTGCTGATTGTATTCCTGATCAAAGTTTAACAACTGTACAGTTGTTTTTTCCTGATCCTTGGCACAAAAAGAAACATCATAAGCGTCGCATTGTGCAGCTAAGTTTTGTTGAAAGTATCCGCCAAAAACTAAAAATTGGTGGTGTGTTTCACATGGCTACTGATTGGCAAAACTATGCTGAATGTATGCTGGAAGATATGCAAAATTCAGCCGGCTTTGAAAACTTATCGGCAACCAATGATTATGTGCCGCGTCCCGATTCTCGCCCGTTAACTAAGTTTGAAAATCGTGGTCAACGTTTAGGTCATGGTGTATGGGATTTACAGTTCAAGCGTGTAGATTAGTTGTTGTACACATTATATAATTTAACCATGTAGCTTTTAACAATCACCTTTATAAAAGTATTGAAGTGTTCACTTGAATTTAAATAGGAAAATAAGATGTCTATAGAAGTAAAACCACTTGACGAAGACAAGCGTGGTACTTGTCCTGCAGAATTTAGTTTTGGGGGAACATTTTCAGATCACATGTTCACTCAGGATTATGATCCGGTCAATGGTTGGCATAATATTGAAATTACTCCTTATCATGCACTTTCACTTGATCCTTCGGCTGCAGTTTTACACTACAGCCAAGAAATTTTTGAAGGGTTGAAAGCTTATCGGCGCGCCGATGGTGGTATAAACTTATTTCGCGCTGAAGAAAATTGTAAACGTTTTAATCGTTCCGCTAAACGCATGGTTATGCCAGAAGTAGATGTTGAAATGCATTTAGATGCGATTAGAAAACTAGTCGCGCTTGATCATAATTGGGTGCCAGATCAAAATGGTGCTTCTTTATATATTCGTCCAACGATGATCGCAACCACAGCTAAATTAGGTTTAGGTGCGAGTGCTAATTATACTCATTATATTATTACTAGCCCTGCCGGCGCATATTTTAAAGGCGGTTTAACTCCAATATCAGTATACGTTGCGGATAAATATAGGCGCGCAGTAAAAGGAGGTGTAGGTGAAGCTAAAACAGGTGGCAACTATGCAGCAAGCTTATATGCTTCAGAAGAAGTGGCTAAAAATGGTTATTCACAAGTGCTATGGCTAGACGCGGTTGAAGGTCGCTTCGTTGAAGAAGTGGGTGCCATGAATATCTGCTTTGTTTATGAAGGTAAGCGCATTGTCACCCCTGCTCTTAGCGGTAGTATTTTACCGGGTATAACGCGTGATTCTATTTTAAAACTGGCCCCAGAAATGGGTTATGAAGTGAGCGAAGAACGTTTAGATATTCATACTATTTTAGCCGATATCGACAGCGGTAAAATCACCGAAGTATTTGGCTGTGGCACCGCTGCGGTAATCTCACCGGTGGGTACATTGGCGTTTAATGATAAAGATCACGTTATTAATAACAATGAAACGGGCGCCATTGCTAAACATTTATATGATGAATTAACGGGTATTCAATACGGTACGCGTGAAGATCGTTTTGGCTGGGTACAATCAGTAGATCTCTAATTTTCTACCATTTTAGTATGTTATTTGGAGTCAGCTTAAGTAATATTCATAAAATAGATGATCAAAATCCCGAACTTGTTTCGGGATTTTTTATATCTATAGATTGGTTTTAGGTTAACGTAATGAATATGGAATAAGATCCTGACCTTCGTCAGGATGACGAGTCATTACGTTAGAATTAAATTTTTATTCCGTAAAATAAATGAATTATTTATTCCCGTAGAATAACAAAGAACGAGTCTCTGTCATCCCGAACTAGTTTCGGGATTTTTTATATCTATAGATTGGTTTTATGTTTAACGTAATGAATACGGAATAAGATCCTGACCTTCGTCAGGATGACAAGTCATTACGTTAGAATTAAATTTTTATTCCGTAAAATAAATGAATTATTTATTCCCGTAGAATAACAAAGAACGAGTCTCCGTCATCCCGAACTTGTTTCGGGATTTTTTATATCTATAGATTGGTTTTAGGTTAACGTAATGAATACGGAATAAGATCCTGACCTTCGTCAGGATGACAAGTCATTACGTTAGAATTAAATTTTTATTCCGTAAAATAAATGAATTATTTATTCCCGTATAATAACAAAGAACGAGTCTCCGTCATCCCGAACTTGTTTCGGGATTTTTTATATCTATAGATTGGTTTTATGTTTAACGTAATGAATACGGAATAAGATCCTGACCTTCGTCAGGATGACGAGTCATTACGTTAGAATTAAATTTTTATTCCGTAAAATAAATGAATTGGTTTATTCCCGTAGAATAACAAAGAACGAATCTCCGTCATCCCGAACTTGTTTCGGGATTTTTTATATCTATAGATTGGTTTTAGGTTAACGTAATGAATACGGAATAAGATCCTGACCTTCGTCAGGATGACAAGTCATTACGTTAGAAATTAAATTTTTATTCCGTAAAATAAATGAATTATTTATTCCCGTAGAATAACAAAGAACGAATCTCCGTCATCCCGAACTTGTTTTGTGATCTATTGCTGATGCGACTTAGTTTTATGAAAGATTATAACTAAGCCTTAAATTGCCTTTGAATATACAAAAGATGCTGGCAATTCCGAACATTGTTAGTTTCAATTAACCACTTTTCATCAATAATTTCATACTTTATTGCCGCTTGTAATATTCTTATTGGGTATTGCGTCCAATAATATATACTCGCTTCAATATGTGATTGATTATTTGGGTAGTTAATATTTCTCGTTTCATTTAAATTGTTTGTTATTGCGATTATTACTTTTTCTTTGAGTTCGCTATTTAACAGGTTTTTAAATTTTGTAAATTTTTTAGCCTGTATTAACTGCCAAATTATCCACAATAAAAATAATAACGACAAACCCACGATAATGACTAACCCTAATTCCAAAGCTAACTCCAAAAGTTATTAACGCAAATGATCAAAAATTTAATAGTGTTACTTTACCAGTTAAGCCTCAAATTTAGCACCTTCAAATTGAAGTAATTTTGCTTTTAGTGCTAATCCACCAGCATAACCTGTAAGTTTACCATTACTACCAATCACTCGATGGCAAGGCACTATTAACGCTATTGGGTTGGCGCCATTTGCGCTACCGACTGCGCGAACGGCTTTTTCATTATTAATGACTTTTGCCAACCAAGCATAGCTTTTCGTTTCACCTTGCTTAATAGTACAAAGCGCTCGCCAAACTTGTTGTTGAAATTTAGTACCTTGCGGTGCAAGTTTTACCGTAAAATCGGTGCGTTGTTTAGCAAAGTATTGATCTAATTGTAAAATAACTTCTTTAAATGCCGTAGTGTTTTGCTGATAATTACTTGGAATATTGGTGGTTTTATCGCCATCAACAAATTCAAGTCGGCTTAAACCATCCATATTTGCGGTTAACACTATCTCGCCAAATATCGATTGATACGTTGTAAAGTACATTTTGTATTCCTATTTATTTGTAGCCAACATTGTTAATGCGCTAGCGAGTGCCATAAATATATAGCGGCATAAGCTCGCCATGGCCGCCATTGTTCACTTAACGCTAATATGTCTTTATTCGTGAGTTTGTTGTCGTCAACTGTTAGCGCTTTAATGATACCAAGATCAGCACTGGGAAAAGCATCAGGATCGCTTAATCCGCGCATCGCTAAATAATTTACTGTCCATGGACCTATGCCTTTAATTTTTATTAAGGTTTGCTCTAATGTTTCAATGCTGTCATAACAAGAAAAAATATCATGGTTTGCTAAATAAAACGCTAGCCAATTATGCAAGGTACTTATTCTTGATTTGGTTAAACCAATACCTTGATAATCAACATTTACTAATGTTTCTGACTGCGGAAAAATGTGCGTTAGCCCTGAGGGATTAGGCACTGACTCGTCACCATATTTTAAGGTGATCTTATTGGCTAATGTGGTTGCTGCTTTTACTGAAATTTGTTGCCCTAAAATTGCGCGAATGGAAAATTCAAATTTGTCCCAACATCCCGGTAATCTTAACCCTGGATATTTGGCAATAATAGGCGATAACATTTGATCTTGGCTTAATTGTTGTTGTATTACTTGCATATCGGCATCTAAATCAAACATTCGTCTTACTCGTAAAATAACGTGATTTAAATAACGATAGTTATCTAGCTGTACGGTAAGTTTTAACGCCGTTTTATTCGCGATTGAAGTTACCTCAAACCAGCCCTTATCGCCTTTAATATTTATGGTGCGTCGATAATGTGTTTCATCCACTTGTTCAACACTCGTAAGTTGCCTCAATTTAAAAAAGCTTAACATTAAAGGCCAATCAAATGGTGGGCGGTAGGCAAGTTCAACGGTAATTTTTTTTAGTTCAATGCTTTGTTTTCGTTGTTTGTTTTTGAGTTGCGAGGGTGTGCAATTATAGGCAATTTTTATGGCTTCATTGAAACGACGAATACTAGTAAAACCTGCGGAAAAAGCAATTTCACTTATCGCTAGCTCGGTGGTTTTAAGTAATTTACTTGCTAATAATAATTTTTGGTTATGTAAGTACTTACTTGGCGGTAAACCATAGTTTTTAATAAATATACGTCTTAACTGGCGAGAACTAATAGCAAATTTTTCACACACTTCAGTAATACTATCGCCAAACTCTAACGCTTGGGTTAATTGTTTTATTTTAATCGGTAATAGTGTTTGTGGTGCTATTTCAGGTAAGCAACGTTTACATGGACGAAAGCCCGCTTCTTGTGCTTGTAGTGCATTAACGTAATAACGTACATTTTCTTCTTTTGGCGCGCGCGCAGGACAAATAGGACGACAAAAAATACCCGTTGTTAATACGGCAGTAAAAAATTTACCGTCAAATCGGGCATCTTTACTGAGACGAGCTTGTTGGCAAATTGCACTGTTTAGCATCAGGTTTCAACGTTGGTGTGATAAAAAGACATCATACAAAAAAAACACCTAATGTACTGGCGATTTTCGGACAATGATTAAAAAATAAGAGAGGTACTCAATAGCCAACGGCATATGATAGCCTGATAATGTGCGATGATGATATTTCTTTAATATGCGCAATTTTAAACGTTAAGCTTTTTTTATTATTCATTATGCAAAATTATAAATAGGCAATTATAAGTACTTGCTTTCTTTCTTATATACAGCCAACAAAAGTGTAAGAATTATTTTTAATTAGCACCTTGAAATTATTTAGATCAAAAGGCAAGATTAGCAGTCGCTAAGTTTATGTTGTCTATTACTAAATAAACAAGCAGCGCTAAATCAGTACGTTGTAAACAAATTTAACTGGAATAAAAAAAAGTTAAATTTATTTACAAAATTATTCGCTAGATAAGTTTGACTTTGTGTCAATTACTGCTTAAATAAACTAAAGATAACAATTAATTAGTTCCTCAACAAAGTAAACAGAGTTGGCCCTTTGAATAAATACGGTATTAAAGCATTTAATAATAAATTAGGGCAACGCGTTCTTATTTATATCTTGCTTTGTAGTTCTTTATTATCACTAGCAGCCATCGCGGTACAGCTATATAGTGACTTTCGTCGCGATACTTTCGATTTAGACCAACGATTTATTAATATTAAATCAAGTTATATTGATTCTATTGCTAATAGTCTCTGGGATTTTAATGAACCACTTTTAGACATTCAAATTGAAGGTATTGAAAAATTGCCTGATATTCGTTTTGTTAAAATCACTACAGAATTAGGGAAGGTGTATCAAGCTGGGGATGAAAATGTCGATGTAAAAAAATCAATGAAAGCTCCTATTTTCTATGGTGATACACAAATAGGAACCTTAGAAGTTTTTGCAGATTATCAAGATATTATTGCTCGCTTAAAACAACGTGCAGGTTTTATTATATTAACTCAATCAATTCTGATTTTCTTAGTTGCTCTATTTATTATTTTCATCATACATTTTTTGATTACTCGTCATATATTTAGGATCACCGATTTTTATCAAAATACCACCTCGGATACGCTAGATGAAGCTTTAGTGCTACATAATCGGCCAAAACGTAAAGATGAGCTTGATTTTTTAGTTGATTCTATTAATAAAACACGAATTAATTTACAACAAGATATTATTAAACGACAAGATGCAGAAAATGCATTAATTAATCTTTCGGGGGAATTAGAAATTAAAGTTTATGACCGAACCGAAAAACTGGTTGAAAGTAATAAACAGTTACAACAGTCACTTGATGATTTAACGCTGGCAAAAGATCAATTAGTGCAATCAGAAAAAATGGCATCACTAGGTCAGCTAGTAGCGGGTGTTGCACATGAAGTAAATACGCCTTTAGGTATTTGCGTTACCTCAATATCAGCAATGGCTGAAACCGTTACTCATTTAAAAACTGGGTTAGACGCCCAACAATTAACTAAGGCACAATTAACTAAAGATTTAGCACTTTTATCTGAATATCAGACAATAGTTGGGCGCAGCATGAATAAAGCGGTGGAGTTAATTCGCAGTTTTAAATCGGTAGCTGTAGATCAACATACTGATGATGAAATTGAAATCAATTTATCTGAACATGTTTATAACATTGTAACTACCGTAAAAACTATGTTTAAGCGTAAAGCGTACAAAATTCAAGTAGATGTTGATGAAGATCTTAGATTGATAACTTTCCCGAGTGCTTGGAATCAAATTTTGACTAATTTAATGATGAATTCACATTACCATGGTTTCGATGGCCGACAAGAGGGGCTTATAAACTTAAATTTTAGTATTGATAATAAAGAACTTATTTTGAATTATATTGATGATGGTAATGGAATTGATAAAACCATTAGAGAAAAAATATTTGATCCTTTTGTAACCACAAAACGAGGTCAAGGAGGATCGGGTTTAGGCTTAAATATTGTTTTTAATTTAATCAATGTAAAATTGGAAGGAAGCATTGCTTGTTTAGATACTGAAAAAGGGTGTCACTTTCAAATAAAAGTACCGCTTAAATATGCTTAATTTGATCACTCTCAATTAGTTTGTAAAATTGGTATTAATTCTATTTTAATTGAATCGACTAATGCAAAAAGGTTTTGTATCAATTTCTGTTTTTTGCATCAATACTAATTGTGATATTAGTTTACCGGTAATTGCTCCTTGTGTTAATCCTAAATGTTGGTGGCCTAAAGCAAAAAACACATTAGCTTGTTTTGGTGCTTGGCAAATTACAGGCAATGAATCGGGCAAAGAAGGGCGGCAACCCATCCATTTATTTGCATCATTAAACTTTTGATTATTGGGTAAATTTTTCAATATAAATTGAGCATTTTTATATAGCATCGCGGCACGTTCATAGTTAGGCTTAGCTAATAATCCTGCATATTCTACAGTACCAGCGAATCTTAATTCATTTGCCATAGGCGTAATAATAAATTTTCGTTCTGCTGAAGCAACAGGGCGGGTTAATGAATTTTTTACCACTAACGTTGCATCAGTAACACTTAAGCTATATCCTCGTTCAGCTTCAATGGGTAAGTAATAACCTAACTGCAGGCAAAGGCTTTTTGACCAAGCCCCTGTAGCAATAACTACTTTATCGAAACTGAGTTGAGTATTACCATCACTCAAAGTTATTTTGTTTGGCTTGTGCTTAATGCTGTTAATTTCAAATTGTTTATATTCGGCACCTTTACTTTTTGCTAAATCAGCTAATGCAATGGTTAACTGATAGGGGTTGATAGTGTGAGCAACTTCAGTAAAAAATAATCCATAATTTATGTTGCTATGTAAATTAGGCTCTAACTCATGTACCTGTTCTTTACTTAATAATTTAACCGCAATGCCAGCCTGTTGGTAATATAGCTGAATTTTTTGTATTCGCTTTAAAGGTGTTTGTTCAAATACTAATAAGCTTCCTTTTATACTAATTAAATTATTTGCTTTTGCCTCTTTTAGTAAAGGCAGATAATAATGGATAGCATTTTTATTTAATGCTTTTAAAGCAAGGATATTGTTATCGCGATATTTGGTACGCATATTGTTAAAAAAGCGACCAAACCAAGGTAGTGCGTTAAATAAATGTTTAGGTGCTAACGAAATTGGGCCAAACGGATCCAATAACATTTTAGGTAATTGCCATAACAAACTAGGATCTGCTAAGGGGAAAACTTGCTCAGTTGCAAAGTGACCAGCATTGTTTTTTGAGCAACCTTCACCTATCGCATTTTTATCAATCAAAGTTACATTAAAGCCTTCGTTTTGTAGGGCTAAAGCACAATTAACACCTATAATTCCTGCACCAATCACAGCAATTCTTTTTTCTTTATTTTCAAATGCTTTCACTATTTTTACTGTCCATAAGTGTAAATATAAAAATAAAACTTGTTAACACTTTAATATTGTATACAATATACCTTATGTTTTCTAGCGATACTTTTGTAATTTATACATCAGTATTTTTAACGTGTTTTAAATGAGTTTTGTATGACTAAAATTAATATAAATTGGCAAGGCGTATATCCTGCCGTAACCACACAATATTTTGACGACATGTCAATTAATTTTGTCTCTACCCAAAAAATGATCGATAGTTTAATCAATGAAGGTGTTGATGGAATTATTGCTTTAGGTACCGTTGGTGAAAACTGTTCACATACCCGTGAAGAAAAGCGCGCTATTCTTGAAGCCGTAAAAACTGTAGTTGCTGGCCGTGTGCCGGTGCTTTCAGGTGTTGCTGAAACGAGTACACAATTTGCTATTGAATATTGCCAAATGTGTGAAGAGGTCGGTATAGATGGTTTAATGGTGCTTCCGGGTATGGTTTATCGTTCAAATGAGGCAGAAGCAATTCACCACTATCAACAAATTGCCCGTAACTGTAATTTGCCTATTATGATTTACAACAACCCAGTTACTTATGGTGTTGATGTATCTGTTGAAGGTATGGCTGTGCTTGCCAATGAAACAAATATTGTTTCTATAAAAGAAGCAACAGAGGATACCCGTCGCATTTCGGAATTATATGCCGCTTTTAATGATCGCTTTATTATTTTTGGCGGTGTTGACGATATTGCGCTTGAATCTTTAATGCTTGGTTGTACTGGCTGGATTTCAGGTTTAACTAATGTTTTTCCGCAAGAATCGGTCGCAATTTATAAGTTAGCCAAAGCAGGACGTTATCAAGAAGCCTTAGAAATTTGGCGTTGGTTCTTACCATTATTACGTTTAGATACTATACCTACTTTAGTTCAGTGCATTAAGTTTTGTGAACAGCTTGCGGGCCGTGGTAGTGAAGTTACGCGTGCGCCACGCATGCCTTTAGTTGGTGAAGAACGTGCACGTGTAGAAAAATTATTTAATCGCGCAATGGCTACTCGTATTGATTTAAGTAAATTTAATTTAGATTAAGCTATTGAAAACACGATGGAAATAATACGATTTGAACTGTCTTTCTGACGTAGATCAGGATCTACAATAGGATTACAAAAATAAAAGGTAAATTATGCTCAAAGGTATATTTAATTGTTTAGACGCGCATACTTGTGGTAATCCTGTACGTTTGGTGACCGATGGACACCCAGTTTTACAGGGCAATACCATGAGCGAGAAACGTCAAGATTTTATTAAAAATCACGATTGGATCCGTCAAGGGCTAATGTTTGAACCGCGCGGTCATGACATGATGTCAGGGGCTTTTATTTATCCACCTTGCAGTGATAATGCTGATGCTTCTATATTGTTTATTGAAACGTCTGGCTGCTTACCTATGTGTGGTCACGGCACCATTGGTACCGTGACCACTGGGCTTGAACGCGGTATTATACAGCCAAAGGATGAAGGAAAGTTAGTGGTTGATGTACCTGCTGGTCAAATCAATATTGAATATCAACAATCAGGTAATAAGATTACAGCCGTTAAAATTTTTAATGTACCTGCTTATCTCGCCCACCAAAACAAACAAATAGAAATACCACAACTAGGCACATTAACCGTTGATGTTGCTTATGGAGGCAATTATTACTTGATTGTTGATCCGCAGGAGAATTTTTTGGGTATTGATCAATGGAGTGTTGATGAAATTTTACGTTGGAGTCCAATTGTTCGAGAAATAGCAAACCAAACCTTAACGTGTTTGCACCCTGAAGATGAAACAGTAAACGGTATTTCTCATGTTATGTGGACTGGGAAATGTCAAAATCCAACTTCAGATAGTGCAAATGCTGTGTTTTATGGTGATAAGGCGATAGATCGTTCACCCTGCGGTACCGGTACCAGCGCACGAATGGCACAATTGTTTGCAAAAGGTTTGTTACAAGTGGGTGATAGCTTTGTACATGAAAGTTACATTGGTAGTCAATTTACCGGGAAAATTGAGAGCACAGTCGAGATAAAAACAGCACAAGAAACTATTATTGCAATCAAACCTAGTATCGAAGGATGGGCGCAAGTTTTTGGTGAAAACCGTATTACTATAGATGATGATGATCCCTATGCGTTCGGATTTACTGTGAAATAGTAATCTCTATTTATATTATTGTTATCAAGTTTGTCATCAGGACGTAGTTCAGAATATTAAAAATAATTGAGGGTAAAATGAATTTAACAGGAAAAAATATTATTGCTGGAGAGTATTGTGGCGATACTAACGATGGTTTTGTTGCCTTTAATGCGCAATTGAACCAACCAATGACTACTAAATTTGTTAACGCTAGTGAGTTAGAAATACATACCGCGATAACACAAGCGAATGAAGCGTTTAACAGTTATAGCCAATTATCAGCGAGTAAACGTGCAATATTTTTGCGCGCTATTGGCGATCACATTTTAGCTATAGGGGATGATTTAATAAATATTGCCTCTGCGGAAACTGGTTTACCCGAAGCACGCATACAAGGTGAACGTGGTCGTACAGTTGGACAGCTTAATTTATTTGCTGATTTATTAGATCACAAAGAATATCAAGGTGTTATAGAAAAGGCCAATTCTGAACGCACACCGTTACCTAAACCTGATACACGTTTAGGTTATTTACCTCTAGGTGTGGTTGCTGTGTTTGGTGCGAGTAATTTTCCGTTAGCTTTTTCAACCGCGGGCGGTGATACCGCATCTGCATTAGCTGCTGGTTGCTCTGTGGTAATGAAGGCACATGCTGCACATCCGGGCACTGCTGAATTAGTGGCAGGTGCTATAGTGAAGGCCGCAGAACAATGTAATATTGATCGTGGCGTATTTTCTCTCATTCAAGGAAAAAATTACGAAATTAGCAGCCAAATAGTTACTCATCCATTAGTAAAAGCGGTTGGTTTTACTGGTTCTGAACGTGTTGGCATGATTTTACAACAACAAATCAATCAACGAGCAGAGCCTATACCTTTTTATGGTGAATTAGGCAGTGTTAATCCACAATTTATATTGCCAAACAAAATTGCCAAGCAAGGTGGTGAAATTGCTCAACAGTTAGTTGCGTCAACAATGATGGGACAAGGGCAGTTTTGTACTTCACCTGGTATTTGGTTAGCCGTTGAAGGTAAAGGCTATGAGCAATTTATTGCTACAGCAAAAACAACAATGGCAGCACAAATGCCGGGCGTGATGTTAACACCAGAGATTAGAGATAACTTTAATCAACAGGTTAGCCAGTGGCGAGCTATTGATGGCGTTGCATTAATAGCACAAAGTCAACAAGGTAAAGCTCATCAATGCCAAAGCGCATTATTTGAAACGGATCTGAATACTTTTATTACTAATCAATGCCTGCAAGAAGAACTTTTTGGTGCGTGTGCATTAATAATTAAATGCACCGATTTTGAACAAATGCTGCAGTTTATCACTATTCTTAAAGGTAATTTAACGGCCAGTATTCACGCTAATGAATATGATGATATTGAATTTGCAAAGCAATTAGCAACACCGCTTGCACACAAAGTAGGACGATTAATTTACAACCAAATGCCAACGGGGGTGGAAGTTTGTGCATCGATGAACCATGGTGGACCATTTCCCGCTTCCACAGCCATAACTACTACATCGGTGGGTAGTGAAGCAATCAATCGATTTAGACGTCCTATCTGCTACCAAAATATGCCAAAAGAATTGTTACCGAGTATTTTGCACGATTAAACTCCCTTTTTATGCGACTTAATAATTTGTTTTTATTGAAAAATTATCAATTCGCATTCTTTCTGTTTTTGCCTGTATAATATATCCAAAAATCTTAAAGGGGATTTAATATTATGGCGATAGAATATAAAACAAGAACCCAACTCGTCGTTGAAATATTAAGAGAAAAAATATTAAGCGGTGAAATTACCGCAGGGCAGCCACTTCGACAAGCTGCACTTGCTGAAGATTTGAATGTGAGCCGCATTCCCATTCGTGAAGCCTTATTACAATTAGAAGCTGAAGGATTAGTAGCGTTTGAGCCACATAAGGGAGCTACCGCGACAGAATTAAATGTTGATCAGGTTGATGAATTATTTGAATTACGAGCAATGCTAGAAGCCGATTTATTAGCGGATTCCCTTGAAAACATTAACGATGAAGCATTAATTGATGCTAGTGATATTTTGGCTAAATTAGATCAAGCACTGGGTAAAGAAAATGCCGTTAATACTTGGAGTGAGTTAAATTCTGCCTATCACAACTGTTTATATTCAGCTGCCAAACGTCCTCAAACCTATGAATTGGTACAAATGCTTAATAAAAATGCAGATCGTTATATTCGTATGCATTTATTATGGGCGGGCGGTATTTCAAAAGCAGGGTCAGAGCACAATAAGCTTTTAGAATTATGTAAAGAACGTAATATAGATAGTGCGGTTGTTTTATTAAAACAGCATATTTTAGGCTCTCGTGATGAAATTAAAGCGTTTTTAATTGAACGAGAAAATGTAGTATCTTAATTATTACCCCTCTAAAAATTTAAAAAAAATGAACTCACTCACAGGTTAACAATTAGGTCAATAATTGATTGTTTTTGTATAATGAAAAACAGTCAATTATTGACTTTAGCCCTGCATATCATTAGTATGCACGCCTTTTGTAATGCTAACAATTATCAACCTTTTTATTAATACACAGCCATACATAAAAAGTTTTAATGCATTTTCTTATTAATGTCGCCTATGCTTATGACCAATAAGCAACGCTTACTAACCATGTGGACAAGCAATGTTTGAAATACACGCAAGTAAAGTAACCAGTTTAAAAAATGATGTACTCTCGGGTTTAACTGTCGCTTTAGCGCTAATCCCCGAAGCGGTCGCGTTTGCTTTTGTTGCGGGTGTTGAGCCTTTGGTTGGTCTCTATGCGGCTTTTATGGTGGGCTTAATTACAGCAATTTTTGGTGGTCGCCCAGGCATGATTTCTGGTGCAACTGGTGCTATGGCGGTAGTGATGGTGAGTTTAGTCGCCATTCATGGTGTTGAATATTTATTTGCTACTGTGGTATTAACGGGGATTCTGCAAATATTAGCGGGAATTTTTAGGTTGGGTAAGTTCATTCGTTTAGTTCCTCATCCTGTTATGCTTGGTTTTGTAAACGGTTTGGCGATTGTGATTTTTCTTGCGCAATTAGCCCAATTTAAAGTCGTTAACGAACAAGGCGTACTTGGCTGGATGCAAGGCAGCCAGTTATATATTATGGTTGGCTTAATACTACTGACTATGGCCATTATTCATTTTTTGCCAAAGCTCACCAAAGCAGTACCTTCTTCCTTAGTCGCGATTATTGTTGTTACTATTTTAGTGCAAAGTTTAGGTTTAGAGGCACGTACGGTTGTTGATTTTGTTCGTGATATGACTAATGATCCCGCTGCCTCTATCGCCGGTGGATTACCCCATTTTTCTATACCTAAGGTGCCGTTTAATTTTGAAACCTTAACGATTATTTTACCTTTTGCTGCTATTTTAGCCGCGATTGGCTTAATTGAATCATTATTAACTTTAACCTTAATTGATGAGTTAACAGGGACTCGTGGTCGTGGCAATAAGGAATGTATTGCGCAAGGCGCAGCGAATACGGTTACTGGATTTTTTGGTGGTATGGGCGGTTGTGCGATGATTGGTCAATCGATGATCAATGTGAACTCTGGCGGCAGAGGTCGAGCCTCTGGTATTACGGCGGCATTAGGTTTACTTGGTTTTATTTTATTTGGTTCCAATTTAATTGAACAAATTCCGCTGGCGGCTTTAGTGGGCGTGATGTTTATTGTGGTTATTGGTACATTTGAATGGTCGAGTCTACGCATTCTTAGAAAAATACCTAAAGCAGATGCTTTCGTTATTTTCTTAGTGTCTGCGGTTACGGTGGCGACCGACTTAGCGATTGCTGTGGTGGTAGGCGTTATTGTTTCCGCTTTAGTTTTTGCATGGGAGCATGCAAAACACGTGAGCGTTACTCGTAAAGCACGAGAAAATGATGACATTGTTTATGAAGTTTACGGCCCCTTATTTTTTGGTTCCGTTAGTAGCTTTTTAGAACAATTCGATATTGAAAACGATCCCGATGAAGTGTTTATTAACTTTCAACATTCGCGTGTTGCCGACCATTCAGCGATTGAAGCAATTGATACCTTGGCTGAGCGCTATTTAAACCTAGGTAAAACCTTACATTTAAAATATCTAAATCAAGAATGTCGTCAATTATTGAAAAAAGCGGGCGATTTAGTTGAAGTGAATGTGATTGAAGATCCTGATTATCATATTGCTACCGACAAATTAGCTTAAATTTACTTTTTAAGTCGCCAATAAACGGCTAACATTATACTATGCAATTAGAATTTTTTGATGTTCCTAGCCCTTGTATTGGCGTATGTGAATCAGACAGTAAAGGATACTGTCTGGGGTGTTTACGTTCTAGAGATGAACGCCAAAGTTGGATCAATCTATCTAACGACGATAAACAAAAAGTGATTAAACGTTGTCAACAACGTAAACGTCGTAAAGATGCTTCAGTCAAGCCAAAATCACCGTTAATTGCGGTTAAAAATCTTATTAATAATGCCCCTGAAATTGAACAACCTTCTTTACTTGACCCGCCCAATAAAAAAACTCTCGATAACACTACCGATCTTGATTTTGGTGATTTTGAACTGTAAATTATTTGCAATTTTAATCTTTTTATCTTTAATTATTCACATACTATTATGAGAATATCTGTTAAATTATATCGCCTGTAAAAATAATAGAGAAAAATAAAAATGCAGAAAAAATTATTATCTATGAATATGTTTGTTAAAATTATCTTGATCGTTTTATTGTTGGTCGCGAGTGTTTTTGGGATGAATTCCCCGCTCCAATTTCTCGGTTATATTTTGTTATTCGCTTCTTTATATGTTTTAAATGAAGGTTTTGGTTTTTCTCTTTTTACCAAAATATTATTAGCACTTATTTTAGGTGTTGTTATCGCATGGTCTGGTTTTTATACGGGGAGCGATTTAGAAGCTATTAGACCGGTTGGTAGTAAAATATTTATGAATTGCTTAACGATGGCCTTAGTACCTTTGGTTTTTTCCTCTATTGTTACTGGGGTTACAAATTTAGGTGATATAAACAAACTGAATCAAATTGGTTTCAGAACAATATCGTACTACATTATAACCACTGCAATTGCGATTACCATTGGCTTAGTTTTAGCTAATATTTTTCAGCCTGGAAAAAATCTAGATAGTGAAACCCGCGCTCAATTTGAACAAACGTTTAAAGCGACAGCTTCCTCTAAAGTTGTGCAAGCAGAGCAAAATAAACAGACTTTATTTGAAGGATTACAAGCTATATTCCCTAAAAACATATTTGAGTCTATTAGCAAAGCTAAACCAGATATGTTGCAACTTATTTTCTTTGCCGTTATTTGTGGTGTTGCGCTATTACAAATAGAGGCTAAATATTCTGAGCCGGTTATTCGTTTACTAAGTGGGGTAACCGAAATGACCGTAAAAATTATTATGATGGTTATGCGCTTAGCACCTTACGGGGTTTTTGCGTTAATTGCTTCTACGGTAGCAGGAACACAAGGAGCAGGGCTGCTGCTAACCTTAATACCCTTTTCCTTAATCGTTATTGCCGCATTACTTATTCATGGTTTAGGCACGAATGCTTTATCGTTGATTTTTTTATCTAAAAAGAAACCAATGTGGTTTTTCTCTAAAGTGAAAGAAGTGGCAATTACCGCCTTTTCAACCTCTTCAAGTGGCGCAACTATGCCATTAACCCTTGAAGTTGTTGAAGATAAATTAAAAGTAAGAAATGAAGTGGCAGGATTTGTTATTCCGCTTGGTGCAACCATTAATATGGATGGTACCGCTTTATTCCAAGGGGTTTCTGCAATATTTCTCGCTAATATTTACGGTATTGATTTAACGATTGCTGATCAACTAACTGTTGTCGGATTAGCGGTGATGGCATCTATCGGTACTGCCGCGGTGCCTGGTGTTGGTATTGTGATTTTAACGATGATTTTAGTGGCTATTGGTATTCCTGCTGAAGGGATATTATTTATTTTGCCGGTCAATAATTTACTTGATATGTGCCGTACAACAACCAATGTTATTGGCGATATGACTTGTGCTGTTTATATTGATCATAAAATGAAGGATATTTAGTTAATTAACCTTCTTTATGGACATTGATGCATGGGGTTATATTACCTTAAAGAAATAACCAAGCTGAATTATTAATAATGCAGCTTGGTATCTAACTAATTATTTCGACTTTTATGGCTAAAGTTTTGCTAGCCAAACACATAGCTGAGTAATCCCATCTTTTACTTTTTCGAAATTATATTCGTTAATTTGTTCGTCAAAAACTTGTTCACCATCAAAATCAACAAAAGCAAGTCGAGCGGTTAAGCTGCTTTCTTCCATACCAAAAGCACTACCAGGTAATAATGCCACACCTGTTTCTTCCATTACCGCTAAGGTAAATTGCTCGCTGGTATTTATACCGTGTTTAGTTAATTTTTCACTAAAAGCAGAAAATTCAGGAAAAAGATAAAATCCCCCTTGGGCTGGATGAACCATAACACCAACATTTTGTAATTGTGTTGTACAATGTAAGCTAATTTCGTTTAATAGCTTACGTTGTGCTGTTAAAAAAGAGTTGGCTACATCGAGTCGTTCATAAGCGGTAGTTGCTGCAATTTGAATTGGCGCAGGGGCACATGAATAAGTTTCAGAAGCAACGCCTACAACAGTATTTAATAAATGGTTTAATTGTGGAGGAATGTGCATAAAACCTAATCGCCAACCGCCAGCACCACACCATTTTGATAAACCCGATGAAACAATGCAACCTTCAGGATAAAATTGCTCTAGAGTTGAATAGTCATTTGTAAAAGTGAGAAGGCTATATATTTCATCAGCAATAACGATGATGTTGTGTTTTTTCATCACTACAGCCAAGGCTGATAATTGTTTGGCGGAATAGGTTTGTCCCGTTGGATTACTTGGATAATTAAATACTAATATCAATGGAATTTCAGGTGTTGTACGGTTTTGGCAATATTCATCTAGCTGTGGAGCGGTTAATTGCCATTTTTCATTAAAGCTGGTTGTTAACCAAGTAACTTTATGACCAGCTAATTTTCCTTGTGGCGCATAAGAAACCCAACTTGGCGCAGGTAATAATACTTCCGCTTGTTCAAACGCTGCCATTACGCAAAATAGTAAAATTTTGCTGCCAGAACCAACAATTATATTATCGGAGTGCCAGTGCTTATTTTCTTGTTGTTGATGAAAATTTACAATTGCCTCTCGCAAAGGTAAATGTCCTTGCACACTCATATATTCTTTTCGGTGAGCGGCATTAGCAAGCGCTTTCGTTATTTCAGTCGGTACAGGAAAAGGACTCTGACCAAAACCAAATTTATATACCGTTTGATTGTTTTCTGCACGTGTTAATGATGCTTGGTTAATTAATAGTGTTTGTGAATATTTGCTTTGTCTTAAATATTTATTGATTTCCATTGTGCTGCTCGTAATGGTTAAATGTGTTGCTAAAGTGCGCTTTATTTTTAAACAAAACAACGAATTCTATGAAATGAAAATATATTTTCAAAAAACAATTTTTTTTGGCTAAATTAGGTTAAATTAATGATGTTTATGAAAACAAACTAAAAGAACAGCACCTAAGGCACCATTGGTATGATCACTTCAAAGCAAAGCGTTTCATCACAAAAACTTCCCTCTATAAAGTTCCCACTTGAAAGTTTTGAACAACTTAGGCAATTAGTTTTATTGCTTAAACACGGGGATTTTGATTTAGCCATTGGGAAAAAAAGCCTTACAGCATTAAATAAAATGGTGGAACATTCAGAAGTGGTAGCAACGCATAATATTGTAGAGTTATCTGAAAAAATAATGTTAAGTCCTGCTTCAATTACACGTTTAGCAAAATTACTAGGATTTCATGGTTTTAATGCTTTTCAGCTTATTTTTAAACAAAAAAACAAAATTGCCGATGATTTCTATAGTCAGTCCGTAGCTCATCTAATGACCGCTAAAGATAGCTCTAATAAAGTGCTATTTACACAACAATTAACTCAATTAAATAATGATATTAATCAATGTTTCAATAATGAAGAAAATAACTTAGACAAAGCTAAGCTATTATTAGCAAAAAAACATCGTATTTTCATTTTTGGTTATCGACAATCATCAGCTATAGCGAGTATTTTACGTTATGGCTTAGCGTTAATTCGTCCTAACGTTCAAATGTTAGTGCAAGCCGATCATGGTGTGGCAATAGCATTGGGGCAGCTTAAAAAAGATGACCTATTAGTGTTAATAGGTTCGGCTCCTTATTCGAATGTTACTATTGAAATTGCAACATTGGCAAAGCAGCAAGGATGTCAAATATTATCAATAACAGATACCGTTCTATCTCCTTTAAACGATCTGGCTGAGGTTGCTTTACATATTTCAACGGACAGTAATTTTTATGCAAATAGTATGGTTGCAAACTGTTTCTTTGTTGAAAATTTATTAAGTATTACGGCTATAGAATTAGGTGCTACTGCGATTAATAATTTGCAACAACATGAACAATTGTTGGTCGATTTAGACGTAAGCAGTTAACCATAACCACATTCAACAAGGGCAGATGTATTTACTCTGTTATAAGATAAAAAAAGCCGTTCAACTTTCATTGAACGACTTTTTTACGTGTATTTATTATCTTATTGTTATTTTAGAAACCGTAAGATAATCCTAAATACCAGCTGCCACCTTCATAGTTTGCTGCACTTCTACGTGGATATTGTAGACCTACACTTCGGCGGTTAGCATTAGGTTCATCAATTTCATTAATGAATGAATCAAAAATGTTAGAAAATCCTAATTTAACGTTCATTGCTTCATTTACTTGATAATTAACTTGTGCATCAATGTAAATGGTTGAATCAATTTTCGCACTTGGGTGAACATCTGCGCCAATGGTGCCTCGTTCATCATAATGAGATCCGTAAAAATTAGCACGAACTAGTACACTCCAATCATCACCTATCGAAGTATTCGTGGTTAACACAAAACGTGAATTAGGGAAGTTATTCTCAATATCTTCGACAGTTGAATCAGAGACTGGTTTCACACCATTTACAATACGTTGGCCAACAACATTAATTTTATTGTAACCGTATGCGAAAGCCACATCAGTAGAAACACTGTTTGACCAATCAAAATTAGTACTATAAACAAAATCAAAACCACTATGTTCTACATCAATAGCATTAGTATAAAATGATATTGAACCGCCATCAGGTTGCGCGATGTTACCCGTACGATAGATACGGTCGTTAACCTTGATTTTGTAAAAATCTAAAGTCACAGTACTGTCTTCACCAACAGTGCCTGTAAAACCAAAGCTAGCATTTGTTGATTCTTCTTGCTTGATTTTTTGGCCACCAAAAGCAACCGCTCTAGGATCTGTAGCCGGAATTAAACCTTCTTCAATTTGCGCACCTGTTGCGCCGTCAAATGTGGTTATAATCGTACTTACATTAGACTGCCCTGGTGTTGGTGCATGAAAACCTGTTGAAACAGCAGCGCGAAGTGAAAAATCTTCAGTGATACTATAATTACCGGCAACTTTCCAGTTTGCAGTACTACCAACATCAGAAAAATTTTCATAACGTAATGCATATTGCATTAGTAATTCATCGGTAACATCTTGTTCAACATCTACATAGATAGCTGAGTTATTACGAGAGAATGAACCTGCACTTTTAGCTTCAATACCGCGCATTCCACTAACACCACCACTTGGTTGGCCGGCAGCATCTGAATATGAATTTACTTCACCAGCCATTGAGGTATAAGTTTCTTCGCGCCACTCTACACCATAAGCAACATTGAAATTATCACCAACAGGTTTTGAGAAATCTGCATTTAAGTTGATTTCTTCTTGCTGGTAGCCACCGGTATTAAAATCCATTTGTGGAATTTTAGAATCAGCGGTTAAGCCTAAGCTAGGGTTAATACTGTTGTTTAAAAAGTAATCGAGTTTGTTCGAACCTTTATTAACACTAAAGTCATATGCTGTTTTGTCTGAAAAAGTACCTTTTAAGCCAACAACTGCACTGTAATCGGTTTGTGCACCATCTAAATAAGGTGTAAAACCAACATCATTTAATTTACCGTCGTAGCCTAATTCGCGTAATGCTTTTAAAGACGAATGGTTGGGGTTACGATAGAAAAAACGATATCTACCATCTGTGTTAGCATAACTAAAACGGCCGTATAATTGTTTATTATTGTCAAGCTCTACGCCAGTATTTAAAAACATGCGAGTTGCGCTGGTTTCTGGACGACCCCAAGTTTGAGTAAAAGGGGCATCGCCAAATGGTGAATCGGCACCAACACCTTGAACGCCAGCATCAATTAATGCTTGTGCATCTGGGCGAATAATACCGCGAGATAAAGCATCATTATTTACATATTCCAAACTAAAATTAGCAAAGCCGTCTTCACCTAATTTAATGCCTTTATTAAAGGCAAACTTCATGTTTGATTCACCTTGGTAGAACTGCCCATATTGAAGTTCTACTAATCCGCCTTCAGAGGCATCTTTTGTCACAAAGTTGATAACACCAGCAATAGCATCTGAGCCATATTGCGAAGCTGCACCATCTCGTAAAACTTCTACGCGTTTTAAGGCAATGGCAGGGATCATACCCACATCAGAAGCATGAGCGCCATTACCTGCTGCTGGAGCAAAAAATTGCACTAATGCTGAACGGTGCCATCTTTTACCGTCAACTAACACTAAGGTTTGATCTGATGAAGTACCACGTAATGATGTTGGGCGAACAAATGCGCTACCATCACCTGTTGCGGGTGTTGCGGTATAACTTGGAATTAATGCTTTCAAGTTATCGGTCATATCGGCAGTGCCACCAACAGAGTTTAAATCTTCTGATGAAAGTAAATCAACAGGCACTGGTGAGTCAGCAACAGAACGTTCTTTTAAACTACGAGAACCAATGATAGAAATTTTTTCAACATCATCGGCTTTCGCTTTTGCGGGTTCTTGGGCTAGTGCTGCTTGGCTAGCTGCACCTAACAATAAAGGGATCATTGCGATTTTTGCAATAGTCTTGCTATTCATGGGTATTCCTCTCCTGGTAGTATTGTCTAATTGTATACTCAGCTGACCAGAGTCATTAACAACAGCAATTAAGCCAGTTTTATTTAGTAATTTTTTTAAACCGTCTTTTACCGAATAATAACCATTTAATCTATTCGATTGATGCTTGCGAGTTAAATCGAACGAAAATAAAATCGTTTGATTAGCTTGTTGAGCATAACGAATCAAGGCTTTATCGGCGCGTTGCTTTTTTACGTCAAAATGCATTGCCGTTCCTGCATTACTGGAAAACGAAAAAATTAGCAAAAAGTATATAAATACTTTAACTATTTTAGTTGTTTGCCCTGCATAAACGGAAAAGCTGTGAAGTAACTTTTGCCACCTGCGTACCATGAATAGACAAGCCAGAAAGAAATTTCCTCTATTGATTTTAAATTTTCTTCTTATTTTGGGCTAAAAAGCACTAAATTACTAGCATAATTATGTGTTTTTAAGATGCTGCTTAATCGTTGTGTACGAAAAAACTCGTTATTTGTCAGTGTATTGAGATTAGTTCTTATTTGAAGTGGTAAGGCGAATAGAATTTTCATTAATTTTTTCAAAATTAATATTAAAATTGCTGTGTAATGATTGTAATAAACCTACAATATCACCGGCTTTAAAATATCCAGCGATTTTAATTTCAGCTAATTCGCTGTCAACAAGTTCAAAATTTGTTGAGGTATATCGGCTTACTTCGGCTAATGCCGAAGCTAAAGAGTCGCCCTCGAAAATTAACATGCCTTGTTGCCATGCCAGATCTTTTTGCACTTGATCTAATGATACCTGTTGTACCTTTTGGGGGATTTCTTGGCTAATAATTGCTTTTTCGCCGGAAGTTACTAATAAACCAGGCAATTGTTCTTTAGGAAGTTGATATATTTTTTTAGCTATTCGATCAATTAATTGGTTAGCTTTGGTGATTAACACTCGACCTTCAGTAACAACTAATTCCATATCTTGATTTGAGTTTTTTTGTACATTAAATATAGTGCCTAAGGCAGTAAAAGACTTATCGCCTGAGGTTACCGTAAATGGACGGGTTTTATCTTTAGCGACATCAAAACGTGCTTCACCTCTGACTAAGGTTAGTAAACGTTTGTTTTGAGAAAAATTGATTTTTACTAAACTATTGGTATTCAGTTGAATTATAGAACCGTCAGATAAAGAAAAGCGACTTTGTTGGCCAACAACCGTAGATAAATTTTTAATTTCAGTGTATTGCTGTTCGTTCATTTTTGAATCTGGTAACAGATTAGTGTAGATATTTGATCCCAAAATAAAGACGAATACAATACTGGCCGCCATAGCGATTTTTGTGATAAATGTCTGACTACTTTTTTTCTTCTTATGTTGGTTGTTTATAGGAAACAATGCACTCAGTTCATTTAACACACTTAAGTCATCCCATAATGCAGCAAAGCTAAACAGCGTTTCCCTATGTAAATCGCTTTGGTTAGCCCAAGCAATAAAAGCATCATTTTCAGTCGCATTAAAGCCTCTATCCATTTTACTAATCCATTGGCTAGCTTGAACTTGGATAGTTCCTTTTTTCATTTCATCAGAGGGAAATAATGGCTGAACGTTACTCATGTTATTACTTGTTTACCTTTTAATATTTAACGCTTTATTTTCGAATTTTATCCGACGTTTTTACATTGTTACTGTTTTGTTGCTGGTTATTTTCAATTCGCTCCATGTATTGCACACATTTTAGCAACCCTTTTGCGACATGCTTTTCTACTGTGCTTTCGCTAAGATTCAAATACTGTGCAATTTCTCTTTGACTAAATCCGTATACTTTTTTCAAAATAAAAGTTTTTCTTACACTACCTGATAATTGTTCTGTAGCTCGGCAAAATTGTAAGAAACGTTCTTTACTTTCAAATTCATCTTCAAAACTTTGTGTACTTAATTCGACAGTTGGTGCGGAAAAATCCTCTATTGAATCGTTATATTTATTATCCCATTTGTTTATATGATTTAACGCTAAGTTTTTGGCTGTTTTCAGCATAAAGCTGCGTGCGTATTTTATTTCTTGTTTTAATTCAGCTTCGTAACTACGAACAAAGGTTTCTTGAACAATATCATCAATATCATCAGGACTAACTATCCTGCTGATATAACGTTTGATGTTTGCAGTGTAACTTATAAATACACTTGCGATTTGTTTGTTCTTAGGCATTTGCTCTTAGAATAAATTTCAGTTAGAAAAAAACAGTGTAGAACATTTTTTAGGCAAAAAGCAATGCTTAGATTTTTACCTGCGAAGGTAGTTTTACTTGGATGCTTTTTTAGTATTTTTCTTTTTTAGTTTTTTTACTTTGGCTTTCTTTTCTGCAGTTGATCTTTTTACTTTAATTTTTTTTAGTGGAATTTTTGCTTCTTTGTTTTTTGGCCTAAAACCTTCAATAATGCGACGTGGCATTCTTTCATCCATATAACGCTCTATTTTTCCAATAACAAGCATGTCGTGGGCTTCAACTAATGAAATAGCCGTACCTTTATTACCCGCTCGACCTGTACGACCTATACGATGAATATAAATATCGACTTTGTAAGGCATATCAAAGTTAATCACATGGGTAATATCATCAATATCTAAACCTCGGGCAGCAACATCGGTAGCTACTAGTACATTGACTTTTTCTTGCCGTAAACGCGATACTGCATTGTTGCGTTTATCTTGAGGCATTTCGCCTTCAAGCCATGCACATGGAATTTCATCATTTAATAGCTTACCTGAAAGCATTTGTACGGTTTCACGTTTGTTCGCAAAAATCACGGCACGTTTAACGTCTTCTTGCTTTAAAAGGCTAACTAACAATTGATATTTGTGTTCTTTATTATCTGCTAAGTTAATCCATTGATGGATTTTAGCTTTTTCTTTACGTGATGGAGTTGCTTCAACGTAAATAGGATCGTCTAAAATTTCTTTGGCAAAACGGGCAACTCCAGCACCTTCTAAGGTTGCTGAAAATAACATCGTTTGTTTGCGCCAACGCGCTTCTGCAATAATGCGGTTAATTGTTTCAGCAAACCCCATATCTAGCATGCGATCTGCTTCATCTAAAATTAATATTTCAATTTCGCGTGCATCAAATTGTTCTGTTTCTAGATAATCTAATAAGCGACCAGGTGTAGAAACTAAAATATCAGTAGTGCTGGTTAATATTTCGTTATGGCTACCATAATTTACCCCGCCAGTGATCACACCTGATTTAATATTGGTATGAGAGGTTAGCGTTTTTACATGATCGCCCGTTTGCAACGCTAATTCGCGAGTTGGTGATAAAATTAATACCCGAGGAAAGCCCGGTTTTGTACGCGGATAATCAAGCAAATGTTGAGCAGCAGGTAATACAAATGCTGCTGTTTTTCCTGTCCCCGTTGGAGCTGAGGCGAGTATGTCTTTACCATCCATTGCTGGAGGTAATACTAATTCTTGAATAGAGGTCGGTTTTTTATAACCCGCTTTTTGTATACCGCCAATGAGTTCTTGGCTTAAATCGAATTGCTCAAACATTTAAAACTTTCTAACACTAAATAAAATTAGCCAGATTATAGCGTAAAAATTAGCTAATTTCGCAAAATTAGTTAGCTTAATTTTAATTTTTAGTGAGTTAATGGTAATCATAAGCATTTATATAGCATTTATATAGCTTTTTAACTTAATAATTCAATGCTTTCTGTTAAAATTTGTTCACACCATTGTATGATCCTTTGTTCTGAATCATTGTATTGATTGTCTTCATCAAGTGCTAAACCAACAAAATGGCTGTTATCTTCGGTTAATGCTTTAGAAGCGTTAAATTCATAGCCTTGGTTTGGCCAAAAACCAATAAATTGTCCGCCTAAAGGTAGGATTTGTTGAAATAATAACCCGAGAGCGTCTTGAAACCAATCGGTATAGCCAATTTGATCGCCCATGCCATATAAAGCAATAATTTTATCAGATAAATTAAGTTGGGCTATGTCATCCCAATTTGATTCCCAATCTTCTTGTAATTCACCGTAATCCCAAGTGGAAATACCAAAAATTATAATGTCGTAGGCTAAACAATTAACAAGCGGTTCATCTTTTATATTGTGTAAATCGACTATCCATTCATTATTTTCATTTTTACCAATAGTTGTTTGAATTTTCTCAGCAGCTATTTCTGTATAACAAGTGGTTGAACCGTAAAAAAGGCCTATTTTCATCGTTTAAGTTATCTAAATACTAACGTTAAAATATTTTATCAAACTTATATTGTTGATAGCTAGTGTTGTGCCGTTTAGTTTGCAATTAACATCACTTACCTGTAATTTTAGCCCATTAAAAAGGTTCTTAATGCTCAAGCAAGCAAATTATTAAAGTTGTTGGATAAAATATGTTAAAAAAGTTAATTGTTGGTTTAGTTGTTTTTGTTACTTTGGTTGGTCAAAATGTTTTTGCAAATGATTCCTTGGAGCAAGAAAAAAATGTTTTAAAACTTAAGTTTAGTGCGTTATTAGGTTTAGAGGTTAGCCAAGTTAAAGCTTCACCCCTCAATGATATTTTTGAAGTGTTTACCAATCAAGGCCTATTTTATGCGAGCAAAGACGGTAATTTTTTGTTCCATGGTAAACTTTTTGGCATTAATAAAAGTGTTGTTGATTTAACTGAAGCAAGCTTAGCCTCAATTCGTATTGATGGTATGAAAAAATTTGATAAGAATATGGTCGTTTTTCCAGCGGAAAATGAAAAACATGTGATCACAGTTTTCACTGATATAACTTGTGGATATTGCCGTAAATTACATAACCAAATGGATGAATATAATAAAAAGGGTATTACTGTTCGTTATTTAGCTTATCCACGTTCAGGTATTAAAAATTCGTTAGGTGAATTAACGGCTAACTTTAAAAATATGCGTTCTGTGTGGTGTAATGAAAATCCTAAAAAAGCAATGACCACCGCTTTTACTGGTGGTAATGTTCCTTATCGAATTTGTGACATGAAAGTGGCTGAAGAATTTGATTTTGGTCGCCAAGTTGGCGTTAATGGAACGCCGGCCATTTTGTTGGAAAATGGTATGATGCTACCCGGTTATCGAGACCCTGCTAGTATGTTGCAAGTACTTGAAAGTATTAATTAAGTTGTATTTATTAACTTCTCTTAAAAATTTATGAGTAAAAAAATTGTTCGTCGTGCACAGGTGGATGATCATCATCTACCTGATCATCTACATCCATTAATAAAGCAACTGTATGCCCGACGAGGCGTGCTTTCTTCTGATGAATTATTATTAACGGCTCAACAACTCATTCCTGTAGAAAAACTATTAGGTATAGACAAAGCTTGCCAACTTTTACATCAAGTACTGCTAGATAACGGCAAAATTATTATTGTTGGTGATTTCGATGCTGATGGTGCAACGAGCACGGCATTAATGATGGAAGCATTATCGTTATTGGGGTTTTCAAATTATAATTTTATTGTGCCTAACCGTTTTGAATATGGTTATGGTTTAACTCCTGAAATTGTTGATATTGCCAATCAGCAACAAGCAAATATGATAATAACGGTTGATAATGGTATTAGTTGTATAGCAGGTGTTAATCGCGCAAAAGAATTAGGGATTTCAGTGATTGTTACGGATCATCATTTACCTGGTAAAGAACTTCCTAATGCCGACGCGATTGTCAATCCAAATCAACCTAAGTGCTCTTTTGCTAGTAAATCTATCGCGGGAGTTGGTGTCGCATTTTATTTAATGTTGGGACTGCGCAAATATTTTCGCGAGCATAATGTTTTTGAAAAATTATCATTGCCAGAGCCTAATCTCGCCCAATTACTTGATTTAGTTGCGTTAGGAACCGTTGCCGATGTAGTTTCTCTTGATGCTAATAATCGTATTTTGGTTGCACAAGGCTTAAAACGGATCCGTGCGGGTAAAACACGCTGTGGTATTCAAGCTTTAATTGAAATAGCGGGGCGTAATCAACAACGACTAGTGGCGAGTGATTTTGGTTTTGCTTTAGGACCAAGGATTAATGCTGCTGGACGTTTAGACGATATGAGCTACGGTATTAACTGCTTACTTGCTCAAGATTTAATGACCGCACGCGCAATGGCACAAGAACTTGATGGATTAAATAAAGCGCGCCGAGAAATTGAACAGGGCATGCAAGTTGAAGCTGAAAATATATTTAGAAAATTAAAACTTGCCCAAGATAAGATGCCAAGTGCGATTGCCTTATATCAAGCTGATTGGCATCAAGGAGTTATTGGTATTGTTGCAGGACGTTTAAAAGAAAAGTTTCATCGTCCTAGTATTGTTTTTGCTCTTGCAAAAGAAAACAACCAAACCGAAAAAAATACTAGCTACGATGTTAATTGTGAAATTAAAGGTTCCGCACGTTCTATTCCTGGATTACATATTCGGGACTTATTAGAGTATATTAGCAGCCAAAATCCTGGCCTTATTCTTAAATTTGGTGGTCATGCGATGGCAGCAGGATTGTCAATAAAATTAGCTGATTTTGAAAAATTTCAACAATGTCTTGAGCAGATAGCGGGGGAATGGTTAAGTTCTGAGGATTTACAATGTACATTGTTATCTGACGGTGAAATACCCGCAAACGAAATGAATTTAGCGTTTGCTGAACAATTACGTTTAGCGGGTCCTTGGGGGCAAAATTTTTTAGAACCTTTGTTTGATGACGAATTTGATCTTATTCAGCAACGTCTTGTGGGTGAAAAACATTTAAAATTAGTTGTCCAAAAAAATCAGCAATTATTTGACGCGATCGCCTTTAATATTGATCCTAAGATTTGGCCCAATACTAAAGCACAAAAAATTCATTTAGCTTATCGTCTTGATGTAAATGAATTTAGAGGGAAACGTAACGTACAATTAATGGTAGAAAATCTTGTTGCAATCTGTTGAAAAATCCTGAACCTTACTACTTTATTTATTTATTTAGTGCGCTAGATAAGCTACAATACGCGCTCTTTTTATTCCCTAACTTTCCATAAAAGTACTCTAAATTAGAATGTTTGAAGTTAATCCTGTAATAAATAAATTAAAAGAAATTCGTGAACGTGCTGACTTGCTTCGGGGGTACCTTTGACTATGATCAAAAAGCAGAACGCTTGGTTGAAGTATCTCGCGAATTAGAATCGCCAGAGGTTTGGAATGAACCTGAACGAGCGCAAAAATTAGGACAGGAAAGATCAGCGCTTGAATTAGTCGTTAATACAATTGATTCGCTCGATAGCGGCAGTGAAGATATTGAAGGTTTAGTTGAGCTTGCTGTTGAAGAAAATGATATCGATACTTTTAACGAAGCTGAAAAAGAACTTAATTATTTAGATGATAAATTAGCAACACTTGAATTTCGTCGCATGTTTTCAGGTGATCAAGACAGTAGCAATGCCTATTTAGATATTCAATCTGGATCTGGTGGTACAGAAGCGCAAGATTGGGCCGAAATGTTAATGCGTATGTATTTGCGTTGGGGTGAGGCTCATGGTTTTAAACCTGAAGCCATTGAAGTTACCGATGGTGATGTTGCTGGTATTAAAGGTTGTACTCTTAAATTTACGGGTGAATATGCCTATGGCTGGTTACGCACTGAAACCGGTGTACATCGTTTAGTCAGAAAATCACCGTTCGATTCTTCAGGACGTCGTCATACCTCTTTTGCCTCGGCATTTATTTACCCTGAAATCGATGACAATATCGATATAGATATTAATCCTGCTGATTTACGCGTAGATACTTATCGCGCATCTGGTGCTGGTGGGCAGCATGTAAATAAAACTGATTCAGCTATTCGTATTACGCATATTCCCACAAATGCTGTGGTTCAATGTCAAAGTGATCGCTCACAACATAAAAACAGAGCCAGTGCGATGAAGTTGCTCAAAGCGAAGTTGTATGAGCTTGAAATTCAAAAACAAAATGCAGATAAACAAGTATTAGAAGACGGTAAATCGGATATCGGTTGGGGCAGTCAAATTCGCTCATATGTGTTAGATGATAGCCGCATTAAAGATTTAAGAACTGGTGTAGAGAATCGTAATACTCAAGCCGTTCTTGATGGTGATTTAGATAAATTTATCGAAGCCAGTTTAAAATCAGGACTATAAACGATTTTACTGAAAAGTGTAGATCGGGACTAAGCAAACTAAGCAAACTAAGCAAGTGTTACATTAGCTGAGACCGACTAACAAACTATTAATTAGAGAAAGTAACATGACAGATCAAACCAAACCCGCACAAGATGAAAATAAATTAATTGCCGAGCGTCGCAGTAAACTTGCGAATATTCGCGAAAACTGTCCAGCTAATGGTCATCCAAATAAGTTTGAACGCAAAGATTATGCTGGTGATATTCAAGCGGCTCATAGCGAAAAAGATAAAGAAACCTTAGCGGAAGAAACGACACTTTATAGCATCGCTGGTCGTGTTATGGCAAAGCGCGGGCCATTTTTAGTTTTACAAGATATGAGTGGTCGCATTCAAGCCTATGCAAATAAAGAGGCACAAAAAGATATCAAAGCGCGTTGGGGCGTATTAGATGTTGGCGATATTATTGGCGTTACCGGTACTTTACATAAATCAGGTAAAGGTGATTTGTATGTTGATATGGGCGAATATCAATTATTAACTAAATCGTTACGTCCATTACCTGAAAAATTTCATGGTTTATCGGATCAGGAAACTAAATATCGTCAGCGTTATGTTGATTTAATTATTAATGAAGATACCCGGAATACTTTTAAAATTCGCTCGAAAGTTGTGGAAGGCATTCGCAACTTTTTAGTAAAGCGTGATTTTATGGAAGTAGAAACACCAATGTTACAAGTAATACCTGGTGGTGCAACGGCTAAGCCTTTTGTTACTTACCATAACTCATTAGATATCGACATGTACTTACGTATTGCGCCAGAGCTTTACTTAAAGCGTTTAGTCGTTGGTGGTTTTGAAAAAGTATTTGAAATAAACCGTAATTTCCGTAACGAAGGCTTATCTACCCGTCATAACCCCGAATTTACAATGATTGAATTTTATCAAGCTTATGCTAACTATGAAGACTTAATGAACTTAACTGAAGACATGTTACGCACTGTCGCACAAGATGTTCTTGGTACAACTTCAGTTCGTAATACTGTTAAAAATAGTGATGGTGAAGTCGTTGAAGAAAAATTCTACGAATTTGGTCAACCGTTTGTGCGTTTATCTATGGTTGATGCAATTCTTAAATATGGTCAAGCTCAGTATGGCGAGCATTTGAATGAAAATGCTTTACGTAATCCAGAAGAACAGTTTGATGCAATAAAAGTCATGGCAAAAGCTGTTGGTGTAAAAGAAGGCGATGCAGCCAAAGTTTGGGGGCCAGGCAAATATATTTGTGAAATATTTGAAGAAGTCGCTGAGCACCTATTAGACCAACCAACTTTTATTACTGAATATCCGTGGGAAGTTTCACCACTTGCTCGTCGCAATGACGAAAATCCATTTATTACTGATCGTTTTGAGTTTTTTGTCGGTGGCCGTGAATTAGCTAATGGCTTCTCAGAGCTTAACGATGCTGAAGATCAAAAAGCTCGCTTCTTAAAGCAAGTTGAAGAAAAAGATGCCGGTGATGATGAAGCTATGCACTTTGATGCAGATTATATTCGTGCCCTAGAGTTTGGTTTACCACCAACGGCAGGTGAGGGTATTGGTATCGATCGTTTAGTGATGTTACTGACTGATTCACCAACGATTAAAGATGTTATTTTATTCCCTCATATGCGCCCACAAGCCGAGCTTTAAATTTCGTTATTTTAACGAACCAAGCATAATAAAAACGCTAATTGATTTACTCAATTAGCGTTTTTTATTGTTTATCTATTATGCAATGCAATTTCAGCCGGAAGGTTTGCTTTTTTGTTATCCTGAACTTGCTTCAAAATTTAAGCTATTACAACAAGAAATACTAGGTTGGACCATTTAAATTATCTAATCAATTAATTTTCCATTGGCGTATTAAAATGATCCGATAATTTAAAATCGCCCTTTGCAGAAATCACTTTTTCGCTTTTAAACTGGATAACAAAATCTTTACGCATATTATATTTTTCATTGCGACCCGATTTAAATATATAAGCGTAATGCCATGTATCATTATTAAAAGAATCCATTAGTACAGGGCTACCTAAAATAAATTTGACTTGATCTTTAGTCATGCCTATTTGTAATTTATCGATATCCTTTTGTTCTAAATAATTACCTTGCGGAACATCGATACGGTAAACCCAGCTTGAACAAGCAGAAAGCGAAAGAGTTAAAGTGATTAGTAATACGCGATATAACATTAAATTTTAAACATCCAAATAAGTAAGCGGTTAATTAGAATTTTTCTAGGGATATACCCATTACACTTGAAGATGAAACTAGCAAATCCAAGTAGGATGGCTATAGTAACAGATCAAAAATGTTATTTACTATAGCTGATAAAAATTAACCTGAATACAAATCATAAAAAATACTAACTGGCTAATAATTCTTCAGCATTGGCTAAACTTGAATCTGTTATTGTGTCGCCTGCCAATAAACGAGCAATTTCTCTGACCCGTCCTAATTGATTAAGTTCCGTTACTGTCGTTTCAGTATGTTCACCGTCGGTAAGTTTATTTACAAATAACTGTTGATGGCCTTTACTTGCCACCTGAGGTAAATGGGTAACACAAATTACTTGTGTATTTTTACCTAGTTGTTGTAGTTTTTTTCCTACCATTGCAGCTGTTGGTCCACTAATACCAACATCCACTTCGTCAAAAATCAAAGTTGGAGTGATTACTTTTTCTGCCAAAATAACTTGAATGGCTAAACCAATCCGAGAAAGTTCGCCACCTGATGCCACTTTGTGAATAGATTCTAGTGGTTGCCCTGGGTTAATGCTAACGGCAAAGTTAACATCATCTATACCATGCGCCGATAATTCTTGGCTGGTAAATTCTGTGTTAGTGGGATCTGTATTTTTTTGATGAATAAAACTGTTAACTTGAATGCAAAATTGGCTATCGGGCATGTTAAGTTCTTGCATGCTTTTACTAATTAACTGGCTTAACGTTTTAGCCGATTTTTGTCTCGATTGAGACAATTTTTTTGCAACGGTTAAGTAATGTTGCTTGGCGGTATCAATATCTGTGATGATTTGACTTAAACGGTTTTCATCACCACTGAGTAATTTTAACTCTTGTTTTAATTTACTATGAAATTCAGAAAGTTTCTCAGGTTGTATCTGATGTTTTTTGGCTAATTGCAGTGTTGTTGAATAACGTTGCTCTAGCGCTAAAAAGGCTTCAGGATCTAACTCTAATTGTTCGTGATAATGTTTTAAGTCCGTATTCGCTTCTTCTATTGGGATTAACGCGTCATTGAGTAATTGGGCTATATTAACTAATTTGTTATCTACATTGCTTAGTTGCATCATGCTTTCACTGACTTGTCTTAGTGAATCCACAATATTGAACTGTTCGTTAGCACTTAATTGAAAAATTCCTTGTAGCGTATCATTAAGTAAATCTTGGGCATGGCTATGGCGTTTGTAATCACTCTCTATTGCTTCAAATTCATCAACTTGTAAATTAAAATCATCAAGCTCCTGTACTTGATATTGCAACAATTGTTGTTTGGCTTCACGTTGAATTTTATCTTGTTGTAGTAAAATAAATTCCGCGGTTAAACTTCGCCATTGAGTATATTGATATTTAACATCCTCAAGAAGATCGTTATTGTTTGCATAGGCATCGAGCATGTAACGTTGTTGTTGCGGTTTAATAATAAGTTGATGGTCGTGCTGACCATGAATATTAATCAGTAAATTACCTAATTCTTTAAGTTGGCTAATAGGTACTTGACTACCATTAATATAAGCTTTTGAACGTCCTTCACTAGAAATTACTCGTCGTAAAATGCATTCATCTTGCTGTTCGTCTTGAAGAAGCAATTCTTGCTGAGTTAAATAATCTTTAGCATTTTTATTTTTACTAATATCAAAGGTGGCTGCTAGCTCTGCTTTTTTACATTGCGGGCGAACTACATTCGTTATTGCTCTCTGTCCTAAACATAAACCTAAAGCATCAATAGCAATAGATTTACCTGCTCCAGTTTCGCCTGTTATTGTAGTCATTCCACTTTGCCAATCAATTTCGAGTTGACGAACAATAGCGAAATTTTTAATTGATAGGTTTAAAAGCATATTCATTACCTAGATAAAAACACATGCTGGTAATTTATACAGCATTCTTTATAAAAGCAAGCTAGTTTTTTAAAAAATACGATTTTTTAAATGGTAAGTAAAAGGTTGCTGAAAATAGAGCTTTTAATAAAGCTTGTTGCCCCAGTTTAATTTGCTACGTAAAACATTAAAATAATCGTGGCTTAATGGGTGAATTAAACGCAAAGTATTAACACTTTTTTTGATGATCACTTCATCACCAGGCATTACCGCTAAAATCACATGGCCGTCACAACTGATTTGTAAGTTTTCATAGTTTTCATTAGCGAGTATTAGTTTGATTTCACTATTGCCATCAACCACTATTGGGCGACTACTTAAGGTATGTGGAAACATAGGAACGAGTGAAAGCGCATTGAGGTTAGGTGTTAATATCGGCCCTCCAGCAGACATTGAATAAGCGGTTGAGCCAGTAGGTGTAGAAATAATCAACCCATCTGAACGCTGACTAAACATAAAAACACCATCAATGTGTACTTCAAATTCAATCATATTAGCGACTTTGCCCGCATGTAATACGGCTTCGTTCATTGCGCTGTTTGAGCTTTTTAATTTTCCATGCCGATAGACCGAGGTTTCAATAAGAAAACGTTGCTCACTACGTGATTTTCCAGCCAGTATTTGGGCTAATGGATCAAGTAAGTCTTGCGGTGAAATATCCGTTAAAAACCCTAAATTGCCACGGTTAATACCAATAACACCGATGTTATAACAAGATAAAACTCTGGCTGCACCTAACATATAACCATCGCCTCCAACGACAATAGCTAGATCGGCAAGCGCGCCAATTTCAACTAATGAGTGTTCTTTATAACCTTCTATCTTGATGTTTTTTGCGACAGAACTTTCAATGAGTAACTGATAATTATTGTTGATAAAATAGTCTGCTAATATTTTAATCGTGTCATTTGCCCCGTCATGGTTTGGTTTGCCAATGAGGCCGATGGTTTTGTAAAGTTGCGTCATGATCTTTTCAAAATAAATAAATTGCTTAAAAATTTTACTCTTATTGTGAAATTACTGCAATTTATGTGTTAAAAGATGCATTTTTTTGTTTTCTAGCTTGAATCGTGCAATCAAAGCCCCATAATTAGCACAATAGAATTGTTAAGTATTATTGAGGAGTTTTCATGACGTCACAGTCACCAGAAAATAAAAATGAAGCAACACTTTCTGCAGAAGCGTTAGCGGCACAAATTGTAGAAGAAGCAGAAGAGCAAGTTGAAGTTCAACATGAGCACGAGCATCAATTGATTAACTCTGATCAAGAAAAAATTAATGAATTAGAACTTGCCCTTGTAGCTGCTCAATCAACGGTTGCGGATCAAAAGGATTCAGTGATTCGTGCGAAAGCCGAGGTTGATAACATTCGTCGTCGTAGTGCTCAAGAGGTGGAAAAAGCACGTAAATTTGCCTTAGATAAATTCGCCTCCGAATTACTACCCGTTGTTGATAACTTAGAACGTGCTATTGCTAGCATTGATAAGGAAGACGAGCACCAAAAAGCATTAGCTGAAGGTGTTGAACTTACTCTTCAAAGCATGCAATCAGCATTAGAAAAATTTGGTATTAAAGCAGTTGATCCACAAGATCAACCGTTTAATCCCGAATTGCATCAAGCAATGTCAATGCAAGAAGTTGATGGTGTGGCACCTAATACTGTTATTGCCGTTATGCAAAAAGGTTATGAACTTAATGGCCGTTTAGTTCGTCCAGCTATGGTGATGGTATCTAAATCGGCACCAGCAGTTGATACTCAGGCTTAATGGCTCACTTTTAGGAGCCTACCTGCGTTAAAGACACTATTTAATTTATTGGTTATTAGACCAAATTATTGGTTATTAGATCAAAAAGTGTGATAGTGAATTTATTCCAACCTCTAATTTGTTCTTAAATATTGATTAAAGGCACTAATTTTAGTGCCTTTTTTATAATCTTATCTTATACCAATCATACCAAGTAAGTGATCATTTCTACTTGTTAAAACCATCAACAACTGCGTTATTTATTTTATAATTAACGCTGCATGCAGTTTATTAGAGAATGCAGGATGCATATTCTCCTGAGCATATTGTCCTGAACAACTAATTATTAAAATAAATGCCTTGTTCTTGATGATTTTTCCTATGTATAAAGTAGATCACTTAATTAATAAAATTGGTATTATTCTACCGTGATGAATACTTCGTTTAAAAATATAATAGCGATAATATTAGAAATATATTCCTATTAATCAGGTCTATAAAACTAATAATTTTAACTTTATTTTTACTGGAATTTTTAATGCGGATTTACGTTAGATTTTTATTATTCTTTATTTCGTTATTTACCTTAAGTGCTCATGCAGCAGAAATTGCACCGCCATGGAAACTTAAAACGCAAGCAGGTGAATATATAAACTCAACAGAATACAAAGGGCAACCAATTATTTTACATTTTTGGGCTACTTGGTGCCCCTATTGTCGTCGTTTACAGCCTAAATTAGTAGAATTGCAAAAAAAATATCAAGCACAAGGCGTAAAAATTGTCGGAGTAAGTATTCTTGAAGATGAAGGTGCAAAACCACAAGATGAAATAGACGATCGTGGTTACAAGTTTACTACGGGGATAGAAGGTGAAGCTGTCGCTAAACTATATGGTGTAAAAGGTACACCAACCACCTTTTTTATTAACCGCCAAGGGGTCATTATTTTTAAAACATCAAGTTCGGATATAAAAGATCCACGTTTTGAGTTAGCTATTAAAGAAATAATCAAAAAATAGTGACAACGAAATGATTTAACATTGGCTAACTAAGGCCATTGCCGTTGTGTAAACATCAAAATAAATGCCAATTACTAATAAAAGATCATTTTTTTACAAAAAAAGTGATTTTTTTAGTTTTTTCTATTGAAAACAATTTTACTACCCCCATTAATTATTCCAACAGTAAATTGAATTAATATTTTAGATTGGAGATCCTCAAGATGGGCAAAATTATAGGTATTGACCTAGGGACAACTAACTCATGTGTCGCGGTTTTAGATGGCGATAAAGTGCGTGTAATTGAAAATGCAGAAGGCGATCGTACTACGCCTTCAATTATTGCATACACCGAAGAAGGTGAAACGTTAGTTGGCCAACCCGCTAAACGTCAATCAGTGACTAACCCGAAAAATACATTATTTGCAATTAAACGTTTAATCGGTCGTCGCTTTGAAGACGAAGAAGTACAACGTGATCTTAAAATAATGCCTTTTGGCATTGTAAAAGCTGATAATGGTGATGCTTGGGTTACTGCGCGCGATAAAAATATAGCACCACCACAAGTTAGTGCTGAAGTTTTGAAAAAAATGAAAAAAACTGCAGAAGACTTTTTAGGTGAAAAAGTTACTGAAGCGGTTATTACTGTTCCTGCTTACTTTAATGATTCACAACGACAAGCAACTAAAGATGCTGGTCGTATTGCGGGCCTTGAAGTTAAACGTATTATTAACGAACCAACTGCAGCAGCCCTTGCTTACGGCATGGATAAGCAAGAAGGTGATAAAGTTATTGCAGTATACGATTTAGGTGGTGGTACTTTCGATATCTCAATTATTGAAATTGATGAAGTTGAAGGCGAGCATACTTTTGAAGTATTAGCGACTAACGGTGATACTCACTTAGGTGGTGAAGATTTTGATAACCGTTTAATCAACTATTTGGTAGCTGAATTTAAGAAAGATTCAGGTATGGATTTAACGACTGATCCATTAGCAATGCAACGTTTAAAAGAAGCGGCAGAAAAAGCGAAATGTGAACTTTCTTCTGCACAGCAAACGGATGTTAACCTACCTTACATTACCGCGGATGGTTCTGGTCCTAAGCACATGAACATTAAAGTAACACGTGCGAAGTTAGAATCATTAGTTGAAGACATGGTTAAAGCTACATTAGAACCTTTAAAAATGGCGCTAAAAGATGCTGATTTATCAACATCTGATATCAACGATGTAATTTTGGTTGGTGGTCAAACACGTATGCCATTAGTACAAAAAGTGGTTACAGATTTCTTCGGAAAAGAACCTCGTAAAGATGTTAACCCTGATGAAGCGGTTGCCGCTGGTGCTGCAGTTCAAGCAGGCGTACTTTCTGGTGATGTAACTGACGTATTGTTATTAGACGTTACACCATTATCATTAGGGATTGAAACGATGGGTGGTGTGATGACAGCGGTTATCGAGAAAAATACCACAATTCCAACTAAGCAATCACAAACATTCTCTACGGCTGACGATAACCAAGCAGCGGTAACAGTACATGTATTACAAGGTGAGCGTAAGCAAGCCAGTGCCAATAAATCACTTGGTCAATTTAACCTTGAAGGTATTGATGCGGCTCCACGCGGCACACCACAAATTGATGTAACCTTCGATTTAGATGCTGATGGTATTTTACATGTGTCTGCTAAAGACAAGAAGACAGGTAAAGAACAAAAAATCACCATTAAATCGTCTTCAGGTTTGTCAGATGAAGAAGTTGAACAAATGGTGCGTGACGCAGAAGCAAATGCTGATGAAGATGCAAAATTTGAAGAACTGGTAAAAGTACGCAATCAAGCTGATGGTTTAGTTCATGCCACACGTAAGCAAGTTGAAGAAGCAGGTGATGATTTACCCGCGGAAGATAAAGAGAAAATTGAAGCTGCGGTAAAAGAGCTTGAAACAGCAATTAAAGGCGAAGATAAAGAAGCGATGGATGCTAAATCTCAAGCGGTTATCGAAGCTTCACAAAAGTTAATGGAAATTGCTCAAGCTAAAGCACAAGCTCAAAGTGCTCCTGAAGGTGATGCTCCTGAAGCTGATGCTGGTAATGCTTCTGGCGACGATGTTGTTGACGCTGAGTTTGAAGAAGTGAAGGACGACAAATAACCAGCCACTGATCTTTTTGCTAGTTCGCCTTATCTCGGCGTTGGACGTACTCACCTATTGGCATAGGCTCCGTGCGTCCGCCTTGATATAAAACCAACTAGCTTCAAGCTAAGCGGCTTTAAATGTTGTATTTATTTCTAAACTAAAAAAGCGTCGGTAATTTCCGGCGCTTCTTACGTTATAAATGTAGCGTAAATTATAACGAAAAAACCGAGTAAAGGTTGTAGGTCGTCCCGAGTGAAGCGAGGCGCGACAAGCGTAGTTAATTAGTGTGTTGAAAACGCAATAAATCGGAAACAAAGAGTCATATATGTCAAAACGCGATTATTATGAAGTGCTAGGTATTGAAAAAGATGCTGGTGAGCGCGAAATCAAAAAAGCCTATAAACGCTTAGCGATGAAATATCATCCTGATCGTACTCAAGGCGATAAAACCAAAGAAGAACAATTTAAAGAAGTTAAACAAGCCTACGAAATTCTTAATGACGATCAAAAACGTGCTGCTTACGATCAATATGGTCATGCGGCGTTTGAACAAGGTGGTCATGGCGGCAGTGGTTTCGGTGGTGGTTCTGGCGATTTTGGTGACATATTTGGCGATGTTTTTGGCGATATTTTTGGTGGAGGTCGTGGTCGAGGTGGTCAATCACGCGCCCGTCGCGGTAGCGATTTACGTTATAACATGGAACTTTCGCTAGAAGATGCAGTAAAAGGTAAATCGGTAGAAATTAAAGTACCTACTTATGTTGCCTGTGAACCTTGTGGTGGTAGTGGTGCTAAAAAAGGTACCTCTGCTAAAACCTGTACTACTTGTAATGGTCATGGTCAAGTACAAATGCGCCAAGGCTTATTTGCTGTACAGCAAACCTGTCCAACGTGTCATGGGCAAGGTAAAGTTATTTCTGATCCTTGTAATTCATGTCATGGTGAAGGACGTGTTCAAAAGAACAAAACACTTTCTGTAAAAATTCCAGCGGGTGTTGATACTGGTGACAGAATTCGTTTAGCCAATGAAGGTGAAGCGGGTGAGCATGGTGCACCAGCAGGCGATTTATATGTTCAAGTCAATGTAAAAGATCATGAAATTTTTGTTCGTGATGAAAATAATCTGTATTGTGAAGTCCCTATTTGTTTCACCGTTGCCGCTTTAGGCGGTGAAATTGAAGTACCTACCTTGGGCGGTAAAGTTAAACTTAAAATACCTAAAGAAACACAAACGGGCAAAATGTTCCGTTTACGTGGCAAAGGGGTTAAATCAGTACGTAGCTCTGTTACGGGTGATTTAATGTGTAAGGTTGTGATTGAAACGCCGGTTAATCTATCAAAAGAGCAAACTGATTTATTAACACAACTTGATGAAACTATGGGTAAAAAACGCTCGCATCATAGCCCCAAAGAAACGGGTTTTTTTGATGGCGTGAAAAAGTTTTTTGATGACTTGAAAAGTTGATTTATATTCGTTTTCTAGAAGTAAAATAAAGTCATAAAAAAAGCACCGAAAGGTGCTTTTTTTATGAATGGCTGTATTTCAATCAAAAATAGTCATTGAGCGACTGAATTAATTCCCTGAGTTGAACAATAGGTTTACATCCGTTCCATGGTTTCAATGCCTAAAATATTCAAACCTTGCTGTAGAGTATTAGCAATTAACTGACAAAGCGCTAAGCGCGATTGTTTCACTTCATTAGCAACATCATCTTTTAAAATTGGGCATGCTTCATAAAAACTCATGTACAAGCTTGCGAGTTCATATAAATAATTACATAACAAATTGGGAGTACATTCGCTAATAACCGCATCTAACACTTCTTCAAGTTGAAGTAGTTTAACCGCAAGCGCTTTTTCTTGTGGCTCAATAATATTTATCTTATCGGCAAGGTTATCAGTATTCACACCAGCCTTTGAAAAAATACTTTTAATACGTGCATACGCATATTGTAAGTAAGGAGCCGTTGCACCTTCAAAACTGAGCATGGTTTTCCAGTTAAAAATATAATCACTGGTACGGTTTTTCGATAAATCAGCAAATTTAACTGCGCCAATACCCACTTTAGTGGCAATATCGTTAAGTTTTTCTGTACTGTAATCGGGATTTTTCTCTTTAATTAACTCGGTGGCCCGAACAACTGCTTCATCTAGCAATTCAGCCAGTTTTATAGTACCACCAGTACGAGTTTTAAACGGCTTACCATCGTCACCCATCATCATACCAAACGGGCAATGATCGTAACCGACATGGGCGGGTAAAAAGCCAGCTTTACGGGCGACAATTTCAACTTGTTTAAAATGCAATGCTTGACGAGCATCGGTAAAAATAATAATACGATCAGCGTTTAAGGTGCCACTGCGGTAACGACAGGCCGATAAATCGGTGGTGGCGTATAAATAACCGCCGCCAGATTTCTGTACAATAAATACCGAAGGTTCACCTGCTTTGTTTGCCATTTCGTTAATAAATACTACTTTGGCTCCTTGGTCTTCAACGGCAATATGTTGCGCCATTAATTCATCAATCACGGTTGATAAATCATCGTTATAAGCGCTTTCGCCCATAATGTCGTTACGTGTTAGAGTAACGTTTAATTTGTTATAAATATCTTCACTGTGCTTGATCGAAATATCAATAAATTGCTGCCAAAGTGTTGCGCAATCTGCATCTCCACTTTGTAATTTAACTACGTAATCGCGTGCTCGGTTGGCAAATCCTTCTTCTTCGTCAAAGCGAATTTTTGCTTCACGATAAAAGTTTTCTAAATCGCTCAGTGCGGTTTCAGCCACTTCGTTGGCTTGTAGTTTATCGTTTAAATGCGCTAATAACATGCCAAATTGTGTGCCCCAATCACCCATGTGATTTTGACGAATAACCTTGTCACCTCGAAACTCTAAGGCACGTACAACGGCATCACCAATAATGGTAGAACGTAAATGACCCACGTGCATTTCTTTGGCAAGATTTGGGGCTGAATAATCTACCACAACGGTTTGCTGTTTATCTTTTGGGTTTGAACCTCGTTGGATAACGCCTAAATGTTTATCATTACTAGCGTTAACTAATTGTTCGGCTAACCATGCTGGCGCTAAATGAATATTAATAAAGCCGGGGCCTGCTAATTCGATGTTGTCGGCTATGCCTGATAAATCTAAATGTTCCACCACTTTAGTGGCTAACTCGCGTGGATTTGTTTTTAATTTTTTTGCGGCTCCCATTACACCATTGGCTTGGTAATCGCCAAATTGTGGGCGATTAGAAATGCTAATTGCAGGGTTCGTATCGCTGGGTAAACCTGCCGCAATCATAGCTGCGCTGACTTTTTCAGCTAATATATTTTTAATATTCATGTTTATTTATATCTCTTTCAAATCTATTGGTCGAAGACAACATCGACAACTTGATAATCTATTAGCTAATGCTCACGCGTAGAAAAGAACTGAATATCAGGGTTTCGCTCTAGTGCTAAAGATAAATTCACCATGGTTGGGGCAATATAAGTTAGGTTATCACCGCCATCTAATGCTAAATTATCAAATGATTTTTTCTTAAATTGTTCTAGTGTACGTTCATTATCGCAGGTACACCAACGTGCTGTAGCAACACTTATGGGCTCATAAATAGCATCAACGTTATATTCGGTTTTTAAGCGTTGCACTACCACTTCAAACTGCAAGACCCCAACAGCACCAACAATCATATCGTTAGAATTAAAAGGACGGAAAACTTGTACTGCGCCTTCCTCCGATAATTGAATTAATCCTTTTTGTAATTGCTTTGCCTTTAAGGGATCTCGTAAACGAATACGACGAAACATTTCTGGAGCAAAGTTAGGAATACCTGTGAATTTGATCATTTCACCTTCAGTAAACGAATCACCAATTTGAATGCTTCCATGATTGTGCAAACCAATAATGTCACCGGCATAAGCTTGTTCTACATTGCTTCGATCTCCTGCCATAAACGTTACGGCATCGGCAATTTTTACATCTTTACCTGTACGTACTTGTTTCATTTTCATGCCTTTTTCATATTTACCAGAGCAAATACGCATAAAGGCAATACGGTCACGATGTTTGGGATCCATATTTGCTTGAATTTTAAAAATAAAGCCTGAAAATTTTTCTTCCACAGCAACCACTTCACGAACATCTGTTTTTCGCGGTAATGGTCTAGGTGCCCAAGCGGTTAAGCCATCAAGCATGTGATCAACACCAAAGTTACCCAATGCGGTACCAAAAAATACTGGTGTTAACTCACCTTTTAAAAACAGGGTTAAATCAAATTCGTGTGATGCGCCAATCACTAATTCTAATTCTTCACGTAAATCGTCAGCATAGTTACCTATTGCGGCATCTAATGCTGGGTTATCTAACCCTTTGATAACACGTTTTTCTTGAATAGTATGACCCTGACCAGACTGATATAAAAAAGTCTCATCAGTTAAAATATTATAAACACCTTTAAATTCTTTACCCATGCCAATAGGCCATGTAATAGGTGCACATTTCATTTTTAAAATTTCTTCAACTTCATCCATTACTTCCATTGGATCGCGTACATCACGATCCATTTTATTCATAAAAGTAATAATTGGAGTATCACGCAAACGAGTGACTTCCATCAATTTAATGGTACGTTGCTCAACCCCTTTAGCAACATCAATAACCATCAAACAAGAATCTACCGCGGTAAGTGTACGATAAGTATCTTCTGAGAAATCCTCATGGCCCGGCGTGTCTAATAAATTTACTAAACAATTGTTATAGGGGAATTGCATTACCGAGGTTGTAATTGAAATACCGCGGTCTTTTTCCATTTCCATCCAGTCAGATTTAGCATGTTGACCTGATTTTTTGCCTTTTACGGTACCTGCTTTTTGCAAAGCTTGACCAAATAAAAGCACTTTTTCAGTGATCGTGGTTTTACCCGCATCAGGGTGAGAAATGATAGCGAAGGTGCGACGTAAATCGACTTCTTGCTGTTGTAACGACATGCAAAATACCTGTTTAAAAAACGTGAGATGAAAATAAAATTTTAAAGCGCGGTATTATAGCGAAAAGTTGTCTATTTAGCAGTAATTAAAAATTTCTTATCTTATATTTAATGGACATTAAAATTTTCATCTCATATTACTTATTTCTACATACAGTTTTACAAGTTTTTAGTGGATTATTCCTCATATTCTGCTAACTTTATTTAATTAGTTATGTTTTTAAAGCATTAACTTGCTATAAATTAAGGAATATAAATGGCTGTTGAAATTAAATTCACTTTAGAAGACTCTGATTTAGATTATTTTCGTGATGTGATGAAAAAAGCGCAAAGTGCGGCAAAAAGTTTAAATGAGCAACAAATTTTATCTAACGCTAAAAAATTGAGCGAAGATGTTCAAGGTGTAGTACCTGATTTCGTGCAATCTCGATTACATAAGCTCATAACAATGATCGCCATTATTGAAGATGAAGAATGGCAGGTTCCAGATGAAGAAAAAGCCGATATGTTAACGGCTTTATCGTATTTTAGTGAAACTGAAGATTTGATCCCCGATCATATTCCGGCCTTAGGTTTTCTCGATGATGCCATTATGATCGAGCTAGTTGAACAAGAATTTAAAGACGATATTGAAGCGTTTGAAGAATTTTCTGCGTACCGTGAACGCGAACAAGATCGTGCTGGAAATGAAACAATTACTCGCGATCAATGGTTAAGCGCTAAACGTAGTGAGTTACATAGCCGTATGAGAACACGACGCTTAGCACGTCATAAATCACCCTCATCATTTAGAGCGTTATTTTAAATTTTTATACCGTTAAAATAACAAAATAGAACAATGCCATTTACGTGCTCGTAAATGGCATTTTTTATATCCAACCTTAATGAAACTAATCCTTTTGGTTGCATGGATATAATTTTCTATATCAAATTTAAATCCAAACACTAAAATTACACTTGTAATCTAAAGTTATACATGTATTATTACCTCATTAATTACACTTGTAATCAAAATAAAAAATTAACAGCTATCAAAAAAGAGTAACTCTTATGGATATTAGTAATGCGGAATTTGAAGTACTAGAAGCGTTGTGGAAAAAAGCTCCGGCCACTGCAAACGATATTATTTATCGTTTAAACCAAGCGGGTAAAAACCAAAAAACGTGGCATGAAAAAACGGTAAAAACTTTACTTAATCGATTAGTGAAAAAAGATGCCCTAAGCTTTGAAAAACAACAACGTCATTATTTATATAGCCCATTATTTGAACGCGAGCATTACACTATTAAAGAAAGTACCAGTTTAATTGACCGTTTATTTTCAGGTAGAATTTCCCCTCTGGTCGCGGGTTTTGCAAAACAAACAGATCTGCAAAAGGACGATATAGAGCAATTAAAAAGCTTAATTGCCGATTGGGAAAAAGAAAACGCAGGGCAAGCTGATGACTAACCTTTGGTTTGATTTGTTTGGTCATTTATTACTACCAATAACGTTATTAGTAGCACTGTTATTGTTATCTCATGCTTTAGTGGTTAAGTTTTTAGGTGTGAACATAAGTTATCAACTTTGGGCGTTAATTCCTCTCGGGTTATTAGCGTATTTGATACCCATGCCATGGCACACGTTGATTACTGAGCAGGCTAGCGAAATTCAACGTTATGTAGTTTCACCGAGCGCACAATTCCAGCAACAACTACAAGTACAATTGCAAAAATTTCAAGAGCTTAATGGTGATTACCTGATGTGGTTATGGTTTGTTGGCGCGTTCAGTATCTTTAGTGTGTGGTTTATTAGTCATCTACATTTTGTCACCAAGATTAAATTAACGCGCGTAGCCTTGAGTCAGCAGCAATTTAGGTTGCCTAAGAATTTAGCGGTATATCAGAGTGAACAAGCGTTTAGTCCGATGTTAGTTGGGTTATTTAGGCAAAAACTAATTATTCCTGCAAACTTTTATGAAATTTATAGCTCAACTCAGCAAGCGTTGATTATTGAGCACGAAATTTGTCATTTTGATCGCAATGACATTTACTGGAACCTTATCGCGCTTAGTTGTGTGGCGTTGTTTTGGTTCCACCCTTTGGTTTGGCTAGCGTATTTTAGCTTTCGTCGAGACCAAGAACTTTCCTGTGACCAAACTGTTCTGGCGCGCAAACAGATAAAAAGCAGGATCAACTACAGTAAAGCTTTGTTAGTGGCAGCTGAAAACGCACCACCATTGGCATTTGCCCAGCTGTCTTTTAAAAAATATGGAGATAAACATCTTATGTTTGAACGTATAAAAAATATTAAAACAAATAAACAAGCAACAAAATTGGGTTTGGCAATGGTTGTTGCAACTTCAGTAACGGTATTGTCAGGATTAAGCTATGCGGGTAATCTGGCTGATAACCTTGATGGTGATAAAAGTTCTAGTGAGAATATTCAACATTTTCGCACTCCACCCAAAGCAAAAGAAAGCGTGACACCGATCATGCGCGTAGAGCCCAAATACCCGATAAAAGCTGCAATAGAAAAAATTGAAGGGTCAGTAGTACTTAAGTTTGATGTTGATACCGATGGTAGTGTTATTAATGTTGCCGTTGTTACCGGAAAGCCTGCTTACGTATTTGACAGTGAAGCAGTTACGGCATTAAAACAATGGCAATATAACCCACTTAATGAAGTGGCTAAAAATAACCTAGTGCAATTAGATTTTCGCATGGATGAAAATTCAAGCTATAAAGATGAAAGTTTAATTGAAAAAATTAGAGTACTTAAATAGCCAGAGTGGTTAAAGCCTAACAGGGTATGATGAACGTTATTGGCACAGTTGTTTTACCCTGTTATTTTAATTTAAGGCCTATAAAGAATTGTTACATTTTAAAACACTAGATAGCTTGAATTAGTTTTTTTTATAACCACTTTAGAGGGTATTAACTAAATTTTTTGAGTGTACTGTGAGTAAAGAAACTCCTGTTATTACCGCGCCATTATCTTCCCTCAATTCAGCTGTTGATGATCCTGCGGTTAAGAAAACCGTCAGTGCTGAAAGCTTAAGTACTGAAGCCGTTAGCGATAAATCAACTAAAACCAAAGCAAATAAAAATAAAGAAAAAGAAAAAGCATTTAATAGTCTGCTACCTATATTTGCTTTTATCAAACCTTATAAACTAATGTTGGCTTTAGCCTTGTTTGCATTATTGCTTACAGCAGGTGTTAACTTATCACTAGGGCAGGGGGTTAAGCACGTTATTGATAGTGGTTTTATTGCGGGATCTAAAGCACAACTACAATCCGCTATTTTAGTACTTATTGGCTTAATTAGTTTATTAGCCGTTGGTACCTTTAGCCGATTTTATTTAATGTCGTGGTTGGGGGAGCGTGTGAGTGCCGATATTCGAAAAGCCGTGTTTAATCGTATCGTTACGCTCCATCCCAGTTATTTTGAAGAAAATCGCAGTGGTGAATTAATGTCGCGTTTAACCACCGATACCGCACTGTTACAGTCGATTATTGGTTCGTCTTTTTCGATGGCGTTGCGTAGTGTTTTAATGTTGTTCGGCGGATTGATTATGCTGTTAATTACCAGCTTAAAACTGACTTTAGTGGTGGTTTTTTGTGTACCATTAATTTTAGTGCCAATGATGATTTATGGCAGAAAAGTGAGGAAGTTAGCTGAAAGTTCGCAAGATGCTATTGCTGATATTGGCACCTACGCCGGTGAAATTATCCACAATATTAAAGTGGTACAAAGTTACACCCATGAACAACGAGAGCAACAGGCGTTTGCTGGTGAAGTTGAAAAAGCATTTGCTGTTGCTAAACGTCGGGTTAAGCAACGCTCGTTTTTGATCGCTATTGTTATTTTTCTTACCTTTGGTGCAATTAGCGGGATGTTGTGGGTTGGTGGCATGGATGTTCTTGCAGGCAATATGAGTGGTGGTCAGTTAGGGGCGTTTGTGTTTTATGCCATTATGGTGGCAATGTCGGTGGCAACGGTTGCCGAAGTTTACGGTGAATTACAACGCGCAGCAGGCTCTGCAACCCGCTTATTAGATTTATTAAAAGTTGAAAGTGAAATAAAAGAACAGCATTCTCCTATCACTATTGAACAGCCCAAAACGGCGAAGATTGAATTTAAAAATCTTACTTTTTGTTATCCATCACGTTCTGAAATTGAAGCTTTAAGCAATATTAATTTAACCATACCTGCAGGAAAAATTGTCGCTGTGGTTGGTCCTTCTGGTGCAGGAAAAACTACTTTGTTTGAACTGTTACAGCGCTTTTATGATCCTCAACAGGGGGGAATTTGTTTTAACGAAACGAATATCACCGCGCTTAAACTTACAGAATTACGCGCTACTATGGGGATGGTACCGCAACAACCGATCTTATTTAGCTCAGATGTTTGGCATAATATTCGTTATGGAAATCCAGAGGCGAGTGATGCTGAAGTGATTGCCGCAGCAAAGCGCGCACATGCACATGAATTTATTGAACAACTCCCTGAAGGTTACGCGAGCTTTTTAGGTGAGCAGGGCGTACGTTTGTCGGGTGGACAAAAGCAGCGGATTGCGATAGCCCGAGCAATTTTAAAAGATCCTTGTGTGCTACTACTTGATGAGGCGACGAGTGCGTTAGATGCACAAAGTGAGCACCTTGTGCAGGAAGCCTTGAATGATTTAATGGCAAACCGTACTACGTTAATTATTGCACATCGCTTAGCCACTGTAGTACATGCTGATATTATAGTGCTAATGGATCAAGGCAAAATTGTGGATATTGGCGATCACCAATCATTATTACTTAGCTCGACGCTTTATCAACGATTGTGTGAATTGCAGTTTGATAAAATAGCGGCTGACTAACTTAACCAAGCTAATGTTAATTCGGGTTAAAGCCAGTAACGACTGCGCTATGTCTGTAGTGCTTGCTGGCTTTTCTTGATTAAGTAGTTAAAGTTTTAAAGACATCACAATCGCGTCTTCATAACCAAAACCTTTCGCACTTGGGTAATAACCCGTGCGTCGAGATATTTCAGTAAAACCATGATTTATGTAAAGCATTTGTGCTGAAATATTACTGGCACGTACTTCTAAAAATACTTTACTTGCCTCAAGGTTTTTTACTTGCTGTAAAAATTGTAATAACAAAGCCTTGCCATAGCCGTTACCTTGTAAAGCAGGATCAACGCAAATGTCCATCAATGTTGCTTCACCAACGACATGCTGACCAACATAAAAACCGACTGTTTTATTCTCATTATTCGTAGCAAACTCACTAAAGTAACGGCCACCTATGCAGCTTGCAAAGGTTTTTTCAGTCCAAGGGTGAGAATGACAATTATTTTCTATCACCATAAGGTCAGAAATATTATCTGGGCTGATTGGGTGAAAAGTTAATGTGGTCATTATTTGTTTTCTTGTAAGATATGGTCTTGTAATATTTGCCATAATTGACGTTTTAATTGCGAAGAAGTGGAAATATTGTTTAGCGTTGGGCTTGATAATGTATTTGCATGTAAAGTTATCGATTCATCGTTAACAAATTGCCAATTAAGTAAACCTAAAAGTAACTGATTTTTTTGCTGAGTAATATCAGCTAATGATAAATTTATGCTTAATAAAATGTCTTCAAAAATTTGCTGCTTGGATATTTCTGTAAAGTTAATAGGCAAATTGATATTTTCTTTATTCTGATTTTTTGCAGAATTAATACTATTAATTGCAATATCATCGCTTGAATTGCTGCGTTCACAAACATTCGAGTTGTTGGCTAACTTGCTGCGCTGCCATAGAGGAATACCCATTTCAGTTAACATGGCAAATTGATGTTGACTAATACTCATAATATATACTTATCGCAAAATAAAGATTATTTTTGAATTGTTTTATAATGACAGATTTAACGAGAAGGGAAAACACTAAAATTAAGATTAGATTGTCTTGAAAACGAGAATGGCAGGGGTAGAGAGATTCGAACTCCCAACACCCGGATTTGGAATCCGGTGCTCTACCAATTGGAGCTATACCCCTGCAATGGCTGAGCATTATACTTAAGCTCAGCGCAAGGTAAAGACAAAATTTACTTTAAAGGTTTGTTTGTTTGTTTTATAAACAAGTTTTAAGTGTTAATGCTTAAAGCGCATGTTGTCAGGATACGGAAAGACATCTTCATAAACACCATTGGCAACATTTTGCTGACACTGTTGCCAATAACTGGCTTCAAATAAATTTGCATGATGCTTAGCAAAAGCAGCGCGGTATTTTAAATTGGCTAACGCAAAGGTGGCAAGTTCTTCGGGAAACATATCTCCAGGCTCAACTGTATACCAAGGCTCGCTGGCATAAATTTGTTCTTCGGTAACTGCTTTCGGCTTTACCCTAAAGTTAACTTCGTTCATATAAGTTATTTCATCATAGTCATAAAAAATCACCCGTCCGTGGCGTGTTACGCCAAAATTTTTCAATAACATATCACCCGGAAAAATATTAGCGGAAATGAGTTGTTTAATGGCTTTGCCATAACCAAAAAGTGCATTTTCTATTTGCTCATCGTTCGCATCGGCTAAATATAAATTCAGAGGTGTCATTTTGCGTTCAATATATAAATGTTCAATGATCACTAAATCGTCTTCAAAACGAATAATCGATGGTGCAACTTTTAGTAGTTCTTCAAGTAGGCTTTCACTAAATCTATTTTTAGGGAACGCAACCTCTGAATATTCCATAGTATCAGCCATACGACCGACTCTGTCGTGCAGTTTAACTAAACGATATTTTTCTTTTACATCCTTTTTTGTGACCGTTTTGGTTGGTGAAAACTTATCTTTAATGATTTTAAAAACATAAGGGTAAGAGGGTAAAGTAAAGACTGACATCACCATGCCTTTTATACCAGCGGCGAGTTCTAATTTGTCGCTACTGTGGGCTAAATGGTTGAGGAAATCACGATAAAATTGGGTTTTTCCTTGCTTATGAAAGCCTATTGAAGCATATAAATCCGCACGTGTTTTGTGAGGGATCAGCCGTTGTAAAAAATCAACTAAAGCAGATGGGTGCTGGCAATCAACAAAAAAATAGGCGCGTGCAAAGCCAAATACTACCGCCATGTATTCTTCATCAGTGAGTAAAGCATCAATATAAATTGCACCATTTTCGTTATTCAGTATGGATACAATAAAAGGTGTTTGACCTTCGGGTGAAATAACACGGCCGATAATGTAAGCGCCCTTGTTGCGATAAAAAACATGGTCGAGGATATCAAATTGTAACTCTTCAACTTGATATCGAGTTTTCATCGCGCGTTGTCTAAACGCTTTAACAATATTACTAATATCTTGTTTAAGATTTGCATAAGGCAAGTTAAAGTTAGGTCGAGTTAATATGCCTTTAATGGTGTTGTACAAACCTTTTTGGGCTGGATAAAAACTGGTGTAAATACTGTTTTTTTGAGGAGTTTTAGTGCCGACAGCACTTTCTACAAAAATAAAACCATTGTGATAATATTTTCGTTCAAATAAATGGCAAAATACTGAATTATAAAAAGTTTCAGCTAATTCTGGCTGGTTATGATTTACTAATAATTCAATATAACGTTGCTTTATTTTTTGCCATAAATCTTGATCTAGTTCGGTAATAGCAAAATCTTGCTTTAAGGTGATTAAGGTTTCGTTTACCCGTAATTCGTAAAAGTCGGTACGCTCGCGTGCTGCCTTTTGTACTTGTGCCCATTGACATTGTTCAAAGCGTTGTTGCGCTGAACGTGTTATTTCACTGTATAAAAAGATATGGCGTTCAAAACCATTTAATAAAGTTTTGGCGATGGCATAAGCTAGATTTTTCATGGAGCTATCCCTTGAATAGTTATGTCTCAAACAGATGTTTGAATAGCATAGCTTAAATGAATTTAGTTGCTAGTCATTTTTGTTAAATGCTGGTTATAAATCGGCTGAATTTATTTATTTTATTGGTGCTGTCATTATTTACTTTTAAGTTATCTAAACCCTGCACATTATGCTTTTTAACTTGCTATTAACGGCTTAGAACACTAGAATACGGCGGTTTTTAATCAGCCTTGTAAATCTATTAACTTATGCGTGTAGCCGACTTTTCATTCAATTTACCTGAGCAATTAATTGCTCGTTATCCTAAAGAAAACAGAACGGGTAGCCGTTTAATGTCTTTAGAAGGAAATTCAGGTGAACTCCAAGATCTTAATTTTACTGATATTATTGATAAATTATCAGCAGGTGATTTATTGGTTTTTAACAATACACGGGTTATTCCTGCGCGAATGTTTGGCCAAAAATCGAGTGGTGGAAAAATTGAAGTATTGGTAGAACGTATTTTAGATGATAAACGTTTTGTTGCGCATGTTCGTGCCAGTAAATCGCCAAAGAAAGGGGCAACATTACTTTTAGAAAATAAAGTAAAGGCGACAATGTTAGGACGTCAAGGTGCATTATTTGAGTTAGAAATTAATGATGAGCACACCGTATTAGAGATTTTAGAAGATATCGGTCACATGCCATTGCCTCCGTATATTGATCGCCCAGATGAAGATAGCGATAAAGAACGTTATCAAACGGTATATAACGAAAAACCTGGCGCGGTTGCGGCTCCTACCGCAGGTTTACATTTCGACGATGATTTGCTTGAAAAAATAAAGGCTAAAGGGGTTAATTTTGCTTTTGTTACTTTGCATGTTGGTGCCGGTACATTTCAACCTGTAAAGGTTGATGAAATAAAAGATCATATTATGCACGCTGAGTATGTTGAAGTACCTAGTGATGTAATTACACAAATAAAACAAACGAAAGCTAATGGCGGGCGTGTGATCGCGGTAGGCACAACTTCGGTACGCTCTTTAGAATCGGCGGCAAAAGCATCAATTAAAACTGGTGAAGCGTTCAATATTGAACAGTTAACTGAATTTTATGGTGATACCGATATTTTTATTACACCAGGTTGTCAATTTCATTTAATCGATGGTTTGCTAACCAATTTTCATTTGTCTGAATCAACATTATTAATGCTTGTAAGTGCATTTGCTGGTTATGACCATATTATGAAAGCGTATCAACATGCGATTAGCGAAGAATATCGTTTTTTTAGTTATGGCGATGCGATGTTTTTGACAAAAAAAGACGTTAGATCCTGACCTGGGTCAGGATGACGATTTAACAAATTGTCAACGCGGTCATGCTGAATTTATTTCAGTATCTATGTTTAGACCCTGATTTTCGTCAGGATGACGGTATAAATTATTAAGATGATGGGTTAATTATTAGGATAACTGAGTAATAATCAGAGAGACGGTTTAAATCATTCATATGAAGATTTTAATGAACAACTTTAATAAACAACCATCAGCCTGTTTCGCTGGTAGGTAGGAAAAAATGACGAAAAAAGATGTAACACCCAAAAAAATGAAATATGAGTTAATTACCACCGATGGTAAAGCGCGTCGTGGTCGTTTAACCTTTGCTCGTGGCACAATTGAAACACCCGCTTTTATGCCCGTAGGTACCTACGGTACAGTTAAGGGCATGAAAACCGAAGATGTAAAGGCAACGGGCGCTGAAATTATTTTAGGTAATACCTTTCACTTAATGCTTCGTCCTGGCACTGAAATTATTGAACAGCATGGCGGTTTACACGGTTTTATGAATTGGGATAAGCCAATTTTAACGGATTCAGGCGGATTTCAAGTATTTAGCTTAGGTAAAATGCGTAAAATCACTGAAGAAGGTGTGCGTTTTAGCTCACCGGTAAACGGTGAAAAAATTATGCTAACACCTGAGCGTTCAATGGAAGTACAGCGCAGTTTAGGCTCAGATATTGTAATGATATTTGATGAATGTACTCCGTTTCCGGCGACTCATAAAGAAGCACAAGTTTCAATGGAGCTATCATTAAGATGGGCTCAACGTTCAAAAGACGGTCATGGTGACAACCCTTCTGCTTTATTTGGTATCGTGCAAGGTGGTATGTATGAAGACTTACGCGAAATTTCAGTAAAAGGTCTAACCGATATTGGTTTTGATGGTTATGCCATTGGCGGTTTGTCGGTTGGTGAGCCTAAAGACGAAATGATCAAAATATTAGATCATACAACCCCCTTGATACCTGAAAATAAACCCCGATATCTGATGGGAGTGGGCAAACCTGAAGATTTAGTTGAAGGTGTGCGTCGTGGTATTGATATGTTTGATTGTGTTATGCCAACCCGTAATGCCCGTAACGGACATTTGTTTGTGACCAACGGTGTGATTAAGATCCGTAATTCATGCCATAAAACGGATACAGGTCCGTTAGACGACCAATGTGGTTGTTATACCTGTAAAAATTATTCGCGTGCGTATTTACATCATTTAGATAAGTGTAAAGAAATTTTAGGATCGCAGTTAAATACCATTCATAACTTGCATTTTTATCAACAAGTGATGAATGGTTTGCGTGACGCAATTGAGCAAGGTAAATTAGACGACTTTGTTAGCGAATTTTACGCGTTACGTGATTTACCCGTACCGCCTTTAAAGTAATTTAAAAGCTATTTAGTATATAAAATAAGGTCGGATTATACCGACAAAATAATAAGAGGAAGTTATGAGTTTATTTATCAACGAAGCACACGCAGCAGGCGGTGCAGCACCAGCAGGTGGTGGAATGGAAATGATCATCATGTTGGTGGTTTTTGGTTTGGTTTTTTATTTTATGATCTTACGCCCACAATCTAAACGCGTGAAAGAGCATAAAAGTTTAATGTCTGCTTTATCAAAAGGCGATGAAGTGCTAACGCAAGGCGGTATTGTCGGTAAAATCGTTAAAGTGTCTGACGAAAAAGATTTTATGGTGATCAGCCTTAACGAAGGTCACGATGTTACGATTCAAAAAGGCGCCGTTACTGCGGTATTGCCAAAAGGCACTATGAAATCATTATAATGCTGTTTTCGTTTTTAATAAGCTTGGTTTCTGCATTTAATACACGCATTGATTCATGTCAATGTTGTGTTTTTTTGCGTTTTCTTTTAACTAAAGTCTATTAATTCGTTTGGACCCTTATAATAATCGTTTTTGAAAGGTACTGGCGAAGATCAGTATCTCAATAATTTAGTCATAAACAAACCTTAATAAAAAGGATAAACCGGTGTTAAATAAATACCCCTTATGGAAAACATTAATGGTGCTTTTTATCGTTGCCATTGGTGCTTTATATGCGCTTCCTAACATTTACGGTAAAGATCCTGCTGTACAAGTATCTGGATTACGTGGTGTTGAAGTTAATACAGCCATGTTGGATTCAGTGCGTGCTGACTTAACTGAAGAAAAGATTAAATTTTCAAAGTTAAGTTTAGAAAATGGGCAAATACTTGCACGTTTTTTCAATACCGAACAACAAATTCATGCTCGCGATTTACTACTTTCCAAGTATAAGAAAGATTACTCAATTGCTTTAAATTTAACGCCTGCCACACCTGCCTGGTTAGCTACTATTGGTGGTGAACCAATGAAGTTAGGTTTAGATTTAAGTGGTGGTGTTAGCTTCTTAATGGAAGTTAATATGAAAGAAGCTATCGCTAAAGCGCATCAAGGCATGGTTGGCGACTTTCGTAATGATTTACGCAATGACAAAATTCGTTATCGCAGCGTCACCGAAGTATCGACACAAGATGGAAAAGATGGCGTTAAAATTGTTTTTCGTAAACCTGAGGATTTAACCGCGGCAAATGCCTCATTAAAAAAACGCTATCGCGATTATCTTTTTGTTGAAAACGAAGATCAGTTGAGCCTTATGGTTAATATGACCGAGCAAAAACTAAAAGAAACCCGTGAATATGCTCTTCAACAAAACATTACCATTATCCGTAACCGTGTTAATGAATTAGGTGTTGCTGAGCCGTTAGTACAACGCCAAGGTCAAAAGAACATTGTTATTGAATTACCTGGTGTTCAAGATACCGCAAAAGCGAAAGAAATTTTAAATGCGACAGCAACGATTGAGTTTAAAATGGTTGACCAAGAAGGCGATTTAGCTTCAGCGTTAAACGGTAGAGTACCAGCCAGCTCACAATTACTTTACGATCGTAAAGGGAAGCCAACGTTAGTTAAAAAACGAGTCATGTTAACAGGCGATCACATTATTGATGCTAATTCTGGTTTTGATGAATATTCTCGTCCGCAAGTAAATATTACCCTTGATTCGTCAGGTGGCAGTAAATTTTCAAATGCCACCAAAAATAATATCGGTAAATTAATGGCAACGGTATTTATTGAATATAAATCTACGGATAAAAAAGATGCACAAGGCAATTTGATTTTTGAAAAGCACGAAGAAGTTATTAGTGCGGCAACCATTCAAGCGCGTTTAGGTAAAAAATTCCGTATAACTGGTTCAGGCTCAGTTGGTGAAGCACATAATTTAGCGCTATTACTTCGTGCTGGTGCGTTAATCGCGCCAATCTCAATAGTTGAAGAACGTACAGTTGGACCAACGTTAGGTGCTGAAAATATACAACTTGGTTTTCAGGCGATTATGATGGGCTTTGCTCTCGTTGTGCTGTTTATGTTGGTTTATTATCGCGCTTTCGGTTTAGTTGCTAATTTAGCATTGATTGCTAATTTAGTTTTGATTGTGGGCATTATGTCGTTAATTCCTGACGCTACTTTAACCTTACCAGGTATGGCGGGTATTGTATTAACCGTTGGTATGGCGGTCGATGCTAATGTGCTTATTTTTGAGCGTATACGTGAAGAAATGCGTGAAGGTAAATCAATACAGCAATCAATTCATCAAGGTTATGAAGCGGCAATGTCGACTATCTTCGATGCCAATATCACCACTTTAATTGCAGCGTTAATTTTATTTGCAGTTGGTGCAGGGCCGATTAAGGGTTTTGCTATAACATTATCTATTGGTATTTTAACCTCAATGTTTACCGCAGTTGTTGGTACACGTGCTGTTGTTAATGCTGTTTGGGGCGGTAAACGCCTTGATAAATTGTCAATATAGACTGAGGTTTAATAGGAATAAGTATGGAACTTTTTAGATTAAAAAATACAATACCTTTTATGCGCCATCAAAAGGCAGCATTAGTTGTTAGTATTTTAATGATGTTAACCGCCGCGGTAACTTTATATATTGATAAGCTTAATTTTGGCTTAGATTTTACAGGCGGTACGCTGATTGAAGTCGGTTTTGAGAAAGCGGCTGATTTACAGAAAATTCGTCAAGTTATGAACGATAATGGTTACCCTGATGCGGTGGTACAATTTTACGGTTCAAGCCGTGATGTTGTTATTCGTCTTGCCCAGCGCGAAGGCGTAAAAGCATCAATGTTAGGCAATAAAGTATTAGATACACTTAAAACAGGTACAGGTCAAAACATAACCATGCGCCGTATTGAATTTGTAGGTTCTAGTGTCGGTGACGAACTTAAAGAACAAGGCGGCTTAGCGATGCTTACCGCATTGATTTGTATTTTAGTCTATGTAGCGTTTCGTTTTGAATGGCGCTTTGCTTTAGGCTCTGTTATTGCGTTATTTCACGATGTTATCTTAACTGTGGGTCTGTTCTCACTGCTGGGGTTAGAATTTGACTTAACGGTTTTAGCGGCAATATTAGCGGTAATTGGTTATTCATTAAACGATACAATAGTAGTTTCTGACCGTATTCGCGAAAATTTTCGTAAAATACGTAATAAAACTTCTGCCGAGATTATTGATATTTCATTAACCCAAACGTTAAGCCGTACCATTATTACCTCGTTAACTACCTTGCTTGTTTTAGCAGCATTGTTTCTTAGAGGTGGTGAGTTAATTCATGGTTTCGCAACGGCATTATTATTCGGTGTATTTGTGGGTACTTATTCATCGGTTTATGTTGCCAGCTCAATAGCTTTAGCGCTGGGTATTTCTCGTGAAGATTTGATCCCTGAAGTGATTGAGAAAGAAGGTGCGGATCAAGAGCAAATGATGCCGTAACTTTAACATTACTCGATCTGGATTAATTTCAGCCAGTATATTTTGGTTAATATACTGGCTTTATTTTTTGTAAATTAAACAGTTAAGCTAATTATTATCATCAAACTTTTTCCAGGTTTGTTAAAAATGACCGCAAATATAGAATTTGGCCAATAAATCGGTCGTTATGTTGTTTTTGATCGCGACGAAATGTCATTGAATTAGATAAAAGTTAATTGACATTAATATTTTTCCACTGGAAATACACACATTAAAATGGAGCGTGTATATTTTTACTGTATTTTTGCAGGCGTTTTTTTAAACCAAGCTAATAATTTTGCTTGTTTTACCGGTTTTGAAAAAAAGTAACCCTGTCCTTGGTCACATTGCATTAATTTAAGTTGTTCTAATTGTTGTGCTGTTTCGATTCCTTCTGCGGTTGTATTTATATCTAACGAGCGTGCTAAATGAATAATGGTTTGCAAAATAATATCGGCATCGGTGTTATCTTCAATATCATTAATAAACGCTTGATCAATTTTTAGTTCATCAAACGTTAGTTTGTCTAAATAGTTTAGCGAAGAATAACCTGTGCCAAAATCATCAAGCGCAATAGATATTCCCATTTCTGTATAGAGATCTAATTTTAATTTGGTTTTTGCAATACTATCAACCATGCTTTGTTCGGTTATTTCTAAGCAGAGATAAGATAATAAACTCGCATCTTTTTGATACATTTTTTGTAATTTTTCTAACAAAATTGTAGAGTTAAAGCCTGCGCCAGAAATATTAATATGAAGACGAAATTTTGTTGGTAACTGATGCTGAAATTCATCTAAAAATTTCAAAGCGTTATCAAGTACATAATGGTCTAGGTGATGAATAAAACTAATTTTTTCTAACTCAGGAATAAAATTATTCGGCGGGATTAATCCTAATTGTGGATGTTGCCAACGGATCAACGCTTCTGCGGCAATAATTTGGTGATTATTTAAATTAACAATCGGCTGAAATTCAAAAAAAAGTTGTTCTTCTTCTATGGCTTGCAAAAAGTCTCGTTCAACACGATGATTTGCACAATGCTCACTAACGTCATCATTATCGTAATAAATAATTTGATTACGGCCATTCAGCTTAGCACTGTACATGGCCTGATCAGCCTGTTTTAATAATTCATTCGCATCAGTATTCGTTGTTTCTTTTTGATAAAAGGCAACACCAATACTCGTTGAGGTTTGTATTTGAAAATTTTCAATGTTCAATGGAGCTTGAATCGAATTAATGATTTTTTCTGCGATTTTTTTTATCTTGCTTAATTCATTAACATTTTCAATTAATATCGCAAATTCATCGCCACCAAGCCGACATAAAGTATCACTTTTACGTAAACATTGATTAATTGTTTGGGCGACTGTTATCAATAGTTGATCGCCAATATGATGACCAAAAGTATCGTTTACATTTTTAAATTTATCTAAATCCAAAAATAAAACTGCTAAAATTTGGCCGTTTTCACGCTGAGCTTTCGATATAGCGTGCTCTAATCTATCGGTAAATAATAATCGGTTCGGTAATTGAGTGAGCGGATCGTGAAGGGCTAAAAAGCGCATATCTTCTTTATTTTGCATACGCTCAATGGCATTTCTAATATGTTTAGCTACAAATATTAAAAGCTGCTTATCTTTTTCTTGAAAAACATAATTATCGGAATAACTTTGAACAACAACAATACCTTTAATGTTTTTATTATTGAAAGGCACACCAAGCCAAGCTTTAGGTAAGCTACCAATAATATAGACTTTTTGTTGAGCAATAAGTTTTTTTAAGCCCTCTTCGTACACCAACAAAGGCTTTTTATTGTTGACTACATAACCGGTAATACTCGGTTTGTCGGTTTTTAAAGGGAATGTTGCATTTTCAGGGAATTCATCTTTTTCATCGGCAAAATAAGGTACATCTAAAAAGTCACCATCATCAGTGGTTAAAGCGATATAAAAATTATTAGCGAAGGTTAATCTGCCAATACAGACATGTAATTTTTTATAAAAACTATCAAGAGAATCTGTTTCAAAAATAAGCTCGGCAATGTCAAATAACGTATCTTGTATTTTGCTACTGTATTCTAATTGTTCAATGGTGTGTTGCAGTTTGATAATCGTTTGCGATTGAGATATTTTAGTTGCAGCAATAGAAGCTATGGCGATTAAAGTACGTTTATGTTCTTGTGTATAAAATTTTTTTTGTGAGTGTTCTGAATCAATAACCCCGATAACTTTATCGTGGATCACCATAGGCACCGCTAACTCAGATAATCTTGTATTATCGTCAACAATATAAAAGTCACAATCTTGGGTGTTTTCAATTAAAACAGGTTGTTTAGTTTGTGCCGCTTTACCCACAACACCTTCACCAAAGGCAATATTAATAGGGGTTAGTATTGTGTTTTTGCTCGGGTTTTTATTTCCATAAGCGGATTGCTGATATAATGTTTCTTGCTTTTCATCCGCTAAGTAAATAACGACATCTTCAAAACCAAGTTTAGCGATAACATCTTGAGCTAAGTGCCATAAAATTTTATCTAATTGATTAAGCGATAGTAAATCAACGGCAAATTCACTAATAATTTTTAAATGTTGTTGTTCTTGTTTTAGTAATTGCAGTTCTTTTGTCATAATTAGGGATAAAATGGCCAATTAAAATAAGGGTAAGTATTTGTATTAAAGATAGAAGATAGATCTATATTTATCAATTTACACGCTTTATTTTGCTTTTATATTTTAAATCGCTAATGTAAAAATCCCCATTGTTGTTCATAACAGGGATTTTTAGACTGATTTTGAAAATTTATGACTATTGTTGCTGATACATTGTAAAACTTAGCGGGGCTAAATTTATTACTGTTTTATTCGTCGTCTTGTTTTGCTTAACGGCTTCACTATAAATATTTTGATAATGTTTGTTTGCTTCTAAAGTGTAATTATGGGCTTTGATGTCGGTATTCATTATTATTAACAAACTTTTGTTTGTACTGTTTTTTACCGCGCTTTTTTCAAAAACAAACAGTCCCGCTTTATTTTGTGAGTAAACCGTAGTTTGTTTGCCATTACGTAGTAATGGGTATTGTTGATATAACTGGGCATACTTACTAAAGGTTTTATATAAAGGGTGTTCAGTATCAAAATTATCGTTTGCCGTCGTTTTGTTTGTTGCAAGTAAATCGTCGTTGTTATAACTAGCCACTTTTGAGGGCATCATATCTTGACGAGAGTCTTGATCGCCGCCATCACCAACAAATCCTTGCTCGTCACCATAATAAACAACAGGTACGCCACGAGTAAAAAACATTAAGGCTGAAGCGAGCTTTAAGCGATCGAGTTTTTCTTTTTCACTATAGTGAAATTTACTTTTTTTCAGCATATAGGCAAAACGTCCCATGTCGTGATTACTAATAAAATTAATTAGTTGGTTGGCATTGCTGTCACTATCACTATAAAAATGATCTTGGGCGAATAACTCGGCAAGTTTGTTGGTTCCTTGTTGTTTAATTAAGGTGTCTACTAGTGCTTGTTGCAAGCCAAAATCGAGCACCGATTGTACTTTACCCTTCGTGGTAAATTGGCTCAAATATTTGGGATCTGCACTATAAACTTCACCAAACATGAAAAAATTATCGATGCCTTGTTGCTTCGCATGGTTGATTAACGCGGGAGAAAATTGCTGCCAGAATTCTATATTGATATGTTTCATGGTATCAATACGGAATCCGTCCGGTTTAAACTCATCAATAACATGGTTGTATATATCAATAAAACCTTTAACCACTTCAGGATCTTCGGTTTTTACATCATCAAGACCTGCAAAATCGCCATTTTGAGCACTTTCACCTTGCCATGTTGAATCACCTTGATTGTGATAATACTTGGTGTTATTTAACCATGCTGGTGATTTAAGCTGTTCTTCACCTTGAGGTATTATAGTGGTGTAATGTTTCCCGTTTGCAAGACTCTTTGTTGAAATATAAGGACAGCCACTTTTGTCTTTTGTTGCTTGCGCTGATGCCAGATCTGATGAAGGGATTAACCAACCTAAACCATCTTCGCCGTGGCATTCTTTATACTTGATCACATCTGCAGTGTGATTAGCGATAATATCAAAAAACACTTTAATGTTACGTTGGTGAGCTTTGTCAATAAAGTTTTTTAAATCAGCATTGCTGCCAAAATGTGGATCGATTTCGGTGAAGTCTACAATCCAATAACCATGATACCCCGCGCTATCTGCCTGCATAGCTTTGTTGCGAAACACGGGGGTTAGCCAAATAGCAGTTACGCCCATTTGATCTAAATAGGGAAGTTTTTCAGTTAACCCTTGTAAATCTCCGCCGTGATACATACCTTTATTGGTTTTGTCAAAACCGCCACGTGATATAGCCCGTTTTTTGTCTGAAATATCTGCACCTAAATCGTTCGCGGTATTCGCATTATAAAAACGATCAGGTAAAACAAAATAAAATACTTCGTCGGTAATATCTCGTTTTGAGTAAGGCGCTAACTGAGCCGCTTTATTTGATAAATTAACAGTGTCATGCATTAACGTGCTTTGTGCCGCGTTCGTATTAAACGTAGAAATAATAAAGGTTAATGTGAGTATTTGTTTTAATATCATGAAGCTTTGCTCTTAAGTAATGGTGTTTTTAATGGTCGAGCAATACTCATAGCGTTACTTAATGCGGTTACTGAGGACGCTTTCCAAAAATTTTCGAGACTTACTGGTAACTTTTGTAACCAATTAGGGTGTTCATCAATGGTTCCTGGTATATTTACCTGTTCAGTAATCTCTAGCATGTCTTCTAGTGGGATCAGTTGTATATGGCTTGGAGCTAGCGCCATAAATTTTTGTACAGCGACGCTTAATTCAGTGTTCATTTGAGCGGGCGATTGTTGTGGTGCATTATTTACATCGATAACATTCATATCAGTTAAGGCTGATAATAAATGGTTTCTGTCATTAACGCGATCTTGGCGTTCCAAGTTACCCATTGCGTCGTTAGGGTAAAGGTTTAAATTTTGACGCCATTGTAAATCTCGTCCCGTCCACCAACCAGCGAGTGTTGGTAAATCGTGAGTTGAAACGGTAACCATAGATTGTGCAGGATAAATTTCGGGGCGCATAAACAAACCCGATTCCCAACGTTCAAAAAATAACACTTTATACGATAGCAAGCCTGCACTTGCCATAATTTCACCGAAACCATCGGGTACTGTGCCTAAGTCTTCACCAATTACTACGCAATTATTACGGCGAGATTCTAAGGCAATAATACGTAAAATATCAGCAAGCGGAAAAGTAATATAAATACCTTCATTGGCTTTATAACCGGGTGCAACCCAGTATTGACGCATTAATCCTAAAATATGATCGATTCGCAGCGCACCCGCATATTGCATATTACTGCGCAGTGCTTTAACCAGTGGTAAGTAGCCTTTTGCTTGCAAAGCAACTGGATTTATAGGCGTTAATCCCCAATCTTGCCCGAGTGCATTGGTTGCATCTGGTGGTGCGCCAACGGCTGCGCCAGCAACATACACATCGGGATCTGACCATACATCAACGCCGCTGCCATCACACCCTACGGCTAAATCAAGATATAAACCAATCGGCATTTTTTCTTGTTTTGCGCTTTTGGCTGCTGTTGATAGTTGTTGATGGGCAAGCCATTGGCAAAAAATAAAGTAGTCAATGCGTTCGCTATTGTCTTCTACAAATTTTTTAACCTCATCGCTATTGCCGTTTTGGTAAGCTTTTGGCCAAGTTGGCCAACCGTAGTTATTACAGTCGATTTTTCTAAAATGTTCATATAGTGCTTCGAAGGTAGCTAACTGCAGCAAGTCTTCACCACTTGTTTTTTTAAATTGATTAAATTCTTTAGCAACAGCGTTATTGGCTTTATTAACCCCTTTAAGGTAGTTAGTCATAAAGTCTTGATAAAGCAGTTCAATAATTTCAAATTTTAGTGATGAAGCCGCAGGGTAATCAACTAATTCAGTCGCTTTTGCATAGGCTAAACGTTTCTGAAAACTTTCACTGGTGTAAACCTTTTGTGCTTGTGGGCAGCTTGCAAAGTTAAATACTTTAGTAACATCAATATAAATTGTATTTAAAAAACAGCGGCTAGTAGGTGAATAAGGACTACGATGTGCGGGATTATTTTGATATAAAGGATGCAGAGGATTTAAGCCGATAGCAGCAACCCCTTGACTTGCCGATTGTTGTATTAATTGATTTAAATCATCAAAATCACCAATCCCCCAACTACTCTTGCTGTGCAAGGAATAAAGTTGTGCGGCTAAGCCCCACATTTTTTCACTGCAGGCTTCTTGTGGGCTATAGCACGTTTTAGGGGCATAAATTAAATGGCATGACGCACTGTTATCTCCATAAGATACAATTAATTGGTGATAACCTTGGGCTAAATTAGGCAAAATCAATTGATATTTATTAAATACATGGTCTGAAAAATTAGCACTATCAATAAGGGATAATTGACTTAATGAGACTTTTTCAGCTAAAGTTTCATTGGTTTCAGTCACAATTTTCCAATGAAGTTCTTGAACGTCGCTTTCAGGTAAACTGATCTCAATAATATGTTGGCACTCTTCAGATTTAGCAATATGCGTTGTGGGCAGTATAGTACGCCATGATTTTTGTGCTAATTCATCAATACTTTGTGTTAGTGCTTGCTCATTGTTTAAGTTGTACCCCATCGCTTTTAGTAATGAATGGCGTGCTCCCTCATTAGCATATACTTGCTTGCCAAAAATATTCACATAACTGGTATGAAAGCCAACGAGGCCTGCTAATTTTTCAATGAGATCCATGATTTTTATTCTCTATATTTAATTTTATAATTGATGTTTACTCAGAAGCTTGAACAACCTTTTTATTTTGACGATAAGTCAATAATACGCAGCTACCTATGGCGCCACACAGTGTTGATTGGATAAGATTTTTTGAGGTAAATATCCCAAATTCAGTGATTTGGTTTTGGATTATTTTATTATTCATTAAAGCACCTTATTCGCCAAAATTAAGGTACTTAATGGTGGTACAGTAATTTCAATACAGTGTGCTTGGCCTTGCCATGGTATTGCTTTACTGGTAACTCCATACTTGTTTTTATCATTATTGCTTAGGCCGCTACCGCTATAAATTTCGAGATCTGAATTGATCAACTCAATATAAAGCCCCTCACAAGGCACACCAATTTTAAAGTTATGGTGAGTGTTTGGCGTAAAATTACAAATAACCACTACCGCTTGTTGCTTTTGTTGTTGAGTGCTGTCGCTATAACGAATAAAGCTCAGTAATGATTGTTCATTATTTTGATAATCTAACCATTGAAAGCCTTCTTTTTGGCAATCTAACTGATAAAGTGCAGGGGTATTTTTATAAACGTGGTTTAAGTCTTTAATAAAGCGTTTAACGCCGCTATGCCAATGAATATCAAGTTGTTGCCAATCAAGCTCACTATCATGATCCCATTCTTTACCTTGGGCAAATTCGCAGCCCATAAAGAGTAATTTTTTACCTGGATGCGCCCACATAAAACCATAATAGGCGCGTAAATTGGCAAATTTCTGCCAAGTGTCGCCGGGCATTTTTGCTATCATAGAACCTTTGCCATGAACAACTTCATCGTGACTTATCGGTAAAATAAAATTTTCATCAAACGCATAAACTAAACCAAAGGTTAAGTCGTTATGATGATGCTGGCGGTGGATTGGATCTTGTTGAATGTAGCTTAAGGTGTCATTCATCCACCCCATATTCCATTTAAAGCCGAAACCTAAACCACCATTACTGGTTGGCTTAGAAACCATTGGCCACGAGGTTGATTCTTCAGCTACCGAAAAGCAATCAGGATAGTGGCGATATAACTCTTCGTTAAAGCGTTTTAAAAAGGCAACTGCTTCTAAATTTTCACGGCCACCGTGCTGATTGGGGATCCATTCACCTGCTTTGCGGCTGTAATCTAAATACAACATTGAGGCAACCGCATCAACACGAATACCATCAACATGATAAGTATCTAACCAGTGCAGGGCGCTGGCGCGTAAGAAATTAGCAACTTCAACACGACCATAATTGTAAATTAGTGTATTCCAGTCGGGATGAAAGCCTTGACGAGGATCTGCATGCTCATATAAATGACTGCCGTCAAACTTTGCCAAACCATGTTCATCGTTAGGGAAATGTCCCGGCACCCAATCAATCAGAAGTCCCAAGTTAGCTTGATGACATTTATCGACAAAATATTGAAAGTCGGCTTTTGTGCCAAAACGTGAAGTAGGTGCAAATAAACCAACGGGTTGATAACCCCAAGAGCCATCAAAAGGGTATTCGCTTACGGGCATTAATTGTATGTGGGTAAATCCCATTTCAAGAGTGTAGGGAATTAACTTATCAGCAATTTCCCGATAATTTAAAAATTTGCCCTCTTGGCTACGTTGCCACGAGCCTAAATGTACTTCATAAATAGAAATAGGCGCATGACGATTATTACGTTGTGCGCGTTTTGCTAACCAAACGTTGTCTTGCCACGGATAAGGTGTTTCATTACTAACAATGCTGGCAGTATCTGGTCGATATTGTGCTTGAATGGCATAAGGATCCGCTTTTAAAGGTAGTGTGTGCCCAGCGCTATCTTTAATTTCAAATTTATATAAATTCTCTTCTACAGCATAAGGAATAAAAATAGCCCAGTAGCCACTGTTATTGACATTACACATTGGGTGAGAGCGGCCATCCCAGTAATTAAAATCACCAATCACCGCAACTCGGCTAGCATTGGGCGCCCAAACACTAAATTGCACGCCTTGAACTACGCGATCGTAAATTTGTTGTATCGTTTGGTGCGCACCAAGCACTTTATAAGGTGCTTGGTGATTACCTTCGTTCAATAAATGTAGGTCAAAGTCAGCTAAGTTGGGTGAAAAAGCAAACGCATCTTCAAGTATTTGTTGATGTTCACCATGAGTTACTCTTAATTGATAATCAAAGTGTTTTTTACGGCGCAGTTTTTTAGTGAAAAACCCGCGCTTATCTACCTTGGTTAACTTAGTTAATACTTTGGTTTTAGCCGTGTTTTTGCTTACGTTTTTGCTTTCAAAAATAAGAATCTCAACGCTATCTGCATTAGCTTGAAAAGTATTGATGACTAAATAATCAGTAATGCTATCAGTGTGCAAACCTAATAATGCAAAAGCATTAGTGTGGTTGGCATTGATAATTGCATTAATGTCGTCGGTAAATTTAGTCAGCATTTCAGTCATTACTTCAATCTTTGAATTATTTAGAGGTGTCGTTTTTTACAGGTTTAAGGTGCCAAATATTGGCAACATAATCTTCAATAGCGCGATCAGAGTTGAATTTTCCCATCATTGCGGTATTCATTATTGCCATACTTGCCCAACGTTTTTTGTCTTGATAGGCTTTGTTTAATGCTTGTTGAGCCTTTGAATAGCTTTCAAAATCAGCCAGCACTTTATAAGGGTCACCCCCTTCAAGTAAGCTGCGCTTTATTGCGGATAGTTCACCCGGACGACCAGGCGTAAAGTAATCGCTGTCTAACCAATCTAAACAAGCTTTAATTTCAGCGTTGCTTTCAGTATCATTATTGTAGTAGCGACGAGGATTGTAGCCTTGTTCATCAAGGGCTTTAATTTGCTTGACGGTGTTACCAAAAATAAAGATATTGTCATCGCCCACTTCTTCGGCAATTTCAATGTTTGCACCATCAAGGGTGCCAATGGTAACGGCGCCATTTAGGGCAAGTTTCATGTTACCTGTACCTGACGCTTCCTTACCTGCGGTAGAAATTTGCTCAGAAACATCGGCCGCCGGAATGATTTTTTCCGCCAAACTAACACGATAATTAGGTAAAAATACCACTTTTAATTTACCGTTAATGCGACTGTCATTATTTATTTTGTCGCCCATTTTATTTAACGCGTAAATGATTTCTTTGGCTAAGTAATAACCTGGCGCTGCTTTGGCGCCAAAAATAAATACTTGCGGATGCATCTCTATCGTTGGATCGGCTAATAAACGACGATATAAGGCTAAAATATGTAATAAATTTAAATGTTGGCGTTTGTATTCATGCAAACGTTTAATTTGAATATCAAAAATGGCATCAGGACTTACAGTAACACCTGTTAATTCTTTGATTACATCGGTTAATACTTGCTTGTTTTGATGCTTAATGTTCATGAATTGTGTTTGAAAACTAGCCTGGTTAGCAAGTGACGATAACGCAGTTAAACTGTGTAAATTTTTGGCCCAATCCACCCCGTTAACAAGGTTAATATTTTTGTTTAATAATTCTGAAAGTAATGGGTTACACGCTTTTAACCAACGGCGCGGGGTAATGCCATTGGTAACATTAGTGAGTTTTCCTGGATAAAGTTGGTCAAATTCTGGGAATAAATCTTCTTTTACTAACTGTGAATGAATTTGTGCTACGCCATTTACTTTATGCGCGGTAACTACACATAAATGCGCCATGCGCACCATGCGTACATCTCCTTCTTCAATAAGTGATAATTTTGCGCGCATTGCGTTATTATTTGGCCATAACGCGTCTACCTTTTGGTTTAAAAACTGCTCATTAATTTTATATAAAATGTCTAAATGACGAGGTAATACCATCTCAAATAAATTAACTGACCATTTTTCTAACGCTTCTGGTAATAAGGTGTGGTTAGTATAAGCGAATACACCACGACAAATTTGCCATGCGTTATCCCACGATAATTGATGTTCATCTATCATGGTGCGCATTAACTCTAAAATCGCAATGGTTGGGTGGGTATCGTTTAATTGGATCGCTATTTGGTTAACAAACTTGCTCCAGTCATCACCGTGTTGTGTTTGATAACGTTTAATAATATCTTTAATTGAACAAGCACAGAAAAAATATTGCTGAATAAAACGCAACTCTTTTCCTGCATCGGTATCGTCATTTGGGTAAAGTACTTTTGATACCGTTTCAGCCGCAATTTGATGATGATGAGCGTCGTGATAATTACCTTGATTAAAGTGCTCCCAATCAAAGTGTTCATCAGCGCGTGATTCCCATAAACGCAATACATTAACGGTATTTGATTGATAGCCAACAATGGGCACATCCCACGCAATACCTTTTAAGGTTTGCTCATGGTGCCAGATTTTTTTGATGGTGCCATCAGCTTGAGTTTGATTTTCTACATAGCCATATAAGGGTATATATTGAGTGGCCTCAGGGCGGCAAACTTCCCAAGGGTTACCAAACTCACGCCACACGTCAGGCGATTCAATTTGACGACCTTGGGTAAAGTCTTGCTTAAACAAACCATGTTCATAGTGAATACCATAACCAACTGCGGCATAATCAAGTGTCGCTAATGAATCAAGAAAACAAGCCGCTAAACGGCCTAAACCACCATTACCTAACGCTAAGTCTGCACCTTCTTCGCATAAATCACTTAATTCAAAACCTAATGATTTAACGGCTTTTTCTGCCGTTTTAAATAAGCCTAAATTATGTAAGTTATTAGAGAGTAAACGTCCCATTAAATATTCTAGTGATAAATAATTAACGCTACGAGCATCACTTTTAATATGTGTGTTTTTAGTGCTTTGTAATTTGGTAAATACACTTTCGTTGACGGCTAAACAGGTGGCTTGCCACAATGCTTGTTTGTTTGTGTTGTTATCGCAATCACCTAAAGTAAATTGCAAATGATGCAATATACGTTGTTTAAATTCTTCATCACTAATGTTTTGACTTTTTGTATCCAAAAATTTAGCTTCTTTTTCTGTTTGAACCATTTTCTTTGCAACCATTTTTGTTACTGCTAATTCTTTTACCGACATGGGAAAGTTTAATCTCTGTGATATTGATTTTTTTACTTAACTAGAGATTATGATGATGAGATGGTTAGAGCAATCTCTTACATACGTATGCATAGCAAAACGTGTGATGAATTAACCATGCATACGTATGTAAATTTGAATTATGAACGGTTAACAGTTTGGCTATACAAAAAATATCGACTCAGGTAATATCTTTGCCAAGATTAATTTTTTTGAGTTTGTTGTGAAATCTAAACCTACTTCTTTCGATATTGCCTACCAGGCTGGTGTTTCTCAATCTACGGTGTCGCGTGCTTTGCGCAACAGTCCGTTGGTTAATGAAGAAACACGTTTAAAAGTACAAGAAATTGCAAAAAAGCTAAATTATAAAGTTGATAAAAATGCGAGTAGTCTACGTACTCAACAAAGTGCGACTATTGCACTATTATTATTTGAAGATCCTACGAGTGACGATTCGCTGATTAATCCTTTTTTTCTTTCAATGCTAGGCAGTATAACTAAAGCTAGTGCTAGAAAAGGTTATGATTTACTGATTTCTTTTCAACAGATGAATAGCGATTGGCATGCCGATTTTGAAGATAGTAATAAAGCGGACGGCATTATTTTACTTGGTTATGGCGATTACCATGATTATGAAGAGAAATTAGTGCACTTAATTGAACAGAATACCCATTTTGTTCGTTGGGGAGCGGAAGTAAAAGGTTTAAATGTTGTTTCCGTAGGTTGTGATAATTTTCATGGTGGTTATCAAGTTACTGATCATTTAATTGCTAATGGTCGTAAAAACATTGCCTTTATTGGTTGTGCAACCAGTCATTCGCCTGAATTTTTAGACCGATATTTGGGTCACAGCAAAGCGATAACTGATCATGGTTTGCTCGTTGATGAAAACTTACAAGTTGAAGCAATTTCTACCGAAGAAGCGGGCTATTCTGCGGCAAAAAAATTACTCGCTAAAGGTCTTAAATTTGATTCGGTTTTTGCCGCCTGTGATCTCATTGCGGTGGGTGCTATGCGCGCTTTTGAAGAAAATGGATTAAAGGTTCCTGACGATATTGCCCTTGTCGGTTTTGACGATATTCAAATAGCGAGTTTTACTAATCCTGCTTTAACTACAGCTAAACAGAATACTAAACTAGCGGGTGAATTATTAGTTGATAAGTTACTTGCGCTGATTAATGGTGAACAAGCAATGACTCAATTAATGCCAACCAGTTTGGTTATTCGTAAATCATGTGGATCTTAATACAGCTGAGTAAATAGATCCTGAAATAAACTCAGGATGACGAATATTATATCAGCCTCTGAACAATCTAAAGCTATGTATTATTTTGCATTCTGCTCTGCAGGATCTTTAACGAAGTACACCGCAATCGCCCCTAAAATCATTGAACTTCCTGCAAGCATAATAATATTAATCGCATGATTATCGAATACCGCTGTTAAAATCCAACCCGCAAAAATACCAGAAACGATTTGTGGCGCGGCAATGGTAAAGTTAAATATGCCCATATAAACCCCCGTTTGTTTTACAGGTAGTGAACCAGCCAATATTGCATAAGGCATAGCGAGAATTGCAGCCCAGGCCATGCCAACTCCAATCATAGGAATAAAGAGAGCAACAGCACCTTGTGGTACTGTAATTTGCGTAATAACTAAATTAACTAAGGTTGGCTGTGAATTTTCAATAAACATAATACTAATATAACCAATACCACCGGCGAGCAATGATAGAGAGTAAATGACTTTGCGACCAAAGGTGTTGGCGAGTTTTGATAAAAATATCGAATAAATTGCGGCAAATAATGAGTAAGCTGCGAAAATAATCCCTACCCAATCACCAGCAGCACCTTTTGCAGCAGCAATGTTTGCTGGAATAGTACCAATTTTCTCTAAAAAGTGAGGGTCAAACCATTTTGCATCAACACCCCAAATATGTTGAGTAATGGCTGGCATGGTGTAAACCCACATAATAAAAAGTGCGAACCATGAGAAAAATTGCACTAAAGCTAACTGACGCATCGTTGTAGGCATCGTTTTCATTAAAGCAAAAAAACGGCTCAGCTTTACGGTAATTGAAGTGCTTGGTTTTTCTGTTTCATTAAAATTATCGTTGTTTTCTAACGGTGCTAAACCATTAGTCCCTGGCGCATATTCTTTAGTTCTAAATACTGTCCAAAGTACTGAACCTAGCATGACCGATGCGCCAATATAAAACGCCCAAATAACTGAGGGGGCAACTTCACCTGCTTTAGCTGAATTTTCTAAGCCAATTACATTAGTTAATACGAACGGTAAAATAGAGCCAAACACTGCGCCAATATTAATAAGAAAAGATTGAATAGAATAACCAACATTGCGTTGTTCAGCGGGTACCATATCTGAAACTAAGGCTCGAAATGGTTGAAAAGCTAAATTAAAGGAAGCATCCATTAATGCGAGCATCATCGCACCAAAAATAAGGGGGGTAATAAGCGTTGTTAATGTTGCTGAGTTAGGCATTAATAACATGCCTATTGCAGCCGCAAAACCACCCGCTAATATATAGGGATTACGACGACCGAAGCGATTCCATGTATTATCTGATGCCGAGCCAACAATGGGTTGTATGATCAAGCCCATAATTGGGGCAACTAGCCAAAACAATGATAACGATTCTAAATTTGCGCCTAAGTCAGATAAAATTCTACTGGCGTTAGCGTTTTGCAAAGCAAAACCAAATTGCACGCCTAAAAAACCAAAGCTCACATTCCAAATTTGCCAGAAACTTAAGTGTGGTTTAATACTGTTTGTCGTAATGGAATGTGTTGTGGTCATGTTTTTATTCTTATATTGAGGTTATAACAGTAATTTTCACAGACTCGTTTGCAAAAAGCAGACTTAGCGTCATTGAAAAATGAATTACAATGGCGCTAAGTCAGCGTATACAAAATGTATAAAAGTGTGTGAGTTTGGGAAATAAACGCATCATCTATTTGAGTTTATCATTCACACATCATAATACTCACATCTTAGTGTGTAACTCAATTATTTGCATACGTATTCAATTTCTTGAATTAGAGGATGAGTTTTTTATTTGGTTTTTATTTTTGAGTAAATTTGATGAGTAAGAAGAAAGTATAAAAGTAATAATAAGTCGATATAACTGTCATCCTGAACTTGTTTCAGCATCTAGGTAAACAGCATGAGATACTGACCTTCGTCAGTATGACGGTGCTGTTGTGGAAATTTTTATATAAACAGTGCTGTTAATATGAGCATGTTTCGTCATATTAACAGCCGTTATAAAAATTACTGCTGCGCTGCACGTTGTTCTAAAATCTCTACGGCAGGTAGTTTTTTACCTTCTAAAAACTCTAAGAAAGCGCCACCGCCTGTTGAAATATAAGAAACTTTATCATCGATATTGTATTTATCAACTGCTGCTAAAGTGTCACCACCACCGGCGATAGAAAACGCTGAACTTTCCGCAATGGCATGGGCGATTGCTTCGGTACCTTGACCAAATTGATCAAATTCAAATACACCCACCGGGCCGTTCCAAACGATAGTACCGGCATTTTTGATGATTTCGCTTAATTGTGCCGCGGTATCTGGGCCAATATCAAAGATCATTTCATCATCACTGACCTCAGCAACATTTTTTAAGGTAGCGCTGGCTGATTCTGAAAATTCTTTGGCAACTACCACATCACTAGGTACGGGAATGTCGCCGTTATTACGTTGAGCATCAGCGGTTAAGCGTTTCGCTTCATCCACTAAATCGGCTTCATATAATGATTTGCCGACATTGTGACCTGCTGCGGCAATAAAAGTATTGGCAATACCGCCACCAACAATTAATTGGTCTACAATTTTCGCTAAAGAATCGAGCACGGTTAGTTTGGTTGACACTTTTGAACCGCCAACAATAGCAACCATAGGACGGGCAGGGTTGGTTAACGCCTTACCTAAGGCAGATAATTCACCCGCTAGTAAAGGACCTGCACAGGCTGTAGGCGCATATTTAGCAACGCCATGAGTGCTGGCTTGCGCGCGGTGTGCTGTGCCAAAAGCGTCCATAACAAAAACGTCACAAAGTGCTGCTAATTGTTGAGCCAGCTTGTCATCATTTTTCTTTTCGCCAACATTAAAACGCACATTTTCAAATAACACTAATTCGCCCGCAGCCACGTCAACACCATTTAGATAATCTGTTGCTAATCGAACTGGATAATTTAAAGCGCCAGCTAGATAATCGGCAACGGGTTGTAATGAAAATTCGGCATTACCATTTTCTAGCGGGTTTCCACCTTCGATAGGGCGGCCTAAGTGCGACATTACCATCACTTTGGCACCAGCTTCTAAGGCTAGTTTAAGTGTTGGTAGCGCTGCTTTTAAGCGTGCATCTGAGGTGATTTTACCGTCTTTAATTGGCACATTTAAATCTTCACGAATAAGCACGCGTTGTTCAGATAATACTAAATCGGACATGTTAATTACTGACATAATAAATAATCTCTTTTACAAATAATTAAGTTGGTTAAGTTTAGGTTTGATTTTAATGCTTGTGTAATAGTTATTTTAATATGATTTTTTATCTTGTTTATTTTATCTTGTTTATTTTATCTTGTTTATTTTATCTTGTTTATTTTATCTTGTTTATTTTATCTTGGTTGCCATTACCGCAGCGGTATCTAACATACGATTAGCAAAGCCCCATTCATTATCACACCATACTAATAATTTTACTAAGCGTTTATGGCTAACGCGAGTTTGATTGCCATCAACAATGGCTGAATGGGGATCATGATTAAAGTCTACAGAGACCAAAGGTTCTTCGGTATACCCCAAAATTCCAGTGAGGCCGTTATGTTGCGCGGCTTGAATAGCATTATTAATATCTTGCACGCTAACGTCACTATTTAAGGTTACGCTTAAATCCATCGCGGTAACGTTTAAGGTTGGCACACGTACAGCAATGGCTTCAAAACGCCCAGAAAACTTGGGTAAAATACGTTCTATACCAATTGCCAGTTTAGTATCAACGGGAATAATGGATTGACTAGCCGAACGCGTTCGCCGTAAATCGCTATGATAAGCATCGATCACTTGTTGATCATTCATCGACGAATGAATGGTGGTAATAGTGCCGCTTTCAACACCGAAAGCATCATCAATGGTTTTTATAACCGGCACAATACAGTTAGTCGTGCATGATCCATTAGAAATAATATTATCTGTAACGGTGAGTGAGTGATGATTAACGCCAAAAATTACCGTGGCATCTAAATCTTGCGTGCCTGGATGAGAGAATAAGACTTTTTTAGCGCCTTGAGTAATGTGCGCTAAACCGTCATTTTTGCTACCGAACTCACCAGTACAATCTAGAACAATATCAACCTTGTTTTGTCGCCATGGTAATTGGTTTAGCTGAGATTGATGACTTAGCTTTATTTCATCACCCGCAATGGTAAGTAATCCTGGTTGATGATCAACGGCAAACGGAAAACGGCCGTGAGTGGTATCGTACTTCAATAAATGGGCAATACCTGCAGAGTCCGCTAATTCATTAATTGCAACGAGTTTGAGTTCTTGGTTTCTGCCTGTTTCATATAAAGCTCGAGCAACATTACGTCCAATGCGTCCAAAACCATTAATTGCGATATTTATAGGCATTTATTGCTCAGTATATTGTTTAAATTCAAATGGTTATTACACCGTCGTTTGACTTATTATACTGTCACCTGACGAAGTATACCGTCATCCTGACGAAGGTCAGGATCTGTTGGCTGTTGTATATTCTGAAACAAGTTCAGAATGACGACAACTCAAGTTCAGAATGACGATGATAAAGATACCTTAAACGAGACAACCAAGCCTCGTTTAAGGAGAAGTCACTAAAGGCTATTTACCGTATTAACAACGTTATCTACAGTAAAACCAAAGTGTTCCATTAATACGTCGCCCGGTGCAGATTCACCAAAGGTCGTCATACCAACTACTTTACCGGCAAAACCAACGTATTTAGCCCAAAAATCAACGTGAGCGGCTTCAATAGCGACACGTTTTAAGACGGTTGATGGTAGTACAGACTCTTTGTATTCTGCCGATTGTGCATCAAAGACATTCGTTGATGGCATAGAAACTACGCGTACTTTTTTGCCTTGCTCAGTTAATGCATTGGCAGATTTTACGGCTAGGGCCACTTCTGAACCGGTTGCAATTAAAATAACTTCAGCAATACCATCACAATCTTGTAATACATAACCACCTTTGGCAATATCCGCAACTTGAGCAGAGGTGCGCGTCATTGCAGGCAAACCTTGACGACTAAAAATTAGCGCTGATGGTGCTTTTTGATTTTGTACAGCAGCTTTCCAAGAAACGGCAGACTCGGTTGCGTCGCACGGGCGCCATGTGGTTAAGTTAGGTGTTGTACGTAAATTGGTTAATTGTTCAATTGGCTGATGCGTTGGGCCATCTTCACCTTGACCAATTGAATCATGAGTGTAAACAAAAATGTTTTGGATACCCATTAATGCTGACATACGCACAGCGTTACGCGCATATTCCATGAACATCATAAAGGTTGCACCGTAATTGATAAAACCGCCATGTAATGAAATACCATTCATGATGCCGCTCATGCCAAATTCACGTACACCGTAATAAATATAGTTGCCGCTGGCATCGTCTTGAATACCTTTTGAGCCCGACCATAAGGTTAAATTTGAACCCGCTAAATCGGCAGAGCCACCTAATAACTCAGGTAACGCATGGCCAAAGGCTTCAATGGTATTTTGTGACGCTTTACGTGAAGCGATATTATCCCCAGCACTTTGACATGCTTGAATGTAATCGTTGGCTTTTGCTTCAAAATCTTGTGGTAATTCACCTTTGATAACACGACGTTGGTATTCGGCAGCAAGTTCTGGATAAGCCGCTTGGTATGCGGCAAATTTTTCGTTCCAAGCGCTTTCTGCTGCTTGACCACGCTCTTTTTGATCCCATTGTGCGTAAACATCTTCAGGAATTTCAAAGGGTGCATATGGCCATTCTAAATATTCACGGGTAGCTGCGATTTCTTCATCACCTAATGGGGCGCCATGACAGTCGTGACTACCTGACTTGTTGGGTGAGCCAAAGCCAATAATCGTTTTACAACAAATTAAGGTGGGTTTATCGGTTACCGATTTGGCTTGTTCAATAGCATCGGTAACAGCTGCAGAGTTATGGCCATCAATACTTAATACATGCCAGCCATAAGCTTCAAAACGAGCAGGGGTATTATCGGTAAACCAGCCTTCAACTTTACCGTCAATTGAAATGCCGTTGTCGTCCCAAAAGGCAATTAACTTGCCTAAACCTAAAGTACCTGCTAATGAAGAAGCTTCGTGTGAAATCCCCTCCATTAAACAGCCATCGCCTAAAAAGCAATACGTGTAGTGGTCAACAATATCGTGTTCTTCGCGGTTAAATTGGCCAGCTAACGTTCTTTCAGCAATTGCCATACCTACGGCATTAGAAATACCTGCGCCTAACGGGCCAGTAGTAGTTTCAACACCTGGAGTGTAACCATATTCTGGATGACCCGGTGTTTTTGAATGTAATTGGCGAAAATTTTGTATTTCGCTCATTGGCAAGTCGTAACCAGATAAATGTAATAAAGAATAAATAAGCATTGAGCCATGGCCATTAGATAAAACAAAGCGGTCACGATCTGAAAAATTAGGATTTGTTGGGTTATGCTTTAAAAATTTACGCCATAATACTTCGGCAATATCTGCCATACCCATAGGGGCTCCTGGGTGTCCTGATTTGGCTTTTTGAATTGCGTCCATTGATAATGCTCTAATGGCATTGGCTAATTTTTTCGGCATGGGCTTAACGCTCCTGAGTTTATAATATTTAAGGGGACAAGATTGAAGTGTCGGTATTTTCACCTAGCTAGCGAATGACTGCAAATAATATTGCGTATTTTCTACAATTATTTGTTATAAGGGCTTATTATTTTTTTTTGTTGATGAAAACTATGTCTATTGCTTTACTGATCACCGATAGAAATTTATCCACTTTATATCATGGTTTAAAAAAACAGCTACCGGATGTTGAAATTCAATGTTGGCCTAATATAAATAAACCTGAAAAAGTACGGTTTGTTGTTGCTTGGCAGCACCCTGAAAATTGTTGGCAACAGTTTCCTAACTTAAAGGTCATTATTTCGCTTGGCGCTGGTTGCGATGGCTTGTTAAATGATCCGTATTTACCTTCAAATATCATGGTAACTCGCATTGTTGATAGTGGCTTAGCCGAGCAAATGGCTGAATATGTGCTTGGCGCTATTTTATTAATTAAACGTCGATTTAATGACTATTTAACACAGCAAAAAAATCAACAATGGCAGCCTTTAGCGCCAATTGCAGGTAAAAAAGTAGCCGTTTTAGGTATTGGTGAAATCGGCGACAAAGTTGCTACCACATTAGTTTCCTTTGGTTATCAAGTGGTTGGTTGGAGTCGCACTGAAAAAACACCTCGAAGTTATCAAACGTTTTATGGCAAAGCGCAATTAGCAAATGCTGTTGCCAATGCAGATTTTGTAGTTTCAACTTTGCCACTTACGGCAGAAACTCAATATCTTTTGAATGCGGCTTTTTTTAAATTGCTTTCTAACAATGCATGGTTGATTAATGTTGGTCGCGGAAAAGTTATAAATGAGCACGATTTAGTAACCGCACTAACCAATAACCAGTTTCAAGGTGCTATTTTAGATGTGATGGTTTCAGAGCCCTTAGCTAAAAAGCATTCCTTTTGGCAGCACCCTAATATTGTTATTACCCCGCATATCTCAGCAATAACCGACCAAAAAACCATCATTAAGCAGATTGCAGATAATTATTTATCAATGAAAATAGGTAGGGCTTTCAAAAATATTGTTGATTTTGTAAAAGGCTATTAAACACTAAATTGTTAATATTACGTTAAATATGCTCTAGTTACTAAAAATTTCGTATTAATTGTTGATTTTATTATTATTTTATTTAAAATAAAGTATTGAACTTTTACTTGTGATCGTATAAGTTTTGTACCGATTTTTAATTAATAACAATAATATAAGCTAGCTACTTATTATTTAATCAATAAAGGTAAATTAGCAGGAAAGACAATGAATAGGTCATCTTCGCGGGGCTTTAAGTTAACTACAGTGATTTTTGCTGTGTTAGTGTTAGCTGTTTCCGCTATATTTAGTAACTCAAGTATTGCTGATGACATGGATGTAAAAGTAGAGGTTTCTAAATAGAAATTTCTAGCAATATAAATAAAAACAACAATAAAGGCATATTGTTAGCTAAAACCTCGTGGTCATTTATGATGATATTAGCGAGGTTTTTTTATGTCTGCAGATAAAATAAAAATATAAATAAAATTGATTTAGATCAAATTTATACAAAAAAAATTTATATTCAGGTAAAATTACATCTTTCATATTTATTGAGGTTTTATACTATGTCGCACAATGAAGAATTTTCAGATCCAAGTAATTTTTTACACTTATTTGTTGGTGTAATTGTTTTGTTAGCCTTCCCATTATTACCAATGTTGGTTGGGTGGTATGATTTACTCTCTTCATACTTTTATCTTTAATCTGATTTCTTAATTTGATGAAAGCATATTTGGTAATTAAGTGTGCTTTTTTTCTTATTATTAGTTGATTCTCAATACTCAAATCATTATTTTCTTATTCTCTGTAAAATCTCTGCTATAAACTTTAGTTGAATTATTATATTCTAATCGCTTAGAAATTATGAATAGATTTAACATGACAGAACAACAATTAAATATTTTAAAAAATTCCATTCAGACCATTGAAGATTATCCTAAAAAAGGCATTATGTTTCGCGATGTAACGAGTCTTTTAGATGATTCTCAAGCATTTTCTTTAACTATAGCGTTATTAGTTGAACAATTTAAAAATAAAGGTTTTACGAAAGTTGTTGCTACAGAAGCCCGTGGCTTTTTATTTGGCGCACCATTGGCGTTAGCATTGGGTGTAGGTTTTGTGCCGGTGCGCAAACCAGGTAAATTACCTCGTGCCACTATTAGCGAAAATTACGAATTAGAATATGGGCAAGATACGCTTGAAATTCATCAAGATGCGCTTACAGATCAAGATCAAGTATTAGTTATTGATGATTTGCTAGCGACGGGCGGTACAATTGAAGCTACAGCAAAACTAATTCGTCGTTTAGGCGCAAATGTTACTCATGCTGGTTTTGTTATTTCATTACCCGATTTAGGTGGTGAAACACGTTTAGAAAATTCAAATATTAATGCTTTTTCATTACTCCAATATAACGGTGAGTAAATTAGGCGAATAGGCTTTATTTATGAGTTACCAAGTTTTAGCAAGAAAATGGCGTCCCAAAAATTTTGAACAATTAATGGGGCAAGAGCATGTTGTAACAGTTTTAGTTAATGCACTTAAACAGCAACGTTTACATCATGCTTATTTATTTACTGGCACGCGTGGTGTTGGTAAAACGACTATTGCTAGAATTTTTGCCAAAAGTTTAAATTGTGCCACCGGAATTACAGCAACCCCTTGTGGACAATGCGATGTTTGCCTTGATATTGATCAAGGACGTTTTATCGACCTGCTTGAAATAGACGCGGCATCGCGTACTAAAGTTGATGATACTCGTGAAATCTTAGATAACGTTCAATACGCTCCTTCTCGTGGGCGTTATAAAGTTTATTTGATTGATGAAGTACATATGCTTTCGCGCAGCAGTTTTAATGCACTATTAAAAACACTCGAAGAACCACCTGAGCATGTTAAGTTTATTCTTGCCACCACCGATCCACAAAAGTTACCGGTAACGGTATTATCTCGGTGTTTACAATTTCATTTAAAAGCACTCACCACTAAGCAGATAGAACAGCAATTAGTGACCATTCTTGAGGCAGAGCAAGTTACTTTTGAGCCTACAGCATTAAATTTATTAGCTAAAGCTGCTCGTGGTAGTATGCGAGACTCGCTTAGTTTAACCGATCAAGCTATTGCTCAAGGACAAGGTAATATCAAGATAAGTAATGTTCAGCAAATGTTAGGTGGTGTTGATCATAATTGGCCGTTTAAAATTTTAATTTTTATACTTAAGCAAGATAATCAAGCATTAATGGCGCTTGTTAAAGAAATTGCTTCATACGCCCCAAGTTATCCACGTTTGTTAGCGGACTTAATTCAATTATTGCATCAAATAGCATTAGCTCAAGTCGTTGAGCAACATTTTGACTTATCACCAGAACAAGAAAATTTATTAAGTAAATTTGCCAAAGCAATGAGCCCAGAAGATGTTCAATTGTATTATCAAATAGTGCTTCATGGCCGTAAAGATTTACCCTATGCCTCTGATGAACAAGCTGCTTTTGATATGGTTGTTTTACGTTTATTAGCGTTTAGACCGATGTTTGCATCCGATGTTACTAATAATAAAAATAAAGTTGAAACAAGCCATACTGAACTAGAACTATCAATACAAGATATCCCCGCGAGTAATGTAAATCATAGTGTTGAAGTAACGGCTACAGACATTGCAGCGGCGGTTGTTATAAATGAATCAACACCACAAATTAGTGAGCCAAATTCGTCGCTTTTAACTGAGCAAGTTTTACCGTTAGAGACGTCATCTCAATTGGACGATGCTGAATTAATAGAGCCTGTTTTAGTTGAGCAACAGACAGTCGAAAACAAAAAGTTACCTAATCAAGAGCGGTTTGTAGATCAAGCATCTCAATTACCGAATGAAAATGATCTTTTTGCAGAACATCAACAATCAAATAACCAAACAATAGAAAATATATCATCAGCGGATCAAATGTCAGAGTCTGAGTTACTCAATCAAAACCTAGAACAAGAAAATAATACAAACAAAACAGGTGTTGATGTCATTTTAGCTGATCGAAATATGTTGCGTAGTCGTCGTAAGGCACAGGAAACTAGTTTAAAAAAGTCTAATGGCGCAAATGAGCGTCATGCGCAAACCCAACAAAAACAATCAGAAAGTGAGTTAACAAAAAATACTAATTCTGTAATCGAACTGCCGAATGTTGAAAGCTTACCGCAAGATCCTTTTACTCCTGATATTATTGATCCTGCACAAGTTCGCCATGCTAATCAAGTAGATAAGTGGGCACATATGATTGACTCAATGGCGCTTGGAGGGAGAATTCGTCAATTAGCGATTCATGCAACCGTTGATAAAAACTCAACAGAGAATTGTTTGCTCTTGAATTTAGACCAAGCGACCAAACATTTAGTTAGTGATAATGCACATCAACAACTTGAAGAAAAGTTAACTGAGTTACTTGGGCGTAAAATTACCGTTGAGTTAAATATTGTCGGCGAAACCAAAGCCGATCCTTATAAAATTCAAAGTCATATTAATGACAAACGATATCAGTACGCCAAAGAATTACTTGCACAAGACGAGATAGTGCAGGCACTACAGCAAGATTATCAAGCAACAATTGATGAAGATAGCATTAAAGCGTTATAGCTTAAAAGCTGCTTGAATTATTGTTAACTAACCACTAAAGTGGCGACAATTTATTTTAGGAGAAAAATTATGATGAAAGGTGGTATGGGCAATTTAATGAAGCAAGCCCAACAAATGCAAGCAAAAATGCAAAAAGCGCAAGAAGAACTCGCTAAAATGGAAGTGGTTGGTGAAGCTGGTGCAGGCATGGTTAAAATTACTATGCTAGGTAGCCATAGCGTACGTCGTGTTGAAATAGACGAAAGTTTAATGGGAGACGACAAGGAAATGTTAGAAGACTTAATTGCTGCAGCAGTTAATGATGCCGTACGTCGTGTTGAAGATCAAAATAAAGACAAAATGGGCGCGTTAACTGGTGGTATGCAATTACCACCAGGGATGAAAATGCCATTCTAACGTTTTATTAATATTAAAAAAACAATAAACAGGGCGCGTATTAGCGCCTTGTTTTTCATCATTTTAGGTTATATTAGAAGCGTTTTATGAAATTTAGCCCGTTAGTACAAGAATTAATTGAATCATTAAGATGTTTGCCTGGTGTTGGTGGTAAATCTGCACAGAGAATGGCATTTTATTTACTTGAACGTAACCGTATTGGTGGTACAAAGCTTGCGAATTCTCTTGAACGGGCAATGCAGGATATTGGGCATTGCCAACAATGTCGTACTTTTACAGAGCAAGAACTTTGTGCTATTTGTGAGAACCCTCGTAGAGAATTAGCTGAGCAACTTTGTGTGGTTGAAAGTCCTGCTGATGTTATTGCGGTTGAACAAACAGGCGACTTTCAAGGGAAATATTTTGTACTTATGGGGCACTTGTCGCCTATAGATGGAATTGGGCCAGATGATTTAGGTTTAGATATACTTGACAAACAACTTGCCTCTGGACAATTTAAAGAACTTATTTTAGCAACTAACCCTACTGTTGAGGGAGAAGCAACAGCCCATTATATTGCTGATTTAGCAGCTAAATATCAGGTAGATATTTCACGTATTGCACATGGTGTTCCCGTTGGTGGTGAATTAGAGTTCGTTGATGGAAATACACTTTCACACGCATTTTCGGGTCGAAAAAATTATCGTTTGTAGTTTTTAACGAATGTACATTCAGTGTTTTTAATCAATATTTTATTCATGAAAATTGCTTTCTTGTATAGAACGAGTATAAAAATATACTCGTTCTATGTTAGTTTACTAATTAACTACTAACTATCTTCTGGCATTTTATGTGCGATGCCTTTATGACAATCTATACAGGTTTTATCTTTTTCTTTCATGTATTCTATATCATGTTTTTTCTGTGCTCGTTTGCTTTGTTTAGCTAGATTCATGCGTTTTTCTGAATGGCAGTTTCTACATTCTCTTGAATCTGTTGCTTTCATTTTGGTCCAAACACGTTGCGCCATTTCTGCACGGTGATTTTCATATTTTTCAGGCGTATTAATTGTGCCAATTATGGTATGCCAAACTTCAGTCGTTGCCGCAATTTTACGGGCAAGTTTAGGGATATATTGATGTGGAACATGACAATCAGGGCATGAGGCACTTACACCAGAAACAGGATTGTAGTGTGGTGATTCTTTATATTCTTGGTAAGCGGTATCTTCCATTTCATGACAAGAAATACAAAATTCTTCAGTATTAGTTACCTCTAGGGCTGTATTAAAGCCTCCCCAAAAAAGAATCCCTAATATAAAAAATATCAATGCACCTAAAGGAATACCAAAAAAATACCATCTTTTAGGAATAGCCCAGTATTTAGGGTTAGAGAATAGTTTCATTATTTATACCTATTGTTGGCTGGCATAATAATGTACCAGCGATTTAATTTGTTCATCAGAAAGTTCATTTACTTTTTTCTGCATGCCTTCCTCAGTTTGTCGTTTACCAGAGCGATAATCTTTAAAAGCCTCTTCTAAAAACGGCATCCATTGGCCGGCTAAAATACTTGCATCATCATCTGGAGAAGAACCACCTTCTTCATGGCATTTAACACAACGACTTTCATGTAATTTCTTACCTGATTGAGCTAATGCAGCATCAAATTTTTGTTGTGCAGGCATATGTTTTTGTTCTGCATAATAAGTTGATAAAGCTTCGATATCACTCGCATTCAGTTTTTTAGCAATAATGGTCATGTTAGTTTCAGCACGAGCTGTATCGCCATGTCTAAACTTAGAGTTACGGGCAATTCTTGTTTTCTCAATATATGCCGTTAGCATATCTGTCATGGTTGTTTCAGAAAAACCAGCAATGGTGGGAATATCTGAATTACTACTTACCCCATTTTTGCCATGACAGTCGTTACACATAGTTATTGTATCGTCAATCGAGGCTGCTTGGGAAAATGTGGTTAGTAATATTAAAATAAATGTACAAAATTTGATCTTGATCATGTTTTTCTTTCCTTAATGAATGTTATGCCATAAAAAACTTAGCAACTAGTCGATTACATACTAATATTAATGTAGTACAAAACAACTAATATTTCTTTTTATGTGTATAGTTTACTTATAAAAATCAAATAAATATAAAATATAAAATATAAAGTATAAAAAAAAATAGTTAAATGATAATGAAGTCGTGAAAGCGGTGTGCAACAATTAATTATAATAAATGTTAAAAAAATAGATGATTAAGATTATGAAGTTCTAATCAATTTATTGATTTAAATACTAATATCATCAATTTGTTAAAAGGGGTGTCAAATGAAAAACATGGAACAATGGAATATAAAAAAAATACTATCAGGTGTTGCGCTTATTAGTGTGCTTATACTTTCTGGTTGCGGAGGTAGTGATGGCAAAGATGGTGCTTCTGGGGCTCCTGGTCCAGCCGGGCCTGTTGGTGAAACAGGAGAAACCGGTGCTACAGGTTCAACGGGTAGTTCTCGGATCACCGCTACGATGGACTCTTCTATTACGAATGCAACAATAGCCGCTGATGGTAAGTTAACTGTTAACTTTACTATTGAAGACGATGTTGGTGTTGGTTTTATTGGTTTAAAAAGCAGTCAAATACGATTCACTGTTGCACAATTAACACCTATTGATGCAACAACTGGAGAATCTTCAAAATGGCAAAGTTATATTAATAAAACAGAAAGTGCGCCATCAGATCCTACTTTAGGTTCGGGCACACAAGATGCTGTTCAAGCTACCTATGAAAAAGCAAACGCCACGGGTGGTGTTTTTGTTAATAATAATGATGGCACCTATAGTTATACAATGAGTTTTAATATTGATAGTGTCACTAGTCCTGTTGCTGTTTCTTACAATCCTGAATATACCCAAAGAGTTGCTTTTCAAATTAGTGGTAGTGGCTACCCAACAATGAATAGACATTTTGATTGGCAACCATCTACAGGAGCAACACAAGGTATTGCTAACCGTAAAATGGTTACAGAAGGCACCTGTAATAGTTGTCATGGTAAGCTTGCACTACATGGCGGTGGTCGAGTAGATACTGCTTATTGTGTTACTTGTCATAATCCCGGTAGTACAGATGCTAATAGTGGTAACAGTGTTGATTTTAAAGTAATGGTACACAAAATTCACCGTGGTGAACATTTACCTTCTGTAGTTAACGGTGGTGAATATGCAATATTTGGCTACAAAAACACTAAGCATGATTATTCTAATACAGCGCTTCCTCAAGATATTCGTAACTGTACTAATTGTCATGATGGAAGTAATCCCGAAACACCTGATGCCAATAATTGGATGTCTCAACCGTCAATGGCGGCCTGTGGTTCTTGTCATGACAATGTGAATTTTGCGACTGGTGAAGGACATTTAGGCGGAGCGCAGGCAGATAATAGTGAATGTAAAACTTGTCATGGTGAATCTGCTTTTAGCTCAACACTTAGTAATCATGTTGGCGTAATGAATAGTAAAGATAATGCTCGCTCAGCCATAATTACGGAACCCAAGGCGGTGCGTGTTGATCTTGCTACGGGAGATATTGATGTTGATGTGATGATAACGTTAGAAGGCGTGCCTGTTAAAGCGCTACGTGACTCTAACGATGTTGATACACCACAAGGTGCTAAATTTGGTAAATACGCACATGGTACAGATAATGGTGCTATTGCAATTAACTGGGATAATGGAACGGGTTATCAACTTAATCACAAAGAAGTTAACTTAAATAATTGTGTTCCTAATGGTACTGGTTTATTTACGTGTTCTGCTCCGGGGCTTTTATCAGGTATTACTGCAACAGACGTAATTACTGTAACTCCTGTAGATGTACTCGTATGTATGAATGAGAAAGATGGCGCAATCGTACGTTGTGATTCACCAACATCAGCTTCGATGCATGTTTTGCAAGTTGAAGCAGACCCTAAAATAGTCTTCTTTAAAGGTGATGGTACTATTACTACTGAAGCTTACACCAAAATTGGTGCTGATATGAATGCATGTCAAAGTTGTCATGCTGATAAGCAATTCCACCATGGTGCGACAACGTTAACTCAATGTAAAACTTGTCATAATGCTACACGAACAGGATATCGTGGTATAGGTGATTTAAAACGTCATGTTCACCGTTTTCATTCTGGATTAGATAAAAATGCATTGAATGATTCGAATCCTGAGCAGATAGATCACTTCCCTAGTAATATCGACAACTGTAAGGCATGTCATGCTGATGGCCAATTTAATTTGCCTATTCAGAAAAATAGCCGCGCCTCTGCAGCATCAGGTGCAAGTGGAACTGTATATATAAGCCCTACTGCGGTTGTTTGTGGAAGTTGTCATTTAAATGTTAATTTAGGTTTAATTGATCCAAACCTTCCAGGGTTAATTGACCCTAGCAAAGGTGAAATTTCTGCCAAAAATAAATCGTTAATTGACCATATGATTCAAAACGGAGCGGTTTTTGGTAGTACAGATTTCAATTCAGCGAATAAAGTTGAATCGTGTTCTGTATGCCATGATATTGGCGGAGAATTTGGTGTAGATAAGGTTCATAACCTTAAATAAATTGGTAAATGACTTACTAATAAAATAATGGCCAAGTGTTTTATACTTGGCCTATTTTTATTTTAAGTAATATAAAACGTAATAATAAAAAGAGTAATAACTATGCGTAATTTTTTTTCAGCCGTTTTGACAATAATATTAATAGCCCCCTTGTTGTCAACACAGATTTTTGCTGCTGAAATAAAAAATAGTGAGTCAAAAGCAGTAAAAATTGCTACTGCACTCACAGCAGCTAAACTTGATGCGATATTGGTTAAAAAATTCAAACAAGGTAAATACTCGAAAAAAGGTGCTGATAGTTGTCTTAAATGTCATGACGGTGGCTCTGATCATAATGCTATGGGTATTTTTAATAATGTTCATGGTCGCCTTGATGTAAAAGCTTCTCCTTTTGCTAGTTTACAATGTGAATCATGCCATGGTCCTCTTGGTAAACACGGTGCAAGAGTACGTAAAGGTAAACTAAGAGAGCCAATGATCTCCTTTGGTAAGCACTCTCTTGTTCAAGCAGATAAACAAAATAGTGTTTGTTTAAGTTGTCATGAAGACAAAGAAAGAATGGCTTGGAAAGGTAGTTCACATCAAAATGAAAAAATACCTTGTGCATCTTGTCATCAATTGCATAAAAGCAAAGATCCTATGCTATTTAAGCAACAGCAAAATAAATTATGTGGTAGTTGTCACAAAGAGCAGTTACATGCGATAAATAAACGATCTAGTCATCCGCTTAAGTGGGGACAAATGGCCTGTTCAGACTGTCATAATCCTCACGGTTCATTTTCTGAACATGAATTGAAACGTCCTTCAATTAATGAAACTTGTTATCAATGCCATGCAGAAAAACGAGGTCCATTACTGTGGGAACATGCTCCCGTAGCAGAAGATTGCAGTATATGTCACGACGCTCATGGGTCTATTAATGCAAATTTACTTAAGCAGCGCACTCCTCAGTTATGTCAAGATTGTCATACACCAGCAGATCATCCATCAACAGCGGTTGCAGGAAATGAGTTTGTTGAAAAAACACAAAGTGCCTTCACACTAGGGCAAAACTGTATGAATTGTCATAGCTTAATACATGGTAGTAATCATCCTGCTGGTCGAACATTCCAGCGTTAAATGAAGGAGCCCGTAATGAAAAATATGACTTATCCATTATTTATTAATAGCATTGCACTTGCGACTGCATTGTCTTTTTCAGCGAGTTCGCTAGCCGACGGTTTTAATTTAAAAGAGGCGAATACAAAAAAAATACACAAAGAAAAGTGGGTTTGTAAATATTGTCCCTCGGCATCTGTTATATCGGCCAAATTAACAATGCGTTTAAGCAATAATTCTGATACCGACGGACATTTTTCTACTGCTATTGGGGATAATAAAAAAGGTGTAGGTGCTAGTGTTGATGCGGATATAAATAAAAGAGAAGAAGATAACCATTATCGATTTTCAGCAAATAATGTTGGTAGGGATAATGTTAGTGCCTCGTTAATGGTATCAAAAGCGAAGGTTTATAAAGCTGAAATAGCGTATGAAACACTTAATCAGTTTAACCATCAACACGCATTGACTCCATTTGTTAATGCTGGAAATTCTTCATTACTTTTGCCCGATAATTGGCAACGAGCAGCAACAACCTCTGAAATGGATATTGATAGTTTTTCTCCGTTTTCTAAACAACTTGAAAGAGAATCTTTGAAGCTTTCATTTGATAAACAAATTACTAATAAGTGGCAAGGGTATATTCGCTTTAATAATGAAGATAAGCAAGGTATCAAAACCACGAGTGGCAATATCTTAAACAAAGTCGTGATGCTACCAACAGGTGTTAATCAACAACATCAACAGTTTGATATTGGTAGTTATTATGCTTTTGAAAAGGCAACACTTTCGCTTAATTATTATCAAAGTGATTTCAACAATAAACGTTCAAGCATTAGTTGGCAAAGTCCGTATTCAGAATTATTTGGAGGAGCTGAAAATGGACGGTTATCTACTGAGCCAGATAATCAATTCAACCAAGTAAGTGTATTTGGCAGTTATCGACATAATAATTTTAACCTACAAGCTCGTTTTAATTATGGACAATTGAGCCAAAAAGAATCATTTTTACCTTATAGTATAAATCCCTTGTTAACCACCAATACTTTACCAATGAATAATTTAAATGGCGATATTACAACGTACTCGAGCCATGTTAAATTACGTTATAAAACAGAAAGTAAATGGAGATTAACGTTAGACTATAATGTAGATGATCGAGAAAATAAAACGCAACGTAATGATTATCAACGGGTGTTTACCGATAGTGTTGTATTAAATGAAGTGGCGACAAATCGGCCATATAGCTTCAAAAAAACACAAGTTAAGTTACAAAGTAAATATCGCTTTATTGAAGGTTCCCAATTAGCTTTTGGTTGGAAATTTGATCAACGTGACCGTGATTTTCAAGATCGAAATAAAACGGAAAATAATAAATACTGGTTTAAAATTTCAACACGATTCGCCTCTTTAAATTCTCTAAGTATTGAATTATCAAGAGCCTTACGAGATGGCACAATTTATAACCGTACGGATCAAAACACCCCTGTTAACGATGCATTAAATTTACAAAAGTATTACCAAGCTGACCGAGAGCGGGAACAAGCCAAAGGGCGAGTATCTTTTAATCCACTTAAAAAAGCAGAAAATGAGGCTTTGATTAATACAGAAGTAAGTTTTCAAGCTTATTTTTCACGCGATCAGTATAAGCAAACTGACATTGGATTAATTGAGAGTAAACGTAGAGGGATTGACTTATCAATATCAACACCTTTTAACAAACATGTATCATTGCTAATTTATACGCATAATGAATGGCAAGATAATGTTAGCCAAGGAAGTTATTGGTTCAATGAAGTAGATTGGCAAAGTAACCAACAAGATAAATCAGATAGTGCAGGTATAAACCTTATTGCTGAAAAGCTATCAGATGGCAAACTTTCTGTTGGAATGGATTATACATACTCATATGCTATTGGAAATGTGTTATTAAACACGACATCATTGGCGAATATTACTAATAACAATGAGCTGATTATTAATTCTCAAGATATTAAGCTATACGCAAATTATATGTACTCCCCAAAAATTAATCTACATTTAGATGTTTTATATCAACATCTTGACGAACAAGATTGGCGTTTTGATTATACGATTGATCGAATTGCTAATGTACTTGGCAATGGTATCTCGGCTTATAACTTCGATGATTATAGAATAACTGGGGGCATTACGTTCCAGTTTTGAGCCTCACTAATTCATATAAATTTAAGTAATACGTTCGAACTTATATGAATATCAACAAATTTTGTAAAACAAATCTTAATTCAAGTATTAATGTTTAACATTAATGCTTGAATTTTTTTCACCTAGCCCCACATCTTAAACATCATTAAATTACTTAAATAGTTAAGTAAAAATTTTCGCAATAAACTAATAGCAAATAGCTATTAATCACAAACAAGAGGAGATGTTTCAGATGTCTGAGACTGGCCAAAAAGAAAATCATCACTTTAGTACAGATGCCGCTAAAGTTCTTCAACTTATGATCCATTCACTTTATTCAAATAAAGAAATTTTCTTACGTGAACTTGTTTCAAATGCTGCCGATGCGTCCGATAAATTACGCTTTAAAGCACTATCAAATGCCGATCTATATGAAGGTGATGGTGATTTACGGGTACGTGTAAGTGCCGATAAAGAAAGCAATACGGTTACCATTTCAGATAATGGTATTGGTATGACTAAAGATGAAATAATCGAACATTTAGGTACTATTGCAAAATCTGGGACTGCTGATTTTTTCTCTAAATTATCAGGCGATCAGAGTAAAGATTCGCAATTGATTGGTCAATTTGGTGTTGGCTTTTATTCGGCTTTTATTGTGGCAGATAAAGTTACCGTTCGTTCTCGTGCTGCTGGTGAAGCTGCCAATACTGCTACTGAATGGACATCAGCAGGGGAAGGTGATTTTACTGTAGAAACGATTGAAAAAACCAATCGCGGTACTGATATTATTCTTCATTTAAAAGAAGAAGAGAAAGAATTTTCTGACGAATGGCGTTTAAAATCTATCGTTACTAAATATTCTGATCACATTTCTGTTTCTGTTGAAATGTTAACACCTGAAGTACCGGCAGTAGAAAGCGTACCAGCAAGTAAAGACGACGACGGTAATGATATACCGGCTATTGAAGGTAAAGAGGCAATACCTGCCCAGTGGAATGCAGTAAACAAAGCTACAGCACTATGGACTCGTGAAAAAGCAGATGTAAGTGATGATGAATATAAAGAATTTTATAAGCATGTATCACATGATTTTGGTGACCCATTATTGTGGGAACATAACAAAGTAGAGGGAAAAACTGAATATACCAGTCTACTATATGTGCCGACGAAAGCACCATTCGATATGTATAATCGCGAAAAACAACATGGTTTAAAACTTTATGTACAGCGTGTGTTTATTATGGATGACGCTGAGCAATTTATGCCAACGTATTTACGTTTTGTTAAGGGGCTATTAGATTCTAACGATTTACCCTTAAATGTATCGCGCGAAATATTACAAGATAATAAAGTCACTCAAGCTATTCGTAAAGGTTGCACTAAACGTGTTTTGAAAATGCTTGAAAAATTAGGTAGTAAAGATAAAGAAAAATATCAAATTTTTTGGAATGAGTTTGGTCAAGTATTAAAAGAAGGTCCTGCCGAGGATATGGCTAATAAAGACCAAGTGGCTAAATTATTACGTTTTGCTTCAACTAACGAAGATACAGTAACGCAAAGTGTAGCTTTAGCCGAATATGTTGAACGGATGAAAGAAGGACAAGATAAAATTTATTATGTTGTTGCTGATAGTTTTGAAGCGGCTAAAAATAGCCCTCATTTAGAAGTATTCCGTAAAAAAGGTATTGAAGTCTTATTACTTAGCGATCGCATTGATGAATGGTTAGTGAGCCATTTAACTGAATTTGATGGTAAACAACTACAATCGGTTACGCGTGGTGGTCTAGATTTAGGTGACATGGATGGTGAAGAAACTAAAGCTGAGCAAGAAAAACTAGCGGAAGAATTTAGCTCGGTTGTTAAGCGTATTAAAGACGCTTTAGGTGATAAAGTTAAAGATGTGAAATTATCGCAACGTTTAACAGATTCTCCTGCTTGTATCGTAACAGATGAACATGATATGAGTAGCCAAATGATTAAACTAATGCAATCGGTTGGTCAAGAAGTGCCAGAGTCTAAGCCTATATTTGAAATTAATGCAGAACATGCGTTAATTAAACATGTAAGCGATGAACAAGATGATGAACAGTTTAAACAATGGACAGAAGTATTATTCGATCAAGCCATGTTAGCTGAGCGTGGTAGCTTAAAAGATCCTGCTAGTTTCGTTACACGCTTAAATAAATTAATGATGAGTTTAACCAAATAATTAATATTTTTATTAAAAGAGTATTTAGACATTAGTCTAAAAAAGGGGCTTCTTTAACAGGGAATGCCCCTTTTTTGATCAATCGGATGTATTGATACTTGTTTGCTTTCAGTTGAACTTGTATACTCATTCGCACTTGAAGTACTGAATTTTATGACTTCTTAGCTAAACTAATGAGCAGATTAATCATGATTTTAGTGAAATAATATTTACATTAGTTAATGTTAATCTCTTAAAACGTTAGTTAACGTAACTATTATTTATCATACATTTACATTAGGGCTTTTTACTATGCGTATTATTTTATTAGGAGCTCCTGGGGCAGGCAAAGGCACTCAGGCTCAGTTTTTAATGGCTAAGCATTCTATTCCACAAATCTCAACTGGTGATATGCTTCGGGCTGCAATTAAAGCAGGTACAGATCTTGGCAAGCAAGCTAAAGCGGTTATGGATGCAGGCCAATTAGTTTCTGATGAATTAATTATTGGTTTAGTTAAAGAACGTATAACGGAAGATGATTGTAAAGGTGGATTTTTACTTGATGGTTTTCCGCGTACTATTCCTCAAGCTGACGCAATGAAAGAAAACGGTGTTAACGTTGATCACGTTGTTGAATTTGATGTACCTGATGAAGTAATTGTTGAACGTATGGCGGGTCGTCGAGTACATTCTGGATCGGGTCGTGTTTATCATTTAGTTTATAATCCGCCCAAAGAAGCAGGCAAAGACGATGTAACAGGTGAAGATTTGTCAATTCGTCCAGATGATGAAGAAGCAACTGTACGTAAGCGTTTAGCTATTTATCATGAACAAACTAAACCATTGGTTAATTATTACAAGGCGGAAGCTGAGCAAAACAACTGTGCTTATTTAACCATTGATGGTACCCAACCAGTTGAACAAGTTAGTGCGTTATTAGCTGAAAAATTAAGTTAATGTTTACTTTCTTTTAATCGCTTTAATCGCTTTAATCGCAATTTAAAAAGTCTATATAAGCAGGCTTTTTTCGTTTTAGCCCTATTAGTCTTTTAGCTAACCTATTTTTGAAGGTATTTTAAATATAGGGTAAAGTATTAGCACTAATATCAAAATAAGAATAATAGTTTATGTTAACTCACCTTAATATCACTGGCTTATATGCCAGTATTTTAGCGTTTATATTAGTGGCATTGTCTTTTCATATCATAAAATTACGGTTAAAACTTAAGGTAGGATTAGGTGATGGGGGCCAAAAGCCGCTGATCAAAGCGATTCGAATTCATGGTAACTTTACTGAATATATGCCACTAGCTTTGATTTTATTAGCGAGTTACGAATTAAACGGTGGTGATTCAGTATATTTGCATATTGCGGGTATTAGTTTAGTCATTGGTCGAATTTTGCATGCGATGGGGCTAAGTCGCTCAATGGGAACATCTCTGCCACGGCAACTTGGTATGTTGTCTACATTCACAGTATTAGTTGTTTTGGCTATATTGAATATTTTGGCTTTTATTGGTTAGTTATTGGTTGATTAATTAAAGCAAAATTTCAATTGAGTTTATTAGCATTGCTATGATTTTTGAGCAAGACGCAACATCGAAATATGTGGAATATTATCTTCTAAATACATTGCTGATACAGTTTCGAAACCATGTTGCAGATAAAATTTTTCTAGGTGTTGTTGTGCTGATATTTTTATCGCTTGCTGGGGATAAATTTGCTCGCTAATTTTAATACCTTGTTCAATTAATTGATGACCTAACCCAGTGCCTCGCATTTTTTCAGCAATGGCTACTCTGCCAATACTCACATAATTATTGTAGGTTAAGCCTTTAGGTAAAATACGTAAATAAGCGTGTAAATTGTTATTTTGGTATAAGTACACATGTCGTGTTTCTAAATGGCGGTCATGATTATCTAATTCTGGATAATAACAAGTTTGTTCAACTACAAAAATGTCTACTCTAAGCTTTAAAATATCGTAAAGCTCGTTTGTTGTTAATTCATTAAAAGCTTTATTTTGCCATTCTTTTTGTGACATTTTAAATTAAACCTGATTAAGTATTTGCATAAATTCGACTGATTTTTGTTGACCAAAATAGGCTAACATTTCTTGGCGGTATAATGGTATTGATATTTCTGGAAATTCACTTTTCATTATGTTTGATAAATGTTCAGGCGACAAATAAAACAAATAAGCTAAAGGTAGATATTTAGGGTTGAAGTTACATTGATAAACTGTTGCTCTTACTTGATGAATAGAGTAATAATGTTGAATACCATAACGTTTTATAAGTTTATGGTGAAGTTTATATCCATATTTTTTGATTGACCATGATTTAAACATTGCTATTCCTTAGCGTGAAATAATTAAAAAGAAGTGCTTTTTATTTGAGCGCATATTTTAAGCTAATTCATTAAATATGCAATGAGAATTTTTGATTTTATGACATGGTCTTTATTTATACAAAACTTGAATTTTATTTAAATCGACAAAAAAACTGCTTGCTGATTCGCTTTACTTATTGTTTTGTTTTCTCTTAATTATTTTTAATTATAGGGGTTAAATATTTAAAATATAGGACAAAGAGGCGTTCTTGTTATATGACTGAATGCCTTTTTGTCTTTATTGAAAATTAGTGTAAATTACTTTTTATGACGCTGTTGTAAAACCGCCATAACTTCAGTTAAATCAATATTTTGATCGCGCAGCAAAACAAGTGTGTGATAAAACAAGTCGGCGCATTCACCTAATAAATCGTCTTTAGTTTCAGCAACCGCAGCAAGCGCTACTTCAACGCCTTCTTCACCGACTTTTTGTGCCATTTTCGTGGTGCCGCGCGAAAATAAATGGGCGGTGTAGCTGTTTTCGGGAGATTCATCTTTGCGGCTAATGATCACCTCTTCAAGATGACTTAAAAAGTTTTGCTGCGTTAAATTTTGCTCAACAAAACAAGACTCAGTACCTAAATGGCAACTCGGACCAATCGGCTGACAAGCAATTAACAAACTGTCTTGATCGCAATCGGTCAGCACCTGCTTTACATTTAAAAAATTACCTGAGGTTTCACCTTTTACCCATAATGCTTGTTTTGAACGGCTAAAAAAAGTGGCTTTACCCGTGTTTAAAGTTTGCTCAAGTGACGCTTGGCTCATGTAGCCTTGCATTAATACGGCACCGGTTTTGTGATGCTGAATAATCGCAGGGATCAAATTATTCATTTTTCCCCAAGCGAGTTGTGCGATATTTTTTTGTGTTACTAACATGGTCTTACCTCAATATTATTTTGTCTTAACGCTTGTTTCAACTGGCATATATCAATAATTCCTTTATGAAAAACGGATGCAGCGAGTGCGCCATCAACATCGGCTTGTTGAAAAACCTCACTAAAATGCTCAATTGTGCCTGCGCCACCCGAAGCGATTAACGGCACTTTACAAGCATTACGCGCCAGTTGTAATTGTTCAATGTCATAACCTTGACGAACTCCATCTTGATTCATGCAGTTTAAAACAACCTCACCTGCACCGCGTTTTTGTACTTCTGTGATCCAATCAAATGTTGTCCAAGTGGTTTTTTGCGTGCGGTTTTCATCACCGGTAAATTGATAAACTTGATAGGTGTTCGTCTCTTTATTATAAAAGCTATCTATACCGACCACGATACATTGTTGACCAAAAATGTCAGCTAAATGGGTGATTAAATCGGGGTCGCGCAGGGCTGGAGAGTTAATACTAATTTTGTCAGCGCCCATCATTAATATTTCTTTGGCATCGTCCTCGCTTTTTATGCCACCAGCGACACAAAAAGGAATATCGATAACTTCAGCAATACGACTAACCCAACTTTTATCGACGACGCGTTCATCTGAACTTGCCGTGATATCATAAAAAACTAATTCATCGGCGCCTGCCTCGGCATATTTTTGGGCAAGTGGTACGATATCGCCAATAATTTCATGGTTACGAAATTGAACACCTTTAACTACTTTACCGTTGCGAACATCTAAACAAGGAATTATACGTTTGGCCAGCATGCAATAGCCTCCTCTAAGGTGAATTTTCCTTCAAGTAAAGAACGGCCTAAAATAACGCCACTAACCCCTGTAGGTATAAGCGCTTTAATATCCTCTAAGCTGCCAATACCACCTGAGGCTTGCCAATCAATGCTGGGATATTTTTCACAAAGTTCACGATATAAATCAACGTTTGAACCGCTTAAGGTACCGTCTTTAGATATGTCGGTACATAAAATATGTTTTATGCCTGCTTCTATGTAAGCGTCTAATAAGTCTTCGAGGTTAACACCACTATCGTTTATCCAACCGTGTGTAGGTAGCGTTTTATTACCTTGGTGATCTATTTTTATATCAAGTGCGAGAACAATTTTGTCACCGCCATAAATTTTTAACCACTCAAGCACTAGCGCAGGTTGTTTAATGGCAAGTGAACCAATAACAACGCGATCAGCACCGAGTGTTAGTAGTTGTTTTACATCGTCTTCACAGCGAATGCCGCCGCCAACTTGAATGGTCATCGTTGGATGAGGCATCAAAGTTTTTAAAGCAGATAATTGGCGTTTATTACTGTCTTTTGCGCCGTCTAAATCAACAAAGTGCATTACCTTTGCACCAGCTTCTGCATAGGCGTATTGGCGATCTTTAGGTGTGGTTTGATAATTGGTTTTTTGCTGGTAGTCACCTTGAAATAATCGAACCACTTCACCACCAATTAAGTCTATTGCGGGGATTATCATGCTTTCTCACTCCTAATGTCGCTATTTTTTGTGCTTTTCTTATAAGAATAAGCTGCTTCAAAGGTACTCATTTATGGTCATAAACTCCGTTCTTTTTCATTGTACTCACTTCAAATATCTTCCATTTGAAGTGGGAAATGAAATCTATAAATTTAAAAAGTTTTCGATAATTTTACTGCCCAATTTTCCTGAACGTTCAGGATGGAATTGGCAGCCGATAAAATTGTCTTTGGCTACGGCTGCTGAAAAGGCATTACCATATTCACAGCTAGCAATGGTGTATTCACTCACAGGAGCGGCAAAGCTATGGACAAAATAAAAATAATCGCCAATGTTAATACCTTTAAATACTGGATGTTCGCTTACCGTAGTTAAGGTGTTCCAGCCCATGTGCGGTAAACGTAAACCTTCTGCTTTTAATGGTTCAACAAGCGTTGGAATTAAACCTAAACAATCGATGGTATCGTTTTCATTAGTTTCGGTTGAACTGCGTGTCATCAATTGCATACCTAAACAAAATCCTAATACGGGTTGAGTTAGGTTTTGTAAGGTTGAAACTAACCCTTTGCTTATGATATTTTTCATTGCGTGCTTAGCACTACCTACACCGGGTAAAATAATTTTATCAGCCGCTTTTATTAACTCAATATCATCGGTAATTGTTACTTCAAAATCTAAGCGTTCAATCGCAAATTTAACTGATGAAATGTTAGCGCATCCCGTATTTACAATTACATTGCTGTTGGTTTTAGTCATCACAAAGTGCCTTTCGAGCTAGGTAATTCATCACCGTCAACTTTAATTGCTTGCCCTAACGCACGACCAAAAACTTTAAACAAGCTTTCTACTTGGTGATGACAATTACCCTTGCTAGTTGATAAATGTAAGGTAATTAACATAGCATCAGCTAATGAGCGGAAGAAATGCGAGATCATTTGCGTAGACATGCTGCCCACATTATCACTGGTAAATTTTGCATCGAACTCAAGCCAAGGACGACCAGACAAGTCTATCGCACATTCAGCCTTACATTCGTCCATTGGCAGCACAAAACCAAATCGACCAATGCCGCGTTTATCTCCCAACGCTTGTTTGAGCGCTTGGCCTAAAGCAAGAGCGGTATCTTCAACACTGTGATGTTCATCAATGTGATAGTCTCCATCAACACGACATTGCAAGCTAAAGCCGCCATGAGTCGCAATTTGATCTAGCATGTGATCAAAAAACCCTAAGCCTGTGTTTATGTTGTTATTACCTGTTTTGTCTAAATTTACGCTAACGGTAATATCGGTTTCTTTTGTCGTACGAGTAATGGAGGCAACACGAGGTTGTGCTAGTTTAGCTAAAATAATTTCACTTACTTGTTGCCAGTCTAGGTTGTCACGATTGTACTTTATTCCTGTAATTGCCATATTTTCAGCAAGTTGTATGTCTGTTTCGCGATCACCAATAACGTATGAGTTAGCAAAGTTGATTTTACCTTGTTGCAAGTAGTTTTTTACTAAGCCTAATTTGGGTTTACGACAACTACAGTTTTGCTCGCTAAAGTGGGGGCAAAGCAATACGTCATCAAATACTACCCCTTGTGAACTAAATAGTTCCATCATTTTATTATGAGGTAAATCAAAATCAGCTTGCGGATAGCTGCTGGTACCTAAACCGTCTTGGTTTGACACCATCACTAAACGAAATCCTTTGGATTGGAGCTTTAACAGGGCAGGGATTACCATAGGCTCAAATACTAATTTTTCTAAACTATCCACTTGTTTATCGCTAATAGGTTCTTCAATTAACGTACCATCGCGGTCAATAAATAATATATTTTGTGCTGACATTAGCTGTTCTCTATAAAGGTTGATTTTTGTTCATTAAGCACGTGTTTAAATAATTCAAGCTCGCGTTTACTACCAATGCTTATTCGTAAACAGTTTTTTAACTGTAGTTGCTTTGATTGATCGCGAATTAAAATACCTTGTGCTTTTAAACAATTAAATACTTCATTCTTGAACGGACTTTTAAATAAAACAAAATTAGCGTCAGAATTAAAAACTTGCTCACACCAACTTTGTTCGAAAAGCCACTGGCTTAATGTTTTACGCAGTATTAATGTTTCTTGTACGCGAATGCTCATTTGTTCAAGACCATCACTTTGCAAGGCTTGGCTAGCAATTTCGGCAACAGGTGCTGAAATAGGATAGGGCGCAATAACTTTACTTAATAAGGTGATTATTTCGCTATTGGCTAAGGTGAAACCGCAACGTAAACCAGCTAAAGCAAAGGCTTTTGAAAGTGTTCTTAAGACGATTAAATTTGGATACTCATTGATTAAGTTTGCCATTGAGGTGTCAGGGCAAAATTCAACGTAAGCTTCATCAATAACGACCATCGCGCTGTCTTTAAATAAAGTGAGTGCTTCAATTAGTTGTTGATGAGGTAAAATATTGCCAACAGGATTACCTGGCGTGCATAAAAATACTACGCTGGTTTTACCTGTTTCTGCTTTTAAGCCGTTAATATCTAATATTTTATTACTATTGTTATCGCTAATTAATGGAACCTCAATAATGCCTGCACCATGATTTTCAGCGCTAATTGCGTACATGCCATACGTTGGAGGACAAATAAGTATATTGTCTTGATAGGCTCGGCAAAAAGTGCGAATAATTAGTTCAATGCCTTCATCAGCACCACGAGTCGCCAAAATATTTTCTTTGGGTAAATCACAATAATTACTGTAAGCGGTTAATAAGTTATCTGGTTGAAAGTCAGGGTAGCGATTAATAGAGTCACTGGTTAATTGATATATACCAGGACCAGAAGCTTCATTGGCATTTAACCAAATTTTTTGCTGTGCGTTGTCTAATTCATTGTTAGCTTTTGAGAATAATCGACGTGCTGATTGATAAGGGATCATTTCAAGCACTTCTTTACGAACAAGCTTTTTAGCAACTGTCATAACGTTACTTCCTTTTCTAAACGAATAGTTACAGCCCGTTGGTGCGCATCAAGCCCTTCTGCATCGGTTAATTCAATAATACATTCAGATAAGCTTTTTAAGCCGTCGCGTGTTAACTCTTGCACGGTATAGCGGCGAGAAAAATCGGCTAACGACAAGCTACTAATTACTTTTGAATAACCATAAGTGGGTAAAACATGGTTGGTACCACTGGCGTAATCACCTGCGGATTCAGGCGTGTATTTACCAACAAAAATAGAACCTGCATTTCGTAGCTTAGGTAATAGTTCGTGTGGGTTACTAGTTTGAATAATTAAATGTTCAGGTGCATATTCATTCGATATTTCAATTGCTTGAGTTATATTTTTTACTAGAATTAGTCGGCAATGAGCTAAAGCTTGCTTGGCAATTTTTTGTCGTGAAAGTAGAGTAACTTGCTGAGTTAATTTAGTGGCAACCTCTGCAAGTAAGTCTTTGTTATCGGTTAATAAAATAACTTGGCTATCAGCTCCATGCTCTGCTTGTGATAATAAATCAGCAGCAATAAAAGCGGAGTTACTGGTATTGTCACCAATCACTAATAGTTCTGAAGGGCCAGCAGGCATGTCAATAGCAAAGCCTGCAACGTGTTGAGATAATTGTTTTTTTGCTTCAGTAACGTAGCGATTTCCAGGGCCAAAAACTTTATTCACTGCTTTTATTGAGCGAGTGCCAAAAGCAAGCGCAGCAATGGCTTGCGCACCACCGACAGTATAAATTTCAGTTATATTGCAAAGATCGGCAGCGACTAAAATTTCATTAGCCAACTGACCATTTTTATCAGGAGGACAGACCAAAACGGTTCGTGGACAATTTACTATTTGCGCGGGAACACCTAACATTAACACTGTGGATGGTAAAGGGGCACTGCCTGCTGGAATATATAAACCAACACTTTCGATTGCCTCTGTTTTTAAAATACAGCGTACGCCGGGTGTAGTTTCAACTTCAATGTCTTGTGGCGTTTGTGCTTGATGAAAACGTTTGATTTGGTGATAAGCGGTTTCAATGGCTTTTAAGCGCTTGCTTGATAATGCCTTCTTTGCGATTTGTATTTGCTCTGCAGTTACTTTAAATGTTGAAAGGGCTACGCCGTCAAATTTTTCGGTAAACTCAAGTAAAGCTTGATCACCTCTAGATTTTACCTGCGCTAAAATATTACTAACTTGCGTTGATAATAATGCATTATCAGCAATAGCAGGACGGGCCAGAGCATTTTTTTGCTCTTGTGCTGAAATAGATGACCAGTTGATCGTTTGCTCGTTCATGTTGTTCTCTAATTTCTCGTCAGTTTGTAAGTAAAGATCCGGACCTTCGTCAGGATGACGTGAATTTCAAATTCTTTAGTCTCAGCGTTGCTAAATAATTGAGACTCTAATCATAAAAGTATTAATTTGTTAAGCTCGAAGTTAATTGGCTCTAGAGCAAAGAGAAAGCACGGAATTGATGCCTATCAATGAGTACTTTCGATGCTGCAATTGAGCCAATTAACAAAGAGATTAAAAATTTAGCCCATCATTTTTTCAATTGGCATCACCAATATCGAATTACAACCAAGCGCTTTTAAGTTTTCCATGGTTTCCCAAAAAAATGTTTCGGTTGCAACTACATGCACCGCGACTAAATCCTCACGACCTGCCAGCGGCAAAATTGTAGGTGTTTCTTTACCAGGCATTAACGCACTTACTTGTGCAATTTTATCTTTTGGTGCGTGTAGCATTATGTACTTGCTTTCTTTTGCTTTCATCACTCCTTGAATTCGCGGTAATAATGTTTCTAAAATTGTTTGTTTTTCGTTTGATAATGGTGTGGCTGTTTGAATTAACGAAGCTTTTGATTTAAATATCACTTCGACTTCTTTTAAGCCATTTGCTTCAAGTGTTGAACCTGTTGATACCAAATCGCAAATACCGTCAGCTAAACCAACACGAGGGGCTACTTCAACCGAGCCTTTTAAAAGGCAAAAATCAACCTTAATGTTATTGGCTTTAGCGTATCGATTTAATAATTGGGGATATGTGGTGGCAAAGCGTAAGCCATCGATACTTTTTACACCGTGATAGTTAAATTCTTCTGGCATTGCAAGTGAAAGCCTACAACCGCCAAAATTAAGTGATGTAGTACGCACATATGCTGATTTACTACCAATAAGTTCACGCTCAAGCGCTGTTTCTTCTAAAGTATTGTCACCTACAATACCTAAGTCACATACACCGTCCATTACAAGACCCGGAATATCACTACTACGAACACGCATAATATCAATTGGCATATTACTTACATGCGCGAGTAGACGGCGATCAGTTAAGTTGAGCTTTAGTCCACAGCGTTTAAATAATTCTTGGGTGTCATCACTTAATCGCCCTGATTTTTGCATTGCAATGCGTAAGCGTGGTTGTTGTATTGTCATTTTTGTTCCAGTTAGTATTAATTTAATTTTAAAGTGTAAACGTAAAAGCCCCGAAAGAGTTGGACTCTTTCGGGGCTAAAATAAACTGGTTTGTTTATGTTTTACACCACTGAAAGGTCCATAGCCTCTCAGAGATAAAACCTGAGTGGCTAATCCATATGATGGTGATGGTGAATAGTACAGAGGTTTAAAATCATAATATGTTCGTTTATTCTTATGTTGATTGTAAAGTATGCGTTACAGCTGAGATTGTATTTGCTGTACCTTTATTTTTTATATTGTTTACAATACGAGGCTTTTAAGGTTATAGCAATAGTTAGTTGACTTTTTTTTATGATTAAAAGTTCTATGATATATATTATGTATTTTAAATTGTGATTAAGTGGTTAAAGTTTAAAATATTTTTACCGATATAATAAATAATATGGTTAGTGAGTTTGACTATGGATATTTTTACTACACAAATAGCACAAGCAAATAAACCAGTGTCTAGGCCTGTACGCTCAGAAAAAATGAAGGTTAAAAAGTTATCTAAAGAAGCTGGTTTAAGCAAGTTAAAAAAAGGAGTTCATGCACTGGATGACTCTGAATATGCTTTATACAAACCTAAAGTTATTACTGATACCGATAATGAAAACTGCAATCAACAAAGCCAAGATGAAGTGGTGGAATTGTCTGATAAAGCACGTGAATTAGAGCAGATAACGAACAGTGATAACTCGGTAGAAAATAATAACGAAAAAATGTTACCAACAAAGCCAGAAGTTGAAACTAAAAAAGTGGAAAAAAGCGCACACTTAGATATTTTTATTTAACTTTTCTTTATACTACCCTCATTATTTTAACTTCCCCTCTGTTTTTCACATTTTAATGACTTCAATTAAGCAAATATTTTCTGATAAAGGTGCCTTAGCACAAGCTATTAACGGTTATTTACCTCGTCAAGCACAATTAGATATGGCTGAAGAGGTTAATAGCGCGATAGAAAATCAAACATGTTTAATTGCTGAGGCTGGTACTGGTACTGGTAAAACGTTTGCGTATTTAGTGCCTGCATTATTCGAAAGTAAATCCAATAAACATGCTGATGACGCTACCAACAGTAAAAAAGTTATTGTTTCAACAGGGACAAAAAATTTACAAGAGCAGCTTTTTTATAAAGACTTACCCATTATAAAAAAAGCGTTAAAAAGCAATATGAGCGTAGCCTTGTTAAAAGGACGCGCTAATTATTTATGTCAATATCGTCTTGAATTATACCAACAAACTAGAGGTCAACTTGACGCTCAAGGCTTACAAGATTTAGTTAAAGTAAAAACGTGGTCAACCACAACACAAAGCGGAGATATTGGCGATTTAGTTGATATTGCTGAAGATTCTGCAATTTTCCCGTTGATTACTAGTACTGTTGATAATTGCTTAGCAAAAGATTGTCCTAATATTGAAGACTGCTATTTAATAAAAGCACGAAAAAAAGCAATCGATGCAGATCTCATTGTTATTAACCATCATTTGTTTTTTGCTGATATGGCGTTAAAAGATACAGGATTTGGTGAGCTTATTCCGCAAGCCGATGTGGTTATTTTTGATGAAGCCCATCAAATACCGGATATTGCTAGCGAGTATTTTGGCGAGGCATTATCAACTCGGCAAATAGTCGAGCTGTGTACAGATGTACAACAAATTTACCGCACTGAATTAACGGATGTAAAACAATTAGGTAAAGCGGCAGATAAATTATTACAAACGACACAATCATTTCGTTTGTTGTTCCCTTATGATCCACAACGAGGTAATTGGCGAGATAAACATCAGCAAACACGTTTTGCTCAAGGTTTTGATGATCTAAAAGTTGATCTCGATTTTTTATATCAAGTAATAAAACTTTGTGTTTCGCGCAATGATGCCATTGATAATTGTTTTGAACGTGCAGTTAACTTGTTAGCAAAGTACGACATAATGGCACAAACTCAGAGTTATGGCCTGAGTTTTTGGTACGAAACTACGCCTCGACATGTAGTGTTACATCAAACCCCATTAAGCATTGCAGATAAATTTGAGGAAACAATTAATAAAGCAACAACAGGTTGGATTTTTACTTCGGCAACCTTAGCTGTCGACGGTAAATTTGAACATTTTGCCAAGCAGTTAGGTATTAAAAATGCTAAACATTTATTACTTGATAGCCCGTTTGATTATTATCAACAATCACAATTATTAGTTCCGCGCTACTTACCACCAGCCAACGATAAACTACGCGCTCAAGCTTTGGCATTAATAGCTATCCCTTTAATTGAAGCAAGCAGAGGCGCTTGTTTTTTATTGTTTACGAGTTACAGAGTACTCAATCAAGTTGCCGATATTCTAGCTGAAAAATTAGAGGTACCTTTATTAGTGCAGGGACAAATGGCTAAACGCAAATTACTTGAGCAATTTATTAGCCAAGAGCATGCTATTTTACTTGCAACTTCAAGCTTTTGGGAAGGCGTGGATGTTAGAGGAAATAAACTAACCTGTGTTATTATTGATAAATTACCCTTTGCAGCACCAGATGATCCATTATTACAGGCTCGTTGTGATGATGTAAAACGTCAAGGTAGTGATCCTTTTAAACAAATTCAATTGCCACAAGCGGTGATTGCTTTAAAACAAGGTGTTGGTCGTTTAATTCGTGATGTTAACGATCAAGGTGTTATGGTAATTTGTGATGATAGAATTGTTAATCGTCCTTATGGACAAGTATTTATTAAAAGCTTACCTGATATGAAGCGTACCAGAAATTTATCGCAATCAGTGAACTTTTTGAAAAGTTTAAATAATGAGTAATTAACGTACTTACTTCGAATTTTTTCATTTTGATGAAGATCAAGATATAAAATGAAATCCCCAAATAATATGGAAAGAGAAACAGTAGTGAATTTATTAGCCTTAGATGCTTCAACCGAAGCCTGCTCAGTTGCTTTAACATTTAATGGTAAAATATACAGTCGTTTTGAACTTTGCCCACAATCTCATAGTATGTTGCTACTTCCTATGGTAGATGAAGTGCTAAAAGAGGCCAATTGCCACCTAACTGACTTAGATGGTTTAGTGTTTGGTCAAGGTCCTGGTAGTTTTACGGGTGTACGCATTGGTATAGGCGTAGCTCAAGGTTTAGCGTTTTCGGCCAATTTACCGCTAGTTGGTGTTTCAACCTTGCAAACTATGGCACAAGTCGCTTTTGAACAACATCAACAAACACGAGTAATTGCCGCTATTGATGCACGTATGAGTGAAGTCTATAACGGTTTTTATCAACTTGATGCACAGAATATTATGCAGCCTTTAATTGCTGAATCTGTAACCGCTCCAGAGTTGTTGCAGGAGCATTTACAGGTATTATTAGCTGAGCAAAATATCACACAAGCTTATGGGGTTGGTACAGGCTGGCAAGCCTATGAAGATAAGTTATCGGCGTTAAAGGTTAATCAAGGTGAGCCTATAGTTTTATTTCCTACAGCTGAGACAATGTTAATCATTGCTTTAGCTAAATTTAAAAAAGGTGAAACAGTTAACGCTGAAAATGCACAACCTGTTTATGTTCGAGATACTGTATCATGGAAAAAATTACCAGGGCGAGCGTAATATTTAGTTAAGCATAATTTTTTACTAGACTAGCTAAACGGCGCACTTTTTGCTAAATTTACGATATGCAAGTTACTAATTCATCTAATTCTGTCAGCTCAAGTGTTTATGCACTTAGCAATAAAACGTCGGCTAAAAGTCAGTCGGCGAAAACTGCTGCGCAAGATGAAAAACAAGTTACTTCAGCAAAAACAACAACTCGCCTTGATATTAATGAGCAAGCCATTGCTTTACTAGATCAACAATCTGCTAATGTTAGTGAACAAAAAAGTTTACAGCAAACGGCTAAAAAAACTCAATATACTGCTTTAGATAAACCGTCACAGCACAACTTAAGTGCAGTAAATACGTATCAAAGTGTTAATGATTTGACACAACGTGAAAATATTCAAGCAATGCTTGGGGTAGACTTATTTGCCTAGTGTAAATTCATCCTCACTAAATTCGACAGTCTCATTTAGAAAAAAATATCAATTTTGGCTATTTTTACTGACCGCAATAGTTTTAAGACAATTACCTTTTATTTCTATTCCTTTTATTTGGTTAGAAACCTATTTTCATGAAATTAGTCATGGTATCGCCGCAATATTAACGGGAGGGAAAATTGTAAAGATTCAATTGTTTAGTAATGGCGCTGGCTTATGTACAACTCTCGGAGGAAGTCGATTTTTAGTGACTTTTTCCGGTTATGCTGGTGCAGTTCTCTGGGGGGCTATGATTTATATTGCTGCTAAATCTCATCAACGGTTAGCACAATTTTTTTCATTTTTTATTCTTTTGCTGTTAGTGGTAACTTTATTATTATGGGCAAGGGATCTGCTTACTATTTTTATTTGTTTGGTTTTACTGCTTATATTTATATTATCTGTTAACACAAAAAAACTAAAAACATTACAATTGTTACTGCAATTATTTGGTATGGTGGTATTGTTAAACAGTTTATATAGTCCCTTTTATTTACTTGATGGTCATTCAATTGGTGATGGTGCTAATTTAGCTAAGTTAACATTATTACCTGAATTTGTTTGGGTTATTATCTGGTCTATTATGGGGCTAGCAACTTTATTTTTATTGGCGAAAAAATCATGAAAAATTTATCTCTTTTCTCAGCGATATTAATCTCATTTATAATGGCGGGTTGTGCTTCTATTCCTGAAAAACTGCAGGTTGATGATAATGCACCTTTAATTAATTTTGCTGATGTACGCGCGCAGCCAAATGTAAATACTGGCTTAACTGCACGTTGGGGCGGTGTTATTGCTAAAGTTGAAGTTCAAAAGCAACGAACAATGGTTGAAGTGGTTAACTTTAAATTAAGTGGTAGAGCTAAGCCCATTCAAGCAGATGAAACACAAGGGCGTTTTCGGTTTTATCAACAAGGTTTACTCGATCCTGTTATCTATAAGGAAGGTAAAAGTATTACTGTTGTGGGTACTGTGGTCAATTCTGAGCAAGGTAAAATTGGTGAACAAGATTATTTATATCCAGTACTTAATGCTGAGAAAATTCAATTATGGAAAAACAGACAACGTGTTGATGTTAAATTAACACAACAACCATTTTTTTATACACCATCGTATTGGAATTATTACCCAACTTACCCTTATGGTAGCGTTATTATTCAACGCAATGGTAGTAATAAACCATCAAGTACTCCTGCACCAAATAAACGTTAAAAGTGTTATCTAAACTAATGATAACTGACATTGAATATCAGTTATCATGGGGTACTATTGCGGGTATTTCTAATCGTATTAATGATGATTCTAATCCACAAGCAATTAAACTTTGTTTGCATGGTTGGTTAGATAATGCAGCAAGTTTTATACCTTTAATGTCTCAACTCGAAAATGTTATAGCTATTGATTGGCCAGGTCATGGTTTATCAAACCATCGTAGCATCGATGCTCATTATCACTTTATTGATTACATTTCTGATTTGCTTGAATTGTTTGAAGTTAATCAGTGGCCTGCACTCGATATTGTTGGTCATTCAATGGGGGGGATGATTGCCTCTGCTTTTGCTGCGGCGTTTCCTGAAAAAGTGAAAAGTTTAACATTAATTGACTCTATTGGTTTTATGACTGATGAAGTGGAAAAAACCGTTGAAAATTTACGACAGGGCTTGCTCAGCCGTTTAAATCAACTAAATAAGCAGAAAAAACTACTGCACAGTCCTAAAGTTCACAATAATCTCGATTCTGCTATTAAAGCGCGCGTTAAAGTTGCTGACCTCAATTATCTAAATTCTAAATTGTTAGTTGAACGTGGCACAATACAACTCGAACAAGGTTTTACTTGGCGCTCAGATCCTCGTTTAACCATTAAATCTCCGTTAAGATTATCATTAGCACAAGCTGAACAAATTGTTGCCAATATAAATGCGCCAGTACAATTGATATTTGGCGATAACGGTATGGAGTTTGTTAATGAGGGTATTGAGCATTATAAAAATATATTTAGATCCTTTAAAAGCACAAAGTTGGCAGGCGGGCATCATGTTCACATGGAGCAAGCAAATGCGACAGCTGCGTTAATCGACTATTTTATTAACAGTATTTAACTTTTATAAACAAATGCTAGGATTTTGACGGAATTTGTGGAATGATATATTTTCGAGTAAAAACTTAAAACATACGTTTAAATCGACTGTTTTTATATTAGCGTTAATGAACTTTAAAATTAAATTACCCATAGTTCATTAAAACTAACTAAACTGTTAATCAAACATAAAAATAATTAATAATAAAATAAAGTTATAGACTCAACAAAAATATCTATTATATGAGTCATTAAAAGCATTGAGCTTGTGTAGGAGAGCAATAGTGGAAAAGATCTGGTTAGAAAAAAGTTATCCCCCTGGAGTTCCGTTTGAAATAGATCCAGATAAGTATGCTTCTTTAGGTGATATGTTTTTAAAGTATGCTGGCATTTATGCTGAAAGGACTGCTTTTATTAACATGGGCGCTGAGATTAGCTATCGTGAACTTGAAGATCAAGCTAAAGCTTTTGCTGCTTATCTTCAACAAGAGTTAGGTCTAAAAAAAGGTGATAGTTTTGCCATTATGGTACCTAATACCTTGCAATATCCTATTGCTTTATTTGGAGCTTTGTTAGCGGGTTTAATTGTTGTTAATGTTAACCCTCTTTATACTGCGCGTGAGTTAGAACATCAACTTAAAGACTCTAATACTAAAGCAATGTTAGTTATTGAAAACTTTGCTAAAACACTTGAGCAAATTATAGATAAAACGCCAGTAGAACACGTGATATTAACTTCACTTGGTGATCGCTTAGGACTGGTTAAAGGTGCTGTTGTAAATTGCGTGGTTAAATACGTAAAAAAAATGGTACCTACATTCAAGCTACCAGATGCCACTCGTTTTAATTATGCAATAACTAAAGGAAGTTCATTACCTTTTACCCCTATTTTGGTTAAAGGCGAAGATTTAGCTTTTTTGCAATATACGGGGGGAACAACAGGCGTATCAAAAGGTGCAATGCTAACGCATCGCAATATGATCGCTAACTTAGAACAAGCTAAAGCAACACTAAAGCCATTGCTTGATGAAGGCAAAGAAATTGTAGTTACTGCGCTCCCGCTTTATCATATTTTTGCTTTAACCGCGAATTGTCTTACTTTTGTAACGTTAGGTGGTACTAATTTATTAATCACTAACCCGCGTGACATGCCAAATTTTGTTAAAGAATTAGCAAAATACCCATTTACTGCACTTACTGGTGTAAATACCTTATTTAATGGTTTACTAAATACTCCAGGATTTAAAGATTTAGATTTTAGTCACTTAAAAGTGTCTCTTGGCGGAGGTATGGCGGTACAACGTCCTGTTGCAGAGCGTTGGCAGCAAACAACTAAAACGCGTTTATTAGAAGGCTATGGATTAACAGAATGTGCACCTTTAGTGACACTTAGCCCATATAATCTGAAAGAATATGATGGATCCATTGGGGTGCCAGCACCGTCGACAGACATTCGTATTATGAATGATGAAGGTGTTGAAATGCCTGTCGGTGAAGCGGGTGAAATGTGGGTTAAAGGTCCACAAGTGATGAAAGGTTATTATAATCGACAAGAAGCGACAGACGATGTATTAAAAGATGGCTGGTTAGCGACTGGCGATGTTGCTTTTATGGATGAAAAAGGCTTTTTTAAAATTGTCGATCGTAAAAAAGATATGATCATTGTTTCTGGTTTTAATGTTTTTCCAAATGAAATTGAAGAAGTTATTATGATGTTAGATGGCGTATTAGAAGCAGCAGCAATTGGTGTGCCTCATGAATCTTCGGGTGAAATTGTTAAGGTTTTTATTGTGAAAAAAGATCAAAATCTTGATGAAAAAACGATCCTTGAACATTGTCATAAAAATTTAACAAATTATAAAGTGCCAAAATTAATTGAATTTAGAGATGAATTACCTAAAACGAATGTTGGTAAAATATTGCGTCGAGAACTACGCTAATTTACCTCAATATTATCTTAAGCCTTTTAAGCTATTTCCCACTTAATTAATTAAAAGGCATAGAGGCAAGGTATTAATTAAAGTGAATGGTATAACTTTATAACCCCATTGATTTACATGGAAAAGTCGCTAAAAAATAGCGACTTTTTTGTTTTATTTTGTCGAATTTTATTTTTTAAACTACTGTGCTTTTAAAACTTGCCCATTAATATCTTTGCTATCATCACTCATTAAATAAACATATAACGGCATTATATCTTCAGGCGTAGCTAACGCTTTTTTATTTTCAGCAGGGTAGGCCGTTGAGCGCATTTGGGTGCGAGTGGCACCAGGATTGATAGCATTGCAACGCAGCGTTGAATTTTCGTATTCATCTGCAATAATCTGCATCATTCCCTCGGTAGCGAATTTAGATACACTATAAGTCCCCCAAAATGCTCGACCTTGACTACCAACACCTGAAGAAGTAAAAATCAAAGAAGCGCTAGGTGCTTTTTTCATCGTAGGTATTAACGCTTGAGCCATTAAAAACTGAGATTTAACATTGACTTGTATAATTTCATCCCACATATTTTCACTTATTTGAGAGAAGGGCGTTAAATCGCCAAGCATTGAAGCATTTAATAATACACCGTCTAGTTTGCCAAACTGTTGTGCTATTGTTTCCGACATATCGATATAGTTCTGTTTAGTTGCCCCATTAAGATCAAGTGGAATAATGGCTGGCTCAGGACAATCTTGTTTGAGTATTTCGTCATATATTTCTTCAAGTTTTTTAACGGTTTTACCTAATAAAATAACGGTTGCACCTGATTTTGCGAAAGTTAACGCTGCTTGGCGACCTATACCAGCACCAGCGCCGGTGACTAAAATAATTTTGTTTTTAAGAGCGTTGTCTTTAATTTGATAAGAAAACATAGAATAGTGTAATTTAAAAAATTTGGTAGATTTTACGCGTAGTAAGCTAAACTGACGAGTAAAATATAAATATTTTTATAATAAATTACCAAAATAACGACTAAATTGAAAAAAGCGCTAGCGCTTCATCAAATCTTGCGGTAACTTTAACTGGTCTAACTTGTTAAAGTAGGTTCTTAAAAGTTAACTTTTTTGGCAATAAAATCGAAAAATATTAAATTTTTGTTAGACTTGCTATTATTTAAAGAAAATTAAAACTGCTGTAATGCTGTAATAAAAACTAAAACAAATTTGTGCCATACACACAGTGATTAAAATTATTCAACTGGTATGAACTGGGGAGAGAAAATGAAAAAATTAATGATTAGTCTCGCAATTGCAAGCGCACTTAGCTTAAGTGGTTGTGGTAGTGAAACTATAAAAGATGTAAAAAAAGCACCGGAAACAGTAGTTACACCACTTGCTCGAGTGGTATTTGATCCATCAAATGGTGTCTTATCTGTACCTAACGATTTATTATTTTCAGGATCGCAAGATGGCACGTTAAATATGCCAGTGAGCGCCGGTGCTGATGGTAGCGATCCTACTTTTGCCTTAAGTGCTTTAGATGGTTGGTCAACAGTAAATCCTTTTGTTCTTAATATTGATTTTCCAACACAAACATCTTTAGATCCGAATAGTGTTTTTAATGCTGCATCAGTACGAATTTTTGAAGCGACAATGGGCGGTGATAGAACCGATGCCGATTGTACTTCTGTTGAACGTGGGTTAGCGTGTAAAATTGTGGGTGAATTAACCTTTGGCGTTGATTTTATATCAAAAGCTGTTGGAAGTAGTATTGCGGTTGTTCCTCTTAAACCGTTAAAACCGAAAACTACTTATATTCTCGCGCTTACCAATAATATTCGAGATGATATGGGGACCTCTGTTGCAGGATCGTCCAGTTATGAATTAGTTCGACAAGATATAAGTACTTTGCCTTTAGGTAGTCCTGCACAACTTGGTTTGCAAGCGGTTATTAATAGTTATGAAAGTGCTGTTTCTTCTGCTGGCCTCGATAAAAATTCAATAATATACACGATGGCAATGACTACGCAATCAACGGGTGATGTGTTTAATACCATTAAAAGTATGATGGTAGGTAATCTTCAACAAGGTAGCTTTCCAACCATTGGTGTCCAAGATACAGGCATGTCAGTTGCTGACGTATTAGTTGGTGCAGGCGCATTGGCTCCAGATTCTTCTTCAGTACCTTTATTTTCTACCGCGAATTATATGCAAGGAGAGATCACTTTACCGTATTATTTAGGGATCCCTTCATCTGCTAATATACAAGCCCCTGTTAATGAATGGTGGACAAGTCTTTGTGATTCTGGCGCTATGCTAGCTGGTTTAGCGGCGGCTAATCCTGCGGCTATTCCTGAAAATCCACTAAGTGTCAGTGATGGCACTTGTATGGCTATTTCACAAGCAGCTGGCTTACCTGCACCGGGTTTACGAGATTTAAGTTCAGTTTTACCTTTAGATACAGAACGTAACTTAACTAAATACAGCCCAGTGCCCAAACCTAGTACACCAAGTGATTTACCTTGGATAAAAGATCCTGGTAAAATTACTGTTCAAATGACAACACCCGATGTTAACGTTGCAAATGCGGTTCGAGCTGGACTTGGTTTACCAACAATGTCTGAACCTGCAAACGGTTGGCCAGTTGTTATTCTTCAACATGGTATTACCTCTAAGAAAGAAGATATGCTTGCACTTACAGGTGTTTTATCGTTATACGGTATGGCAACTGTGGCAATTGATCACCCACTACATGGTAGCCGTGGATTTGATTTAAATAACGATGGTATTGATGATATTAATGCTTCTACGGTTTCAGCAACGCACTATATGAACCTTGCAAGCTTGTTAACCACTCGTGATAATTTACGCCAATCAACTGCGGATATTTTAGGCTTACGTTTTGGTTTAAACTTTTTAGGTGGTGTTGATGCTGCTGGAAATCCAATAAAAATTGATAAAAGCAAAGTAAGTTTTGTTGGGCACTCATTAGGCGCTATTACAGGGATTAACTTTGTTAGCTTAGCCAATACTCCACTTAATCCAGCTATTGATGGTATGTTTCATGTGGTTGCTAATACTCAAGCTAATCCGGGTGTTATGGTTGCAACTTTCTTATTAGAATCTGGTGCTTTTGGTGATTTAATTAAGTCTTTAGTTACTTATAGCGGTTCAGCTGACTTTAAAACGTTAGTTGATACAACTTATCCTAAACCTGACGGCACCGCTGGTACTGTAGCTACAGATGGTCAGCGTATTGCTTTATACCATATGTTTTATGATGCATTAGATAGTAGTCAAAAAGGCACGTTAGCTAGTTTATTTGCTCAATTTACTTTTGCAGCACAAACGGTAACCGATTCTGGCGACCCCGTGAATTATGTTGGTGCAATGGCGGCAACACAAACGCCGACACACTTAATAGAAGTTGTTGGTAATGGTAGTGATAATTTAAGCGACCAAGTTATCCCTAATCTAGTATCTACTTCGCCGTTATCAGGCACAGAAGCAGCAATTGCTTTATTAGGCTTACCAAGTGTTTCAACAACAACTCAAGATGCAGAAACGCCAATATCTGGTGCTGTACGTTACTTGTTTGGGCATCATGGTTCTATTTTATCGCCAGCGGCTCGTCCAGAGGCATCAGATCCTGTCATGACGGGTAGAACAACTCAAGAAATGCAAAGCCAAGTGGCTAATTTCTTGAGTAGCGAAGGTCATCTACTTTCAGTGCAAGATACTGCGGTAGTGCAATAAAAAAAAATATTGTAACTACTCAGTCTAAAAACTTTTTAAGGATCAACTTGATTGATCCTTTTAGGGCTTTATCATAGCTTTAGGAATGATAAAGCCCCTAATCAACCAAACTCCATGATGCGCAAATGTTGATTGATCAACTTTGGGAAGTTATTGGTACTCAGGATAAAACTATTAATTCACTTTCCCAGAAAGTACATTCGCTGAGCCTGAAGTATAAAACTTACAGGCAAACTGTCAAAAAATAGCAACAATATCAGTAAAACAACCATTCTCTTCAATCAATGCCTTGCCTATAAGCCTTTTAATTCTCGCTGAGTGGGAAATAACTTAATAGAGAATTGGTATAAATTAAAATAAAAATTATCAGGTTGCTTTCTCTGAGAAGCTGGTAGTAATATTTTCTGTTCATTAAGACGTTATTTTTCTGTATATATAGCAGATCACTTAATTAAATTGGTATTAATCGATTTGACGCACTTATTGATTCATTCAACGGCAAGCCGTTTATCCCTCCCTAGATTAGATCAGGCTTTCAACCGCTAAATAGCCTGAGAAGTTAAATTATTTCTTTATTAATGAACAGATAGGTTGATTTTTCACCAACAATCGAGCACTATCATGTAAGCGCTTACATTTTGCTTTTTAAATTTAAGCGCATTAGGGATAACTGAAAAGGATATCTACTATAAATAGAGGCTAATATGTATAACAATAATATAATAAAAAAATTGACAATCATCGTGTTGATGGCGGGAAGTAGTTTGGTAGCAGCGTCGAGTTTGGCAGCATCATGTCAAAATCTTACGCCAGTTTGGTCAGATGAATTTAACGGTACGTCACTCGATACTAATAAATGGGAGGTTATGACGGGGGACGGTTGCGCTCAGGGAATTTGCGGCTGGGGAAATAATGAATTGGAATCATATCAAGCTGCTAACAATACCGTTAGTAATGGTGTTTTAACCATAACAGCTAAAAAACAACGTGTGCAATCCAAAAGTTACACTTCAGGTAGAATTCGTACAGCAAATATGCCTAATGGTGGACAGTGGACAAATGGTCGATTTGAAGCAAGAATGAAATTACCGAAAGGGGCAGGTATGTGGCCAGCTTTTTGGATGCTGCCGACTGATCCGGTAGATCCATGGCCTATCAGTGGCGAAATCGATATTTTGGAAGCAACAGGCCAAGCAGATATGTTCGTATTTGGTACTATTCATTATGGTCAACCAGCACCAAATAATGAATGGACAAGTGGGCGAATACTAAAACAACCAGATACTTGGGCTGATAGTTTTCATACTTATGTAATAGAGTGGGAGCCAAATGTTATACGTTGGTATATTGATGATATTTTATATTCAACTAAAACACCGGCTGATATGAGTGATCCAAATTATTGGAATTTTGAAAACTATAAATATCATTTCCTTTTAAATTTAGCGGTTGGCGGCAATATTGGAGGCACAGTTGATGACAGCATGTTACCGCAAACCATGCAAGTTGATTACGTACGTGTGTATGATTTTGGTCAGCCAGCATTGACGGGTCAACATATCGTTGAACCCAATAGCACGGTAACTTACACCGTGGTTGGTGAAGCCGGAACGGGTAGCACTTATACTTGGACTTCTCCAACAGGCGAAACATCTAGTGGTAAGTCATTAACAGTGCATTGGGGAACAAAGGAAGGCGCAGTATCCGTTAGTGTGAATAATAGTTGTGGTAGTAGAGCGTTAAATATGAATGTTCATGTATTACCCCAATTAACGACTGAGGTAGTGCTTGATGATTTTGAAATTAATCATAATCTTGCCTACACAAGTTGGACAGGTACTTTTAATCAATCAGTTGCTAACCCTTCTCCTGATGCGATTAATAGTTCTTCTACAGTAGCTAAATATACTCGCGACGCAGCTTCGCTGTATGACGTTATTGCCTCAAATTCAACTACAATCTCCAATGCAGCTCCATTTATTGCAGGCAATAAAGCATTTTATCTGGATATGTATACCTCTGCGCCTGTTGGTACTGAGGTGTTGATACAGTTGGAAAATAATAATGTAGCTACTGCTAGCAATTATCCTACAGGCCGTCATTCAAAATATATTGCTCATACTACGGTGCAAAGTGCTTGGCAACAACTGAAATTTACCTTAGAAGATCGTATTGATGGCGGAACTACTGATGCGGATGTTAATAGTGTTATTTTGTTAATCGCGCCGAATACCCTTACCAGTGATGTGTATTATCTTGATAATATAGAAATACGTGGTCAGGCGACAGCTGCTGCTACGTCAATCTCTATTGCTAGTGTGGTTACCGGTACTCAATCGGCTGGTAAAGGTCAAAAATATGGTAGTGCTACTGTTACTGTAGTAAATGATTTAGGCGCACCGGTTGCTGGAACTACCGTTACGGGTATGTTTTCTGGTACATGGAGTGATACAGTATCAGGTGTTACAGATGCTAATGGTACAGCAGTGCTGTTAACAAATACATCAGCTGGCGGAGGTGTAACCGTTAACTTTTGTGTTAGCAGTTTAACGGGGGCTCTACCACACGATCCAAGTTTAAGTACTGGGTTATGTCCATAACATATTAAAAATAACAATGCTGCTAATTTGGCGTAATAATGGACGGATGATTAGCACTTTGTTGTCAGGTATAGCGCTTTAAATGAGTAAAATATTAAATTATTTTAACCAGTTAAAGCGCTTTTTATCAAGGTGCATAAAGTAACTTTGACTTGTAAGCTAATAACAGACCTGATTACGTCCTTGCGCTTTCGCCTGATATAAACACACATCTGCTTTCTTAAACCAGTTAGTAATATCGGTTGAACTTAATTCACTAACCCCAAAGCTACAAGTAATTTTAGGCATAATTATTTCGTTATTAGTAATACAAAGTCGATGTTTTTCTGCAAGCTTTATCGCCATATCTATTGAAGTGTTTGGACAGATCAAAATAAATTCTTCACCACCCCAACGTGCAAAACAATCGTTTTTTCGAATATGTTGTTGAATGAGTTTAACAATATTTTTTAACACCTCATCACCAGTATCGTGGCCATATTGGTCATTAATGTTTTTAAATTTATCAATATCAAACATAATAAGCGCAGCAGGAATATTATGCTTTTTGTAATTAACAATACAATTATCAAGAATATCCCTTACTCCAGAACGATTATATATTTGGGTTAATGGATCGATTTTCGCCATTGATTCAAATTTATTTTTTTCGATAGCTAAAAAATCATTGATAGCTTGTAATTCTGCTTCTTTAATACGGTATTTTTTTAATTGGTTACTAAATCTACCTAAAACCCAAAAAATATGGAGAATTATTGCCGTACACCAAAGTGTAATTAAAATAATATATAAATGTTGTGTTGAAAGTAGTTTGCCATTGAGTTGAATGTTAGTAACTTTTATCGTTTCTGTTTTATCAAAAGCATTATCGCCAGTTGAAATTTGTAAATCTGTAACATTAGATAAATTAGGTTCAGGACTTGACACATGATCAGCATGAGCAAATAACCACCATGATGGCACTGAAAAACTCGATAAATTAAACGTATAATTTTTAGTGCCGTTGTAGGGATAAATTGCTCTAAGATTAGCTCTTTTAATTGATTGTTTTGATTTGTCTTTTTCACTATTCAGTAAATAAACAAGAATAGTATCTTTGGTGTTCGATTGAAATGACAATGAAATAGTTAAACTTTGATAGCGTATTAAATCTATTCCTTGATTATCTTTTTTTAGAGGGATTAGTAAACCGCAGAAAGCAAAAGTATATGATGATTTATGAGTTTCACAGTGTAACTGTATGTATTTAGTGGTCTGTTTTATGGTGCCGTTCGAAACACCACCATTTATATTATCATTTAAGCTTGAAATAGTTGTTTTTAGAGATGGAAAAATCTGATAGGTTTTGTTCATACCTATATGCTGCCAAGTAATTAACAGAATAGATAAAACAGCTAATATTGGATAAAGAAATTCAAACTTTTTATAAATATTCATATATTATTTGAGATTAATTTTTGATAGATTTGATAGATTTGATAGATTATAGCAGTAAACCTGATGATACGAGAGATTAAGCAAATGAACAGTACAGAGTTAGTTATCGCTTAAGTCGATTTCAAGTTAATTAAATTTTATAGGTGCTGAATATCAAATTTATTAAAAACTGTTTTGGTATAACTAACTGAATTGATTAAATATAAGCTAAAAAGCCCTCACATGAGGGCTTTTTTAACGCAGGAATAAAATTATTTAGATAATAGCAACACGTCTACTTGTTGCATTTTATTTTGTTTAGAGATAATTATTCTAATGGTGTTTTGATCGCTCGCAAATGTCAGGGTAAGTCGACCGCGTTTACGCTCTTGACTTAATGCTTCACCATAACTTTTTTGGTAAAATTTGATAATATGTTGTTCATTCGATTGAGTAAAATAATTGATTACCGCAGGAAGTTTGTCTGTGAATTTTGCAAATACCTTAGCGTCATTAAGTGTTGGTACGTTAATTTCTGTTGTGGGTTGAGCTAAAATGCTGGTACAAATAGTGGTACAACAAAAAGCGATTAATTTTATCGAACATTTCATTTTAGCTATTCCTTCATACTATAAATTAATAATTATTTAATTGTGAATACTTTTATTCTCAAAATCAAATGGTTATTTTGTAAAGCTATTTTTAAATTAAGTGTTCACGATAATTATCAACCCATAAAGCGGTAGCCCCACAAATAGCGACTGGCATGACTACCAAGTTCACAATAGGTATCATGGCAAAAATGGCAACAGTAATACCAAAACTATAGCTTAAACTCTTGTGTTGCCCAAGTATGCTACGCATTTGATCGAAAGGTATTTTATGGTTGTCGAAGGGATAATCTTTATATTGAATAGCCATCATCCAAGCGGTAAATAAAAACCAAATTATTTGCCCTACCACGGGTAAAATTAACATCAAAATGAAAAAACCAATAGCGCGCGGTAAATAATAAGTTAATTTTCGCCACTCTCGGTGCAGTGTTCTTGGTATATCTTTAACAATATCATTTACGCCAGAGAGTATATTGCGATTAGTCTGAGTATTTTTAGCATTGGCAATAAGCATTAATTCAACTTTCTCTGAGAGCAAGCCATTAAAAGGGGCCGCAATCCAGTTCGCTATTGTGCTAAACAAAAAAGAAAACAATACTAATACAGTTACTACAAGTAATGGCCAAATTAGCGTACTTAACCATTTCAAGCCATCCCATAACCAGTTATCTAAGATGTTCATATAATGTTCTAGTTGAATAAACATGAAATAAAAGGCAACACTGAATAAAAGTAGGTTAATCGTTAACGGGATAAAAACAAAACGTCGGATCCCTTTTAAACGGATTAATTCAAAACCCTTAATAAAGTAGCCAGAGCCACTGAGTTTTTTTGTAGGTAAGGTAGACGATGAATATTGCATATAAACTAATCTAATGACATAAAAAACAAATTATAAAGGGCTTTAACAGCATAGAACAGTGTTGAGTTGTTACAAAGTACAACATTATTTGTTAAAGTTTCGCAAAGAATAATAATCGTAAATTATCGAAAAATATGTAATGCGTTTAAAGCAGATCAAATTAGCTGGTTTCAAATCATTTATTGATGTCACGAAAATTTCTTTTCAACAACAAATGACCGCTATTGTCGGTCCAAATGGTTGTGGAAAATCGAATGTAATCGATGCTGTACGTTGGGTGTTAGGAGAAAGCTCCGCTAAAAATTTACGTGGAGATGCAATGACCGACGTTATTTTTAACGGCGCTGCAACTCGTAAACCAGTAGGGCAAGCGAGTGTTGAACTGATTTTTGAAAACACGCTAGGACGTTTGCAAGGTAGTATGGCCGATCGTAGTGAAGTTGCTATTCGACGTATCGTTACACGCGAAGGGGTCAGCAATTATTTTCTAAACGGTAGTAAATGCCGCCGCCGAGATATTACCGATATTTTTCTTGGTACTGGATTAGGCCCGCGAAGTTATGCCATTATTGAACAAGGTACTATTTCGCGATTAATCGAATCAAAACCGCAAGAACTTAGAGTATTTATTGAAGAAGCTGCAGGTATTTCTAGATATAAAGAGCAACGTCGAGATACTGAAAATCGAATTCGTCATACTCGTGACAACCTTGAACGGTTAACCGATGTTATTGCCGAATTAACAACACAAATTGATAAACTTCATCAGCAAGCTGAAGCGGCCAAGCGTTTTAAAACGCTTAAGTCTAACGAGCGTAAATACAAAGCCGAATTAGCCGCAATGCGTTGGCAACAATTTGATCAGCAAAGCGCACTTGCGCAACAAAAAATGCAAGCCCAGCAGTTAACCATTGAACAACTGAAAGCAGAACAAAATAAATTTGAACTCAATATTATTAACGCTAAGCAAACGTTAACGTTAAGCCATGAGAAAGTGTCTCAACTCCAACAGCAAAAATTACAATTGAGTAACGATATAACTCGAGTTGAGCAAAATATAAAACATCGTAAACAGCAACAATTAAGTGATGAAAACCAGCGAAAACAACTACAAAAAAGCTTTGACAGTAATGTGAGTTTTCAAAACCATCAGCAAACAGAATTAATAGTTATAGATCAATCATTAGCTGAATATTTACCGCAATTACTCAAAATTGAAAAACAATTAGAACAGAATCAAACGGCCTTAGCTTCGCAACAAATTGCCTTAGAGCAATGTTTTGTGCAGTGGGAAAAATGCAATCAGCGGGAACATAATTATCAACAGCAAGAAAGTGAGAAAAAAACAAAAATAACAGCCCAAAAGGCATTAATACAACAAACAAATCATCAGCTTGTACAACTAAGTAACATAGAAAAAGAACTAAAAATTCAACAACAGCCAAATGATGAAGTATTATTTGCGAAGAAATTACAGCAAGCTCATAAAAGAAGTGAACACTTAAAGTGCCGGCTTGACGAAAATCAAATTCAATTAAATCAAGCTCAACAATTGTGTAATGAACTCCAACAAAACTTACTTATTAACCAAACTAAGCAACAAACGGCTGAGCAAACCTTGTTACAGTTACAACAAAGTGTAAATAAAGAGGCTGATTGGCTAATTAGGCAAAACACATATTTTAGCACCCAAAAAATCAATTCAGTAGGACCTTTATTTAAACGGCTAAAAGTAACACAAAAATGGCAAAAAAATGTTGAGTTAATACTTGCTCAATGGTTATCAGCAAGTGTGGTTGATCAGTTTCTTGTTGGGAATAGTGTAAAAAATAATACCCCTGAAACCTTATTGTTGGTTACGAACCAAGCAGAACAAAATGTTCCTGAAACAACCACTATTAATGCAAAACTTGGTACTCTTAGTGAACACGTAAATGGAATTGATGGATATATTCCACCTTTTTTAATCGCCTATTTAAATACGATTTATTTAGCTGAAGATCTTACCCAAGCTCACCAAATGTTACCTAATTTAAAAGTATATGAAAGTATACTTTGTGTAGATGGCCATTGGTTATCACAATATTTTTTACGAAAAGGTACTATTGATAATCAAGATCAGGTTTTAGTTAAACAAAATCAATTAACACAATTAACCGAAGAGATTGAACAGTTTAAAATGCTTGATGGTGAAAAGAATGTAGCGCTTTTTGAGCAAAAAAATGTGATTGAAAAGTTGACTAACGAGCAACAAGTATTGAGTAAAGAGCATCATCAAGCAACACTCGATTTGCAAACATTAACGCAAAAAACTGCATTAGCACAGCAATTATCCGTATACCAGCAGCAGCAATTAGAGCAAAATCAAAAGAGTATAGAACAAACGCAAAAATTACTTAATGAGCAAATGCTGCAACTTTCATTGTTAACTTCACAGCAGCAGAAACAAGAGTCAACTGAACAAACATCAACTAATCATGAATACTTAGCACAACTAGCTCAGCAACGAAAAATATTACAAACCGACTTAATTGAATTGCAAACAACTAATCAACAATTAGTGCAAAAACGGCATCATTTAACATTATCCGTTGAAAAAATAAAAGCCAAGAAAGAAACGATAGAACATAAAATACAATCGGCTTTAGATAAACAGCAGCAGTTGAGCGAAAGTTTACTGCAATTAAATAATGTGGGTCAGCAACAAAATAAACCTTTAATTGAAGATGAACAACAGTTGCAATTGTGGTTACAACAGCTTTCTGAACTTGAATTAAATTTGCTTGAACAACATTCATACACTGCGAAAACGCAACAAAATATTGAAGCGCTAACTCAACAAAATTCAATAAAACAAAACAAAGTTGAACAGTTAAAAGAAAGCTTAAATAAGTATTACTTACATTGTGAAAATGCCAATTTACGTGCGCAAACTCAGTTAGAACAACTTAATGAAATGGGGCAAGACATATCTACAGTGCTAGCTAATATGCCAAATAATGCTAAAGAATCCCAATGGCAGGCGCAAATTATTCGATTAGCTAAAGATATTGGTCAACTTGGCGCTATTAATTTAGCTGCAATTGATGAATATACTCGAGAGTTAGCAAGAAAAAACTTTTTAGATCAACAGTACCAAGATTTAAATTTAGCCATTAATACTTTAGAAAATGCTATTGCAAAAATTGATAAACAATCGCGACAGAAATTTAAATTAACGTTTGAACAAATCAATAACGACTTAAAAAGTTTATTTCCCCAAGTTTTTGGTGGTGGTAGTGCTTATTTAGCGTTAACAGGGGATGACTTACTTGAAAGCGGTGTTACAATTATGGCAAGACCACCGGGCAAAAAAAATAGTACAATTCACTTATTATCTGGTGGAGAAAAAGCGCTTACCGCATTATCATTAGTGTTTGCAATTTTTCGTTTAAATCCAGCACCTTTTTGTATGCTTGATGAAGTAGATGCACCATTAGATGATGCGAATGTGATCAGATTTTGTAATTTAGTAAAAGAAATGTCACAAACGGTACAATTTATTTATATAAGTCATAACAAAATCGCGATGGAAATGGCTGATCATTTAACAGGAGTTACTATGTTTGAAGCAGGAGTTTCGCAAATGGTTGCCGTTGATATTGACGAAGCGGTTGCTATGGCAGAAACAAACTAGTATCCATATTGCCCAAAGCGAATATGGAAAATATAAAAAATAATCATGAAACTTGCTAAAAGAACAGGTTGAATAATGGAAGAAAGTTTTAGAAATTCATTAATTATTATTAGCGCCATTGTTATTGGTGGTATTTTTGTTCACGGGTTATGGACTATCAGAAAAAATAAAAATCCTTATAAGCTTAAAACAAATTCTAAAGATATTGAAATAGCAGAAAAGACGCAACGCGATTTTGATCGTTCAGGTTTCGATCGAGACGGTGTTAGCCAAGTTAAAGTGATTTCCAAAAAAGATCAAAGGTCAGAAAATCAAGATGTTGATAATTCTTCTCAGCAACCTGAAAGTAACATTAACACTGAAATAAACGATAAAATTGAACCTTCATTTAATAACACCGAGGCAGATGTTACACCGAGTAGTGAACTATTACTTGATGAAGAGCAGTGTACATATCAAGCTGATGATGACACTAATGTTCCAAAAAGTGTTGAAACGGCTGAAGATGATTTATTGTTAGTCGCAGAGCCTAGTGTTTATAGTCATCCTGTTTCTAAACCAAAGCCTGTAGTGCTTAAAAAAGAAAAAACGCCACTTAGAAAAACCATTAAAAAATCCCTTAAGAAAAATATTAAACGCGATCAAATTGAAATTAATTTTGGGGATACGAGTGTCGTTGAAGATGAAATTTTTGATAACTCTTTTGAACATAAAGCAGAACCTAATATAGCGCCAGTGCAAACAACGATTGAACCAGAAGTGTTAGCCATTTCGGTAATTACCCCGCAAGGTCAAATTATTTCGGGCGCTGCATTATTGCCAAGTATACTTACTTTAGGGATGAAGTTCGGTGAAATGGATGTCTTTCATCGTCATGAAGATAACGCTGGTAACGGTAAAGTCACCTTTAGCCTAGTTAATGCTTTAAACCCTGGTACTTTTGATTTAGATAATATGGAAAATTTTGTCACTCAAGGGGTCAGTTTATTTATGACTTTACCTAATGCTGGCAATGCTTTTGAAGTGTTTGACCAAATGCTTAATGCGGCGAAACAGCTTGCTAGTGAATTTAATGGTCAACTACTTGATGATAAACGTAGCGTGTTAACCAAACAAACAGAGCAGCATTATATTACTAGAATTCGTGAATTTGAACGTAAAAGCCGTATATCATCATTATAAATAACCCTATTTAAAAACAGTACAATTCGGCAAAAAACAGTTTGAATTGATCGAAAAACGTCATCCTGAATTTATTTCAGGATCTCTTTATTGTTTATCGCAATTTTGTATATGAGTTTTTTATTTTAGCTCTTTATAGGGTCTGTTGATCTTTCAGTTTATAGTTCTGTTGCACTTGAAAAAGATGGCAATCGAGGCGCTTAATGTAATGTTTGGTTGTTCCAAATGCACATTAAGCAACAAAGAGTGACACTTTTTCAAGGCAACCCAAGGGGCTATGACTATTTTTCAACCTAACATCGTTAAAAATGGTTAAAGTAGAATGACTACATTGTACAATTTTTGCCTTGTTATCTTAAAAAATAGCCTATAGCAGAGACTAAAATGAAAGATCAACAGACCCTAGTAATTTCTTTTTATAGTCTGAGTATTTAAAATGCCAAACACTTTAACTAGCCAACGAGCAGTAGAACTTCATCAACAACTTACGCACTATAACCACCAATACTATGTACTTGACGAACCTAGTGTACCTGACGCTGAATACGACAGGTTAATGCGTGAGCTTATTGCTCTTGAAAAACAATTTCCAGAATTGAAAACAGCAGATTCGCCTAGTCAAAAAGTGGGTGGTGAAGCATTAAAATCGTTTAGCCAAGTTAAACATCAATTGCCGATGTTATCGCTTGATAATGTCTTTTCCGTTGAAGAATGGCAGGCATTTGTTAAGCGCGTTACGGATAGGCTAAATGCTAACGTTGATATGAAAACCATTGCTTTTTGCGCCGAGCCAAAACTTGATGGTTTAGCGGTAAGCCTGCGCTATGAACAAGGGGTTTTAGTACAAGCAGCAACACGTGGTGATGGTAGTATTGGTGAAAATATTACGGTAAATGTCCGAACTATTAAAACGATCCCGTTAAAACTCAGTGGTAATAATTATCCACAAATTCTAGAAGTACGCGGTGAAGTTTTTATGCCAAAGGCGAGCTTTGAAGCGTTGAATGAACGTGCAATAAAAAAAGGCGAAAAAACGTTTGCTAATCCACGTAATGCGGCGGCGGGTAGTTTACGCCAGCTTGATTCAAAAATAACCGCTCAACGCAATTTGGCTTTTTATGCTTACGGTTTAGGCTTTGTTGGTAATTTAACCAATGATCCTGAAAAAAATGAACAACAAGTCGATTCACCTGTAAAAGATCATCCTTGGTTAGCAAACTCACATTATCAACGTTTATGCCAATTAAAAACACTTGGGTTACCTATGTGCCCAGAAGTGCGTTTACTAAATAACAGTGACGATTGTGCTGAATTTTATCATGATATTTTAACCAAACGTGATGCGCTCAGTTATGAAATTGACGGTACGGTATTAAAAGTAGATAACATTGCATTACAGCAACAATTAGGATTTGTGGCACGCGCGCCACGTTGGGCAATGGCTTATAAATTTCCTGCACAAGAAGAATTAACGCAAATTGAAAATGTAGACTTTCAAGTAGGACGTACTGGTGCTATTACTCCTGTAGCACGTTTAACCCCCGTATTTGTTGGTGGTGTAACGGTCAGTAATGCTACCTTACATAATCAAGATGAAATTGAACGTTTAGGGCTTAAAATTAACGATACTGTGATTATTCGCCGCGCAGGTGATGTGATACCACAAATTGTTAGTGTTGTGCTTGAAAAACGTCCTGATAACGCCATTGATGTCTATTTTCCATTAGATTGTCCTGTATGTCATTCTCCTGTGGTTAAAGCTGAAGGTGAAGCTGTATTGCGCTGTACCGCAGGGCTGTTTTGTGAAGCACAACGTAAAGAAGCTATTAAACATTTCTCTTCGCGTAAAGCGCATGATATTGATGGCTTAGGTGATAAGCTCGTTGAACAGCTAGTCGATGAAAACCTTATTTCAACACCCGCAGATTTATTTTCGTTAAGTGAAATTACCGTGAGTACAATGGAACGGATGGGGCAAAAGTCGGCTCAAAAATTAATAAAATCATTAGAAAAAGCTAAACGTACAACATTGGCTAAATTTATTTATGCTTTAGGTATTCGCGAAGTTGGTGAAGCAACAGCCAATAATTTAGCCAACTACTTTTTAACCTTAAATCAGTTAATTGAAGCCGATGAAGACGCGCTTAAAAAGGTCGCGGATGTTGGTGATATTGTTGCTAAAAATTTGGTTAACTTTTTTAAAGAAGAACATAATTTAACCGTTGTTAATCGCTTAGCCGACATTATGACTTGGCCAGAGATTGAAGTTAAATCAAAAACAGAACAACCCCTTGCTGAGTTAACTTATGTGATCACGGGAACGCTTAGCCAAATGGCGAGAAATGATGCAAAAGCGGCTTTACAAGCATTGGGTGCAAAAGTCTCTGGTAGTGTTTCTGTAAAAACGGATTATTTGGTTGCAGGGGAAAAAGCCGGTTCAAAACTCACTAAAGCACAAGATTTAGGTGTAAAGGTGTTAACCGAAGATGATTTAATAACCTTACTTGCGGAGCATAAAAACTGATGAAACAGGTATTAACGTTTATTTTTTTGTTATTGAGCAATCAAGTCATTGCAAGTAATGCGGCTGTTGTGAAAAGTGCGGCTGCTGGGAAAAACACACCAATCGAAGCTACTATTGTTGAGCTTAAAGACAGTACAGGTTTAGTTTATGTGGGCGCAGAAGTAAATAGTACAGCACTTCAACCTTATTTAAAGCAATTAAGCACCTTACTCGGTGCACAGCAGTTTCAATTGTTTCGTGCTAATCAGCTTAAACGTGACCAACATGGTTTTCATGTTACGTTAATTAATCCGTACGAATACAAAGAAATCAGTACTTCAGTGGAATTCGGGCAATTAATAAAACTCACATTACTTGGCTTGGGGAAAGTTGAAATTAATGACGTAAATTCATCACAAAATGCTCAAAGTTTTTTTGTTATTACTCAATCAGCTGATGGACAAAAATATCGCCATACTTATTCACTAAAACCTAAAGATTTTCATATCACATTAGGTTTTAATCCGCATGATATTTACAGTTTGAGTAAGGGAATGGAGCGTTTAGTAAAATAATCACGTTCACTTCTATAACATTATTACTTTGTTATAAATTTGTGATAACTCTATGATAATTGTGTGAGGATCCCGAAATTTTTGTTGTGCATACTTAATTTGAATTAAACGTTAACCAAACTAAATCAAATTAAGTTGAAAGGAATAACAATGAAAATTAAAACCCTTACCGCCTCACTATTACTTGCCTCTACAATCGGCTCTGTTGCGTCAATTAATGCGCAAGAATTAGAAGTAACCGTAACTAATTTAACGCAAGGTTTATATTACACGCCTATTATTATTTCAGCGCACAATGCTGATATGTCGTTATATGAGCTTGGCCAAGCCGCCTCGCCAGAATTACAAATGATGGCTGAAGGTGGCGATATTTCTGGTTTATCAACCCTACTTACCGCGGCAAATGCAAACACAACTGAAAACCCAGCAGGTGGTTTGTTAGCACCTGCTATCTCAACGACTGCAATGTTAAGTACTACCGAAGGTAATAACTATTTATCGTTAACCGCCATGTTATTACCAACCAACGATGGTTTTGTTGGCTTAAACGGTTGGGAAATACCAACTGAAGCCGGAACCTATACCTTTACCTTAAATGCTTATGATGCGAGCACTGAAGCCAATGATGAAATTATAAACGGCGGTGGTGCGCCCGGCGTTCCCGGTATTCCCGCTGCACCGGGTGGTGATGCCGGTACGGGTGGTACAGGAGTTACTTCAGTAGAAACGAATAAAACAGTGCATGTACATCGGGGTAGTTTAGGTGACGATAATTTAACGGGTGGTAAAAGTGATGTAAGTAATACCGTACATCGCTGGTTGAATCCGGTTGCTCGCGTTATCGTTAAAGTAATGTAAGGGGAATGATTATGTTATTAAGCCAATATAAAAAACTACCTTTAGTGCTGTCTACCTTAGTGGCGTTAGCGCTAAGCGGTTGTAATAATGGTACAGGCATTAAAGCAGAAGAAATTGCTTATATTTTTGATGCGCGTTATCGCGCTAGCAATGCTATTCAAGATCAAGGTAAACATACTGGTTTGGGGCTCGCAATTACCAAGCGTTTATTAGCATTATTGCACAGTGAAATTCGTGTTAATAGTCAACTTGGGCAGGGAACAACATTTGAATTTAATGTGCGTAAGGTTTCTCTTGTTTAGCTAGCCGAACTTATATACTTACAAATCTGATCAATGACACAAAGTAAAATAGGTTAAAGAAATCACTATTGTTTTTCAAATTCAAATATAGTTTTCCAATCATTTTTCATATCAATAACTTGCCAGTTCAGTTGTTTTGCTACATTGAGCGTTTTTTTACCAAGATGGTAAAAGGGATCAGGTGAATACTTATATTCTCTGATCTCATCGGTATGGTGAATCAATACACACAAGGATTGCTCGGTTGTACGCGCCCAACGTAACATGTCAACATCACCCAAACTGTTTCCAAACGCTGCTATTGGGCGTTTAGCCAAGCGTCGCTCTATTCCTAACACCTTACCGCTGCAATACTCAAAGGTAAACGGAATAGGTTCTAATTTGACTGCGAGTTTACCCTCATGTTTACCTAAACGGGTTTTAACACTACTGCCAATAATACGATCCGCCGATATTTTATATATTTTTTCAGACCAAGGACGAATAAAGTTGGCGGTTCCTCCTGAAACAATATAATTAGTAAAGCCATTTGCAGCTAGATAATCGAGCACTTCGAGCATAGGTAAGTAGACTAAGTCGGTATAGAGTGTTTTATAGCGAGGGTGTTTGGCTTTGGTTATCCAACTCGCTACATGTTCTCGATATTCATCGGTGGTTAAACCTGAATGGAAATAAGCTCGAAGTATTTTGAGTAAATCAATTCCAATAATGAACGCTATTTTTAGCCAATTTAATAGGCGTTTAAAGCGGTTAACTTTCACCGATACTTGAGCATTTGAAAACTCTCGTTTATAAAAAGCGAGTTGAGCAAGTAAAGGTTTTTCTACCCAAAGAGTACCATCGTTATCGAATGTAGCTATGCGATTTTCAGTCTCAACATAATATGGCGACTCTTTGTTGGTTACTTGTTGTACAAAATCGATGATGCGTTGTTTAGCCTTACCTTCGTGCCAAGAAGGTAAGGGGTCTTGGTTTTCTAGCAAGATTACTGTTCGTTATCTGTGTTTGTTGTTACGGGAATTGGTTTAATTAAAATTTCACTGTCAAAGCCGAAAAATTTTCCGCTCCAAATAAATACTTGCCAAACCAATACACCAAAAGGAATATAACCAAAATAACCAAGTAAAGGCATTTCAGAAAAAATATGGATCACATCAACGTAAGGAATATTATAAACCCAATAATTAGGGTTAGTGACTGGCTCTGCATTTGGATGAGTACTGCCATAATTCCACATTTCCCAGAAAAATCCATTTAATAATGATGAAACACCAATCAAAATGCCTGATGTCCAGTTCCCTTGAGCAATATCCGTAAATGGATTCCATATATTAAGGCGCATTAATATACCAGTCATTACAGCAAATGGGCCAATCCAAACAGCCCAAAAAAGTGGGTAAGGCCAGTAAGTCATAGCGGCAATGAGTACTGATCCAATGAAGATCATTGTGTTGCCATTAAGCGCCATTTTAGGGCCATTTTGATAACGAGCCAGCATTTTTGGGAAGGTATTAAGTAAATTAAACCACTGAAATAATACTGGTGTAACTGTTGAATAAGTAATTAAAAATTCAATAGTTAAAGTAGTTTGAGACCAAGGAACTTTATCGGCGTTTGGGTAATACCAATTACCTAAAACAAAATAATCATAATATTCAAAATAAACCCAACCCATAATTGAAATAATGCCACATATAAACAGTGTTTTAGGCTTTTGAGAAAATAACGAAGCGCCATTATTACGTTGATATACAATTCCATCTAAAAAGAAAATAAAGCCCCACCACAGTGGTGTAAATGCCCAATAGACCAAATCACCAAACGGAGTAACACGTGTCCACATTAACCACCAAAAAAAGCCCATTACTATACCACCAGCCCAAAACCACCAAGGCAAGGATACTGTAGATTTTTCTCTTGGAATAACAGGAGCCCCTTTGAAACCAAAAAGCTTAGGGAATAAAATTAAGCTGCCAATGTATAATACACCAGCGAGCATGACTAAAAAGTAAGTTAAATTAAATCCTGGCGCGTCTTGAACAAACTGAGGAGGAAACTCACCAAACTTAGGAGGCAAATGGGTTGGGTAAACAAACCAAGCAACAATTAAAGGAATTATTAGTGTTAATAAAACAGGCCAAAGTAATGGCCATTTTTTAGTGTTTTCAAGTGGTGTTTGCATAGTATTACTCACTTATTTTGTTTTTATTTTGTATTTATTAAAGTTTTATGAGTTGGAATCTAATTTGTAAGTTTTACCTTAAACATTTGACCGCTGTTTGTATAGCTTTTATTTTTGAAGTAAAAAAGCCAGCAGAAAGCTGGCTTACTATTTGATAGTTATGGTTTTATTAAAAATTAAAAATTAAAAATTAAAAATTAAAAATTAAAAATTAAAAATTAAAAATTAAAAATTAAAAATTAAAAATTAAAAGCTATAAGTTAATTCTGCACCCAATTGACGAGCCTCGGCTTTTAATTCAGTAATTGCACCTAAAGCCGCAATAGAATTAAATCGTAATTCACTATATTCAGTATTAGTCAGATTTTTACCCCATAAAGATAAACCTAATTGCTGGTTTACTTGATAACTAACACGACCATACCATACAGTAAAACCAGTTTGCTCAGTATAAGGGTTTTCATCTTGGTCAAAATAAAAGGAAGATTGATAATCAAAGCCAAGCTGTGCTGTTACATTTCGATCATAAATAATAGTTTCATATACTGCTGAACCACTAACATTCCATTTAGAGGAAAAAGGTAAGCGATTATCCGTTGCTATTATGCCACCCTGATTAAAGCTTCCCATATTTGCTTTAGGTAAATAGCCAATATTAAGATTAAATTGTAAATCATTGGTTGGTGTTAACGTTAATTCAGACTCTAAGCCATAAATTTTGGAGTCACCAGCATTTTTTAATACATGAAACGGTGCTGCGCCAGTCGTGCGATTAATAAATACTTGTTGGTCTTTATAGTCATAATAAAAGGCGGCTAAATGTATGTTGGCTTTTTTTTGCCAAAACAGTAGCTTGCTGCCGATTTCATAAGCATTGAGTTTTTCTGGACGGTATTCTGAATCTAATGCTTGGGCTAAACTGGTATTGTAACCCGCATTGTAGCCACCACTTTTAAACCCTCGAGAATAACTATAATAAAGGCTAGCATTAGAGGTTAATTTTTGATTAAGCGCCAGTTTGCCTGAAAACTCGTTATCATCAATATTTCCTGAAATATCCCACAATTCAGGAATAAAAGCACCGACTACGTCTAAGTCGGTAATGGCATGATAATCTGTACTTTCTTTGGTATAGCGTAATCCTGCTGTGAGCACAAAATCACTATTTAAAGGGTAATCTACTTGCGAATATAAAGCCAAAGCACTATTTTGTAATTTATTATGGTAATAGAATTGTGCCGGAATTGCTGCAAGCGCCGGTACTGCCCGAAAATCCCTAAATAAATCAATATCGTTATTTTGCTTAATATCTTCATTTAAATAAAATAAACCACTTACCCAATAAGTATCATCACGCTGGATCGCTAGGGTTAATTCTTGGCTGAATAATTTGTCTTTAGTACCAAACGACCCTTCAATAAAGTTTCCTACACCATCACTATCCCAAGAGTGGAATCGGTCAAGGTTGTTATAAGCGGTTATCGACGTTAACGTTATATTATTATTGATTTGCCATGCCGCGTTAAAACTTGCTCCCCAAGCATTAGTGTCGTGTTTTTTATCGGCCGTATCAGCACGCACATCCCAAAAATTAAATTTTTCTCCAGGATTACCTACTTGTCGACCAAAATTATCCATACATTTTGCTGAACCTGCCTGGCTTGGTGTGCACAAACCTGAACCAGAAACTTGATTTATGCCTAAACTTGCAATCGGCTTTGGTTTGCCTGACCAATTTTCACTGTGTATCTTGGTGGTTAATGTTAAATTGTCTAATTCAGTTTTTATAATTAAGCGTAAGTTTGTTTGTTTTAAACCACCATCGGGTTGGTCTACCATTAAATTATGAGTAGAAAATTGATAATCTTCATAATTTAAGGCAAATCGAATAGCGGTATTGTCAGAAATGGGGAGATTAACTGCACTGTCAACCGAGCGTTGCTGGTATTCACCTAAGCTTAAATTAACGTAGCCGCCAAAAGTATCATCAGGTTGTTTAGAGCGTAGTAAGATGGCGCCGCCAGTAGTGTTGCGGCCAAATAAAGTGCCTTGTGGCCCTCTGAGCACTTCAACTGCTTCTAAATCAAATAAGTTAACGGATAAATTGTTAGCGCTACCCCCTACAACACCATCAGAATATATGGCAATAGGTGAAATAGTCGAGGTGTTATAGTCAATCATGCCTACACCACGAATATTAAACGCTGGTGTAGTTCCTTCACCCGCGTTATTGCTCATTTTTACATTTGGTACAAATTGAGCAAGTTGCGTGCTGTCTTTAATTTGTAAACGGTCAATAGTTTCGCCATTCACTACGGTCACGGCAATACTCACGTCTTGAATATCTTGCGGACGCTTTTGTGCATAAACTTGAATAACTTCAACAGTATCAACATTCTTTTTTTGATTGGTTGATTGTTCAGTCGCTTGCGAATAACTGGAATAGGTTAGTGAATTTATTAAAAACAGGCTTGAAATAGTACCGATACAAAACCTTAATTTGTTTAGCTTATAAAAGTTAAACGATTTATTAAAAATAGCTAAATTACTTGGATGAGACATTTAAAAACCTTTAAAATCAATTAGATTCCCTTTGATGTTACTTAGGTAAAAATAAGGCCTATGTCAAATCCAAGTTTTGATGGGATTAATTGAATATACTTAACAAAAATATATTTCATATTCTAGTTATATAGTTGGGTTAACACAAGTCCAACAAAATAAATTAATTTTTTTATTAAAAATGTGGGTTATTTGTCTACATTTAATTGATTAATAAAACATTCCAACTTATAAAGGTGTTAGTGTTAAATTTTTTAAAGCTTAGTTAATTATATGATTCATTTTCAGGGATATGTGCTTAAACATGAACAGACGGTAATTTCTTCATCTGCTCAACTTTTTTTAGCGACAGATAAACATCAAAATGAATTATTGCTAACTCGTTATAAAAAAGATGGGGATTCGCAAGGCCTTATAAAATTTAAAAAATCGCTTGAATTACAACAACAGTTAGCCATTGATGGAATAATAAAACCTAGTAGTATAAATGAAAATCAATTTTATTATTTTGCCACTTTTCCTCTTGAAGCAGGGCAAAAATCATTATTGAAATATTGTAATAATGATCACCTTGATATAAATACCAAGCTATTAATTGCCTTAGATGCTTGTCGATTAATTTATCAATTACATAAACAACAATTTATTTTAAATGGTTTAAATCCCGCCACTTTTTTTGTAAACACAAATCATAAAGTAAGTTTAGTTGATTTTAGTCATGTTACTAAAATTAGTACCATTAGAAAGAGATCAAATACTCATCATTTAAGTGCTCAGTATTTTATGACTATGTCGCCAGAAGCCAGCGGTAGGATTAATGTTGCCGTTGAACAATCTTCAGATTTATATGCTTTTGGCACGTTACTATATAAATTGTTTTGTGGACGTTTCCCGTTTGAATATGATGATGAATTGGAAATGGTGCACGCGCATATTGCCAAAAAACCAGAAATAGCGACTACTTTTTGTCCTAAATTACCTGAGCAAGTCAGCCTTATTATCGCTAAGTTGCTGAATAAAAACGCTGAAGATAGATATCATACCGCTAAAGGGTTACTTACTGATATCCAATTGTGTATAGAGCAATATAACAAAACCAATCAAATTGAATTATTCACGTTGGCGCAGTTTGATCATTCCGATAGATTGAATTTTTCAACAAAGCTCTACGGTAGAGAAAAGGAAATATCGTCATTACTTACTATTTATCAACAAGTCGAAATGAACCGTCAATCTCATCTTTGTTTTATAAAAGGCTATTCTGGCGTTGGTAAATCTCGGCTCGTGGCTGAAATATACAAACCTAATTATTCAAAATCTATAGAACAGCAAGGCTATTTGATTTCTGGAAAGTTTGAGCAATACAAAAAAAATTCAGCCTATTTTGCCTTAACTCAAGCTCTAACTGAACTTATCGAACAAATGTTAGGTGAAAGTGAAAAACAATTACTTGAATGGCAGGATATTTTCAATAAAGCATTAGGTGATTATGGTCAGCTTTTAGTTGATTTTATTCCTGAATTTGGCTTGATCTTAGGTGATCAAAAAGAAATTATAGATTTGCCCACTGAACAAGAGACAACACGTTTTAATTTAATGTTAGTTAGTTTTTTTAAAGCATTGGGACAAAAAAAACAGGTTTTTTCAATTTTTTTAGATGATATGCAATGGGCTGATTTGGCCACAATTGATTTAATTCAACAACTGATTAATGATGAAGAAATTAATCAGTTGTTATTTATTCTTTCATATCGAGATAATGAGGTTGATGAAATTCACCCGTTAAATAATTTATTAAGCAATGAAAATGTTAACGATAATAAACAAACCACAATTCAAATATTGCCATTAAGTCATGATGCTATTCACGATTTTATTTCAAATTTATTAAATAAGAACAAAGAAAAAGTAATTCCGTTTACGAAATTAGTGATTGAAAAAACAGCGGGGAATCCATTCTTTGTGATTGAATTTATTAAATCACTGATCGAAAAAAACTTACTTTATAAAAATGAGCATAATGAATGGGATTGGCAACTCGCTAAATTAAACACCTTAACCATAACTGATAATGTTGTCGATTTAATGACCCAACGTTTAGCGCGTTTATCCTTGTTAAGTAGAGATATACTGCATTGTGCGGCATGTATTGGTAATACTATAGAAGTTGATTTATTAACCAGTGTATTACAAATAAAGTATGAGGTATTGGAAGAAGAGTTGCGCGCTATCGTTGCTGATGGATATGTTTTAGCATTTTCATCTCATAGAAATGATGAATTGATAACTGAGTTGAAATTTTCACATGATAAAATTCAACAAGCGGCTTATCAACTCGCTAGTTCAACCTCAGTAGATCTTATTCATTATCGAATTGCCTGTCATTATTTAACACTGCATTACCAAACTAGCTCTTCTCAAACAATGGCAAAGAACACTAATGAGAGTATGGTTGATTCTAAAAATGTAATCGTTACTGAATCGTTAAATGAGGTGGGGGGATGTGTTGAAAAAATCAGTGTCAATTCAAAATATGAAGGCGTTTTTGACTATATAGAACATATGAATGCAAGTAGTCATTGTTTTATAGAAGTATTACAACAGCCTCTACTTGTAGAGTGTAATCAAATAGCAGGGCAAAAAGCACTTGAGGCGAACGCTTATTTAAATTCACTTCATTATTTTAATATGGCAGAACGTTTTTTAAATGAAGATCACTGGAGTAGTCAATATCAAATAAGTTTTTCAATAGGCTTAAGTAAAACAATGGTTTTTTACTTAACTCAAGAATATCATAAGGTTAATGATTTTTTTTTGCAATTAACTGAGCAAGCTAATAATGTAATTGATTTGGCTAAAATATATAAAATTCAAATTTTGTCCTTAATTGCGCAAAACGATATGCAAGCAGCATTTGCGTTAGGAAATAATATCCTTCATGAAATGAATATAGATCTTCCTCCTGCAGAGACTATTGCTGAAATTTATTTAACCATTACTGAGTATTATCAAGAAACGGAAATAGAAAATCTAAATGAATTGCCACAGTTAAAAAATGAAATTCATATTTTAGCGGTTGATATTCTAAACACCATTCAAACACCCGCATACCTTATTGCACCAGTTGAATATATGAAAGTTATTTTTACCTCATTAAAATTATGTTTTAAGTATGGTGTAGGTGTTTATAGTGGTAATGCTTTCGTATCTCATGCGTTATTGCTTTGTGGGGTTTATAGTGAGTTTACTCAAGGATTAAAGTTTGCACACTTGGCGAGTAGTTTAAATGATAAATATCCATCAGATTTTCAAAAAACGTTAATTACTTTCAGTGTAAATGTGTCGGTAAACCACTGGAATGAACATATTAATAAATCGCTAGTGCCGTTAAAGCAAAATTTTTATCTAGGTTTAGAATGTGGCAATATTGAATATGCTTTTCACTCAATATTGTTTTATTGTTTTCATAACTTATTAAGTGGCGTACCGTTAGATAAGGTAAATGCTGAATTTAATAAATACATTAAGTTAATGGCTGATAAAAAGCAATTTTATCAATTAATATTAACGCAAGTTTGGCACCAATATACCTTAAATTTAATTGAGGATTTAGATGATCCAACACAGTTACAAGGAGAGTCTTTTAATGAAACTTTAATGTTGCCAGTGCTAACCGACACTAACAACATAACCACACTATTTGTTTATCATAGCGTAAAAATGTCATTAGCTTATAGGTTTGGTAAGTTAAAAATGGCAACGCAACAACTTGAACTTGCTGAAAAATATAGTAATTCTGTTGCTTCATTATATCATTTTGGCGATTTTTATTTTAATGCTGCACTTGTGCACTGTGCTGTTTGTCGAGAAAATAAAGCACTAAAATCAGCCAAACCGTATAAAAAATCGTTAAAGAAACTTAAAGAAATTTTATCATTACTTGAACAATGGGCAGTAAACTCACCAGAAAATCAACAACATAAATGTTTAATTATTAAAGCTGAAATGGAAGCCTTTAATGATGAGAGCGCAGCATGGAAAAATTACGATTTAGCAATAAATTGTGCTGATAAAAATCAATTTATTCAACATAAAGCGTTATTTTGTGAACTTGCTGGTAACTATTGGCTAAGTGAAAATAAAGCTATTTTAGCTGCTCAGTATTTTCACCAAGCCTACGCGTTTTATATTGAATGGGGAGCTAATGCAAAAGCGAAACAGTTAATGCGGATGCACCATGATTTGCTGGCGAGTATTCAAAATATTGAAAAATTACCGATAGCTATTAACGGTAATATTTTGAAAGCTAAAATAAAAAACAAAGCGCCAATTTTTGATTTAGTTTCAGTATTAAAAGCCTCTGAAGCATTAAGTGGGGAAGTAGATCTTCAAGAATTTTTACATAGAATGTTGATTATTATCATCGAAAATGCGGGTGCACAAAAAGGAGCATTATTATTTCAAAAAGGTGGTGAGTTAAAGCTTGAATTAGCGATAGTAAATGAGCATGTATTCAATGGTTCAATTCCTCTACCTTATTCTATAATTAATTACGTTTCTCGCATCGAAAAAGCACTAATATTAACGCATCATTATGATGGACATCAATTTAGTAATGACCCATATTTTATTGATTGTAAACCTAAATCGATTATGTGTGTACCGAGTATTGTGAAAGGGAAATTACAAGGTATTGTTTATTTAGAACATGATGATATTCCGGATGCTTTTTCTGATGAACGGGTGAATATAATTCAATTGTTAGCAGAGCAAACGGCCATTTCTTTTGATAACGCTAGTCTTTACACTCAACTTGTTGATTATAATAAAAATTTAGAAGATACAATTCATCAAAGAACAAAAGAATTGGCTACGGAAAAAATAAAAGCTGAACAAGCAAATAAAGCTAAATCAAATTTTTTGGCAAATATGAGTCATGAAATTCGAACACCAATGAATGCCGTTATTGGTTTAAGCCAATTAGCATTACGCACAGAATTAAACACGATACAACAAGACTATTTGGAAAAAATTCAAGATTCATCTAAATCTTTGCTTGGATTAATAAACGATATATTGGATTTTTCTAAAATTGAAGCACAAAAAATGACCTTGGAAAATATAAAATTTTCATTGACTGAAATTTTACAACGAGTCGTTAATGTTTGTACTTATAAAGTGCATGAAAAAGGATTGGAATTTGTTATTGATATTGCTCCAGATGTACCAAAAACTTTAATTGGTGATCCGTTAAGATTACAACAAATTATTATTAATTTGGCAAATAATGCGATTAAATTTACTGAAAGTGGTGCCATACATATATCGATAGATAAACAAGCCATCAATGATCTATTCAAAGATAAAGAGAATAAAGATCGTAAGATGATTCAATTACAGTTTTCTGTTGAAGATTCAGGTATTGGTTTGAACGCGAGCCAGCAAAAATCATTATTTAAATCTTTTTCACAAGCAGATGATTCGGTCACACGTAAATATGGTGGCAGTGGCTTAGGATTAGCGATTAGTAAACAATTAGCGGAACTGATGGGAGGAAAAATTTGGGTTGTTAGCCAAACAGGACTTGGTTCCACTTTTAGTTTTACAGCTAATTTTGAGCAAGCCGATCCTGAACGTGAAACCATGAGTGTTGTCCGTCAAAACTCTTTTGAAAATTTACGTGTATTAGTTGCAGATGATAGCGATATCGCCAGAAAAGTTTTAATAGAAACATTAGATTACATGGATATTAAAGCCGAGGGGGTTGCCAATGGTGAATTAGCGTTAGAATATGTTCTACGTGCTGAGCAACAAGAAAAACCCTATGATTTAGTGTTAATGGATTGGAAAATGCCTAAAATGGATGGTATTGAGGCAGCTAAACAAATTAAAAAGCAAGCAAAAGGAAAATTACCCCATATATTAATGGTATCAGCATACGACAAAGATCAAGCTAAGTTACTTGCTGAACATACAAATATAGAACAATTTTTAGAAAAGCCTATTAATCAAACTATGTTAACTAAAAGTATCGCTAGTTTTAGTCATAACAAAGCAAGACTTAAAGGTGAAAGATTGCAAGTGGAAGATTCTCAATACGATAGTGTTATTCCTGATTTAAGTGCGTTTAAAATATTACTGGCAGAAGACAATATTTTAAATCAACAAGTGGCTAAAGCGTTTTTAACCGATACTCAAATAAATATTGTTTGTGTCGAAAACGGAATAATGGCACTTGAAAAACTTGCAAACCAAGAGTTTGATTTAGTACTAATGGATATTCAAATGCCTGAAATGGATGGCTTAACCGCTGCTCAGGAAATAAGAAATACATTAAAATTGAAAGATTTGCCAATAATAGCCATGACAGCCCATGCAATGGAAGGAGATATTGAAAAAAGTATTGAAGCAGGAATGAATCAACATTTGACAAAGCCTATTGCCGCTGAATTATTATATCAAACACTTGCAACATATTTATTAAATAAGCGGGATGAAAAAGTGGGTGAATCAAATAAAATTGAACCGTTCATCGCAGTAGATAGTTCTGCTAAAAATCTAAGGGATAAAAATAACGAGCTAGATATCTGTGAACAACTAACTAAACTTAGAAAAAACACATCATTAGATATTGATGAGGCGATAATAAAGCTACAGGGGAAAAAATCGCTTTATTTAGAATTAGTTCAAAATTTTTGGGAAAATAATCAACAACTTCCAATAGAATTAGGATCACTAAAAAAACAAAAAAGTAATACTGTTTTGTATCGTAACATACACACATTAAAGTCTACGGCTCAATATATTGGTGATTTTAAATTATCATTATTAGCTCAAAGTTTTGAAAACATACCGCCACATGAACATGAGGTTCTTGATTTGAAATTTAATGAGATAATAACTCAACTTGAGTTTTTAATGGTTCAATTAAACACGGTATATACTAAAGCTAAAGAGGTACAGCCAACCAAAATATTTGATGTGGATTTAGCTTTACCTTTAATTGTAAATCTTCAGCCCTTATTACATTTAGGCGATATACAAGCTGAAGAGGATTGCCAAAAATTATATCATCTTGGTGAACATACTAAATATTTTGATTTAATTAAAGTTATTCACCAAAAAATCAATAATTTTGATTTTGAAGAAGCGTTAACAGATTTAAACACTTTAGAACAAGCGATCATCGAAAAATGAGGGTTTATTGCGGTAAAAGGAATTTTCACTAATGAATAATATTGCTGTTATAGATGCGCATCGAAGAGCAAATGATAAATGTTTTACACTTTTATGTATTGATGATGAAACGGTTAATTTAAAAATTTTAGCGTCGATTTTTAAAGAAAACTATCGAGTTGTAGTAAGTAAAAGTGCGCATCAAGGGATGGAAAAAGCCATAGAAATAATTCCTGATTTAATTTTACTTGATGTGATTATGCCTAACGAAAACGGATTTGAATTAATTGTAAAACTTAAAGCGCATCCAGATTTAAAACACATTCCAGTGATATTTATTACAGGATTACAAAATAGTAATGACGAAGAAAAAGGATTAACACTAGGAGCCTGTGATTATATACAAAAACCCTTTAATTACGGCATTGTAAGAGCGAGAGTTAATACACATTTAGAGTTAATTCGACAAAGAAATTTACTTGAAAAATTTGCACATTTTGACAGTTTAACTGAACTTCCGAATCGTCGAAAATGGGAAGGTGATAGCCTTGAACATTGGCAGTTAGCCTGTGAAAAACAAAAATTAATGGTTTTTGGTATTGTCGATGTTGATTACTTTAAAGCTTATAACGATTTATATGGTCATCAGCAAGGCGATATTGTACTAAGAAAAGTTTCTAATACGTTAAGAAGAGTTATATTTTCTGCTCATGGTGATCTTTATCGTTGTGGCGGAGAAGAATTTTATTTTTATCTACCGGTTTCTAAAAACAAAAAAGTAATCAATGTGTTAGATAAATGCCTCGATAGTGTTTTTGATTTGGAAATAGAGCATAACGGTTCGCTAGTTTCTCCTTTTGTCACCATCAGTCTTGGTGCTGTTCAAATTACACCAGAACCTCAAATTCCCTTAAATAAAATTATGGAATGCGCTGACGAAAAACTTTATCAAGTCAAAAACAGCAGCCGTAATGCCGTTAATTTTACTGAAATTAAAAATTTAAAAGAGTTAAATAATTAAGGTTATGTTGTGAACAACTGTTACTAAACAAAATTTATTGAAGGTTGTCACGAGTGAAACGAGGCACAACAAAGCAAAGTAAGTTTAACTTGTTGTGGTAAGTGATAATCAATAAAGTGATTTAAAATCAATAAATTATAAATTTAGTAACAACTAAGGGGAACATAGCTATAATTAATTATTAGTCAACAATAGTTAAAACAACCAAAACTTAATAGAAAGGCTATGTTGTATACAACTGTTGCTAAATAAAATTTATTGTAGGTTGTCACGAGTGAAACGAGGCACAACAAAGCATAATAAGCTTACCTTGTCGCGGCAGGACAATATGCTCCTGCATTGTCTAATAAGTTACATCCTTGTAACGTAAACAGCGACCTACAAAGTGATTAAAAATCAACTAATTATACATTTAGCAACAACTAAAGGGAACATAGCCAATAGAAAAAGTAGTGGTTGAGCCTTATAACTTATATTTAGGGTTATTATTAAAGTATTTAGAATATGAGTATATTTTCCAGCTAAATTTAATATAAAACAAAAAAGATGTTCGTAGTAATATATTTTTAAAGGAAAAAATGATTAATTGTGCTATGTTTTATTTAATAAAAGGTTTACATTAAACTGTTTTTCAATTGATGCAATACAAAGCAAATTACTCTGAATTAAATTTATTATTACTAATAGTTAATTTGAGTTTTTATGATCAGAATTTTAGTAAAATAAAAACAAAAGGAAACCTTTATGGCGACTGAAAATGCCCTATATATCATTCTTGTGGAAAAGATAAGACAAGAAGCCTTAGTATTACCTACCTTACCTGAAATTGCTTTGAAAGTTCGTCAAGCGGCCGATGATCCTGAAGCTAACTTACATCAAATGGCAGAGATAATTAGCCAAGATCCTGCTTTATCTTTAGGTATGTTGAAAGTAGCCAATAGTGTGGCTTTTGGCCGTAGTGTAAAAGTTGAAACCGTAAACCAAGCAGTTACGCGCATTGGTTTGAGACAAATTAAAAGTATTGCAACCGCAATGGCGCTTGAGCAAGTGTTTGTTTCCCATAATGAGTTTATTTCATCATTTATGAAAAAATCTTGGGATAAAACAATTAATGTTGCTTCGGTAGCAATTGCCCTTATGACTCTCTATTTAAAATCGCATAAGCATGATGGTTTAGCATTGGATACTTTAACCTTAGCTGCTTTAGTTCATAATATTGGTGTATTGCCAATTTTATCGGAAGCAGAACATCATCAAGATATTTTTGCTAATCCTACCTTTTTACAACAAGCGATTATTAAGTTATCAAGTAAAGTAGGTGCTGAGGTCTCAAAAGCGTGGGATTTTTCAGATGAATTCACTTCAATAATTTCAGATTGGAGTGATTTAACTGTGCTTCCCGAAAAAACCACATATATTGATTTTATTCGTGCGGGGGCTATTTACCATGAAATATTTAAAAATGAATCAACACGCTCTGTTTTAATAAAAAGCTATGTAGATAAAAATATTTTACCTTCAGATGACTTTATGCAAAGTGAAGAATTTGAAACTATGGTTGCCGAAGTTAAAAGTATGTTCGTATAGTTTTAACTTATATCAATGTAGATTTAATTGCCGCAATAAGTAATATTGTGGCAATTATATTTAGTAGTAAACTAATTTCAATAAGAATATTTAAAAAATAATATTATGAATCTTCTAAATATTCATTGGTTTTTAAAGAAAATTCAGCAAGTAAATCAATAATAAAACGATTTAATTCTCCAGCCATTAATGCAAAATCCGCATCTAATTTAGCAACCACATCATTACTGTCAATATCATCGTTTTGTTCGTAAATGACATCAAAAAACTTAATACGTTTAATAGCTAAGTCATCACAAAGGATAAAGGATAATGATTCATCCCATTCTAATGCCACCTTGACTACATATTTTTCAGCATCTAAATGTGCTTTTATCTCATCACTGGATAAATCTTGGTTTTTAACTCGAATAATAGCGCCATCATCACCTAAAGCATTAAACTCAGCTTCCATACCCAGTTGAAAATTTCCAGCAAAACTTTTTCCCGTTAGCCATTCGGTCATGGTTTCATCAACGGCTATTTCAGGAGAAAAACTAGTTACAGGTAAGCTACCTAATGATTTTCTTAATAAAGCTAAAAAGTCTTCTGCTTTACCATGGCTACTGGCGTTAATTACAATAATATTATGATCTGGGCTTATGTAACCATGAGTGTCAGTGTAGCGCGAAAAAGCTCTTGGTAGTAATTCAAAAATAATGTCTTCTTTTAATTGTTCTTTTTCTTTTTTTGTTGCAGAACGATTATTTTCAGCTTCTAAAAGTGCTATTTTTTCGTCCAGTTGATCTTTTATAACACCAGCAGGCAATATTTTTTCTTCTTTACGTGCGCAAAGCAAAATATTGTTATTGGCAACATGTGAAATGGAGCTTCCGTGTTTACCTAAGGCATTTACCCAACCAAAATGAGATAATTCAGTTGAGCCACAGGGAGTATAAGTATTTTCTGAAAGTTGCTTCTCTAATTCGTCTTGTGAACAGTTAAATTCACGCGTAAATGTAAAGAAGTATAAATTTTTGAACCACATTGATAAGACCCCAGTTCAATAACCTAGATAGGTATCGAACTAAAAATAAAAAGAGCGTTATCATAGCGAAAATCTATTAGGGGTGCACTGGAAAATTACATCAAACAATCAGGTATATATTATTCATCAGACATGTCTAAAAATTTAATGTCGTAACTTAGTCCTTTACCTTCATCGCTATGAGCTACGATCGAACCATTTAAAGTGTCGGTAATTAAATTATAGATAATGTGTGTACCCAAACCAGTTCCCCCTGAAGAGGCTTTGGTGGTGTAAAAGGGATCAAATAATAACGGCAGCTTTTCTTGTGCAATGCCATTACCATTATCGCTGTAATGAATATGCACTAATTTAGCCTGTTTAGTAACTGTGATGCTAATTTGACCTTGCTTAATATTATCAAAACCGTGGATTATTGAATTAATAATTAAATTCGTTAGTACTTGCGCAATAGCGCCAGCATGAGTGTATATTATTATATCGTTAGCGCAGTCAACGTTAATAGAATGGTGTGTTTTCTTCAATTTAGGCTGTAACGATTGAATTATTTCATCAATATATTTAGATAAAGTAATTTTACGTAATTTATTACTGATTTGATCAACAGCTACTTGCTTGAAACTTGCAATAAGATCAGAGGCTCTGTTTAAATTGGTTAATAGTAGTTCAACGCTATGATTAGCATTTTTACTAAATTCAAGAAAACGCCGTTTAGATAGTTTGTCTTCTTCTACATCAAAAGTGATTTTTTGCAGCAGGTCAGCTAAATAACTGGTCGAAGTAATGCTCACGCCGATTGGAGTGTTAATTTCGTGTGATATTTCAGCGGATAAACTACCTAAACTTGCCATTTTTTCAGTGTTAAGTAAAAGTTCTTGCGCTTTTTTTAGTTCGAGTACCGATGATTTTAAGTCTTTATTCGTTTGAATAAGTGTGGATTCTGTTTTTCTTCGCTGATTATTTTCAGTTTGTAACTTGTCTTGTTGTTGTAGTAACTCTTGTTTTTGGCGTTGTAACTCTAACATTGAACTACTTAATGAAGATGTTTTTCGAGCCACTTCTTGTTCCAACAACAAATTTTGTTCATCAAGTTGATTGTTGCTGTTAATAACTTCGTTTTGAGCTTTAGTTAGTTCTTCTTTATATAGCATTAACTCGTCAATTAAGTTATTATAAGCATCTTCTAATATACTTAATTCGTTCTGTTCATATGACATTGAATTTAATTTTGAAAGTTCAGGATCATCAATATCAAAACGTTTTATTTGCTCAGTTAATTCTTGTAAAGGCGTCGTTAACAATCGTTGAAATGCTAATGAAAATAAAAAGACTAAAAAGGCTGTTTTGATCATCGCATTACCAATTAAAAAGTAAATGCCAATTTCGATACGATCGAAAATAACCCCATTACTTGATAGTAATTCAACAGTACCGACACGAGTTGTTCTACCTGAAAATTCAAAAATCAAAGGAAATGAATGGCCAAATAAACCATCTTTCATTGAACTAATTAGTTGGTAGCCAGATGAAAAGTGTTCTTTATTATATTGAACATTTAATTTTTCTGTAGTGCGTCCAAGTTGAGCTATAACCTGACCATTTTCATCAGTAACTGAAATGCCTTGGATCATTGGGATCGCTATTAAACCATCTGCAATATCAATTGCTTGCTGAGTGTTTAACTCCCATACTGCTCGCGTTAAACTGCCGGTAAAGGTTTTTTCTAAGGTAAGTAGTTCATTGGTGATATGACTTTTCGTATTAAAGTATTCAGCGACGATTTGCCCACAGGTAACAATAAAAGTCAGTATAAAATATACTGATAAAACGCGGGTTAATAATTTACGAGAAATGCTGACTGTTTTCATTTTTTTTCATTTATTTTAAAAAAAATACAAAGAAGGTAAACTTATATTATCGATATAAGTTTAGACATTTTATTGAATGTTAACACCTTTTTTTTTTATATATATATAAAATAAGGTGAAGAACTATAGTCTATAGTTATTACGCGTTAAGGTTTTGAGTTAATTGGAAGTGTTTTTATTAAAAATTGAGTGAGTTTATGTGGTAATAATAATGTATTTGTTGTTGGGCGTTTGGGTACGATATTAAATAATTATGGTAAAGGTTCAATATGGTGTGTTTTAAAAATACTATTATTTTAAGTCTTTACTTTGTCTTTTATTTGCCAAAGGTTGTCACAGGAACTGAAATTTACGGCAAAGTTAACCTTTCGTTACAAACAAGTGCTGAAGGAAAGGGAGTATTGTCAGAAATAAAAAGTAATATTTCTCGTTTAGGACTAAAAGATTCTCTTAAATTAAATGAAAGTATTAACCTTATTTACCAACTTGAATATAGGGTGAATACAGCACTTGATCGTTTAAATGCAGATATTATCTCGAGTGGTAATCAATATTTCGGATTTAAAGGTAGTTTTGGTGAATTATTCATAGGTAAAAACGATACCGTATTAAAAAAATCGCAAGGCAAAGTAGATCTGTTTAATGGTCTAAGTGGAGATATTAAAGCTCAATGGAAAGGCGAAAATCGTATTGCTAATACGGTCACCTATCAATCTCCTAAAATAAATGAGATTCAATTTTTAACTACTTATATTGAGGCTAATGGTACCTTTTCGCTAGCGTTATTTTATGGCGATAAAAGGCTCAATAAAACGAAAATTTTTACTTCCATCGCGACTGACTTAAAAGTTAATGGATATAATATTTTACGTATTACTTCACAGGCTAAAGTTGCTAGCTTTGTTCTAGGAACCATGGTGCAAAGGCAAAAAAAGTTAGAAACAGGTGACACAATGGATGGTTTTTTGTTTTCTGTTAAATACCAACTCGCTAAGGTTGTATTGAATAGTCAATATCAATTTTCAGACTATATTCGTGGTGAAATTAATAAAGTCGCCAGCTTTGGTGTAGAGTATAAAGTCGCTCTCAATACGAAATTATATACCTTTTTTACGCACTTTAATTTTGATGAGAATCGTGATCAAAATTACTTAGGACTTGGTATACAATATGAATTTTAAGTTGGAGCAATGAGCTTAAAGTTAAATAAAATCAAATAAAGGTGTATTGTCATAAAATTGTCATTTATATTTTGCAGAATGGTCATCATTAAATTTTGTATTCAACATTTGTATTACTATGGAAATTAAAATGAATAGACAAATATTGGTTGTCGAAGATGAAGCACCAATAAGAGAAATGATCACCTTTGTATTAGAACAGAATGGTTTTAATAGTATTGAAGCAAAAGATTATGATCAAGCGTTTAGCTTAATTAAAGAACCGTACCCTGATTTAATTTTACTTGACTGGATGTTACCGGGTGGTACTGGGGTAAAAATTGCTAAAGAGTTAAAGCGCAATGAATTTACGCGCAATATTCCCATTATTATGCTAACGGCGCGTAGTGATGAAAATGATAAAGTAAAAGGCTTTGATGCAGGTATCGATGATTATGTTACCAAACCTTTTTCGCCTAAAGAACTGATCGCTCGAATTAAAGCAGTAATTCGTCGTGTTTCACCTACTTCTTTAGAGGAGGTCATTGAATTTAAAGGATTGTCGCTAGATCCTGTCGCTCATCGTGTTGGAATTAATGGTAAACTATTAGATTTAGGACCAACAGAATTTCGATTGTTACATTTTTTTATGACCCATACAGAAAGAGTGTATTCTCGTGAACAATTATTAGATAATGTTTGGGGCGTTAATGTGTATGTTGAAGATCGTACTGTTGATGTTCATATTAGACGTTTACGAAAAGCTATTACTGGGGCAGGCCATGAAAGTTTTGTACAAACAGTTCGTGGTTCAGGTTATCGTTTTTCATGTAATACTAATTAACTACATTTTCTAAAATTATATTTATGCATTTAAAAGAATCCACTTATAAACTTTTTTCAAAGTTAGTCATATTATTATTATGTGGATTTTGGATTGGTTATTGGTTTGATTTTAGTTGGCCTTTGTTATTTTTTATTGTTTTATTTTTACTTATTTGGCAATACCAACAAGTAAATAAGTGTGCCGAATGGTTATTGCAAGGAAAAAGCATTTCTCCACCTGAAAGTTCAGGTTTGTGGGGGGAGATATTTGATAATTTAAATAAAAAAATTCGTAAACAACGGCGTAAACAAAAATCATTAACAGCCCAAATAAGACAATTTCTTGATGGAGCAGAAGCTCTGCCCGATGGCACTATTGTGCTTACCAATGAACTTGTTATTTTATGGTCTAATAAGAAAGCATCTACCTATCTAGGGATCCGTCATCCAAGCGATGTAGGACAACGGATTGATAATTTAATTAGAACCCCTGAATTTTCCAAGTATTTAGCTACTGGCGATTATAGTGTTCCGGCAAGTATTGGCTCTCCTGCTAATAAAAATATGCAATTAGAAATTAGATTAATGCCATATGGACATGATCAGTTTTTATTTTTAGCTCGAGATATTACTCAAATATACCAATTAGAAACGATGCGACGTGATTTTGTCGCGAACGTTTCTCATGAACTTAAAACACCATTAACCGTTGTGCGTGGTTATTTGGAAATGTTTCAAATGGGCAGTGATGATCTCAATCCTACTTGGCAGAGGGCTTTTACGAGTATGGAAGGCCAAGTATCGAGAATGGATAATTTAGTCGATCAATTATTACAGCTTTCTCGCGTTGAAGCGATCCAGCATTCAACACAACATCAACCTTTAAATATGCCAACATTAGTTGCTGGTTTAGTTGATGATGCGCAATGGCTAAATAAAGATAAACAACACCAAATTAGTAGTGAAATAGATAAACATCTTGATATCTTAGGTATTGAAACTGAAATTAAAAGCGCCTGTGCTAATTTGATTGCCAATGCTATAAATTATACCCCTGCCGGTGGTGAAATTTTCATTTTATGGCATCGAGTCGATGGCCATGCTGTTTTTTCAGTAAAGGATAATGGTGTAGGAATACAATCAGAACATGTTAATAGACTAACTGAACGCTTTTATCGTGTAGACTCATCTCGTTCAAGAGATACTGGCGGCTCTGGGTTGGGGCTTGCTATTGTTAAACATGTACTACAGCGTCATCAAGCTAAACTGACCATAGAATCAGATTTTGGAGAGGGTAGCACTTTTTCAATTGTTTTTATGAATCAAAGTATCAGAAAATAACTAGGTTAAACGGTCCAATTATATACTACTCCACTATTGCCTTTAATCAGCTATTTAGAGCTGTCATAGAAGCGTCACCTACCTTGTATATAATTGTCATATATCTTTAAGATACTAGCGTTAAGTATTTAATAAAGCCTAATCAAGCATAGTGATTATTTAATCACTGGAGATAACAATGAAATTAAGATTAAATTTTAAACGGTTTGTTGCTGTAATGAGTTTAACCGTAGCAAGTATTTATGCTTTACCAACATTTGCCATAGGTACATCAGATTTACCTAACTACACTAAAATAAGTGGTGTTTCTGGAAATATTTCATCTGTTGGTTCAGATACTTTGGCAAATATGATGACCTATTGGGCGGAAGAGTTTAAGCGTAATTATCCCAGTGTTAATATACAAATACAAGCAGCGGGTTCTTCTACTGCACCACCAGCGTTAACCGAAGCAACCTCAAATTTAGGGCCTATGAGTCGTAAAATGAAGTCACGCGAAGTTGCCGCCTTTGAAAAACGCTATGGTTATAAACCAACGCCAGTTCGTGTAGCCATTGATGCTTTAGCTGTGTTTGTTAATAAAGATAACCCGTTAAAGGGTATGCGTATTGATCAAGTTGATGCAGTATTTTCAAGTAATCAAAAATGTGGCGCTAAAAAGTCTGCTGAGCGTTGGGGAGATTTAGGGTTGACTGGCGATTGGGTAGGAAAAGATATTCAATTATATGGTCGTAACTCTGTTTCAGGTACTTATGGTTATTTTAAGAAGAAAGCACTTTGTAAAGGTGATTTCAAAAATACAGTAAACGAGCAACCAGGTTCTGCGTCAGTTGTACAATCTGTTTCAGCGTCTTTAAATGGTATTGGTTATTCAGGTATTGGTTATAAAACGTCAGGGGTTCGTGCTTTGGCATTAAGTAAAAAAGGGGATGATTTTGTAGACGCGACTATGGAGAATGCAATAGCGGGTAAATATCCACTTGCTCGTTACTTATATGTTTATGTAAACAAACACCCAAATAAACCATTAGCGCCAATGGAAGCTGAATTTTTGAAAATGGTACTATCTAAGCAAGGTCAAAATATTGTTGCAAAAGATGGTTATATTGCATTGCCGCATAAAATTGTTGTAAAAGAATTAAAAAAATTAGGTCTTTAAGCAACAAATAATAACCTCTATTTAATAACGACATAGTTCTAATGAAAAGCCAAACATCACTGTTTGGTTTTTTATTTAAACAATAGCTGCAAGTTTATTGTCATATTACTGAAATATTAACTACATCAAAACGTCATATTTCTAAAACATTTCTGTCATTTTATCTCCGTACACTTACTCGCAATTTAAACACTAAAACTAAATAACTTCTGCGGAGCAGGCAAAAATGCAAATGAAAACTCTCTTTAAAATCAGTGCAATCACTAGTGCGTTAATTTTAGGTGGCTGTGGTGGCGATATTAATTTGTCATCTAATGTAGACAATTCTGTTGGAGATACGGTTATTACTAATCCAGCGCCAACAACACCAACTGATGTTGTTATAGCAGGTAAGAGTAATACTTTATTATCTGGTGAAGTATCTGCTGTCATGGGCTTTGATGTCAAAGTACAAACCCTTGATGGTCAAATATCTTCAGACACTAATTTAGTGGCGTCAGCAAATGGATCTCCTGTGTTTTATGCTATAAAAGGCCCTCTTGAAGTTATGGCTGGTGCTACGTTGAGTATTGAGCCTGGTGTGGTTGTTTTTGGTCAAGAAGGTGGGGATTATATCGTTGTTCACCGTGATGCTAAAATAAATGCAGAAGGTACTGTTTCTAAACCCATCATTTTTACCTCATTACAAGATGTTAAAGGCGAAGCAACTGGCGCTGGTCAATGGGGTGGTTTAGTCTTACTTGGTAACGCACCAGTAAATAAATGTCCAACAGACGGCAGTGCATGTGCATTACAAGTTGAGGGCGCTAAAGAAGGTTCTGTATATGGCGGCACTAACTGGGAAGATAATTCAGGTGTACTTAAATATATTGTAGTTAAATATGCGGGTTATGAAATAGCCCCAGATAACGAACTTAATGGTATTTCATTTGCTGGTATTGGTTCTGGTACCACCCTTGATTATATTCAGGTGCATTCAAATGCCGATGATGGTATTGAATTTTGGGGTGGTGCAGCTAACCTTAAACATTTAGTGTTAACGGGTAACCAAGACGACAGCATTGATTGGGATTTGGGTTACAAAGGTAAAATCCAATTTGCCTATATAGAGCAAGATAAAAATGCTGGTCCTGCAAACCGTGGTATTGAAGCTGATAATAACGGTTCACATCCAAGTATTGAACCTCAATCAAACCCTACATTATCTAATTTAACCATTATTGGTAATAATTTCAAAAGTGCAGGTGGTGATTCAGAAGGTATTTATTTACGTGAAGGTACTGCAGCTAAAATATTCAACACGGTTGTAACTGGTCCAAGTGAAATGGGCGAATGTTTAGAATTTGAAGGTGGTGATACTACCTCGGTTACTGTTGATAATGCTAACAATGGCAAAATTGTTATGCAAAATGATGTTATGGCTTGTACTAACGGCGAAAACTTTAAAAATTCTAAAGCGGCAGATGGTAGTGTTTTATTAGATCTTCAAGCTTGGTTTACCGCAGAAGCCAGTAACAGTATTAGCACTTCTATTATGTTAGATTCAACAGGTAAGCCTGATGCTAACTCTCCATTGTTAGGTGCTGGTCAAGATGTTGCGAATACTCAAGGTGCATTTTTCGAAAGTGTTGATTTTATTGGTGCATTAAATAATACCAACGATTGGCGTCAGGGTTGGGCATTTGGTTTTGGTGGCGGTGAAGTTACTGCGCAAGCTGAAGTGCAAGGTTGTCCTACTGGAACCACTGCAATTACACCTGTAGATGGTTCAACAACAACGTGTGAAATTTCAGGTCATATCACTAGCGACTTAACATTAACCGCTAATAATTTTTATGCCTTAAGTGGTCCTGTATTTGTTGGTGATGATAAAGCGAATTCTGCGACATTAACCATTGAAGCAGGTACTACTATTTATGGTCGTGCAGGTGGCGATTACCTTGTTGTTAGCCGTGATTCGAAAATCGAAGCAAATGGTACAAAATCAGCCCCTATTACGTTTACTTCAAGCCAAGATATGACTGGTCAACCTACGAATGCAGGTCAATGGGGTGGATTAGTTTTATTGGGTAATGCTAGTGTAAACAAATGTCCTACTGATGGCAGTGCTTGTGCATTACAAGTAGAAGGTGCACAAGAAGGTGCTGTTTATGGTGGTACAGATGATACTGATAGTTCAGGTACTTTGCGCTATGTTGTTGTTAAGCATGCAGGTTACGAAATAGCCCCAGACAATGAATTAAATGGTATTTCTATGGCTGGTATTGGTTCTGGGACCACTGTTGAATATGTACAAGTACATGACAACGCGGATGACGGTATTGAGCTTTGGGGTGGTACAGTTAACATGAAATATATTGTGTTAACTTCAGATCAAGATGATAGCCTTGATTGGGATTTAGGTTACCGTGGCAACATTCAATATATTTTAGCGAAACAATCACCTACAAATGGTCCAGCTAACCGTGGTATTGAAGCGGATAACAATGGTTCTCATCCTAGTATTCAACCACAATCTAACCCAACGATTGCTAACATGACTATTATTGGTAACGATTTTAATACTGCCTCAGCTGCTTCTGAAGGCGTTTATTTACGCGAAGGCACTAAAGCGCAATTACACAACTTTGTAGTTACAGGTACAAGTGGAATGGGCGAATGTTTAGAGCTTGAAGGTGGCGCCACGTCTTCAGTAACCGTTGATCAAGCACTTGCCGGTGAAACGGTAATGACTAACTCAGTAATTGCATGTAGCGAACCGTTTAAAGATTCTAAAGCCGCTGATGGTAGCATCTTACTTGACGTAAAAAATTGGTTCTTATCATTGAATACTGATAACTCACAAGCTACCGGTATGAGTGATGTGGTAAATGATATTTATACAATTGACACAACTACACCAAAGGACTTTACAGGTAATAGTTTCTTTACTAACTCAACCCATATTGGTGCCGTAAGTAGTGATAATGATTGGACTGAAGGTTGGACAGTTGGCTTAAAGTAAGTTTGTTATAAACATTCAATTAGTGATGATTGTTAACGCAATCATCACTTTTTTTAAAACTTATTTTTGTCGACCTGAACGCAATCTCTTGTGATTGTTCAAGCCTTAGAGGTTTATTATGAAAAAGCAATTAAATCGTTATAGTTTAACGACTTTAGCGTTAGCGGTAATGAGTAGTTTGTCGTCATTACCTGCAATAGCTCAGCAACAAGAAAACGACGATGCGGCCATGGAAGAAGTGGTTGTTAAAGCAAGTCGTTTAAAAGGTACTGCCAGTGCAGTGCTACAAGAGCGTAAAAATCAAGCTTTTGTTGCCGATATTTTAGGTGCAGAGCAAATTTCTCGTACTGGTGACAGTGATGCCGCTGCCGCGTTAAAACGCGTTACTGGTTTAACCTTAGTCGACGGTAAATTTATTTATGTACGTGGTTTAGGTGAGCGTTATTCTAGTACACAGCTTAATGGGGCGGCGGTACCTAGTCCAGATCCTACTCGTACAGTAATACCACTTGATTTATTCCCATCAGCGATTATTGAATCTTTATCGGTACAAAAATCATATTCACCTGCAATGCCAGCACATTTTGGTGGTGGTAATGTTGATATACGTTTAAAAACCATTCCTAAAGATTTTATGTTTAATGTTGCCGGTAATTTAGGCGGTAATAGTGAAAATTCGTCAAACGGCCAAGGTTATAACGGTGGTAGTAATGATTGGCGTGGTGAAGACGATGGTACGCGCGCTGCGCCAGCTCAACTAACACAATTATGGCAAAGCTTTAAACCGTTGGGTGACTTATCTCAAGATGAAAATCGCATAATTACTGCTGATTTAAACCGAGACTATGATCCAAAAGATAAAAATATTAATCCTAATACAGGTATTGACGTCACGTTAGGTGATCGTTTCGATGTCAATAATAGTTTAGGTGATTTTCGCTTAGGATATTTAAGTGCAATATCGTATGACAATCAGTGGCGAGTATCCGAACAGTACGAAGGTCAAGATTACACTAATCCAGGCGACGGTGTTTGGTCATTAGTACGTGGTTTTGATAACGTTAAATCAACAGAGCATTCAGTCCGCTTTGCAGGTATGTTTAACTTTGGTATTGAATATAATCGTGATCATCGAATAGATTTTTCTACTTTAATTTTACGCGACACTCGCGATCAAATTAAAGATAAATTGGGTAATACCAACAATGTACTTTTATCTGATGGTTTACGTGTTCGCGATAATCAAGTGAAATATGAAGAACGACAATTACTTGCCAATCAAATTAGAGGCACACATAATTTTCCTGCATTATGGAATCTCGGTGTTGATTGGAAATATTCAAATGCGCGCTCAAATCGTTATGCTCCTGGTAACATCACCACCCGTTACATCCTTGCCGATGAAAATAGTGATGGCGTGTTCGATTTGGTCAATGAAAGTGCACTACGTCGTGGAACTACAGCAACGCGATATAGTTTTCAAAATCTAGATGATAAGGTTGAAGACTATGGCTTCAACGCCTCATTACCACTTACCTTTAGCGGTGCTGAAATTGAATTAAAAGCAGGGGCTGATTTTATCGAAAAATCGCGTCAAGCGTTTGCTCGTCGTATTGATGTTAATACTTTAGCGTTTGATGGACTGGATTTTACTGGCAGTCAGCTTAATTCTATCTTAAACGATGAGGTGATTTTAAATGCTCCACTTCGTTCTAACGAATTGATTATTCGCGATACTTCTGTACCAGGCGATGATTATAAATCGGCACAAATGATTGATGCTTACTATGTTGAAGCTGATATGTTTTTTGCGCAAAAGTGGCGTGTTAGTGGTGGTGTTCGTTGGGAGGATTTTCGTCAAGTAGTTGCGCCAATTGATCCAGCTACAGGGCAATTTGATTTACCAGCAGAGCCAACGGTAGAAGATTTAGCAAAACTTGCGTTTAAAGAAAGTGAGTTTTATCCATCATTAGCGTTTACTTACGTGATGAATGATAAAGTGCAATTTCGCCTATCGTACGGTAAAACAGCTATTCGTCCAGATATTCGTGAAGTCGCACCTGCTACCTACTTAGATCCATTAACGGGTTTTCCTATTGGCGGCACACCAAGCGTAGTTAGTACTAGTATTAAAAACTATGACGCACGTTGGGAATGGTATTTAGAAAATGGTGACAATTTATCGGTAGGTTTGTTTTATAAAGACATGCTTAAGCCGATTGAGTCTGTACAATCACCATCACAAGATGGTCCACCATTGATCCGTATTGCCAATGCAGAAGATGGTAAAGTGTATGGTATTGAGGCAGAGTTTTTGAAAGATTTTACTTTCTTAGGTGATGCACTATGGGGTATAGGTAAAGATTTTTACGTGTCAGGTAATTTAACGTTAAGTGATTCAGAAATTAATATTAATACTCAACATGTTGTTGAACAAACAGGTGTTTCAACCTCTATTAGTCATCCAACTCGTCGTATGACCGGACATTCAAAGTATGTAGTGAATGTTAATTTGGGCTATGATGCGCCAAACGGAAATCATAGTGCGACTTTAGCCTATAATGTTTTTGGTAAGCGTATTATTATTCCAGGTATTGAAGATAAAGACGATGCTTACGAGCAACCATTCCATTCATTAGATTTGGTTTATACTTATTATCCGAGCTTTTCAAGTACGGTTAAGTTTAAAGTACAAAATTTATTAAATGAGAAAAAAGAAATTTTATTTGAAAACACATTGTTACGTAGCGAAACCAAAGGTATTGCTTTTGACATTCAATACAAATGGGATTTTAATTAACTCTACTATATGTGACTTTTATATAGCTAAAAAGTAAATTTTGATTAAGGAACTAATCTATATGTAATATTGATTAGTTCTTTTTTTTTGTATTATGAAAAGTTAATTCTATAAAAAATCGGTTAACGCAATCCCCAAACCGAAGCGTTGCTGAGGAAAATTGTAATCAATTAAACTTTCGCCATAACCGTTAAAATATTGGACATAACCACGAAGTCGACCCGAAAGAGGAAAGGTTAAGCCCAGCTCGACACTTCCTTTGTTCGTTTTAAAGTTTTGCCTTACCGACAAATTAGCTTGAATATTTTCCCAAGCGTAAGCACTGGTTATTTGAAAATGCCCGAGAAAATTTTGAATATCAGGGTTGTCGTCACCATAAGCAGATTGCGGTGTTTCTTTTTTATCTTCTTTTAAGCGATACCAAGGTTTAAAAGCGAAAGCAAAATTACCTTTTTCGAATAAAAATGCAGAATAAATACGATTCCAACTGCGTGATAAAACACCTGTTTGCCCGTTCGATTCATGTTCCATACCGAGCACAAACCCAGAATTACCTGAAAATGGATGAAATGGTAGTGGAGCAATATAAAAAATTTCCGGTTTGTAGTTGGTTTCTCTAAACGGCGCGGAAACATTACTAGCATACACTTGCCAAAACGACTTTATTGTTACGCCAAAGTAAATCGCATCATATTTAACAAACAGGTTATTTTGAATTAAAGGCACTTTAATACTTAATTGAAATTTTGCTTCAGTATGTTTTAACGCGTTAGCATTTACGCCAAATTGCTCATAGGGCTCAGTATGAATATTACTATTGTAAGTAATAGGCAGTAAGTAATTCATTAAATGTGGTGTTAACACATAGGGATCTTTTTGGGTTTGAATTTCATGTAAAATACGTTTACCAATAGCCCCTGCACTTTTAAAATCTGCACTTTGTTCGCAACGAGCCTTTAGTTCGGCAACCGTGGTTTCATCAGACGATTTCTTTAATTGTGTTAACAAGCATTGTTCAGTACTGGCAAAACTGAATGTTGAGGTTAAGTTTAACGTAAAGGCAGTTATTAAAATTGATTGATATTTCAACATGAAAAGTATTTTCTAACGTGTAAATAATAAGTCTATCTTATTTAAAAGTATAAACAAAACCCTTTAAAAATGCATTTTTGCAGATGGTTTGTTTTGTTGTTTCATAAAATTGACACATTAGTGAAACCTAAATGTCATATTTCCGAAGTAGAATTCCCCCCAATTAAATACCCATAATAGTACCATAAGGTTTGAAAATGAAACTGTCTAAACTAGCGCAAGCAAGTCTACTGTTAAGTGTCAGTGTGCTAAGCACTGTTTGTAATGCTCAAGATAAACAACTTGCTGCGGTTGTCAAAGCGGGTAAACAAATCAATGAATCTGCGGCTAAGTCACAACAGCGTGTTAATAAATTAAATGACCAAGTACAAACCAAGCTGCAAAAATTCAAAGCGGTAAATAAAGAAATTGATGGTTTAACTGTTTATAACCAACAAATGCAGGCACAAATAGATAATCAATTAACTGAGTTAGATCAAATTGCTCAGTCTATGACGCAAGTTAGCATTATGGAACGCCAAATTTCTCCTTTAATGGCAAGAATGATTTCTACGTTAGAAAACTTTGTTGGCTTAGATGTTCCATTTTTACCACAAGAGCGCAGTCAACGTTTAGCTAATTTAAAAACCATGATGGCCCGTGCCGATATTGCGGTATCAGAAAAATTTCGCCGCGTATTAGAGGCGTATCAAGTTGAAGTAGATTACGGTCGTACTATTGAAGCCTACAGTGGTTTATTAAAAGTTGATGGTAGTGAACGCGATGTTGATTTTTTACGCATTGGTCGTGTGAGTTTTATTTATCAAACACGCGATGGTAGTAAATTAGGTTTATGGAATAAAAACACCAATAGCTGGAAAGAGTTACCTCAAAGCTATCGTTTAGCTGTGAATAAAGGCTTACGTATTGCCCGTAAACAATTAGCACCTGATTTAATTATGGTGCCATTAGAATTACAAAAACTTTCATCACAACAAAGTGTAGCTAAAACCAATGCTTCATAATTATTTTGATTATCCTAACGTTAAGGATTTATTTAACATGACGAACAAACTTTTAAGTAAATTAGCAATCACTAAACCAGCTAATAAAGTATCCCAATCATTGGTTATTTCAGCCTTAGTAATTTTTCTAACTGTGATCACATCGAATAATGCAATGGCACAAACTGCGGCTAATCTTGATGACTTATTAGCACAATTAGCACAAGGAAAAATTGCGCAAAGTTCACAAAATAAACAACGTGAAGCAGAATTCAATAACAAAGTGAGTGAACAAGATCAGTTATTAAAAACCGCACAAAAACAGCGCGACATGCAGGTTAAATTAAGTACTGATTTGGAAAAAACCTTTCAAAATAATGAAATAGACTTGGCGAATAAAACGGATGCACTAAATAAACGTTTAGGTGAGCTTAAAGAGTTATTTGGTGTGTTACAGCAGGTGGCAGGTGATACTAAAGGTAAATTTCAAACGTCTGTTGTTTCAGCTCAAATTCCTGATCGCACCAAATTTTTAGACACTTTTGCAAAGAATATGGGATCAAGTACTAAATTGGCATCAATAGACGATATTGAACATTTGTGGTTTGAACTACAACGTGAAATGACTGAAAATGGTAAAATTGCTACTTTCACACGTGAAGTTGTTGCTGCAGACGGTAAGCGAGCACCAGCCGAAGTTACTCGTGTTGGTGGTTTTAACCTCGTAGCCAATGGTAAATATTTAGAGTATATCGACGAAACAGGTTCAGTTGCTGAATTGATGCGTCAACCTTCTGATCGTTTTTTAGCGACAGCGCAAACCTTAACTAACAATGCCGCGAACCAAAATAATGAAACGATTGCTTTTGCCTTAGATCCAACCGGTGGTTCAATTTTAAATTTATTAGTACAAGCACCTGATACAAAAGAACGTATTGAACAAGGTGGAACTGTTGGTTATGTGATTTTAGCCATAGGCTTAGTGGGTATAATTATCGCACTTGAACGTTTTATTAGCTTAATGTTGATGGGTCGTAAGGTTAATCGTCAATTAAAAACTGAAAAAGCATCAAACGATAATCCTTTAGGTCGCGTAATGCTCGTTAAAGAACAAAATCCAACACTAGATAATGAAACATTAGAGCTTAAGCTGTCTGAATCTATATTGCGTGAAGTGCCGAAAATTTCAAGTCGATTAACACTAATCAAAATTATCTCGGTAGTTGCTCCTCTTATTGGTTTACTTGGTACGGTAACCGGCATGATAAATACTTTCCAAGCAATAACACTGTTTGGTACAGGCGACCCTAAATTAATGGCTGGTGGTATTTCGCAAGCGTTAGTTACCACTGTTCTAGGTTTAGTTGTGGCTATTCCAATGGTATTTATCTTTGCGCTGTTAAACTCGCGTAGTCGCGGCATTATTAATGTTTTACAACAGCAAAGTACGGGAATTATTGCAGAGCGTGCCGAGCAAGGAGCCTAAGCATGAATACCCTTATCGATATGCTTAACAATATTCGTGAGTTTATGGATACTGGTGGCCAAGTGCTTAGCGTTATTGCCTTTGTGATATGTGTTATGTGGTTACTTATTTTTGAACGTTTTATTTTTGTTTTTAAACAATATCGTGGCGTAAAAAAACAATTAATCCGTACTTGGCAAGCACGTAGTGAACAGATTTCATGGAATGCAGAGCAAATACGTGAAGCACTAATTTCACGTGGTAGTGCTCAACTACAACAAAATTTACCGTTAATTCAAGCATTAGTGGTGTTATGTCCTTTACTTGGTTTGTTAGGTACAGTAACCGGCATGATTGAAGTATTTGATGTAATGTCTATTTCAGGTAGTGGTAATGCACGTTCAATGGCTTCTGGCGTATCACGTGCAACCATACCCACCATGGCTGGTATGGTTGGTTCATTATCAGGTGTATTTGCCTCAACTTGGCTTAAACGTAATGCTAAACGAGAAGCTGAGTTACTTGAAGACAGTTTGCCAATGGCTCACTAGCTAAAAAATTTAAAAGAGAGAAGATTATGCGTTCACCATTAACTAAAATGTTGCAAGAACAAAATGAAAATGAAGAAATAGATATGACACCAATGCTTGATGTTGTCTTTATTTTATTAATATTTTTCATTGTTACCGCGTCATTTGTTAAAGAAGCGGGTATTGAAGTTAATCGCCCTGAAGCCGCTACTGCGGTTAAAAAGGAAAGAGCCAATATTTTAGTTGCAATTAGCGATAAAGGCGAGATTTGGATCAATAAACGTCATGTTGATATTCGTAGTGTGCAAGCGAATATCGAACGCTTAAAAGCCGAAAATCCTCAGGGTACTGTGGTTATTCAAGCTGACAAAAAAGCGACAACAGATATGTTGATTAAAGTAATGGATGCAGCCCGTTCAGCGGGTGTTTATGATGTTTCAATTGCAGCACAAGAGGCTTAATTAAGATGATCAAAGCAAGCAGTCGCTATGCCATTGCGCTCGGATTATCAGTCGCTACCACGTTTGTTATTTTATGGAGTATGCAAACGCTGATATCGGGCGGAAATAATGCAATGTCTGAACCACCCAAAGGTAATGTGTTAGATTTTATTCGATTAAAGAAAGAGCAAGTGATCGCTAAAAAAGATCGCAAACCACGTAAACCACCAAAACCTAAAGAACCACCACCACAATTAAAACAGCCACAAATGCAGCAATCTAATCCTAATGCTAATGCGATTAGTGCAAACTTTGCTGCCGATGTGCAAACGAATGTTGGTTTAACAGGTGGTTTAAATATTGGTGGTGGTGATGGCGATTATTTACCTATTGTTAAAGTTGCTCCTATTTATCCTCGAAGAGCTCAAACACGCGGTATAGAAGGTTATGTGATTGTTGAGTTTACGGTAAGTAAAAATGGTAGTGTAAAAAATCCAAAAGTTGTTGAAGCGAAACCTGAAGGTATTTTTGACCAAGCAGCGATTGATGCAGCACTCAAATTTAAATATAAACCACGCGTTGTTGACGGTGTTCCAATGGAAGTTGCTGGCGTACAAAATAAAATTAGCTTTGAAATTGACGGCTAGGGAGAATTCACATGTTTTTTAAAAATACAACATTATTATCGCTAGTAATAACTGGCATCGCATTGAACTCTTTTACGTTTAATGTCATTGCCAAAGAAAGCAATGCTACAAAAAATAGTGAAATAGATAATAATATTGCAGCAGAACAACATCAAAAAAGACAAACTTATAAAGTACCAGCAATGCGTAATCGGGTATATACCCAATTAGCGCGTGCACAAAAATTAGCGGATGATGGTGATAAAATTGCCGGTTTTGACGTGCTTGATGAAGTAAAAGATAAAATCGATAGCTTAAATAGTTACGAAAAAGCGATGTTATGGAACTTTTATGGGTTTATGTATTATGGCAATGATGATATTGGAAACGCTATAGATAGTTTTAAACACGTTGTTGCGGAAGAAGCTATCCCTCAATCACTCTATTTATCTACATTGTATTCATTAGCGCAATTAGCAATGCAACAACAAAACTATCCGCAAGCGTTGGGATTTTTAACACAATGGCAAATTAATAACCCCAAAGAACTGACTGCTGATCAACAAGTGTTATTTGCACAAATATTTTATCAAGACAAGAAATATCAACAAAGTCTTGATTATGTAACTCGTGCAATAAATGGTTCTGTAGATAATAAAGAATTACCTAAAGAGAACTGGTTGATTTTGCAACGTGCTATATATTTTGAATTAAAACAACCCAAAAATGTAACTAAAGTATTGGAAAAGTTAGTTCGTCTTTATGATAAACCGCAGTATTGGCTGCAACTTTCAGGGATGTACGGTGAAATTGGTCAAGATGATAAACAACTTGCTGTACTCGAAGCCGCTTATCAAGCTGGGTATGTAACTAAAGAAAATGATATAACTAGCCTTGCTCAGTTGTATTTGTTTAATGGTGCTCCCTACAAAAGTGCTGCCTTATTAGATAAATCACTTGCTAAGGGGTTAGTAAAACCAGAAGAAAAATATCTCAATTTGTTAGCACAATCTTATTTAGCAGCAAAAGAGCAGGGTAAAGCTATCCCGGTACTTAAACAATTAAGTAAAATTTCTGATTCTGGAAAATTTGATGTGCAATTAGCGCAAACTTATTTAAATGATGAACAATGGCAACAGGCTATTGATGCGGCAGACAAAGCACTTGAACGCGGTGGTATTACACAATTAGGCACTATGTATTTAGTTAAAGGAATGGCATATTTTAATGTACAGAAGTTTGATTTAGCTTTGACCGCTTTAAGTGAAGCGGAAAAAATTAAGGGTAGTAAAAAAATGGCGCAACAATGGCGCAAATATGTAGAAAGAGAGCAGAGCTATCAAACACGTTTAGCGCAAGTAAACTCAGAAAAACCCAATAAAGTAAGTGAGGAAATGTAAGATTTAGTCAAAATTTACATTAAGATTTAAACGGTTTTTGAAGTAGCGTCATTTTTTCAGGCGTTACTTTTAACCAAGCTCCTTGTTCGTACCAATCGCCCAGTACAATACGTTTTGCGACATGCTTGTTTATTTTTAAGGTATGTTCATGTGGGCGGTGAGTATGGCCATGAATGAGTAATAATGAATTGGCTGATTTTAGCTGCTTTATCACTTCAGATTCAGTAACATCCATAATCTCTAACGATTTCCCTTGTTTGGCTTTAGCGCTCTTTAAACGATAGTTTGCTGCTATTTTTTTGCGGGTGTTCAGCGGCAAACTTTTTATAATAAATTGCCACCACCAAGAACGTGATTTTTTTCGAAATTTTTGATATTCAATATCACGAGTACATAACGTATCACCATGCATTATCAAAGCTTTCTCACCAAATAAATCGATAGTAACTGTTTCGGGTAAAAGTATTAAACCTGCTTTGTTAGCGTATTTTTTACCGAGTAAGAAATCGCGATTACCATGAATGTAATATAAAATAGTACCTTTATCATTTAATTGTTTTAATGCTTTAGCAATTTCAGCAACATATGGGCTATCGTCATCGTCACCCACCCAATATTCAAATAAATCCCCTAGAATATATAAGGTTTGTGCCAATGGCGCTTCATTTATTAAAAATGAAAGAAAACAGGCCGTAATATCTGGCCTATCTTCACTTAAATGTAGATCTGAGATGAAATAAATCATAAAGGATTGGTTGCTTTAGCTGCTGCTTTAATTCTAGCTTTCGTATCAGTCTTCAACGGTTACTGATTCTACAATAATTTCTTCTTTTGGCACATCATCATGAAAACCCATGCGACCTGTTGGAATGGTAACCATTTTATCTACCACATCCATTCCCTCAACCACTTCACCAAATACACAGTAACCCCAACCTTGAGTTGATTCATTTTTGTGATCTAAAAAGTCATTGTCAGACAAGTTAATAAAAAATTGAGCAGACGCTGAATGGGGTTCATTAGTTCGAGCCATTGCTAATGTGCCGCGCTTATTATTTAAACCATTGTTGGCTTCATTTTTAATGGTCGCGTTAGTTTCTTTTTCACCCATACCTGAAGTGAAACCACCACCTTGTGCCATAAAGCCTTTAATTACGCGATGAAAAATAGTACCTTCATAAAAACCCTCTTTTGCATATTTAGTAAAGTTTTCAGCGGTAATTGGCGCTTTGTCAAAATCTAAAGAAATTTTAATATCGCCTAAGTTGGTTGTAAATGTGATCATTTTTGCTACTCGCTAGTTAAGTTGAATTATCTTAGTTGTGCGATTGTAACCTATTGCACAACTAATTTTAAATACGAGTTTAGTAATAATTACACCTGCTTTTAATGATCCTTGATAAATGTTCGGGTACAATTGCGAAAATTTTTTTGGTTTACATAAAGACACCATATATTCTTTATCCAATAAAATAAAAAATTGAATAGTCATTAAAATAGGAAATTAAAATACCATGTTACAAATATACAATACTCTTAGCCGCAAAAAGGAAGTGTTTACCCCAATAACGCCAGGCAAAGTTGGTTTGTATGTTTGTGGTATTACGATTTATGATTTATGTCATATCGGCCATGCCCGTACTTACGTTGCTTTTGATGTTATCGCGCGTTATTTTAAATATTTAGGTTACGATTTAACGCATGTTCGTAATATTACCGATATTGACGATAAAATAATTAATCGCGCTAATGAAAATAACGAGCCTTATACCGCGTTAACTGAACGTATGACAGAGCAAATGTATAAAGACTTTGATGACTTAAACATTATGCGTCCAGATATTGCGCCCACGGTTTCAGGGCACATGAACGAAATTATTGCGTTGATTGTACGTTTGATTGATCGTAAACACGCGTACGTTTCAAGCAATGGCGATGTACTTTTTGATGTTTCATCATATAAAGATTACGGCAAATTAAGTGGTCAAGACTTAGACATGCTACAAGCTGGTTCTCGCGTAGATGTTGAAGAAACTAAACGTAATCCTTTAGACTTCGTTTTATGGAAAATGGCAAAACCTGAGGAGCCAAGTTGGGATTCTCCATGGGGTAAAGGTCGTCCAGGTTGGCATATTGAATGTTCAGCGATGAATTCAAAGCATTTAGGCACGCATTTCGATATTCATGGTGGTGGTAGCGATTTACAATTTCCACATCATGAGAACGAAATTGCACAATCTTGCTGCGCCTTTGATACGCCTTATGTAAATTATTGGATGCATGGCGGTATGGTGCAGGTTAATAAAGAAAAAATGTCTAAGTCGTTAAATAATTTTTTTACTTTACGCAGTGTTTTAGATAACTATGATGCTGAATCGGTTCGTTTTTTCTTAACATCAAGTCATTACCGCAGTCAGCTTAATTATTCTCAAGAAAATTTAGCTCAAGCTAGGGCAGGGCTTGAACGCCTTTATACTTCATTGCGTAATGTTGAATTAATTGAAACACCATTAAAAGGCAACGACTTTGTAAAGCGTTTTGAAAAAGCGATGAATGATGACTTTAATTGTCCTGAAGCTATTTCTGTTATTTTTGAAATTGCCAAAGAAATTAATCGCATTAAGTCAGAGGATGCTATGCAAGCAGGGCAGTTAGCTTTTATTTTAGTAAAGTTAGGTGAAATATTAGGTATTGCGCAGCAGCAACCAGAAAGCTTTTTTCAAGGTAATTTAACCAACAGTAAAGAAGACGAAGATGACTTAGCTAGCCAAGTTGAAGCATTAATTGCACAGCGTAAACAAGCGCGCGCCGATAAAAATTGGGCCGCAGCGGATGAAGCACGTGATAAATTAACTGAAATGAACATTATTTTAGAAGATGGTCCAAGTGGGACTACTTGGCGCAAAAGTTAAGATATAAATTTTGTTTTTATAAAGATAACAAACAAATATAAAGCCCGTTAATAGTCGTATTAACGGGCTTTTTTATTAATTAATTGTGCTAATTAAAATAGGTATTAACTGTTAAATTCTTCACAAGCAATTAAGGTGTTTTCTATTAAACTGGCAACCGTCATTGGACCTACGCCACCAGGAACAGGCGTGATGTGAGATGCTTTAGTTTTAGCTACGTCAAATTCAACGTCTCCAATTAACTTTCCATTATCAAGGCGATTTATACCCACATCAATTACGATAGCACCATCTTTTATCCATTCTCCTGGAATAAAAGCAGGCTTACCAACGGCAATCACTATTAAATCTGCTTGACGTACTTTACTTTCTAAATCTTTAGTAAACCTATGGGTTGTTGTAACTGTGCAACCCGCCAGTAATAACTCTAAAGTCATCGGACGACCCACGATATTAGATGCGCCAACCACAAGGGCATCTAAACCATGTGTTTTTACACCGGTGGACTCAATTAACGTCATAATTCCTTTTGGTGTGCATGGGCGTAAACCGGGCAAGCGTAAGGCTAATTTGCCAACATTTGATGGGTGAAACCCATCAACATCTTTTTTCGGATTAATATGTTCTATCACCAAATTAGCATCTAAATGCTCAGGTAAAGGTAGTTGCACTAAAATACCATCAACGCTGTCATCATTATTAAGCTCTTCTATTAAAGCGAGTAATTCAGTTTCTGACGTTGTAGCAGCTAAATCATAAGAGCGCGAAACAAAACCAACTTCCTCACAGGCCTTACGCTTACTCCCCACATAAACTTGAGATGCAGGATCTAAACCAACTAATATTACCGATAAACCTGGTGCGCGTTTATTTTGTTCAATACGCAAAGAAACTTTTTCTTTTACTTTATTTCTAATTTGTTGGGCAATAGCCTTACCGTCAATAAGTTGTGCAGTCATAATACTCGTGAAATAGTTGTGGTTAAAAATCGCGGTTATTTTCGCATGAAATTCGTTTTTTTTGTAGCCGTAAATGTAAAAGTCGTTAATTATTTTGTTTTCAGTCTATTTTCAATAAATTGGCTTTAGTCGCTATTTTATGTGTGAAATTTAGTCAAAAATAAAGTTTTTTATAGATATTGATATAAAATTGAACGAACAAGCTCATTTTATTAAAAAAGTGTTTGACGAGTCTCAGTCAACTCGGTAATATCCGCACCCGTTGAAAGGCACTTAGTTTTTAAGGTTTTTTAGCAAATGTCGGTGATTAGCGCAGCTTGGTAGCGCACTTGGTTTGGGTCCAAGGGGTCACAAGTTCGAATCTTGTATCACCGACCACTTTTCTTTAGTAATATGCTTAAAGAAAAGTTATTTTAAACAATATGTTTAAAATAACCTGTAGGTAAATGTGCGCCCTTAGCTCAGCTGGATAGAGCAACGCCCTTCTAAGGCGTGGGTCGCAGGTTCGAATCCTGCAGGGCGCGCCATACTGCAAGTAAGTAATTATGGTGGCTATAGCTCAGTTGGTAGAGCCCCGGATTGTGATTCCGGTTGTCGAGGGTTCAAGTCCCTTTAGCCACCCCATTTTAAGATTTAGTTTGGTTATTGTTGATTAATAATAACAGCGATTCCGCTATTTCTGTGTAAGCGAGGGTTTAAATCCTTTAGCATCCCATCTTTTTCTTCTCCCAGAAGCGAAAGAAGCAGTAAAGTTATAAAATCGGTGATTAGCGCAGCTTGGTAGCGCACTTGGTTTGGGTCCAAGGGGTCACAAGTTCGAATCTTGTATCACCGACCACTTCTATAAAAATATATTCTCTAATTAACCGAAATCGGTTTGGGTGTTCTCAAAGTACAGTCACAAGTTCGGCTCTTGTATCACCGACCACTTCTATAAAAATATATTCTCTAATTAACCAAAATCGGTTTGGGTGTTCTCAAAGTACAGTCACAAGTTCGGCTCTTGTATCACCGACCACTTCTATAAAAATATATTCTCTAATTAACCGAAATCGGTTTGGGTATTCTCAAAGTACAGTCACAAGTTCGGCTCTTGTATCACCGACCACTTCTATAAAAATATATTCTCTAATTAACCGAAATCGGTTTGGGTGTTCTCAAAGTACAGTCACAAGTTCGGCTCTTGTATCACCGACCACTTTTCTAAAAACATTTCCTGTGATTTTTACGCCATTTTGTATTCACGGCATAAGTTTTTCAATCAGACTTGAAATAATTTGCGCTTAAAAATCATGGTGAAATTCATACGTAATAGGTAAAACTTAGTGTTTGTCAAAATTATTTACGTGTTGTACTCGACTCTTGCGTAAAGGCTAGCTATAATTCTGCGTCATAAATTTTAATCAGGACATCTTTATCGGATTTTCCGAGGCTTAATAATTCTACTTAATGTAGGGGGAATATTAAGTTAAAGCTAATAAACAAACTGTTGTTAGTTTTTATATAGGTGCGTTATAAAAAGCGTAAAGCGCTAAGTTTTGAGGTATATAAATGCAAGTTTCAGTTGAGACTATTGAAGGTTTGGAACGTCGTTTAACTATTACAGTTCCTGCCGAGACAGTAAATGTTGAAGTAAAAAATCGTCTTCGCCACATCGCTAAGACCCAACGTATCAATGGTTTTCGTCCTGGTAAAGTGCCATCATCAGTGATCCAAAAACGTTACGGTAAAGACGTACGTCAAGAAGTTGCTGGTGATTTAATGCAACGTAATTTTGTTGAAGCCATTGTTGCTGAAAAAATCAATCCGGCGGGGCGCCCACAATTTATTGAAAAAAGTAGTGCTGAAAGCGATTCAATTGAATTTGAAGCAACCTTTGAAGTTTATCCAGAAGTTGCATTAAACGGTTTAGATCAAATTTCAGTAGAGCGCCCAATTGTAGAAGTAACTGACAAAGATTTAGATGAAATGTTTGTTACCTTGCAAAAACAGCATCAAACATGGAAAGAAAACAAGCGTAAATCTAAAAAAGGCGATAAGTTAACCATCGACTTTACTGGACGTATTGATGGTGAAGAATTTGAAGGCGGTAAAGCTGAAGATTTCGAACTTGAATTAGGCGCTAGTCGTATGATCCCAGGTTTTGAAACTGATATCGTTGGGATGAAGGTTGGTGAAGAAAAAACAATCAAAGTTACTTTCCCAGAAGATTACCATGCTGAAAACCTAAAAGGTAAAGAAGCTGAATTTGATATTGTTGTTAAGAAAACTGAGGGTTCAGTGTTACCTGAAGTGGATGAAGAGTTTGCAAAACTTTTTGGCATTGAAGACGGTGGTGTTGAGGCTTTACGTGAAGAAGTACGTAAAAACATGACGCGTGAATTAACACAAGCGGTTAAAGCTAAAGTTAAAGAACAAGTTATCGAAGGTTTGTTATCATCAAATGAAGTTGAGTTACCTAAAGCTTTAGTCGCACAAGAAGTTGATGTTTTACGTCAACAAGCGATGCAACGTTTTCAAGGACAAATGGATCCTAAAAATATGCCAGAATTACCTGCTGAAATGTTCACAGAACAAGCTCAGCGTCGTGTGAAAATTGGTTTGTTGCTAGGTGAAATAATCAAAATAAATGAATTAAAAGTTGATGAAGCTAAAGTGGATGAATTAATTTCCTCTGCTGCTTCTGCTTATGAAGATCCACAAGAAGTTATTAATTATTATAAATCTAATCAAGAGCTTAACCAGCAAATGCAAAATGTTGCATTAGAAGAACAAGCGGTAGAGTTTTTAACAGAACAAGCTAAAGTAAAAGATAAAAAAGCGAGTTTTAAAGATATTATGAATCCTGAAGCTAAATAAGCTGTATTGATTCTGTTGACATTGCTTTAAGCAATGGTTTAAATGGTTTATATTCAATTAATCTGAAAATGCATTTAAGCGCAAATTCAAATTATAGGGTATAAGCCATTTTTTATATAAAAGGATTCTCTGTTGTTTACATCTCATCAAAATTTACACGATATCAAAAATATGTCTCAAAATAGCTCACCAGAAAGTGCCCTAGTGCCAATGGTTGTTGAACAAACACCTAAAGGTGAACGTTCTTACGATATATATTCTCGCCTACTTAAAGAGCGGGTTATTTTTTTGTGTGGTCAAGTTGAAGATCACATGGCAAATTTGATCATCGCACAATTATTATTTTTAGAATCGGAAAGCCCAGAAAAAGATATTTTTCTTTATATCAATTCACCAGGTGGTTCAGTTACAGCGGGTATGGCAATTTACGATACGATGAAATTTATCAAGCCAGCTATTAGTACTGTTTGTATCGGGCAAGCCGCCAGTATGGGGGCTTTTCTATTATCAGGTGGTGAAAAAGGTAAACGTTATTGTTTACCCAATGCTCGAGTGATGATTCATCAGCCACTGGGAGGTTTTCAAGGGCAAGCATCTGACTTTGAAATTCATGCCAAAGAAATTTTATACATAAAAGAAAAATTGAATAGATTAATGGCAGAACATACCGGACAGCCATTTGATAAAGTTGCACATGACACCGATAGAGATAATTTTTTAAGTGCAGAAAGTGCAGTTGAATATGGTTTAGTTGATGCCATATTAGAAAAAAGAATAGATAAATAAATTTGTTGCCAATAATTGTTGTATTTTAAGCTTTTGTGAAATACTTAAGCTATTAAAACGCACTTAGTAAGTTTTAACATTTTTATTTTTGTTTTTAAGTTTATATTAGAGGTACCGTATGACCGATATTAAAAAAGGTGACGGTGATAACGGCAAGTTGCTGTACTGCTCATTTTGTGGCAAAAGCCAGCATGAGGTTCGCAAGCTAATTGCGGGGCCATCTGTTTTTGTATGTGATGAATGTGTTGAATTATGCAACGACATTATCCGAGAAGAAATTCAAGAAATTTCACCAAAAAAAGAGAAAGAAAAACTACCTTCACCAATAGAAATTCGTGAAGACTTAGATGACTATGTCATTGGTCAAGATCATGCTAAAAAAGTATTAGCAGTTGCTGTCTACAATCATTATAAGCGTCTTCGTAATGGCGATGCGCACAATGGAGTAGAGTTAGGCAAAAGTAATATTTTACTGATCGGTCCTACAGGTAGTGGTAAAACTTTATTAGCTGAAACGTTAGCGCGATTATTAGACGTTCCATTTACGATGGCAGATGCGACTACGTTAACCGAAGCCGGTTATGTGGGTGAAGATGTTGAAAATATTATTCAAAAGCTATTGCAAAAATGTGATTACGACGTAGAAAAAGCTCAACGTGGTATCGTCTATATAGATGAAATTGATAAAATATCACGCAAATCTGAAAATCCCTCAATAACACGTGATGTTTCAGGTGAAGGGGTTCAACAAGCTTTGTTGAAATTAATTGAAGGAACTGTTGCTTCTGTTCCTCCTCAAGGTGGGCGTAAACATCCACAACAAGAATTTTTGCAAGTAGATACGTCTAAGATTTTATTTATTTGTGGTGGTGCTTTCGCTGGACTCGATAAAGTTATTGAACAACGAGCACATACGGGTACAGGTATTGGATTTGGCGCGACAGTAAAAGATAAAGATTCTAAAAAATCAATCAGTGAAAGTTTTCAAGATGTTGAACCTGAAGATTTAGTAAAATATGGCTTGATCCCTGAGTTTATTGGACGATTACCTGTTGTTGCTACTTTAACTGAATTAGATGAAAGCGCGCTGATTCAAATTTTACAAGAGCCTAAAAATGCATTGACTAAGCAATTTGTTGCTTTGTTTGATATGGAAGGTGTTGAACTAGAATTTAGAAAAGAGGCTTTATTAGCGATTGCCCACAAAGCGATGCAACGTAAAACTGGCGCACGCGGATTGCGATCAATTGTTGAAGCAGTATTACTTGATACTATGTATGAGTTACCTTCTATTGAAAATGCGAGCAAAGTTGTTATTGATGAAGCGGTTATTAAAGGTGAATCTCAACCGATTATCATTTATGAAAACACAAATGATAAAGCGGCTTCTGAATAACTTTAAATTCATAAGGTAAACGTAATTATTAAGCTAAACGAATATTCGTTTAGCTTTTTTTTTATTTAAATATTGAAAGCTTTCTTACCACCCCCATATTAGTTTTAATATATAACTTTACCTACAGTAATTGTGGGTTACTAATTCCAAGAGAGTACCTATGACCCAACAGCAATCTGGCGTAGTTGAGATCCCTGTTTTAGCATTACGAGATGTCGTTGTTTACCCACAAATGGTTATTCCATTATTCGTTGGACGTGAAAAATCAATTCACAGTTTAGATATGGGAATGGAAAATGATAAACAAATTTTTTTAGTTGCTCAAAAAGATGCTTCTGTTGATGATCCTAGTGAAGATGATGTTTATCTTACCGGCACCGTAGCCACTATTTTGCAAATGCTTAAATTGCCAGATGGCACGGTCAAGGTATTAGTTGAAGGAGGCCAAAGGGCTAAGGTTAAAAAATTTACAAATAATGAAGATTATTTTACAGCCGAAATTGTTTTCCTAAATTCTGAAAATACAGAAGATGAAACTACCGAAGTTTTAATTCGTTCCGCTATATCTCAATTTGAAGGCTATGTAAAACTTAATAAAAAAATCCCCCCAGAGGTATTAACGTCAGTTTCAGGTATTGATGACGCAGAACAGCTTGCTGATACCATGGCTGCACATATGCCACTTAAACTGGCTGATAAGCAAAGGGTGTTAGAAATTATTAATGTTGCTGAGCGTTTAGAGCATTTAATGGCATTAATGGAAGGTGAAATAGATTTACTGCAAGTTGAGAAAAAAATTCGTACTCGTGTAAAAAAACAAATGGAAAAATCTCAGCGAGATTATTATTTGAATGAGCAAATGAAAGCCATTCAAAAAGAATTGAATGATGGTGAAGATACTCCTGATGAAGGAGAAGAATTAACCAAGCGCATTGAAGAAGCACATATGCCGAGCGAGGCAAAAGAAAAAACTCTTGCTGAATTGCAAAAATTGAAAATGATGTCACCAATGTCAGCTGAAGCAACCGTTTTAAGAAGTTATATTGATTGGATGATCAGCGTACCTTGGAAGAAACGCAGCAAATTAAAGCGTGATTTAACTCAGGCTGAAAAAGTGCTTGAACAAGATCACTATGGTTTAGACAAAGTAAAAGAAAGAATTTTAGAGTATTTGGCGGTTCAGCAACGGGTGAACAAATTAAAAGGTCCAATTTTATGTTTAGTTGGACCTCCTGGGGTTGGTAAAACATCGCTAGGGCAATCAATTGCTAAATCTACTGGTCGAAAATATGTGCGTATGGCTTTAGGTGGTGTTCGTGATGAAGCTGAGATCCGTGGACATCGTCGTACTTATATTGGTTCATTGCCAGGTAAGCTAATCCAAAAAATGGCAAAAGCAGGCGTTAAAAATCCATTATTTTTACTTGATGAAATAGATAAAATGGCTTCAGATATGCGTGGTGATCCTGCTTCAGCATTGCTTGAAGTGTTAGATCCTGAACAAAACAATACTTTCAATGATCATTATTTAGAAGTTGATTATGATTTAAGTGATGTGATGTTTGTCGCGACCTCAAATAGCATGAATATCCCTGGTCCGTTACTTGATCGTATGGAAGTTATTCGTTTGTCGGGCTATACCGAAGACGAGAAGCTTAATATTGCTCGTCGACATTTAGTCGAAAAACAGATTGAACGCAATGGATTGAAAGCGAAAGAAATTCAAATAGAAGACAGCGCGTTAATGGGAATTATCCGTTATTACACGCGTGAGGCGGGTGTACGTAGTTTAGAGCGTGAAATATCAAAACTTTGTCGTAAAGCAGTTAAAAAAATCTTATTAGATAAAAAATTAAATAAAGTTGTAATTAATCAAGATAATTTAGAAGAATATTTGGGTGTACAACGTTTTGATTTTGGTAAAGCGGATAGTGAAAATAGAATAGGTTTAGTAACGGGGCTTGCTTGGACGGAAGTTGGAGGTGAATTACTAACCATTGAAACGGCGTCAGTTATAGGTAAAGGTAAGTTAACTTATACCGGCTCGCTAGGTGATGTTATGCAAGAATCAATTCAAGCAGCCATGACGGTTGTGAGAAGTCGTGCTGATAAATTACGTATAAATGAAGATTTTTATGAGAAAAGAGATATTCATGTGCATGTGCCTGAAGGGGCAACCCCCAAAGATGGTCCAAGTGCAGGTGTGGGTATGTGTACGGCATTGGTTTCTACTTTAACGGGTAATCCTGTTAAAGCCGATGTTGCAATGACCGGAGAAATTACACTTCGTGGTGAAGTGTTAGCAATAGGTGGTTTAAAAGAAAAGTTATTAGCAGCACATCGTGGCGGCATTAAAACAGTCATTATTCCGAAAGAAAATGAAAGAGATTTGAAAGAAATTCCGGATAATGTGAAAGCAGATCTTGCTATTCATCCTGTAAAATGGATAGATGAAGTTTTACAATTAGCCTTAGAGCAACCACCTGAAAAATGGAAAATTGAATAAAAATCAGTCTAAAAATATAAAAAAGTGATAAAAAAAGCGAAATATTTGAAAAAAAACATAAATTTTGCTTTTCAAACGCTGAAACTATGCTAAGTTAACAACGCTGATATTGCTTGAAGCCCTTGCTGCAAAAGGTTGCATGGTGAATAGTAAAAAATAGTTTAAAATAAATTTCTATATTGATTTTCTTTAACACGGCGCTTGAAGTTCAAATGGAAGCTTGTTATAAAAGCTTTTACAGAACGCTAACAATGATGATAGCGCTGAATAATAACAATTGAAGGGGAAGACACTGTGAATAAGTCTCAACTAATCGAAAAAATTGCAGCGGGTGCTGACATTTCTAAAGCTGCAGCTGGTCGCGCATTAGATTCATTAATTGGCTCTGTAACTGAAGAGCTAAAAGACGGCGGTCAAGTAGCGTTAGTTGGTTTTGGTACGTTTTCTGTACGTGACCGTGCAGCGCGTACAGGCCGTAATCCACAAACAGGTGCAACAATCGAAATCGCTGCGGCTAAAATTCCAGCATTTAAAGCGGGTAAAGCTTTAAAAGACGCTTGTAATGGCTAATACAATTTTATTGTAAATAAGTAAAATGATGAAAAGACCACCTAAACTAGGTGGTCTTTTGTTTTAAAACCACATAAATTTATATTTAATTCTATCGTTAAGCTTCAAGCTGGCGTTTAATTCTGATAAAATCGCGCAAAATTTTATTTAATGTTCAAATAAATTTAATCCTCTAAAAGAGATCATGATGTTAGAAAATATTCGAGAAAATTCTCAAGGCGCGATAGCTAAAGTTATATTAGGGTTAGTTATTTTAACTTTTGCTATTGCTGGTGTTGGTAGTTATACCAATTCTGTTGATACTTCGGTTGCCGAAGTTAATGGTGATAAAATATCACAACAAGACTTTAATAAAGCTTATCAATCACAACGTCGTCGTATGCAACAGCAATATGGTGAAATGTTTGATACTCTAGCAAATAATGCTGATTATATGGCTAATTTTCGCAATGGTGTGTTGGATAATTTAATCAATGAAAAACTAATAGATCAAAGTGCACAAAATTTAGCAGTTCGCATTTCCGATAATCGTTTAAAAGAAACTATTCGTAAAATGCCTGAGTTTCAAGTTGATGGTGTTTTTGACAATAATCGCTATTTGGCTATTATCAATCAATCAGGCTTTTTTCAATCATCTGATTTTAGGGATTACTTAAGATCTGATATGACACGCCGTCAATTGAGTAGTGCGTTAGTTGCTACTGAATTTAGTTTGCCATATCAAAATAAATTGGTTGAAAAGTTGCAAAATCAAACACGTGATATCCGTTTTGCTACTATTTCGGCTTCACAATTTAAAGATAAAGTTACTGTAAGTGATGAGGAAATAAAAACTTATTATCAAGGTAATCAAGCACGCTTTGAAACTCAAGAACAAGCAAAAGTTGATTATATTGCGCTTAATGTTAATGATTTAGGTAAAGATGTTGTAATTAATGAAGACGATATTTTAAAGTATTATCAAGAAAATATTGCAACTTATACACAACCAGAAAAACGTAGGGTTTCTCATATACTTATTGAATTTGGTGATGATGAAAAAGCAGCTAAAACTCAAGCTGAAGATTTGTTAGCACGTATTAATAAAGGGGAAGATTTTGCTGCACTAGCAAAATCTTTTTCTGCTGACACTTTAAGCGGCGAGAAAGGTGGCGATCTTGAATGGCTTGAAAAAGGCACTATTGACGAAAATTTTGATAATGCTGCTTTTGCACTAACCTCTGTCGGTCAAGTTAGTGCCGTGGTCAAGTCAACTTTTGGTTTTCATCTGATTAAGTTAACTGATTTAAAAGCAGCTAAAGTGACGCCATTAACTGATGTTAAAGACAAACTAAAAGCAAAACTAGCGAAAGAAAAAGCGCAAGATAAATTTTTGGAATTGCAACAAAAATTAGCGCAGGTCAGCTATGAATTTCCTGATAGTTTAGACGATGCCGCAAATAGTGTTAATGGTAAAATACAAACGTCTACTTGGTTAAAACGTGGTGGTAATTCTGCCCCTTTTAACGAACCTAAAGTTATTGACGCTATATTTTCTGATGTTGTTCTTAAAGAAAATTTAAACTCTGATGTTATTGAGGTTAATGATGATTTAGCTTTGGTGTTACGTTTAAATGAGTATCAAGAAGCTAAAATTAAACCTTTGGCTGATGTTAAAGATCAGATAAAGATTATTTTAACAACACAAAAAGCCAGCGAACAAGCGCAATTGAAAGCGAAAGAACTCTTAACTGCATTACAAAAAAATGATGATGTTGCGCCTTTACTCAAAGAACTTAACAGCGCTTTTACAAGTAAAGCAAGCATAGCTCGTAATAATTCTGATGTAGAAAAAGCGGTTAGTAAAGCAGCATTTGTTTTGCCTCACCCAGTAAGTAATAAAGTTTCTGCTTCAACGGTTACTTTGCCAAATGGTGATTTAGCTGTAGTTGAAGTGCAAGCGGTAAATGAGGGTAAATTGACAGAAGATACTAATTTAACTAAAAATTTAACTTCACAGTTAGCGCAATCAGCATATCAAAACTTTATTGGTGCCTTAAAAGCTGAAGCAAAAATAATTCGCCATGAAGTAAAAGCACCGGTTAGTAACTATTAAGATTTGAATATTAAGTGTCCTCAATTTTTAACTAAAATTGAGGAAATAAAAAGGCTGCAATCGCAGTAATGCCGATCAGTTAAGCTAAAAATAGCTTGAAAATTTGGCCAAAGAGATCAAAATCCGATGAATATTTTTCATCGGATTTTTTTTATGCAAGTTTCTCAAGCGTTAGACATTATTAACAACGT
>Ga0316203_1000068_pt1 | contig 195802 bp, 200 predicted proteins | sample 6monrhotite_MG_FD_204940 | JGI IMG/M metagenome (GOLD analysis project Ga0316203, IMG submission 204940) | Microbial mat bacterial communities from mineral coupon in-situ incubated in ocean water Damariscotta River, Maine, United States -... | ecosystem: Environmental > Aquatic > Marine >... | reverse complement strand
GAGATTAAGATTCTCTCCTCTATTGTAAAAGAGAACTCTAACTCTGTGCAATATAAAGAGCACTTCTCAATGCTTATAGGTGATATGAAAGAAAAAAGCATTATCAAACATATCAAAGATAAAGATACAAGAGATAGACAAGATTCACAAGACACAAAAGTAGAAAAAGAAGAACAGACGATAATTAAAAATATCTATAACCTTGTTAAAGAGCAGATAGTTGAAGATAGTCCAATGGCACTAATATCAGCTAGTAAGAAAAAGACTATCTATAAAGAGATTTCAAAGATACTATCAAAGAGACAAGAGATTACAACTAAAGAGATTAAGATTCTCTCCTCTATTGTAAAAGAGAACTCTAACTCTGTAAACATTATAAAAGATTTTACTGATTCACAAAAACATTATATAGGGAACAGTAATTTAGACAACCTAGAGAACAATATAAAATATATATCTAGTAGGTATAGAACATTAACTAAAGATAGTAAAGAAGATTCATTTATAAAAAATCAAGAAGTTTCTAAACAACACGAAACTATTGTAAATTCTAAAAAAGAAAATATAGAAGAGTATGTATCTCAAACTGTTTTAGATAAAAAAGCAGAAGTAGAAAATCATATTAATAGTGTGATAGTTAACATGGATGATAATCTCGATGAGTTAGCTCTTAAAATCTTTAGAGAGATTAAAGATGAAATAAGTATGGAATATAGGAGATAGAAAGAGATGAAACAGACATTAAGTAAATTAGAATTATCCTATACAGATGAAAATGACAAAGAACACTCATACGTTTTTCAATATAACCCAAATTCTATTAAGATAGATAAATCAATAGATTGGGCAGCTGCAGATGGAAATCAGAAAAATGTTCCTGAAAAACAGTTTGTTAACGGTCAAGCAAGAACACTTTCAATAAGCAGTATCTTTTTTGATACAACAACAATTGGGAATATGAGTGTATATACAAATTTCATTCAACCTATTGAATCAATGGGAGTTGTACGTAGCTTTAAAGTTACGAGTGATAAGACTATTAAAAGACCACCATACATTACAATTTCTTGGGGAAAATCTTCCTATTTTTTTGAATCTGTTTTAACAAAAATTGACTACACATTTAAAATGTTTACTAGAGAAGGTATCCCTGTTAGAGCAGAAGTAAACCTATCTTTTGAAGAGATTATTACAGAGACTACAAAAAAACCAGAAGTTAAGAATCAAAAAGAAGCTAAAACTTATGTTACAAAAAAAGGTGAAACTCTTTACGAAATTGCTGAAAAAGAGTATAGAGATTCAAATAAATGGAAAATTATTGCAACAGCTAACGAAATAGACAACCCTTTTAAAGTTCCTACTGGAATTACATTGACCCTGCCAGCGGTTTCATAGGAAAAAAGATGATTCAACAACTATTAAAATATAAAGAGCAAGAGAGTGAAGAGCAAGCGGACAAAATATATGGTGTCGTAACTGCAGTAGTAACTAATAATAAAGACCCAGATAAAAAAGGTCGTATAAAAGTAAAATATGCATGGATGGGAGAGGCCAAAGAGATTGAGAGTAATTGGGCTAGAGTTGCTAGTTTAATGGCCGGAAATGACAGAGGTATGCACTTTTTACCAGAGGTTGATGATGAAGTCCTTGTAGCGTTTGAGCATGGAAATATTAATTATCCATATATTGTTGGATCTTTGTGGAACAACAAAGATAAAGTAATTGAAGAAAATGCAGATGGAAAAAACGATATTAGAATGATTAAATCAAGAAGTGGACATAAAATAACACTTGATGATAAAGATGGAGATGAGAAAATTACCATTGAAGATAAAAGTACTAAACGTAAAATAGAATTTGATGTAAAGAAAAAGACATTAACTATTGATAACAGTGAATCAGATGGAAAAATTATCATAAATGCAAAAGGCGATATTGAGATTAAGTCTGAAAAAAATGTAAAAATTACTGCAAAATCAGGAATTACTTTAAAATCAGATGGAGATATAAAAATTGAAGGTAAAAATGTAAATCTAAAATCTAGTATGGGGATGAAACTTGAAGCTGGTACAAGTTTAAATGCTAAATCTAGTGCTGGTATGGATTTAAAAGCTGGAAGTACTTTAGGACTAAAAGCATCTGCCACTGGAAAAGTTGAAGCACTTAGTCTTACCCTTAAATCTTCAGCATCAACAACTGTTGAAAGTAGTGGTATTACTACAGTTAAGGGAAGTATGGTGAAGGTTAACTAATGGACAGTAATGTTGCAAAAGTAGTTATTAAAATAGATGGAACAGAGCTAGGAACTGCTGAGAGTGATAACCTTATGAGTGTAAAAGTTAGTTCATCAATTGGTACTAGTGCTATTGCTAAAATAAATTTCTTTGATGACTCAGCTGTTTTACAAGATAAAACCACTTTTGACATAGGTAAATCTATTACTATAGCTATTGGTACTGAAAGTAGTTCAGAAGATATATTTAAAGGTGACATTATTAGAATAGATTATATATTTTCTTCAGGTGAGGCAGATAAAATTCAACTAATCTGTTATGATGGGCTATATAGATTAGGTAAGATTTGGCACTCAAGAGCATTTGTTAAGATGAAACTAAGTGATATAGCTACAAAGATGGCAGGAGAAGCTAGTTTAACAGGAAATAAAATTGATGCAACTACTACACAAATAGAGCATTTATATCAAAATAATCAATCAAATTTAGACTTTTTACGTATGCATGCAAAACGTATAGGGTACGATGTTGGAATTGAAGATGGTGGATTACTCTTTAAAAAAGCAAGATATAAGAGTAAAACTAAAGGCTCTGTAACATTAACTTGGGGCGATAATCTAATAGACTTAAATGTTAAACTTGATGCATCTGATGTTTTAGCAGAAGTTGTTGTAAGTTCATGGGATCCAGACACAAAAAAGAATATAGAATCAAGTGTTAAAGCGGGCTCTGAAGATAAAATAGCTGCACCTACAACAATGGGGGCGAATAAAGTAAAAACTAAACTTAAAAGTGACGCAAAATTTTACAGACTTGATTTTCCAAGTTTAACAGCAGCAGAGGCAAAAGAGATTGCTACAACACACTTAACGCAATCATCTATGGGTTACCTAAAAGCTGAAGGTACATGTGTTGGAGATCCTAGTTTCAAATTAGGAACTACTGTGGAGGTTGAGGGTATAGGTAGCAAAATTAGTGGAGAATATTATATTACATCATTTGATCATATATATAACAAAGATGGGTATAAAACATTTTTTGAAGCTCAAGCAAATGGAACATATTAGTATGTTGGGAGAATATAATGAGTGATAACTTAGACTTTTTAGGAAAAGGCATCTCCTTTGACTTTGGGATTGACTCAAAAGGTGGCATAAAATTTTCTTCTTATGAGAGATCTGTTGAAGAGAGTATTGACATCATCCTATTAACAAGAATAGGCGAAAGAGTTTATAACTACAAATTTGGTTGCAAAATACATGATTTAATGTTTGAACCTAACAATGTTCGAACACAAAACTTAGCAGCAAGACACGTTAGGGAGGCTCTTACAAATTTTGAGCCAAGAATAGATTTAAAAGATGTTGAGGCTATAAGTCTAGATGAAAAAAGTTTAAATATAAATATAACATATACGTTGATTGAATCAAACAAGGAAGTTAACCTTGTTTATCCATTTTACCTATTACCTGCTTAGGAGAGAATAGATGTTCCATGATATAAAACTAGATGATAAAAGCTTTGAAGAGATTAAGAGTGAAGCGATAAGTCATATTGTTAATCACTGTCCTGAATGGACAAATCACAATCCAAGTGATCCTGGTATTACTTTAGTAGAACTTTTTAGTTATATGACAGAGCTCACACAATTTAGATTAAATAAAGTCCCACAAAAAAACTATCTTGCTTTTTTAGACCTTCTTGGCATTAAACAACGTCTTGCTATTCCTGCACATAGTCGTGTACAGTTTGAATTAAGTACTGGTTATCAAATTGGTCAAAGTAGTAAAAACAGTGTTTACATAAAAAAAGGAAGCGTCCTATCTAGCATTGCAGATGAAGAGAATGATGCACTCACATATGAAACTACCAAAGAACTATATGTTTCTAATGCTAAGCTTGTAAACCTTTACTCAAAAAGTTTTGATAAAGAGCGCCAAAAAAGTAAAGTTGTTGACTATAGTGAAAATATTGAGAGTAGAAAAGCATTTTTTCCATTTAGCGATGATGGAAAATCTGATAATAGTTCTGAAATTTATCTTTTTTGTGATGAGCTGTATGTACTTAAAAATGATGTAAAGATGAGTGTTCTCTTTAGGCTACCAACTAGCATGAGAGCATTTGAGATTACAGATGATTTTTTACAGATGATGCAGTGGGAATTTTATGATGGAATCACTTGGCAAAGACTTGATATCGCATATGATTTAAATGTAAGTATTGATGATGATGATGCAGATGTTATATCTGTCACTTTTAATGGTAATAATGAGCTTTTCGAAAAAGGAAGTCTTTCATACTTTTCTGAAAATGAGCAGTTCTATATTCGAGCTGTTTTAAATGAATCTCCTATCTGGTTACCAAAATTTTCTGTATATGAAGTTAGTATCATTACAAACTCAAATGATGATGGTGTTCTACCTGAGAGCTGTTACTATAATTATGAACAGTTAGATATGAATAATAACTTTTATCCATTTGGAACACGCCCTACTCTAAGTGATGCTATGCTTGATGAACTATTTTACGTCAGATGTGACCAAGCCTTTATTGAAGAAGACACCAGAGTTATGATAGAATTTATGCACTCTAAAAGTGCATCATACACTATGCCAAAAGGTTATGATAATATTCAAGTTATTTGGGAATACTCTTTAGGTAATGGAAAATGGAATCAGCTTGACGTAAAAGATCTTAGTCATAGTTTTACTCAACAAGGTAGTGTCTCTTTTAACGTACCGAAAAATTTTGCAAAAGTTATAATTAACGCTGAAGAGGGTTATTGGATAAGAGGTAAAATAGTAAGTGGAAATTATGGACAAGAAGAGGTTAGCATATTTGATTCACAAACAAATGAACTCAAAGTTACCCCAGCTACACTTAATCCACCTGTACTGTCTTCAATAAACATTAAATATTCTCAACCAAGACATGATATAGATGAGTGTTATGTGTTTAATAACTATAAATATGAACCTGTTGTTTTTGAAAAAAATAAACCTGTCAACTTTTTCAAACAAGATTTAGAGTATGAAGAGGCTCTATACCTAGGTTTTGATTCATACCTAAGTGAACAAGAAATTGTTGTATATTTTGATCTTGAGAATATGGGTGAAATTAGTTCTGTTAATGGTCAACGCGTACTTAAATGGGAAATTTTACATGAGGGGAAATGGATAGCTTTAGTTATTGAAGATGAAACAGAGGGACTAAGTATTTCAGGTGATGTAAAAATAAAATTTCCAAAAATTAACAGTTTAGAAGAGTATACATTATACATTGATACCCTTGAGAGAATGTGGATTAGAGTAAGCGTCCTTTTTAGTTCTATGAAATATTTTCCTAAAATAAACATGCTTTTATTAAATAGTGTTGAAGTAAATCAACAAAAAAGCTTTCAAAATGAAATTATAGGATTCTCACAAGGGCTTCCTGATATGAAATTTTTCTTAGATAATAACAATCTTGTTGATGCTCCAATAGTTATAATAGAAGATGAGGAGTATAAAGCAGTTGACCGTTTTATAGATTATGGAAAAGATGAGTGCATATTTCGATTTAATGGTATAACTGGTGAGATAAAATTTGGTGATGGAGTTTATGGCAAAGTTCCACCATTGGGTGCAGAAATAGTTGTAAAAGGTTATGCAGTAACTGCTGGAAAAAAAGGAAATCTACCAGCTAAAAAGATAAACATTTTACAAGAGCCTATTAATTATGTTGATTCTGTTGAAAATATATCTAGTTGTGTTGATGGGCATGATGGTGATAGTATAGATGACTTAAAGCGTTTTGCTCCATCTGTACTTAAAACTATGCAAAGGGCTGTAAATATAGAAGATTATGAGCATTTAAGCCTTCAATACTCTACTTTTGTAAAAAAAGCAAAATGTATAGTTCACAATAACGAAGTTATTATACTAATTATGAATCAAAATATTATCAAAGATAGAGGCTTTTTAAAACCATCTTTCATAAGAGCGTTACAGTCTCACTTAGAAGAGCTTAGTATGATTACAGTAAAACCTAAAGTTCAGGGGATTGTTGTATCAAGTCTGAAAGTAAATATCAAATTAAAATATTCTGATGAGGCAACTCGCCCTATTCGTTCCATTTTAGAACAAGAGCTTCTAACTAAAGTAGAAAATTATTTTAATCCACTAACAGGACTACATGGCGATGGTTATCCAATTGGTAGAAAAATTTCTAAAAATGACTTTCAAAGTATTGTTACATCCATAAACCACTCTTATTTTATTTCAGAATTAACTCTTACTAAAGATGGTGCTCAAAATCAAGACAGTTCAATTGCACTATATTATAATGAAGTTGTTGCAATTGAAGATGTTGTACTAGAAGAGCTTTCATATGATTTTTAATTCAATTAAAGAGCTGTTATCATATTTTGACAAGCTTTTAGCAGCTAATATTAAAGTTAGTCTAATAGATTTAAACAAAATACTCACATATAACTCTATTGAAGTTAGTAAAACTACTCTTATTGAGGGGGCTGATGATGAGTTTTGGCTCAAATCAATAGAGATAGATGAAGAAGAAATAACACTAACTATGTATGCACCATCTTGGGTGAAGATGCTACCCGCTATTTACCATGACAACATATTTTTACAAAATTTTCTTTTTGGATTCCAAGTAAGTGATCTTAATCATCAAAATATTATTAACCAGATAGAGCAACAATTTAATCCCTCACATACAGACTTTATTAATTGGCTTAGTTCATGGGTTGGGATACGTTTTGCTAATGAAGTAGACGATAGAGCAAAAAGAAGAATATTGCACAATATTGTACGGCTATATAAAATACGTGGTACAAAAAACTATTTTATTGAATTAATTGGTTACCTTAGTGGGGTAAAAGTGCGCATTGATGACAGCGAAGAGGCTGAAGTTCTACACGCGTCTCTAAGAAGACGAAAAAATAGTAAGAGAGGTTCTTTCTTTAAGATACTTATTGATGAAAAACTAAGTTTAGATTCTGAGCAAGAGAAGATGAAACTTCAAATAATTCACGATTTTGTTGATGCTGAGAAGCCTATTAATGTTAATTTTAGAATAGAATATCCATTTGGTGACAATGATACAGAAAATAGAAAATTAAAAGTTATGGATATGCATTATGAGAACTATTATGATTATGATAATTTTAGAGCTCAACCATGAATGAAAAACATTCATTGACTGAAGATATTGATCAAAGATACCATCATAAAAAGGTATTTGAGAAAAAAAATGTCTATTACCCAGATAAGAGTAAGTTTGATGTACAAAAAGATGATCACAATATGATTAAAACAAAGGTAGAAAACATGTGCAAAGAGATTTCTGATAAATACAAAGTCGAAGAATCAGAAGTGTATGAAAAACTATATCTTAAAGTTAGAAAACTATTTTTGGAGTTAATGTAATGCTACCAACTGAAGCCTTGAAAAAAACAAATTTTTCCGATGGAATGATATTTAATCCAAGTCAAATTAAAACTAATGATGACTATGTCTCATTTAAACTCTCTTTGTTATCTAGACATGCAGCAGGAAAAGGTGTACTAATAGGATTTCTTGACAACCTAAATGTAACTATTGAGAGAGGTCAAATGTATATAAATCCAGGTGCAGCAATTGATGAAAATGGAGATTTAATTTTTGTAGATAAGAAAACACCTATTCTAAAAGATCTTCAAACTTCTACTTTTACAGATAAAAAAAGTATTCATATATATCTTAAGTATAATGAAAACTTTGAGGACTTTAAAAGGTCAAGAAATGATGATGATGAAAAATTATATTATAAAATAGCAGAAAGCTATAGTATTGAAGTAAGAGCAAAAGCATTAGATGATAAAGAATTATTCGAAGTTGCAAGAGTCTATATTGAGCATGAATCTTCTAATAACATTTCTGAGGCAATAAATCCATATAGCCCTATGGAAAATGAAATTGACCTTCGTTTTTCATCAAAAATTGTACCAGCTAACTCTATGATTAATATAGGTGAAAGCATTATGATTTCTAATGTAATACGAAAATATGCTGATTTTTTAACTGAAATGTCATATGTAAAATCAATTTTTACAGCCTCCATTGCAGCCTCATTTTCAAATAAAGTTGTGGCTGAACTAAAAATGGAAGATATAACTGCATGGAAACTATATGAACTTCTTTCACACCTGTTACATGTAAGTTCAAAAATAAAAGATGAAAAATCAGAAATTGTCAATACTGGTTTTTGGAAAAATATTTTAAGATTACAAAATTTATTCAGTTTCTCTGAACGATTTGATGCAAATTATTATGATATAATGTTAAACAAAGAGAATTCTTTCTTTTCAAAAGTACTTTTACATTTTAGCAATGCTTCAATTTTTGATGGAAACTGGGATGAAATGTCACAAAATCAAGATAAAAATATTGATGGTGATAAAGACTATTATATAGCCGGATCATCAACTGATTGCGACCTTTATATAGAAGGCGATGACATTGAAAAAGAGCATGCACGTATATATCCATTCAAAGATAGTTTTTTAATAGAAGATATTTCACACTCAAGTGGAATCTATATTAATGCTATGCGTCTTGAATCTGGAGTCAAAAAACTTATTAAAAATCAGGACTTTGTTACTCTAGGTAAAAATGGAAAAGTACTTAATTTAAATGATTTGAAAGGCCATTAATGCAAGATTTGCAAAAATTTACAGTAGTTAAAAAGACAGACTCTAAAAGTAAAAACGGAATTAATGAGATTCATATTGAGACCTCAACTAAGGGTCTTATCTATAGATGTGAAGCCTATATGGATTCTCATTTAATAGATGCTGAAGAGGTAAATTGCAGCGATATATCAACCGTTGATAGATATGAAGATATTTTTGAAGCTAGATATACAGCAACACACAGAAAATTTGAAGAGCTCTACACACAAAATAGAGTCTATTCAAAAGTTCTAAATGTTGAGGGTCAATACAGTGAGGGAGAGGGAACATGTCGTGTTACTACATCAGTAAGTGACAATATGATTCTCTGTGAAGCTTTTTTAGATAATAATAAAATTGATCAAAAAGAGGAGGCGATAGATAAAGCCCAAGCCCAAGATAAAAAAGTATTTAAAGCAAAATATACTCAAGCCCACAAAGATTTTATAAGACGTTACATAAAAATTCTTAAATTCCCTGCAAACACATTTTTAAACCCAATTTTGAAAAAATTTCCAATGTATAAAAAAAGTCCAATGTATGCTCTTGGCTTTTTTATTGCAACTGTAGTACTTGTACTATGGATTTTATCTTTAATAGTTTGTGGTAAAGCTATGAAGAAACTTGTTGCTGGAGTTGCTGGGAAAGAGGCTGGAATGGTTGTAAAAGATTTACAAAAAAGTTTCTGTAAAAAAGGTTCTGGTGGCGATGATGAGGGTGGAAATAGCAAAGGCGGAAATGGGAAAGATGGAAATGGAAATCTAATTGGTGCAAATGGTGCCGTGATTAGTGACTTTTCTGTTCTTCCTCAAAAAATTAATTTTAAAGACTTTAGTCAAGTCTATCCTATCTATATAAAAAATAATCTGCCAGAAGATAGTCTTATTATTTTAAAAAATCGTATTATTCTTGACTTTGATGATGCACTTGTATCACCTGACATGATTGTAAATATCTTAACAGAAAATGCTTTGCATGTTAAATCTGGAGAGGTTGGAATGTTTGAATTTAAACTTGAAAATGAGTTCTTAAAAAGTGCTACCCTTGAAGAGAGAAGCTACCATGGAATGATTATTCTTGAGGCTACAACTTTTCAGACAAAAGTTATTCAAAATATTACAGTAGATTTTGATTTTATGGTTGAAAAAACAGAGGCTAAGTAATGAAAACATTTTTTTTAATTATTGCATTAATCGCGTCTATTTACGCTAAAGATGAATTTCATAAAGAGCTAGGTGATTATCAAGGTGCTGTTGGAACATTTGCAAAAGCTGTAGAGACTTTTAAAAGTAATGTTTACTTTCTTGAAGATGAAAAAGGGACTTTTCACATAAGTTATGACAAAGACTCTAAGATGGAATCTGAAAACTCTTTTTTACAGATATATGCATCTATGTCTCTCAAAGATACAATGACGCAATATAGATTAATAAAGAATAGAAAGAATATATACATCAAAAAATTCAATACTCTCTATTTTATTCGTTTATCTAACAAACTACCTGAACATACAAGAAAAATGTATATTGAATTAAAAAAGAGGTACCCTGATATTTATTACAGTAGAGCTGTAAAACAAAAAGAGAAAAAACCTGAAATTATAGATAATGCTAAACATGAAGTTGTATTTTTAGGTTATAAAAAAGATAAGGTTCAAACTAATATTTTAAAAGACATAGTCTTTTCTGTATCATCTAAAAAGAAGTTTCCATCTTTAAAAAATAGACAGATAATTAGAGAGGGTGGACTTGATAAAGTATATTCAATAAGAGATTATACGGCTAATTTTTCAATAGTAAGAGGTGATGTCTTAGGTATTAATAATGCTGGTCTGTATGGTTTTGAAGCCTTTACAAATTATGGCTTACTATGTTCTACTTCTGAGGATATACTCTATCTAGTCTCAAAAAAAGAGATTAAATCAATTTACGATTTAAGAAGAAAATCTATCTCTGTTGGAAATATCTCAGATATGGCACAAATTTATCTAAAAGAGATAGCAAAAAACAGTGGAGTTATTTTAGATATTAACTTTAAAAGTTACTCTTTTACTGATTCTATGCAGATGCTGAGTAATGATAAACTAGATGCTTTTTTCATTTTCGCACCTAAACGAAAAATATTAAGCATGGTAAAAAAAGGTCTTTATATCTCTTCTATGCCAGATGACTTTACAAAAATTTTAAGCACGAAAGCTGGTTTAAAAAAGGTTAAATATAGAATTGATGGTAGACTAATTAAAAGTTATAAAGTTCCTAATTTTGTTGTAGGTGTAGTAGATACACTAGATACAAAGATAAACAATAAAGTAAAAGATGTAGTCAAAGCTTTTGAATGTTACAAGCAGGTAAAAGTGCCAGATGCCTTTTATGGTAATGTACACCCATACCTAGCAAAAGCTATTGAATCAATCCAAGCTGACATAGATGCAAAAAAGCTTTTAGAACAGAAGAGTAAAGCACTTACAATAAAGTTTTTTAAAGAGAAAAAATCTTCAGATTCAAAACTATATTATTATCAAATAACTAATGATTTAGCTGATGATGTAAACTTAACTTTTACTACAGCTAAAACAAAAGCTTTTGACAAATATGCTTTTAAACCACGTCATCTGCTAAATATACAATTAGCTAACCCTATCATTGAAGTTAAAGCAAATAGTAAAAGACTGATTTCGTTTAAATACCATAATCCATTCTCTACAAGACTAAAAAATTTAAAACTTGACTTGAACTTTAAGAAAAAAGATTTAGATGGACAAGAGTTTTCTATTCCACTTATAATTGGAGATGAATAATGCAATACATAATAGCAGTTTTAGCAATCATACTATTTACTGGTTGTTCTTCAAAAGAGTTAGTTAAAAACCCAAATATGCTAGCGCTAAGTAATATTACAATGAGCTACATCTATGGAGATGAGTTTGTTATGGGTTCATACAAAGATCAATTTAGAGACAAAGCACCAAGAGAGGTATTAGTTAAAAGTTTTTATATAGATAAAACAGAGGTTACCAATGGTGCATATAGACAATATTTAGATGAAACAGGCGGCGCTGCAGTTAGACCGCCATACATTGATGATCTTGGTTGGGGTATTGATACTTTGCCTGTTGTTGGAGTTAGCCATACAGATGCTAAAAAGTTTTGCAAATTCTACAACAAACGTCTTCCAACAGAAGCAGAATGGGAATTTGCTGCACGTGGTGGTAAAAACTTTAAAGATTATCCTTGGGGAGATGAAGAGACTCCTGATTTAATGAACTATAGAGATTCAAACAACTCATGGGCGGTAAATGTTGCTTCATACCCTCCAAATGATTATGGACTATATGATATGACAGGTAATGTTAGAGAGTGGGTAGAAGATAGTTATGAAAAGGACTTCTATCTTCGTGCATGTACTGTATCACCTTGGCACTTTAAATCAATTGCAGACCTATTTCTTAACCCTGTTAAAGGTATTTACAAAAGTAATTGTAACTATGATCCAATTAACACAAATTTAATAAAGTATAAAACGACTCGTGGTGGTTCTTGGGAATATAGCGAGGGGTACCCTGCAACTGTATCTTTTCGCTCTTTTGATAGAGCAGATACAGGATATAAAGATCTTGGATTTAGATGTGCTGCTAATGCCAAAAAAGATATGTGGATACAAAGAAAATATGATGAAGTTATGACCCCAATATTTAAATACAATGAGATGAGAGAGATAAATAATCTATCAATAGATACAAGAAAGTTTACTACTCCTTTAATGGATGAAAATAGAAAAAAAGCACAAGAGTATAAAGATGCTGGTGTTAGCTTTGATGAATAGATTAAAAAATGTCAAAATAACTGTAAAAGTTGTTCTTCTTGTACTTGTTATGCAGTTTATTACCATTGGACTTTTTAGTTATTTCACTGGTAATAGTGAAGAGCTAAGACTAAGAAAAGATGTTGATGAAAAATTGCAAGTAATTGCATATGCTGTAAATGACTTTGTTTTACAAGAGTATCACGATAGGATTTTAGATAAAAATTCTATTACTAAAGATGAATATTTAGATTTATTAGTTCGCTTATCATCTTTTGCAAATAAAGCGCGTGTTAAATATATCTACTCATTTGTTAAAAGAGACTCTAAAATTTTATATACCTCAAATAGTGCAACTGATAAGGAGTATGAAGAAAACGATTATGAGTTGTTTTTTGACGATTATGATGATGCTACGAAAGAGTTATCCGACTCATTTGAGAAAAAAAATATTTTTTACGAAGAGACTACAGATACACATGGATATTTACGTACTATATTTATTCCATTTATGAACAAATATGGAGAAGAGTATGTTGTTGGTATTGATATTGAAGTAAACCAGTTAGTAGGTATGTATAGTAAAAATAGAAAACAGACAGTCATATTAGCTACTATTTTATTTTTAATCTCTGCTATTGTATCTACACTACTTATTAATGCTCTATTAAATCGTATTGTAATAATACGAAATGGCTTACAAGACTTTTTCGATTACCTAAATCATAAAAAAAGTACCGTACCTCCAATTGATACAACTGTTAATGATGAACTTGGTGAAATGGGAAAACTCATTAACGAAAATATAAAAGTAATCTCAGAAAACATAAAGAAAGACAATGATCTTATATATGAAATTACTACTATAGCTGAAGAGGTAAAATTAGGATCTTTTTCATCTAGAATAGATACAGAAGCGGTTAACCCAGCACTTAATGATGTTAAGAATATTATAAATGATGTTTTTTCTAATATGCAAATAGTAATGCTAGATATTCTATCTCTATTACAAGAGTTTGCAAAACAAAATTATAACTGTAAATTAGATGACTATAATTTAGATGGAGAGATGGGTAAATTAGTTATAGAGATAAATATGTTTAGTAAAAAAACATCAGAATATATGCTAAATAAAGCCTACGACACTATCAGTCTTGATAAAGATTCTAACTTTCTAAATGAACACGTAGAGGAGCTTACAGAGAAGCTCTATAAACATCTAAAAGACCTAAATGAATTAAAAGAGGTTATTGAAGATGTAAAACGTTTTAATAATAAAAGCTTACATAGTGTTCAAGACATAGAAAAAGAAAAACTTTACGTAGATAGTTTATTAGAGAATTTAAAAAAGAAAATCAAGGAAGCATGTTCTACAGATAGAGAATTCCAAGAGAGAGAAAAGATTGAAATTTCTCTTGAAATAAATGAAATTATTACAGATATATCCCATAGTATGGAGATAATTTCAACAAATAAAGATGAGATACATAAATTTATAGATCAAAAAAGTAACTTAATGAATTCTCTTTCAGAGGGTTTTGATTTTTATGAGAAAAGTATTATTGATATGAAACAGTCAGTAGATGATACTAAGAAAATATCTAGTAACTTAAAAGAGCTTTCTCAAAGAATGCGTGAGTATATAGAAAACAGCGATTTTCCAGGCAAAGATAGTATAAATATTTTAATTAACAATACAGATAGGTAGGGAGATTAGATGAGAAATATAATTTTGATATGGATAGCTTTCGCTACTATTTTAAATGCGCTTACTATTGGTAACATAGAGGGTCCAAAATCTTTTTTTTCAATTTTTGAAGGTGCAATTGACGCTAATAAAATTAAAATAGAGACTCACCAATACTTTACAAAAGGTTTTCGTATTATTATTGATGCATCAATTCATGATGATGTAGGAATATATGAAGCAAGGGTCTACTTTAAACATAAACTCGTTCAAAACTATCAAGTATATCTGCCAATGACATGTATGGGTAATAGATGCTCAACTGAGCTTCCATTAACTGACTTAAGTCTAAGAGAATTAAGTTATGTAGTTGTTTGTCAAAATAGTGCAGGTAAAGTTTATAAATCTAATGAATACACTATGCAAAAACGAGATTTACTTGAGCTTCCATCATGGCAAAGCCTTAGAAAAGGTGCTCTTGTGCTATATACAGATTATGCTAAACCGATGCAGTCTGTTAGAGGATTTAAAGATGACATAAGTATTAAAAAGAGTAGTGGTGATCCTCTTGGTGTGAGTGCTGAACTCTACTCAATGGAATTAATTAATCCAGAAATTGAGATAGATTGTTCAATGTGTATTGATAAAAATGTTTCAAATAATGTTCTGAAGGTTAAAAAATAAAATGGGTGTAGCAGTTTGTATGGGTGCCATGATTAAGTGTAGTTTTGGAATAGCCCCAAGCTCATTAGTTGTGCTACCTCAAAATAGAGTTTTAGTCTCAAACATGCCAATGGCTAACATCATGGATAACAAGCCTATGGTTAATATACTGACCTTTGGAATGTGTCAATCTCCTGCGAATCCAGTTGTGGCAGCTGCCACAGCTGCAGCACTTGGTGTTTTAACACCAATGCCCTGTATCCCAGCAACAGTTGCACCATGGACACCAGGAAATCCAATGACTATGGTAGGTTCAATGCCAGTAATAAATAACTCATCAACACTACTTTGTACTTGGGGTGGAGCTATAACTATAACTTCGCCTGGTCAAACAACTACAATGGTATAAAAGGAAAATTTACATGATTGGTGATATATTAAATAACATTGCTAAAGAGGTAACAGAGTATGTTGACTCACAGGTAGATTTTTCTTCAGGAAAAAAGAGTGTTGTCCTTGCAAAGCCCACAAATTCTAAAGGTGAGCTTAGTATCCCATCAAATAGTGTCTGTTTAGCACTTATAAATATTGATGAAGAGACATCTATGCGTAACCCAATGATTACAAAAAGAGTGGAAGGGACAAAGGTTTATACTCAAACACCTGGAATTATGCTAAATCTATCGATTGTATTTATTGCAAATTTTCCGAATGACTATATTAGTGAGTTAAACTATATTACAAAAATTATTGAATTTTTTCAACAAAAAGATACTTTTACAATAGCCAATACTCCATCACTAAAAAAACAGAACCGTTTCTTTGAGCAGTTAGTTTTTAAACTATCTACTACAAAACTAGAAGATCAACACAATGTTTGGAATCTCCTTGGAATCAAATATATGCCATCAGTCATGTACAGTGTAGGTAAAATAGTAGTTCAAGAAGATGAAAAATTATCTGAGACAAAAGTTGTAAAACGTGTTAAACAAGATATTAAGACTAAATAATTATGACAAAAATATTAAAAGATTTAAGACATCATAATATTATAAAAGATGAAATGAACTCTTTAGAAAATATTATTCATGCTCGGATAAAATCTCATTTTTCAATGGATAATGAAGAGATTATGTTTAATGTATGTAATACAAAAAATGAAGATGATTCTTATTCAGAATTTATAAATAGATATAACCTAACTGATGAAGAGAGAGTAATTTTACTCTTGGCCATGAGTAAAGAGATGTCTCCTCAAATTTTAGATCCATTTTTAAGTAAAAACAGTCTATACGACTCCTCTTTTACAGAGTTTGGCGGTCTATATAATAGTAATATAAGAGGATTTACCCCAACTATTCAAACAGCTCTATTTATTTTGTGTGGTACAAATCAGTCGTTAGTTCTTAAATCACTAAAACTATTTGATAATCAAGCTACACTTTTTAAAGAAAATATTTTAATTAGTGATAGTGATGCAGATTCTATTATTAATTCAAAACTTTTACTAAGTAAAAGTACTATGCACTATTTTTTTAGCAACTCAGATAATAAATATGATTATACACAAGAGTTTCCTGCATCTTTACTAGAGAGCAATCATGAATGGTCAGACCTAGTTTTTTCACAATATACAAAAGAGCATTTAGAGGAGTTAGAGATTTGGTTATCTCATAGTGATGAGTTGCTAAATGAATGGGGTATGAGAAAATCACTTAAAGCAGGATATAAAGCACTTTTTTATGGACCACCTGGAACTGGAAAAAGTTTAACGGCTGCACTTTTAGGTAAAAAAATAGGTAAAAGTGTTTATAGAATTGATCTTTCTCAAATTGTCTCAAAATATATAGGTGAAACAGAAAAAAATTTAGAAAAAGTTTTTTTACAAGCTGAGGAGAAGGATTGGATTCTCTTCTTTGATGAGGCTGATTCAATTTTTGGAAAACGTACACAAGTTAACAGTTCAAATGATAGGTATGCCAATCAAGGAACCTCTTATCTGCTTCAAAGAATAGATGAGTCAAAAAACATGATTATCTTAGCAAGTAATTTTAAAGATAATTTTGATGAAGCATATTTGCGTAGATTTCAATCTATTATCTATTTTCCTCTGCCTGAAAAAGATGAAAGATTAATGTTGTGGAAAAAAGGATTTAGTAAAAAAGCATCACTAAAGAATTTAGATTTAGTAGAAATTGCATCAGAGTATGAACTTTCAGGTGCAACAATTATAAATGTAATTAGGTATGCCTCTTTAATGGCTATAAAAAGAGATAGTACAGAAATAATACAAAGTGATATTTTAAAAGCTATAAGAAGAGAAAAGTTCAAAGAGGGGAAAATAATCTAAATGAATGCATTAAAAAATAAAAAGGTTTTAGAACTAAAACAAAAAAATAAAAGTTCAAAAACTTCAGATACATCATTAGAGTTTATTGAGACCTTTTTAATGCAGAAAAAAGAGCAAGAGCATGATGATATGTTCAATAATTATACTAATAAAAACAATCAAGATAACAAAATAGATTTAGTAGATAAAGATAAATCAATCGAAGAAGAGTATAAAAAAGCGGTAAAAATAGCTGTAAATAATTTTTCTATAAATGTAACTAGCACTTGCAACTTTCTATCTGGAATAAATACAAAGTTAAAAAAATCAGATCAAAAAGAGGCGTTAAAAGGCGCTAGTTTAACACTTTTTTCATCTGCTCACCAGACAATCAAGTATATGCAAAATTTATCAAGCATAACAGGTAATCTAAATAATGTAAAAGCTCTTGAAAACTTAATTCCATTTTTAAGGAGTTCAAATAATCTACTTTCAAATTTAGAGCTAACCAATATGAATAACGAAGATTATGAGAGCAATAAATCTATAATTATTTCTCTTAGTAAAGATGTTGTAAATAACATAAATATAGGAATTAAATATTCAGCACAAACAGATTATGGACTGTCTAAATCATTAATACCTTATAATGACACTTTAAAAGATCAAATAGTAATAGTACAAAAAACATTAAAAAAGTATGAAGGAAAACTAAAACAACTGTTAAAGACAATTGAAGAGTTTGAAAATGAAGATAATAACAGAATGCCTTTAATGGGTGAAGCTGGTGCAAATTGAAAACAATTTATCCTAATTTACTTGTAATGTTTATTTTGACTATCTCTATTTTACTTGCTTTATCAATGCTAAGTCCATGTTTTCAAAATCGTTTTTTAAACGATAAAAACTTATATCAATTTATAAAAGCATACTCTTTCAATATATTAAACTGAAAGAGTGTAAATATTTAAAACAAAAAAAGGATGTAAAAGATGAAAAAAGTTCTCGTTTCGATATTTTTATTTTTATCGATATTAAATAGTGTTGTCTTGGCAAATGAAAAGACTAAAGAGGTAGAGTTTGGTGTATATATAACAAATTTATATGACATTAACTTCGCTAAAAATGAGTACACAGTTCAATTTTGGTCTTGGTTTCACCATAATGATAGTGAATATAAACCAAATAAATCTATAGAGATTATGAATGCAAAGTCATACCTTAAGAACTCTACTAACGAAGAGGTAATTAAAAATATAAATTGGGATACAGCAAAAATTAAAGCGACCATAAACCAAGAGTGGGAAGTAGCAAATTTTCCATTTGATATACAGAGATTATCCATAGTTGTTGAGGATATTGACTCAGTAGCAGATGATTTAGTCTTAAAACCAGATGTAGCTGCAAGTAAAATAGATCCAAAAGCTATTCCTAATGGATGGGAACTTAAAAACTTCGAAATGGTAAGTTCAGTCAATAGTTATAAAACAGCATTTGGTGACCCTTTAGCCAAGTCTGATGTTAAACAAGATTTTAGTCGTATATCTGTAAATATTGATTTAGAACGACATGGCTGGAGACTATTTTCTACAGCTTTCGTAGGCTTCTTTGTAGCAACTGCTCTACTACTAGTTGTTTTTGTTATAACAAGTATACCAAGGGCTGTAGCAGAGATACCACAACAACCACGTATTACACTAATTACTGGTGCCCTATTCTCTGCTGTAGGTAGTGTTTACGGATTATCTGCTAAATTGCCATATACAACCGATTTTACCCTAGCAGATTCTCTGCAAATAACAACTTTTGCAGGTGTTGCCTTTGCTACAATCGGTTCTATGGCTTCAGATATATTACGTAAGAATAGTAGACCAATTTTAGCGACTAGAGCAAATCAGGCAATGTTTACACTATTTATACTCTTATCTTTTGGACTAAATGGAATTATGATGGCAAAAGCTTTATACCCTAGTTATTGGGCTACATTCTTTTGAGCCAAAATAAATATTTCATTTACTCCATCTGAAAATATATTTGGTACATCATTTGAGATATCTTCAATACTAAGTTCTTTATAGTTTTGTATATAAACTTGAAGAATCTTCTCTATTGAAGAGTTCTCTTCGCATATTAAATGAACAGAGCCATCTTCTAGATTTATAACACTCTTTTTTTCGACCCCATTACTAATTTCATAACTATGAAGCATATAATCCTCATCAATATAGATAAATTTTAAATAATTAATATTGAATAAATTTACTAATTTTGATAAATCTAAACTATTTTTTTGAATTTTACTAGATATATATCTTTGTGCTGCATTAGCTTTAATAAGTGTATCTATAGACGCTTGCTCATTCTCAATTTTTGCGATATAAGCATACAATTTTCCAGAATCTGATAAAGAATCAAAAAAGAATCCAGCTTGCGGATAACCAATGAAGTTAACAAATATATCAACACCATTAAGAGATGATTTTTTAGAATCAAATAGAACTTGATTATATGTATTTACTAAATCTTCATCACTTCTAAATTTTTCCTCTTCTACAATTATATTTTTAGTTTTAAAAACAATCTCTTTCATAATACTTTTTACAATATTAAGTGTATCACCTAAATCTGTAAACTCATGAATACTACCCATATAACTATTATGTGAATAGTTCCCAGATGCTATTGCTTTTGCATGAGTGTTTAATGCAAAAATCTTTGTAGTCACAATTCTAGAGAGTAGATATGACGTTACAACTCCTAAAATAAAAGCGAAAATTACAGTAAAAATTATTTCATTAAAGGCATCATCTATTCTTTTAAAGAAGTCTGTATTATCAACTTCTATACTCAATATAGTATTTGGTTTTGTACCATTAATTGGAGTATGTATTGTTATTAAATGTAGATTGTTTTTGATAAAAACATCACTCAAGATACTTTTATCCAAATTATCTGGAATAGTAAAACTATCTGTACTTTTTTCATCATCTGTATCTAATATAACTTTTTGATTCACGGAGATATAAAAGCGCTGTGCTAGATTATATTTTAAAATATTTTCAAATTTTGGTTTTACATCTACTAGAACATCAGAAAAGTTTTTCTCTTGTAACATATATTCTATAAAAATTCTTGATGGGATAGAGATTGATTTAGCTTTTGTCTCTATCCCCCATTTTATCTCTTTTACCTCATTTGTATAATTTAGATAAGACATAACTAAAGCGATTAATAGAAAGATTGGTACTATGATTAAAAAGTTATTATATTTTATTTTCATTTTGCAATCCTATTATCTTCATAATACTTAATAAGATCAATCATTAATCCAGGACATTCATGAATTAATGTATAAAAATGACCTTTGGAAATTACAAGAGCTTCAATATCTGTTTTAGCAATTACATTTTCATCAAGTACGATATCATTTAAAAGCTCTTCTGCTCCAAAAAAGTTAGATATATTCTTCTCTTTATATGAAGCTTCTCCTTTTTCTATTATAAAAAGATTTTGAATTGTGGAATCCTTGTATATAATCGTTGAACCCTTTGAATATTTTTTAACCTTTGTAATATTTGCCGTTAAAACAAGTTCAGAGTGTCGAAGTGTATTAAACGGAGATCTATTTTGCAAACTAAAAACTTTATCTATAATTTTCATGCTTTCTCCTCTTCAAGTATTGCAAAAAGAATAGAACATTTTTTAAACTCTAAATGAGAATATTTTTCATCAAATAAATAACTTATCTGTTCTTTTGTAATATCTTGTAGTAAATCATAATCACTTAAAATGAGACTATTTTCTATATTCATTGAACCTTGACTTAGTTCTTTAAAACTATATTGTCCATCATCATTTTTATCTAACATTTGTAACTCTTTACTCCTATCATGTAAAAAAAGCATACTCTTATCAAGATCAATGTACCCAAAACTCTCAAGTTGATCATACACCTCTTTAAGCTCACTTAATGGGTCATCTTCATAATTTATAAATGTCTCAAGAGTAGTAGAAATTAACTCTCTCTCTTTTGAGGCTATAAAACTTGTTTCTTTCAGCTCACTTGAAAACCAAAAATATAGAATATTTTTACTAAGAAGTAATCCATTTATACTGTGTGAACGCTTGAAAACAAATGAGCGAACTCTATCATGTTTAATTTTTGCCCTTTGATCTAATTTAACCTGTAAATCTTGCTCTTTTCTCTGTGTTAATACATTATTATTATATTGCGTTAAGTGAGAGACAGTATCTTTTAATTTTGTTCCCATTGTATTAAACGTATTAGATAACTCACTAAGTTCTTTAGGTTTCTCTATTGAGACTTTATCTCCATGACGTCCAGCTGCTATTCTTAAAGCAGAATATTTTAGTTTTCTAATTGGTTCAATAATTCTTTTAGAAATACTAAAAGCTGCAATTATAGAAATTATTAAAAAGACTACACCAGCAATACTAGAACGGATAAGTGCATGTTTTGTTTTTTCTCTTATAATACCCATATCAACATCAGCACCAGCAATTGCTTTAACAACACCATCTTTATTTAAAATAGGTGCATATGCAACTTTAAGTAATCCCCACTGCTCCCATTCTTGTATCTTACTAACAAAAACCTCTTTTCTATGCATTACATTCTCTGCACCAATAATTGACTCTTTGTCCATTACATCTTCTGAACCAATAGGTGTATAGTCATTTCCTTCACTAACATCTAAAATATAGATACAGTTGGCATTTTTATTATTGTATATAAGATTTTGAGTATAGTGATATGTAAGATCTGCTTCTAATTTTATTTTTGTCATAGGTGCAATATATTTTTTATAAATATCACTCTTCTCGTTTCTGTAACCACGTGCAAAATCTTTATATGTACTAACTTTTGTTTTTTTATTATAAATAATGAGGTGATTTTTACCTGCATATAATTTTTCATCTCTAAATGCAATAGCAACTAAAGGATTTGAGTCACTATATAACTCTTTATAAGTTAATTTTGTCTGTTTATCAGCATTTATATCAATAAAAATTAAGCTGTCTGTCTCTCCTTCAATTGCATATAGAGCATTCTTTTCACTATCAAAAGCTAAGGAGGTAAGTATATGCTCAGTTTTAGTAACAACTTTTACTTTTTTATTTTTATCTATACGAAGTACCTCTGCTGATTTAGCAACATAAATATACTCATTTGCAGCGTCGTAAGCCAAACCTTTTAATTCAGATGAGTTTGTATAAAACTCCTTTATATTTCCATCTTTTGAATTAAATGTGACTATTTTATTATTGCTAGTAGCATAAAAAAGTTCAGTTCTATTATTATACGTAAAATCATTTATTTTAGAATCAAATTTATAAAGCCTAACCCCAGCACCATCTTCAACATTAACACTAAGAAAGTAATTTAAACTATCAACTCCATAAAGTTTCTCATCTTTACCAAAAGCTAATGCTTTTATCTCTTTTGCTTGTGCAAGCTTTTCATGTTCATCACCATCTATGAATGAGCCTGAAGTCGAACTAATAGCAATAAGCTTTTGATTAAAACCATTAATAATTGTCCTATACATCTCATCATAACTTAGCCATGCCATAAAAATAATAAGTATGCTTAGTATTGGAATTAATACAAGGAGTACAAGACTCTTAACATTAGTGTTTAATAATTTAGATAATTTCATATGCACTCATTTTTTTTGAAAATATAATTCCCATTGTTGGATAAGAGTGAATACTCTGAATTATACTTCTATTTTTTAGCTGAAGGTATTTACCATCTTCTTTACATAGAGTAGTTGGTGGGTGTTGTTCTTTAAAAATATATTCTAACCCTATAATAGATTCTGTCTCATTATCTATTGAGATATATATGCTACTAAGCTCATTTTTAAAGAACGCTTCTTCTTTTTTCATATCCACTATACTTGAATCTTCTATCAGCATAGAGAGTTCAAAAATATTAAACGAAGAAAAGAAATAGTTTTGTGAAAGCAATATCAATTTATAAATCTTTGTTTTTAACTCTTCATTTTTTAGAAGAAGAATAAGAGCACTTTTAACATCTTCAGATTTACTTTCTAAGAGTAACTTCCTAAACAACTCTTTATATTTTGAAGATGTGTAGTAAACAACTTCTAAAGCTATACTCTGTTCTAATGCATTATTTGAGAGAAGAGCATTTTTAATAATATCATCAATAGTTAATTTATCCGCATTAAAGCTTGACTCATAAAACTCCATACTATCATTTATACTTCTTTGATCAATTAAAGGAAGAAGCATTGAAAATATTTTTTTATCTGTGCTCTGTTCAATTGTCTCAATTGCATTTCCACGACTTTTTGCGTTATCAGAATTGAGTGATGTCTTAATCATCTCAAAATCTGCTAATCTTCCACCAATAGTTAAAAGTTCTAAGATAAATTCAACTGTATTTTTATGTATATCTTTGTAAAAAGTAGATAAAAGTCTTAATCTACTATTAGATTCCTCATTTAGAGATAGTTCAATATGGTAATGTGTAAAAAGATGTCTATAAGCTAGCTCTATCTCATGAGCAATAAGCTCCTCTTCTAATGATTTAAATTGCGCGAAAGCTAGTTTACTTAGAGTTCTAGCTGCAATTGAACGTGCCGCATATGAGAATCTATCTTCTGCTAAAATTGTAACAATTGAAGGAATTGTTTGAAGTCCAAGATCTTCAATAAGAGAGATAATACTTCGTCTTTCAAATGGTGTTAAAATATCACTCTCTTCAAGTAATGGAATAATACATTGTGAATCATGTATCTTTTTCAATATATTTATAGAGATTTCTTTCTCTTTAACTGAAGAGTTTTTAAAATTTTTTAAAATATTTGGAACAAGTCTATTCATATTTTTATTACTAAGTGTTAATATAGCTTCTAATGCTTGGTATCTAATATCTTTGTTCTCATGCTCTAAAAATTTAGAAACAAAAAATGCATATTCACTATGTTTTGACTCACCTAAGGCATAGATTCCCTCTCTTAAATATTCTACATCATCATTTTGCATTAAAGTGTAAATAATATCATTAGCTTTAGAAATATCATCAGGAAAAGGGCTATTTAAAAGAACAACAGCAGAAGTAGCTTGTCTTTTAGGGTCTGTGCTTGCAAACATCGGTGAAATCTTTTTAATAGATATAAATCCATGCACACCCAGTTCTCTAATTAGATTTAAATTGAGACTGTGCATATTATTTTCAACCCATCTAATAACTATTAATGGTATATTCGCATCAGAATAATTTAAAAGCTTTTTTAATAGCATACGATTATTATCTACATTTCTTCTAGATGTATTATTTAAGTATGCTAAAAGATTTAAAAGTGCATCTAAAGGTTTAAATTGAGCCAAAATATGTAGTGCAAGCTCTTTGCTTTGCTCATTTTCTGCATACTCATTAAGCTTTTCTACTTCATACACATCTATATTTGAGAGTAATACATCACTATCGTATGAAAAATCTAGCCAATCAGATTTAAAATTCTCTACCATAGTTTTTGGGTACTCTGCACGTAGAAAAAGTATAATTATCAAATAAAAAAATGCGATTGCCCCACCAAAGTATGCGATAAAAAAAGGCACTTTATTATCACTTAAAAATATGAGTAAAACACCAGCAACAGCAACAGCTAGTGGTTCGCCAAGATTTTCTATAAATGTTCTTACTTTATACTTTATACTTGACTTTATTCCATTGTATAGAAGATTCTGGTTGTTGTAGTCAATTGCCACAGCAATTCCTTGAACAACAAAAAATCCAAATAATGCAGCTTCAAACTCTCTAGTTACAGAAAGATATGCAAATGCAACTATATATGCCATTGGCTGAATAAGTGTTAAATTTCTCACACCATAATTTAAAACCAATCTATTAAATAAAAAGAAGTTGACAACCAAATTGAAAATGTTAACTACAACAAAAAGCTTCCCAAACAGTGCAGCTAAGCTCTCTTCAGTTTGATTTTTAGAGATAATACCCATATACTCAAATTCAAGCGTAGTAGCTAAAATAATTGTTACAAAAAAAGCTGCTGTAAGATATAACACATAAGGAGATTTAAAAATAGCAGTAACCATAAATGAGAGCTGTTTAACTATTCCTTCAATCTCCTCTTCCTCTTCAATCATAGGAATTGTTTTGTATGTTTTTCCTATTAAATTTAGCATTACTAATGTAAGAATAGAAAAAAGTGACCATAAAAAGAAAAGATCAACAGCTGATATATAACTTGTCAAAATTGTTACTAAACTACCGCCAAAAATAGCTCCTAATGCTGTTCCTGCACTAAAAATAGAAAAAATTCTTTTACTATCTAAGATATTAAAAAAACCATCAATAAAATTCCAAAAAAGTGTATAAAGTGCAGTTGCCCACACAATTGTATATAAAATAATAAAGTAAAAAAGCAAATTAAAAAATTGAGGTGGAATATATACTTTCAGATATTTAATAGACAAAACAATTAATATATTTACAATAGTTAAAAATATTAGTGATATTTTAAAAAACTTCTCTTCTGTATAGCGCTTAAGATAAAAGGAGTATATTGGAAAATATATCATGATTATAATTGCAGGAATAAGTATATAGATTATAGGTAACTGTTCAAACCCTACATTAATCAAAAAAAGTGAGCTAGATACACTCTCACCAATCGATACTCCAGATTGTAAAAATAATGCAAAAATAAAAAATAAAAAAACTTTTTTACCCTCATTTTCTCTAAGCTTTAACAGTTTAAACAATAATAATTTCATTAAATAGTATCCAATTTTGTGTTACTTTTTTTAATCTTTATTTTACTAAAATATTACTTCTTTTAAGCTTTAAATATAAAATTTATAAAGAATAAAAACTAATTATGCTTGTATAGACTTATTGCGCCCCTCCTCTTTTGCTCTATAAAGAGCTTCATCTGCACTATGCATAATCTCTTCAATATTTGAATCACTATCTACCTCAACAACTCTTACTCCAATAGATACAGTCAATACAGATTCAATTTTTGACCCTGTATGTTCAATCTCTAACTCTTTTATTCGTTCATTTACTGTTTGAGCGCGTACCATAGCATCAGAAGATGTATCTGGTGATAATATTACACCAAACTCTTCTCCTCCTAAACGAAAAACAAAATCACCAGGTCTTTGAAAGCTCATCTTTAAACTTTTTGCTACATCTTGAAGTGCTTTATCTCCCATTTGATGTCCATATGTATCATTATATTGTTTAAAATAGTCAATATCTAACATTAAGAATGCGAATAATCTCTTTTCTCTAGCACACCTACGTAATTCATTTTTTGCAATATCATTAAAGTAGCGCCTATTATGTAGTCCAGTTAAGCTATCGTTCAATGCTGCCTCTTTTAACTGAATATTTAACTCTTCTAACTCCTTTTTATTCTCTTCTAGTTTTAACTGATTATTTCTAATTGAGCGAATAATTGGTAAACTAATTAATAGTGCTAATATAATTGCGGCAAGTGAAATTAAATTTAAGACAATTGATGTCATATCGTAAATCTCTAATATTCCTTTTCTACCAATACGAGCTGACTCTATTTCAAAATTTTCAATTTTTTCTAATGCAGTATCTATTTTTTCAACTTTTTTTGAAAGTGTTGCAAGGGAGATTTGATTTTTTGTAGAATCACTATCTAAAGCTTTTACAACATTTGCTAAATAGTGTTCTGTTTTTTTCAATAACTCATTTGTATACTCTATATAGGGAAGCTCGCTATCACTTTTATAAATCTTTTTGTACTGTTTCCATAAAGCTAATATTTCACTTCTTGCTGTAACTATTGAACTTTTCGCCTCATTATAATCTATTAAACCATGTCTTACTTTATATAGTGGGATAACAATATCTTCACTATAATACATTCTCATCGTTTGAAGTGTTTTCACTGGAATAAAATTTCCAAAATAGATATTATCAAGACGCTCTTTCATTTGATTCATATTTATATTTATTATTGCTATCAATAAAAGTAAACCAGTAAGCATGGTCGCTAGTAAAATAAATAGTTTATATCGAAGAGAAAAAGAATTTAACATATTTATACCTTTACATCTTCACATGCAAAAATAGTTCCGATATAATACATTTTATGTCTCATCTAATTACAACTAAAGATTTATCGGTAGAAAAAGTCGCAAAACTATTTGAAGATGCGCAAGAGTTTAAAGATGGCAATGTTGTGCCAATCCTTTCGAATCGTCTGATTATGACACTATTTTTTGAAAATTCTACAAGAACAAGAAGTTCATTTGATGTTGCAGCTCAAAGACTTGGTGCAAAAGTTGTACATTTAGATGTCACAAAAAGTTCTACCAACAAGGGTGAAACACTTTATGATACAGCTACAAACCTAGATGCAATGAAGCCTGATGCTATAATAGTCAGACATCAATATGCTGGAGTTCCAGCAAGCCTTGCTGAACATGTTGAAGCAAAGATAATAAACGCCGGAGATGGTGCACATGCTCATCCTACTCAAGCACTATTAGATCTTTTTACAATAACACGTCATATCCCTAATCCAAAAGGAAAAACTATTGCAATTGTTGGAGATATTAAAAACTCTCGTGTAGCAAATAGCAATATTGAACTACTTTCACGTTTTGGTCTTAACATTATTTTAGTAGCACCTCCACATTTTTTGATGAAAACAGAGCTTAGAACATCTTACTCACTTAAAGATGTTATTGATGAAGTTGATATTATTATGAGTTTAAGAACACAGACAGAGAGACATAGCCATAGCACATATGCAAGTTTAAAAGATTATGCTGGAGATTTTTGTATAACAAAAGAGTTAGTCGGGAGTAGAGATTTACTACTTTTACATCCAGGTCCAGTTCATAGAAATGTAGATATTGATGATGCTATGCTTGCTGATGAACGCTCAAAAGTTTTAGAGCAAGTTGAAAATGGTGTCTACATACGCATGGCTATTTTAAAAAATGCAATCTTGGGATAAAATTTCAGACCTAGCATCAAAGCGAATCCCATTTATATTTATAATTGATTATAAAGCAGAAAAAGTTTTAACTTATACTTTAGATGAATTGGATGAAGAAGATATTGAATTTAGCATAGATGAAATGGGCACACCAGTAAAGGAGCATATAAGTCTAGAGAAATTTCCTATAGATTTTAAAATCTATAAAGATAAGTTTGAAGCGGTAATTGAAGAGATAAAAAATGGCAATACTTACCTTTTAAATCTCACGCAACCAACTAAAATTGAGACTAAATCAACACTAAAAGAAATTTTCAAAAATTCTCATGCGCGTTTTAAACTAAGATATAAAGATAGATTTGTATCTTTTTCTCCTGAACCGTTTATATCTATATCTGAAAATAAAATACATACCTTTCCTATGAAAGGCACCATTGATGCAAGTATTAAAGATGCGAGAGAGAAGATATTAAATAGTCCAAAAGAGCTTGCAGAGCATATTATGATTGTGGATCTCCTTAGAAATGACCTAGGAAAGATTGCCACAAATATAAAATTAGAAAAATTTAGATACGTTGAAAGCATATCGACGCTTAACAAAACGCTTCTACAAGTTAGCTCACATATAAGTGGTAAGCTAACTAATAATTGGCATGAGAACCTCGGTGAGATACTAAAAAATCTTCTACCAGCTGGAAGCATAAGTGGTACTCCTAAAAAACGCACGTGTGAAATAATAGAGAATATAGAAGAGTATGATAGAGATTTTTTCAGCGGTGTCTTTGGTTACTTTGATGGAGATAATTTAAAAAGTGGTGTCTTAATACGCTTTATAGAGAAAAAAGATAATCAACTATTTTATAAAAGTGGAGGTGGTATTACAATAGATAGTAATTTAACTGATGAATATAATGAATTCATAAATAAAATCTACATTCCTATTTTAAGTGAGATATAAAGAAAGTAATCGTACAATCTCCAATATATAAAAACATAAATTAATGGATTATGAAAATGGAAGATATTGCATCTCTCTTAACACACTCTAGCTCGCTTAATGTCCTTTATGTTGAAGATAATGAGCTTCTTCGTTCAGAAACTACCAACCTACTGAAAAACTTTTTTTCAAATTTAGATACTGCAGAAGATGGTCTGCAAGGTATAGAATTAAACAGTAAAAATAAGTATGACTTAGTTATTTCAGATATTGTAATGCCAAACCTAGATGGTATCGCTATGATTAAAAAAATTAAAACAGAAAATAGTAACCAAAAATTTGTACTATTATCAGCATATGATGAGACACACTATTTTTTAGATGCAATTTCACTTGGTATTGATGGATATTTAGTAAAACCTTTGCAATTAGATACGGTCATTAGTCTATTTAAAAAAGTTTCAAAAGATATTAAAATTGCGAAAGAGCATGATTTCTATCAAGATAAACTTCACGAATTAGTAGATACACAAACAAAAACAATTCAAAAAAATGCTCTAAAAATTATAGAAAATTCTAAAATAGACACTCTAACTGGACTTTTAAACCATACTGTGCTACACAGAGATATTAAAACAAGTGAAAAGTTTGCTATATTACTATTTAATATAGATAGATTTGATGCAATTAATAAAATTTATGGTTATAAATATGGTGATGAAGTTTTGCAAAAAACAGCTTCTCAAATTAACTCTTTACTTCCAGATAATGCTAACCTTTATAGAATAGGATGTGATGAGTTTATCTGTATTCTTAAAAGTTATACAAACTATCAACCTCAAAACTTTGCTCAAATAGTAATTGACTTTTTTAAAACAGATATGATATTAGATGATAATATTAAAGTACAGGTAAAGTTAAGTGTAGGAATATCAGATTCTAATAATGAAAACAGTATCCTAAATGCTAAAATAGCTCTACAAGAAGCAAGAGAAACCAACATATCTCAAAATACTTTTAGCGAGAAATCTGAATTTATAACATCACAAAAAGAGACTATAGTCTGGATGCACAAAATTAAAGATGCTCTAAAAAAAGATCAAATTCAGCCATTTTTCCAACCTATTATAAATAATTATACACTTAAGATTGAAAAATATGAAGCATTAGCTAGAATTATTTTACCCAAAGATGATGGTGCTACCGAAATTATTACACCAAATAAATTTATTGAAGCTGCTAGACTAACAGGGCTAATAACTGATGTAACACGTCGTATTATTTCAAAAAGTTTTGAAACATTTAGTTCACTTTCATATGATTTTTCTGTAAATATAACAGCAGATGATTTGATGAATGACTATTTAGAAGATTTTTTACTAGAACAATCAAATATTCATAATATTAATCCAAACAGAGTAATAATTGAGGTTCTAGAAAATTTAACTGCTTCTAATAATGAAAAGATATTAAGACAGTTAAATGGCCTTAAAAGGAGTGGATTTCGTTTAGCAATTGATGACTTTGGAACAGAAAACTCAAATTTCAGTAGATTACTTGATATTAATGCAGATTGTATTAAAATTGACGGCAAGTTTATAAAAAATATCGATAGTGATGAAAAAAGTAAAAAAATAGTGCAAGCTATTATCTTTATGGCTGATAAGATTGGCGCAAAAGTTATTGCAGAATTTGTACACAATGAGGATGTTTTTGAAACTGTGCAAACTTTGGGTGTGCACTATTCACAAGGTTACTACTTTTCAAAACCATTACAAGCAAAAGATTTAAGTAAAGAGGGAGTTTAGTTAATGACTGATGCCAAAGATTTAGTAGAATATTCTAAAAAACTGAATGTTCTATATGTTGAGGATGATGAGAGTCTACGAGAAGAGACAAAAATGCTTTTATCAAATTTTTTCACCAAGATGGATACAGCAGAAGATGGTAAGCAAGGTCTTTCTTTTTTTGAAAACACACAATATGATATTGTAATTACAGATATTAGAATGCCTATTATGGACGGCATAGAGATGACTGAAAAAATGTTAGAGATAAATCCAGAACAGCCAATTATTATAACATCAGCTCATGATGAGACAACTTATCTTTTACAACTTGTAAATATGGGAGTGAGTAGTTTTGTACTTAAACCATTAGATCTTCAAAAATTAATTGATGTTCTTTATAAAGTCTCTAAAAGTATCTCAAATGAAAATCTTATTGTCTCCTATAGAGATAGATTAGAAGATTCAAATGCTGCTCTGATTGAAGAGAATAAAAAACTGGAGAAAGCTCTTCGTATATTTGATGCAAAACTAGCGAAAGAGAATGTACAACAAAACAGTCAAAAAGTGAACAAAAATATTCTCAAAAAAGCAAAAGAAGATAAAAATGAAAAACTAGAAGGATTACTAACAGAAGATGGTCTTCAACGATTTGATGATTATGTTTTAGATAATGACCTGCAAGAGTTAACTGAACTTGAAAATGAGATAGATAGCCTAACTGTAATTATGATTTTAAATGAACAAGTTGATGATGAAAAAATGCAACTTTTAAGTTATTCACTTGGACGTTATGGGCAAATACTGTCAAACTACCCAATTTTTCATAATTTAGCCTCTTCTATGACTTCTTTAGCAGATACACTTAAAGGTAAAACTGCCGCTGAGTTAACACTTACTAAAGATGCTTTTGTGTTAATGGAAAGTTTTATTTTTGTACTCCTTAAATGGAAAAAAGAGATATTTGAAACTGGTATTAGTAATCCTAATATGTACGATGCATCCATGATTAGCGATATGCAGACAATTGTTTTAATGGTTAATCCTCCAGAAGTTGATGAAGGTGATATGGAGTTTTTTTAAAATATAATAGGAACTAATGAAAATCATCAAAATTTTAATTTTAATTTTAAAGAAAACTTTATATTTTTGTGTTAATATCATGACATAATTTTTAATCAATAAAAGGTACATTGTGTCTTATGAGCTAGCACTTGCAGTAACAATTTTAACACTAATTGTTGTCTTACTACCACTAATAATACACCTAAGTCGCTATCTTGGCCCAAAATCCGTAGAGTGTACACAACAAAATGAAGTCTATGAGAGTGGGATTAGAACAACAATCAGTGACTGTTTCGAACGTTTTAGTGTTAAATACTATCTTGTAGCAATATTTTTTATAATTTTCGATGTTGAAATTCTATTTATGTTTCCATGGGCTGTAACGCTAAGAGAAACAGGAATGTTGGGTCTCATAGATATGTTTGTATTTATGGGACTACTTCTTGCTGGACTTGCATATATTTACAAACGTGGAGTACTTAAATGGCAATAGAACAGAAGGCTATTTTAGAAGATACAGTTATAACAACAAAAGTTGAAGATATTGCAAACTGGGGTCGTGAATCCTCCTTATGGCCAATGATATTTGGAACTGCATGTTGTGCAATTGAATTTATGAGTGTCGCTGCAAGTCGTCATGACATTTCACGCTTTGGTGCAGAGGTTGTACGTTTTTCACCACGCCAAGCAGACTTAATGATAGTAGCAGGTACTGTAACTTATAAGCAAGCTCCTGTTCTTAAACAGATTTATGAGCAGATGCCTCAACCAAAATGGGTTATAGCAATGGGTGCATGTGCATCATCTGGTGGATTTTACGATAATTACACAACAATGCAAGGAATTGATGAGATTATTCCCGTAGATGCATATGTTGCAGGATGCCCTCCTCGCCCAGAAGCACTAATGGACGCTCTAATGAGTATTCAAGATGAAGTTCTAAAGTGTAAGTTAAATGAGCCAAGAAACGCAGACTACTGTGGAAAGCTAGACAATGCCTAAACATTTTGAGCAATTTATAGAGAAATTCAGCCAAGACTTCTCTGAAAAAGAGAAGATAGATAAAAATCTTTCAATCACTACAAATGAGACTAAATTAATAACTATTCTTACTGCATTAAAAGTGGAGTTTGACTTTACAATTATTTTAGATATTACTGCAATTGATTATGAGACATACAAAATACAAAAAGAGACGCAATTTTTTATTGTCTATATCTTAAGACATAAAGACTTCTTTCACACTGTAACAGTTAAAAGTCCAGTTACTGATCCTGAGAATGGAATTCAGAGTATTGTTAAACTATTTAGAGGTGCTGACTGGTTAGAGCGTGAGACATATGATCAATATGGTATTAATTTTAAAGAGCACCCTAACCTGCGTCGCTTACTTAACCATCACCAATTTGAAGGTCATCCATTAAGAAAGTCTTACCCTATTACAAAAGGGCAGATGTGTACAAAGAGTGATGATCTCCTTGAAGAGATGAATGAGCGCCTTGATGGAAAAGGGATACTTAAATGTGACCATGGTGGTGCTTATAGTGAAGAAGAAGATAGTCACATGTTTTTAAATCTTGGTCCATCACACCCAGCAAGCCATGGAACAATTAGAACACTTGTTGCATTAGAGGGTGAAGTAATTAAAGCAGCTGTTCCTGAGATTGGTTACCTTCACCGTGGATTTGAAAAAAGTTGTGAGAACCATACATACAACCAAATTATTCCCTATACAGATCGTCTAAACTACTGTTCTGCACTTTCAAATAATATCGCATTTTCTAAAGCTGTTGAATCAATGATTGGTATACAGATAACAGATCGCGCAATTGCCATTCGTGTAATGCTAATGGAACTATCACGTATAATAGATCATCTTGTCTGTTTAGCTGCGAATTTAGTTGACATGGGCGCACTTACAAACTATTTTTATCTTTTCAATCCAAGAGAAGACGCATACAACTTTTTATCTAAATTAACTGGTGCAAGGCTTACAAATAGTTACATGCGTGTAGGTGGAATGACACATGATTTATATAAAGGCTGGTATAAAGATTTAAAAGAGGTTCTAAAAAAGGTTCAAAAAGGAGTAGATGATACACTCTCTCTCGTTGCACATAATAGAATTTTTCATGATAGAAGTCAAAATGTCAGTATTGTAACAGCAGACGAAGCTATAAACTATGGTTTTACTGGACCAATTTTAAGAGCATCTGGTGTGCCTTATGATATGAGAACTACTAACCCATATTACAATTACGACCAGCTTGATTTTGATGTTGCAATTGGTAGTACTGGCGATGTATATGACAGAATGATGGTTAGATTTGAAGAGATTACTCAAAGTATCCGAATCATAAAACAGGTTACTAAAAATATGCCAGATGGTGCTATAAATGTTGATAGTAGATCTTTTGCACTCCCTGCTAAACCTCAAGTTTACACCACAATTGAGGGTGCTATGAATCAGTTTATGTTAACAATTGAGGGTGTACGTGTTCCATTAGGTGAGCGTTATGATTCACTTGAGGCACCAAATGGAGAGCTTGGTTTTTACATTGTAAGTGATGGTAGTGGAACACCATATAAAGTAAAAGTAAAAGCTCCGAGCCTCCTTGCTATGAGTGCATATGCGGATATGATTGAGGGAACTATGATAGCTGACGCGGTTATCAACTTAGGAAGTTTAAATATTATTGCAGGAGAGATGGATAGATGAGTGCTTTTGCGTTTACTCCAAAAAATGAAGAGAAATTTTCAAATATTCTTAAAAAATATCCTCGTCCACAGTCACTTATGCTCCCCTCTTTATGGTTAGCACAAGAACAAGATGGATTTATAAGTACAGATGCGATGGAGTATATTGCATCTAAAATTGAGGTAGCTCCAATTGAGGTATATAGAGTTGCTACATTTTACACGATGTTTAATCTTGAAAAGATAGCGCCTTATCATATCGAAGTATGCAAAACTCTCTCATGTAAACTTTGCGGACAAGACAAAATTTTAAAACATATTGAAGAGCAAACTGCAAATAGTGATAGATTTAAAATCAGTAGAGTTGAATGTATGGGAGCATGTGGTGGAGCACCTATGATGGCACTCAATGGTGTATATCATGAAAATTTAACAACGTCTAAAGTTGATGAAATTTTAGAGGAGATTAAATGATTGTAAAAATTGTTAGCAAAAAATTTGATATTCCTAATTCTCATACTTTAGAGGTAGCTAAAGAGCACGGTGCTTATAGCGCACTTGATGGGGCACTATCAAAATCACCTGAAGATATTATTGATATTATAACTGAGAGTGGACTACGTGGGAAAGGTGGTGGTGGCGCACCTGCTGGAAAGAAATGGTCGCTTATGCCTAAAGTTAGCGACAAACCACACTACTTAATCGTTAATGGTGATGAGAGTGAACCTGGTACCTTTAAAGATAGACAAATCTTACAATATGATCCGCACCTATTAATTGAGGGAATGATTATAAGTGCACATGCTATGAATGCTCATGAAGCATATATATATATTAGAGGCGAATATAAATTTTTTATAGATAGATTTCAAGAGGCTATTGATGAAGCTTATGAAGCAAATATTTTAGGTGAAAATTCCACTCTATCACATAAAGTAAATATAACCATACATCGTGGGGCTGGTGCTTATATTTGTGGCGAAAAGACTGCACTTATTGAGTCACTTGAGGGAAAACGAGGACATCCAAGACTTAAACCTAAAAGACCTGAACCAGAGTACTACTTTGGGAATCCTGCGACTGTAAATAATGTTGAAACAATTGCTACTGTTCCATTCATTGTTGAAAATGGAGCAAGTGCCTATAGACAATATGGAACTGAAAAGAGTCCAGGAACTATGCTTTTTGCACTAAGTGGACAGATTAATAATCCAGGTGTTTACGAAATGGCATATGGCTCATCTCTTGTTGAATTTATAAATGAAGTTGGTGGCGGTGTAAAAAATGGTAAAAAGTTAAAAGCTGTAATTCCAGGTGGTGCTTCAACACCCGTTTTAAAAGCAGATGAAGATTTAGCATGTGTTATGCTCGATTATGAATCAATGCGTTCAGCTGGTTCATCTCTTGGAACTGGTGGTGCAATCATTATGGATGAAGATACCGATATGGTTGAAGCGCTTAAGAACCTGCTTGAATTTTACCACCATGAATCATGTGGTCAATGCACACCCTGTCGCGAGGGAAGTGGCTGGGTTGATAATATTGTTGGAGCTATATTAGATGGTGTAGCACAGAAGAAAGATTTAGATACTCTTTTAGATGTTGCAAACACTATGAATGGTAAGACAATATGTGTTTTTGCGCCAGCAGTATCAGGTGTAATTGAGGGATTTTTAAAGAACTTTAGAGATGAATTTGAAAATTATATATCTGAGGGTCGTTTTGTTAAAAGTCCAGTTGAAGCAATCGCGGAGGCATCATGTCAAACCTCGTTAGAATAACAGTAAATCAAAAAGAGATAGAGGCAGAAAATGGGGCTAATTTACTCCAAACACTACTTGATAATGGAATTGAAACTCCACACTTTTGCTACCATGAAGCACTAGGACCTGATGGAAACTGTAGGATGTGTATGGTAGAGATTGAGGGGCAAAAACGTCCTCAAATAGCATGTGATACATTTGTAGAAGATGCCATGGTTATTAGTACAAAAAGTGACAATATTATGGCAGTTAAACGCTCTATTTTAGAACTTGAACTAATTAACCATCCAGTTGATTGCCCAATCTGTGACCAAGCTGGTGAGTGTAAACTTCAAGAGTATTACATGGAAGTTGGACTTTATGACAGCCGCCTTGATACTCCAAAAGTTACTCATAAAAAGCATATCGATTTAGGCTCAAATGTTATGCTTGATCAAGAGAGATGTGTATTATGTGAAAGATGTGCAAGGTTCACAACATCTTACACAAAGACAAATGAACTAGGAATAATAGGACGCGGTGATCATGCTCGCATTGCTACTATGCCTGGTAAAAAGTTAGATAATCCATACGCAATGAATGTTGTAGACATCTGTCCTGTTGGAGCACTTACTAGTAAAGATTTTCGTTTCAAACAAAGAGTATGGTTTATGACAGCTACACCTAGTATTTGTCAAGGTTGCGCTAAGGGCTGTAATATTTATATAGACCATAATAAACTAAAATATGAAACTCCCGTAATTCATCGCTATCGTCCACGTAAAAACCTTGCTGTAAATGGTCATTTTATCTGTGATGAGGGAAGATTATCATTTAAAGAACAAAATGCGGATAACTTTAAAGGTACATATAGTAAAAATCTTCATATCAACTTTAAAAAAGCAATCTCAAAAATGCAGAAGCTTCTAAAAAGTGAAAATAAACATACTCTTATTGTACTCTCACCTAGTCTTTTAAATGAACAGATTGCTTCTGTTCTTAAATTGTCTAAAATTATAGGTGCTAATATTTTTTGTCCACTTGAAAAATATACAGACGAAGATTTTAGTGATGATATTTTAAGAAGTAGTGACCGTGCATCAAACCGCTGGACAATCAATGCACTAAGAATAGAGACTGATTATAATAAGTTCATAGATAGTTTAGATAGTGCAAGATTAATAATTAACTTTAACCATAAACTACTTCTAAATCCAGAGCGTGAACTCTCAAACAAGTTAACTAATAAGATAAATGTACATTTTTCTGAAGTTGAGTGTGAAAATAGACAAGATTCTGAAATATCATTTGCTTACGCTCCATTTAGTTATGTAAGTGGGTCAACTGTAAATGAAAATGGACATCTTCAACAATTAAATGCAGCTCTAGTCCCAACTGAAAAAAAACCTGATTTACTAGAACTAATCCACATAGTGAGTGAGAAAAATGTTAGCCATACAAATGAGCAGATTTGGCAAAATGAGATGAGAGACTTAGAGGTGTTCGAGAATGTAAACTTCTCTAAAATACCACTTAGTGGACTTGCATTGGGAGAAACTAATGTTTAGTATTGAGGGAACAATTATAGCGCTTGTTATAACATCTTTACTCTCTTTAGGAAGTGTACCGATACTAGTTTGGATGGAGCGTAGGGTTGCTGCTTTCATTCAAGATAGATTAGGTCCAAATAGAAGTAATATCTTTGGATTTAGAATAGGTGGAATAGTACAATCATTTGCAGACATGTTAAAGCTTATTGTTAAAGAGGAGTTCTACCCAAAACATATTAAGTTTAAATTTTACTATATGCTAGCACCAGCTATTGTTTTTGGCGCTTCATACCTAACATTTGCAGTTATTCCATTTAGTAATACTCTACTGACTGATAAAGGTTTAACTGTTGTACAGCTTCTTCCTATTGAACTTGGAGTTTTATGGTTTATTGCACTTGCTGGACTTAGTGTTTATGGAATTATACTAGCTGGATGGAGTAGTCATAATAAATATGGATTGCTAGGTTCACTTCGTGCAACATCTCAGGTAATTAGTTATGAAGTTTCAATGGGACTTGCTATTGTCTCAATGCTTTTAACATATGGAACTATCTACTTAAATGGTATGGTCGATTTTCAGGGTGGACTTCTTTGGGGCTTTTTACCAGCTTGGGGAATTATAGTGCAACCTATTGCTGGTATTATTTTTATAATTACTGCTTTTGCTGAGACAAATCGCGCGCCATTTGATGTAGCTGAGGGTGAAAGTGAAATTGTTGCAGGTTACCATACAGAGTATAGTGCTATGAAATTTGCACTATTTTTCATGGGTGAATATGTAGCAATGGCAGCGTCAAGTGCATTAATTGTGACGATGTTTTTTGGTGGTTATCACCTTCCATGGTTAGATAGTCCAGCACTATATGATAATCCTAAAATAGTTCTAAGTGTTATTGGGGCTGTACTTATTCCGTTAATTCTTGGGATGATTTACTGGATGCGTCGTAGTAATAGAATTAGTGGAATCAATGAACCTCAGCGCGCACGTGAGACAAAAATATTAACAATTTTCTTAGCACTTACACTAATCGGCTCAGAACTTGGAATCTTGACTCTTCTAAATGCTGAGATGTCAAATCAAATCGCTTCATACATAGCAACAGCCGTACAAATTTTAACTTTTGTAATAAAAGTTTTTATGATGAACTTTGTATTTATATGGGTTCGTTGGACACTGCCACGTTTTAGATATGATCAGATTCAGACGCTTGGATGGAACATCTTATTACCTTTGGCTATAGCAAATATAATTATCACTGCTATTGTCATTGTAGTGTTTTAGGAGCATATTATGGGAATTAAAACAGTTAAACGTCATGGTGATACACTCATAGAAAAATTGTACCTACCAGCTATTATCTCTGGTATGGCTACAACATTTAAACATTTTTCAAAAAACATATCTAATCCAACACAGATTCCAACAACACAATATCCACACCAACAACCAAGTGACATAACTGATAGATACAGAGGTCAGCATCGCTTAACAAAAAGAGCTGACGATACTGTCGCCTGCGTTGCATGTTTTATGTGTGCTACGGCATGTCCAGCTGACTGTATATTCATAGAAGCAACAGAAAGAGAAGATGGCGTAGATGAAAAAATGCCTAAAAAATTTAATATTGATCTTTTAGAGTGTATCTATTGTGGTTATTGTGTTGAGGCTTGCCCATGTGATGCTATTAGAATGGATAGTGGAATATTTAGTATTATTGGTAAAAACAGAGAAGATTTCATCATAACAAAAGAGAAACTTTTAGCTACACCTGGAGCTTTTGGGGAGGAAAACAGTCGTGCTCATTGAATTTATATTTATAGCCCTTAGCCTCATTACGCTAATTAGTGCACTTGGTATGATCTCTTTTCATCAACCAATAAACAGCGTTCTTAGTTTTATTGTTACACTTTTGAGTATTGCTGGACTTTTTGCACTTCTTAGTAGTTCTTTTATCTTTATAGTACAGGTAATTATCTATGCTGGTGCGATAATGTCACTAATTTTATTTGTCATAATGTTTTTAAACATTAAAGAGAAGAATATTCCAAATGAACCTAAAAAGGCACTTTGGATTTCAGGTTCACTTATTGCAATATCCCCATTTACTCTTTTGCTTGTAAATGCTCTAAAAACACTTCCTCCAAAAGAGGCAACTATCATTAATGGTTTTGGTTCAATTGAAGCTATTGGACGAGAGTTATTTAGTAAATGGGTACTTCCATTTGAGATGATTTCTATTTTACTTTTAATTGCTCTACTTGGCGCGATTGTACTTGCTAAAAAGGAACAAAATAGATGATTTTTGTAACCGATTATATGATTTTAGCCGTACTACTTTTTAGTATAGGTATTGTAGGTGTAGTTAGTAGACGTAATATTATTGTACTTTATATGTCAATTGAGCTTATGCTAAATGCTATTAACTTAATTTTTGTTGCCTTAAGTCGCCAGTTTGAACAGCTAGATACTCAAATTGCAGCGCTTATGGTTATAGCAATTGCTGCTGCTGAAGCTGCTATTTTTCTAGCAGTAATTGTTCTACTTTTTAGAAACAGAAGAAGCCTTGATGCTAATGTATTTACACTACTAGGACAAAGGGAGCAACCTAAAAATGATAAATAATATTTTACTTGCACTAATTGTGTTAATCCCTTTTTTAGGCTCTTTAATTATTGGTTTTTTCTATGCGTTTTACCAAGATAGAATTAAAGAGGGAGCATACTCATTTATTGGAATAGGTTCTGTTTTAACATCAGCATTTTTAAGCATTATGGTCGCACTTGAATTTTTTCAAAATGAAAATTTAACTAGCATGAGTTATGTAGCATTTGAGTGGCTTCACATAAGCAGTTTTGTAATAAATGTAGGATTTTTTGCAGATCATCTTAGTGTAGTAATGATTAGTTTTGTAACTGTTATTGGAACATTAATTCATATATATGCAGCTGGATACATGAATAAAGATGAGGGTTATGGAAAGTTCTTTGCCTACTTTAACCTCTTTATGGGAAGTATGCTTCTATTAGTATTAGGCGACAATCCTATTATGCTTTTCATAGGCTGGGAAGGTGTAGGATTATGTTCATACCTTCTTATTAGCTACTATCACAAAGACACACTCAATGTAAAAGCTGGAAATAAAGCATTCATTCTAAATAGAATAGGAGATTTTGGTTTTTTAATTGGAATGTTACTACTGTTTATTTATGGAGGAGCTGGAGGTTTCACATTTGGAGCACTTGAAACAAATGTTTCAACAGTTCCATCAGCTATGCTAACTGCAATTGCACTTCTGCTTTTTGTGGGGGCTATGGGTAAATCGGCTCAGATTCCTCTTTATGTATGGTTACCTGATGCAATGGCAGGACCAACACCAGTCTCAGCATTAATTCACGCAGCGACTATGGTTACTGCTGGTGTTTACATGGTTGCAAGATTTGCATTTGTTTACAACTTAACACCTGATGTTGGACTATTTATCGCATACATTGGAGCATTTAGCGCGCTTTTTGCAGCACTAATTGCCTCACATCAAAGTGATATTAAAAAGATTTTGGCATATTCGACTATGTCTCAACTTGGGTATATGTTTATAGCAGCTGGACTTGGTCTATACAGTGGAGCAATTTTTCATGTTTTTACACACGCATTTTTTAAAGCTCTACTTTTCATGGGAGCTGGTGTATTAATTGTTGCGGTGCATCATAAACAAGATATTTTTGATATTAGAATGCATAGAGCACTCCTACCAATTACTTTTGTAACAATGTTAATTGCGACACTAGCCATTAGTGGTGTTCCTCCATTTGCAGGCTTTTTTAGTAAAGATGCAATTATGGCACACGCTTTTGCTTCTGGACATTATGGGATATGGTTAATTTCTACTATAACTGCACTTCTTACAGCTTATTATATGTTTAGACTATTTTTTACTGTCTTCTTTGGAGCTAGAGAAAAAGAGTTACACAAAATTAATAGTTCAATGCAACTTCCTCTAATTATTTTAGCAATTGGAGCAGCACTTACTGGTCTACTTAATCTTCCTCACTTCTTAGGTGGAGAAAATCAATTTTCGAACTGGATAAGTACACCAGATAAAGCTCTTCATCTATCTATTAGCGCTGAATGGGTACTCACTACATTAAATGTTATTCTAAGTGGTATAGGGATTTTCTTTGCATGGAAACATTTTGGACGTAATCCTCAACCAAGTAACGCGCAATCATCCATAAATAATCTACTACTAAATAAATTCTATGTAGATGAAGTTTATGACACTATTTTTGTAAAAAACATTAGACGTTTGAGCTACTTTTTCAGCACTATAATTGATGTGAGAATAATCAGTGAGATTATCAAACAATCAAGCAGTGGTTACTTTAGACTTGGTGTTATAACTGGTCGTATGCAAAACGGAAATGTCCGTTTTTATGCTCTTTATATGGTTGCCGGTATTATCGGCATGTCAATCTATCTATTGGAGTTCTTATAATGATTTTGAGCATAATGATATTTCTGCCAATCATTGTAACGGCAATTTTATTTATTACACGTAGCAATTTACTAATTATAAAGTCATTCGCACTTTTAAGTTCACTTGTAGTTTTTGCTCTATCTGCATATCTTTTCACAAATTTCGAGGCTACCTCAGCTTTACAGTTTGTTGAACAGTATCCTTGGATTCCACAATATGGAATCACATACCACATTGGAGTGGATGGTTATAACTTAATGATTGTTATGGCAATTGCTATTTTAATGCCGCTAATATTTTTAGCAATCTGGAACCGCGAAGAGAAAGGTTACTGGTATAACCTCTTGCTTGTTCAAGGTGGAGTAATGGGAGCTGCTGTATCTTTTGACCTTATTTTGTTTTACCTATTTTGGGAGACAATGCTTCTTCCTATATTTTTTATTATGGGTCTATATGGTTATGAAGATAAAATCTATTCAACTCTAAAGTTTACTCTGTACACTCTTTTTGGTTCACTCTTAATGCTAATTTCTATTCTTTATTTAGCAGTTACATACTACAACATTCATGGAGAATGGAGCTTCTTACTTAATGACTTAAAAGCATTACCTCTAAATACTGAAGAAATTTTTTGGATATTTTTTGGTTTCATTATAGCCTTTGGTATTAAAATTCCAATTTTCCCATTTCACACATGGCTTCCCTCAGCATATGCAACAGCACCATCTGGCGCGGTTGTTGTGCTCTCATCAATCATGGCAAAAATCGGTGTTTATGCAATCTGGCGGTTTCTATTCTTCCTATTTCCACAGATGCTAGGGAGCTACGCTCCTTATCTTTTAGCGATGACTCTTGTAGGACTTATCTACTTTGGGATTGGTGCAATTATGCAGCGTAATATAAAAAGAATTTTTGCCTATTCATCAGGTTCACACCTATCGCTTATCTTAGTTGGTCTGCTACTTCTTAATCCATATGGATGGAATGGAAGTATCTATCTTATTGGTGCTCACGCACTCTCTTCAGGTGGATTATTTTTAATGGTTGCTATGCTTTATGCTAGAACAAAAAATAAAGATGTAAATGAGCTTGGTGGAATAGCTTCACAAGCACCTCTATTTTCAATATTTTTTGTATTCTTCTCACTAGCGATTGTAGGAATCCCTGGAACTAGTGGATTTGTTGCTGAACTGCTTATTATTCTTGGTGCATTTGAACATAGTCTTCTAGTTGGAATTTTAAGCGCGACAACACTGCTTCTAGCAATGACATTTATATTTTGGATGTTACAACGTGTACTTTTTGGAGAAGCTCAAGAATCAACTGAAAACTTTTATGATTTAAAAAAGAATGAGATTGCAGCACTTCTACCAATTGCAATTTTAATTCTTGTAATGGGAATCATGCCTCAGCCATTTATTGAAAAATTTGAACCAACAGTGACTGACAATCTTGCTCTTGAGATGAGCTATATTAAGGAGATGCAAAAATGAGTGAATTAGTATCTTTGCTTCCAATCTTAATTATAGGACTTGGAGCTATCTTTGTTATGTTATTAGGTGCTTTTACAGAACTATCTATTCATGTACTTGCACGTATTACACGAACAATTATTATAATAGCTCTAGCAATTACTTTACCATCTTTACTTGGTGAACAATTTAGTTATTATATCTATCCAGAAATTTTTCACAATATGCTCATAAGCGATAGTTTTGGGCTACTTTTTAATCTACTATTTTTATTAGGTGCGCTTCTTAGTATCTATATTGGAAATGTCTATATAGAGAAAAATAAATTTTTTACTTCTGAAACATTTGCGCTAATTTTATTTTCTCTGTTTGGGATGATGCTTCTTTCAATGGCAACAGAGATGATAACTGCTTTTATCTCTTTAGAGATTGCTTCACTATCTATTTATGTTCTAGTTGGATTAAATAAAAGAAGTCACAAATCTTCAGAAGCTGTATTTAAGTATCTACTTCTTGGAAGTTTTGGCGGAAGTTTCTTTTTAATGGGTACAGCATTTATTTATGCGCAAACAGGTACTACCCAACTAGGTGAGATAGCAACTTTTATATCTTCAAATATTGAAAAAGATATGACACTAGCTATAGTTGGTGGTACTCTAGTTATGATGACCCTTATGTTTAAAATATCTGCTGTTCCATTTCAAGCGTGGACACTAGATGTTTATGATGGTGCATCTTTGCCAGTTACCGCATATATGGCATCAACTTTCAAAATTGCTATTTTTGCAATTGCACTTAGGCTGTTTTTAGTAGATTTCCAGCTAATACAAGATATTTGGGATCAACTATTAATGTTTGTGACTATTATAACTCTAATAGTAGGTTCACTCCTTGCTGTTATTCAAACTAATATAAAAAGAATGTTAGCAGCTTCAAGCATGGTGCATAGTGGTTATCTGCTAATTGCACTAGCTTCAACAGGAATTAGTGGGACAAGCGCTGCACCATCAATAATCTTCTACTTAATTGCATACTTTCTAAGTGCTATTGGTGCATTTGGATTATTAAGTTATGTATCATGGGATACAAGACGTAGAGCAACATATGAGGATTTTAAAGGTTTTGCACATATGCATCCATATTTAGCACTGATGATGACAATATTTATGCTCTCATTTGCAGGTTTTCCATCAACCATTGGATTCTTAGGTAAATTTTATATCTTTACAGGTGCCATTGAAGCTGGATATACAGTTCTTGCAATATTAGGTGTACTTTCAGCATTTGTTTCAATATATTACTATTTTCGTCTAATTATTGTTATGTACTTCTACCCAAGCCAGCACGATGCAGTAATACTTACTTCAAGAGTAACACCTATAGTAATAGGTCTTATTGCAATAACTGTACTTTGGGGTGGAATTGGTACTAGTCTAATCTCATTCTTACCAGGTGCAAATGGTTTTATTGAATTTGCTCAAAGCTCTATAGCATCTTTATTTATTTCACATTAGAGATTAAAGCAAACTAGCTGGTAAGCGCTAGTTTGCTTTAGGTTGGCAATAATAAAGGGCAATAGGAGTAAGATAATAAGATGCAAATAAGAAAATGGATACATAACTTAAAACATCACTTTCTTCGTGGATTTAGAGAAGTCTTTATTCATCATCATAGTTCTATGGAGTTTCGTGCTAAACTTTTTGCACTCATCATTGCTCCAAATGAAAAATATGCCAAATGCGAAGCTGAAATATTGAAACATAATTCTGAACTAATCTATGAAGATAAAACAAGAAGTGAAGCACTAATTAATTTAACAAATGAATATCTTTCAAAAATAAATGCGCCAAATGGTTTAGGAATAGATCAATTAGTTGCAGATATTGTAAAAGATTTAAAAGAGTATAGAAGATTTGCTACAAAAATCGATATTAACCTTTTACTCCCCATACAACTCTGTACATTGGATGATGATGATGCACTTTACCAACTTAGAATCTTAGAGTTTTTAGAACGTCGTCGTGCAGAAATAGATCCTTTTTATACGCCTATTTTAAAAGGTTCAAGAGATGTTGCTTTAAAGGTTCAACAAGTTAAACATTAGGCTTTTTAAGGAGTTACAATGATGCTACTAAAACAATTCACCATACTATGTGTCGAAGATGATGCTAGCACAAGAGTGCTTCTAGATGGATTATTAACTCATAAAGTAAAAAAACTATATATGGCGAATAATGGAGTAGAAGGCTTAGAGCTTTTCAAAGAGTTAAACCCTGATATTGTATTAACTGATATATTCATGCCAAAGATGAATGGTATTGAGATGTCTAAACAGATAAAACAGATTAATCCTGAACAACATATTGCAATATTTACAGCCTTAAATGAAGTATCTAGTTTAAATAAAGCTATTAATATAGGAGTTAATAAATATATTATAAAACCAATTTCAGATTTAAATATATTTTATAAAACATTAGGTGCAATAGCAAAGAGTATACAAAATGATATAGATAGAAAACAGATGGAGAGTATTCTTCAAACACAAAATAGACTTACTTCAATAAATGACATTATTGGAAATATTGCCCATCAGTGGAGACAACCCTTAAGTATAATTAATGCAAAAGCTAGCCAAGTTAAACTAAATATTGATTTGGAAAAAGAACTTACAAATGAGGAGCTAAATAATTGTGTTAATACAGTAGTAAGTCAAACACAATTTCTATCAAAAACTATAAATAATTTTAGAATGTTCTTTAATGATACAGAAGATTCCGATAAAAAGTTCAATATAAAAGATACTATGCGCAAACTAATAGATGTCTCAAAAGATTCATTTAATATAAACGATATACATATTATAAGTAATATCATAGGGTATAATATTTATCAAAATGAGAGTAAACTTCTTCAAGCATTAATTAATATCTTCAATAATGCAAAAGACGCGTATAACAAAAACAAAATCGAGAGTAAAAAATATTTTTTTATTGACACTAAAATAGAAGACAACTATTTAATTATCTCACTAAAAGACAGTGCTGGTGGTATATACAAAAATGATATAGATAAAATTTTTGAACCCTACTTTACAACTAAACACAAAGCTAGTAACACTGGAATCTCTCTTTACATGACTAATCAAATTATTACCAAGTACTTTAATGGAACAATAAAAGCAACAAATCAAAAGTTTGAATATGATGGTGAAAACTTAAATGGAGCCGAGTTTATAATAAAACTGCCTATTACAGTAGCCTAAAGAAACGCATCAAAATGCTTATTTGCAAAAGCTGAGTTCATTGAGCTAAAAAGAGTCGGATAACGCCCTTCTAATTCGTTAAGTAAATGTTTCATTTCCATTCTAGCATGTGGCATTTTCTCTTCAAAATGTTGTGAGGGACAGGTCTCATCTCCAATTGTTGGAAGATTATGCTTTAATGATGCTTCTATTAGTTGTCGCTCTCTTACTTGAAGAAGCGGACGAATTACTATAAGACCATTACCAGCCGTATATTTAGGTGCAAGTGAACGCATAGCCCCGTTGTATATTAAATTCATAAAAAAGCTCTCAGCAGTATCATCAAAATGGTGACCAAGTGCCACTTTTTCATAACCCATCTCTTTTGCTGCACTATAAAGCGCACCCCTTCTCATACGTGAGAAAAAACTACAAGATGAACTATTTGGACGAATCTTCTCTTCTGCTAACTCATAAATATTAGTCTTATAAACTTCATGCACAATCTCATGAGTTTTACAGTGTTCAATCAAGGTATCAAAATTCTCACCCATACCGTAATCTACAGTTACAGCTTTAAACTCAAAATTAAAAGGAGCTTTACGTTGCATACTCTTTAGTGCATGTGCAAGTATTAAGGAATCTTTACCACCACTAAGCCCTAAAAGAACTCTATCGCCCTCACCAATTAGTTCATACTTACCATTCGTACGCCCAACTTGGCGAAGAACTCTTTTACTAATATCAAGCATAAACCTACCCTAATTTTTATATGCGAAATTATAGCTAATTAGCTTAAAAGAATATCAATTTCACTTTTATATGAAGTATTCTGTCCATTTTTTAACTTAAAGACCATTATTATATAAAAATAATATAGTACAAACTTTATATATTCAGGTATTTTTGCTAAAGAGTTAGATAAAGAGATAAAGTTCATTGATTTATTAAAATATACTAAGTATATAAAAAGAAACTAATAGATATAATTCTCTTATGTTACAATTTAATAATAAAAATTTCAACACCTCATCAGAAATATTTTTTGACATTTTTAATGATAAATTAAAACTTATTATTGTTTGGTATTTAAAAAATAATCCCCTTAGATTTAAAGAACTTTTTGAATGTTTACAACCTATTACAAAAAAAACATTAACAATAAAATTAAAAGAGTTAGAGCAATTAAATCTTATCAATAGAGAAGTATTTGCACAAGTGCCACCAAAAGTAGAATATTCATTAAATCAATATGGCAATGATTTAAAGCCAGTAATAGACGCAATACTAATTTGGTCACAAAAATATGCAAAAGTTTTTGCTAAAACGGTAGACGAAGATTTAAAATGAGAGTTTTAGCAATATCTGGGTCGCTTAGAGCAAAATCATATAATAGTGCCATAATTAGAGCTTTAAAAAATATAGATGCTAATCTAGACATTTATAATGAGTTAGATAAACTTCCTTTTTTTAATCCTGATCTTGATATTCATACACTAGAAGCTGATAGTTCACCACTATCAGTTCAAAAATTAAGACAGAATATTGCTTCATCTGATGCAATCATTATAAGTACACCAGAGTATGCTTTTGAGGTACCTGGAGTCTTAAAAAATGCTCTTGATTGGCTAGTTTCAAGTGCTGAAATTGTACATAAGCCTGTAGCCATAATTAGTGCTTCAACTTCAGCTATGGGTGGAGATAAAGCAAATATTGTTCTTATGAACCTAGTTAAAGTTTTAACAGGAAGTATAAACGAAAAATTAACTTTAACCATACCCATTGTTAATAAGAAAATTGATGATAAAGGTCAAATTTTTGATAAAGTATTGATTAAAGAACTACATACTTTATTGGATACGTTAAAACTTAAAATCAAAAATCAAAATCATGTTTAATCTTTCAAGCATAAATACAAAAACTTATTTTTTAATTACACTAGGTGTATTGTTTTGGTCTATAAGCTTTCTAATTAGTAGATTTATAAAAGATGATATAACACCTTTGGAATTATCTTTCTTTAGGTGGTTATTTGTTTTTTTAATGATAACTCCAATTTTAATAATAAGACATAAAAATATATTCAATTCTATAAAACACAATTTTAAAATTTTAACAATACAAGAATAGTTCAGAACTTGGGGATATATCTAACAAATTAAACGTTATTCAATATGACTATATATAAAATATTTTGTACTAAATCTATGAATCTAAAAAATATTGTGCAAACTCTTAATGAATATGTAATAATTACACATAAAAATAGAAAAGAGAAATAATACATACATTTCAAATTGCAGAGTCGGTACTAGATGGATATAAAAATGAAAAACTAACTGAAGATAGAATCAACTTTTTAAAAAGCCAAGTAGATGAACAGCTAGAAGAGATAACTCAAAATAGAGAAGTCTATGATAATTTTATAAATAAAGTAAATGCACCCAAAAAAGTAGACAATATAATACTTTGGATACTCCTTATGTCAAAAGAAGATATAGTTGAAGATTATATAGATAAATTTAACAAAAATTTTAGAGAGATAATCCCTGTAAGCGATTTAGCAGACCTATTACTTTACAGTGTACACCTAAAAAAAGTTCAAAATATTGAATTAGATGGGTTTGACTATTTATTAAATTATGAACAAGAAGGTATAGATGAGATGGATCAATATGCTTTTACAAATGCTTTACTATATATTCAAAAATTAAAAGAGGTAAAGATAGAGTTTTAAATAGACTCTTTTCTAGTAAGATAGTTGTAAACGGTAGCTTTTAGAATAGCTAAAAGTACCGTTATTTTTTAGTTAAGAGATTTCCTTAACCATCTTCATAATGAAATCTGCACTAATTTGAGCTGAACTCTCTAAGAACTCATCAAAACTAAAACTAGCGTCCATATCAGCCGCGTCACTAATAGCGCGAAGTACAAAGAATGGTACATCTAGTGCGTCACAAACAACAGCAACAGAAGCACCCTCCATCTCTAAAGCATCTGCTTTAAAAGTGGTTTCAATCCAATTCTTTTTTTCTACATTAGCAATAAATTGGTCACCTGTTGCAATTATTCCCTCTTTAAGTTTTAAGTCAATAGATTGAGCAACCTTTTTAGCAAGAGCGTTTAATGATTTATCTGCTTGTACAAACTGTTTTCCCTCAGGAACATACCCATGAGGATGACCAAATGCTGTAATGTCTAAATCATGTTGACAAAGCTGCGAAGCGATAATTAAATCACCAACTTTAAGTTCAGCACTTACAGCACCAGCAACACCACTAAAAAGTAGTTTCTGCGCACCAAACTTCTCAATTAACGTTGAAGCTGTAAGGGCAGCATTTACTTTACCAATTTTACTATATGCCACAACTACGTCATGATTAGCAAATTTACCTTTATAGTATTTGTTTGCTGCGTAACTAATTGTCTCATGCTCACCAATTATCTCTAATAGTGGTGTAATCTCTTCTGGCATTGCGCCCATAATTGCTATTGTCATTTTTTTCCTTAATCGTGTTTTATAATCAATCTCTCTATTGAGTGAAGTGAATGGTCAAGTTCTACCTCTTGAATAGATTCTTTAAATAACTCAAAACTATTCTCTATTTCACCCTGAGGTGTAACTACCAAAGAGCCACCCCAAAACCCAAGACCATCTTCAAACCCTACTCTATTTACAAAAATTACATGGCAATGACTTAACATTGCTGTTGTCTTTAAAATTGCTTGCCACTGCTGTGATATTTTCAGACCATCGTCTGTGAAGTCTCTTGCTGGTGAATTAGAGAGTACATATAAAACTTTTGGAGATAATGTGCTAATTTTTGCAATAACATCAGCACGCCATAAATCTTCACACACAACCATACTCACAGTAGAACTATCTACTTCGAAGCTAGAAAGGTTTTCTCCCTTACTATAAAAGCGTGCTTCTTCAAACATTCCATAGTTGGGAAGATGCATTTTATCGTGACGATGTAATAGTTCACCTTTTGAGAAATAAAGAGCAGAATTTAAAATTTTACCTTCATCTTTAATAGCAGCACCAACAACAATATCTATATCTTTACTTAACACTTCTAATGCAGTTAACTCATCAAGTTTGTAAGCATCTTCATAGACTTTATCTTGAAGCATATAACCACTTAATGATAACTCTGGAAATACAATAACATCAGCTGATAAATTCTTCTTTATTATCTCAATATGACGTTCTAAATTTGTTCTATTTAAGCGAACATCTATTTGAGCTAAAACTATTTTCATTTAAGTTCTTCTACTGCCTTTTCTAATGTTGTCATATCTGATACATTTAGAGTTGTCAAAGACTTATCTATTCTTCTGTTTAAACCCTTAAGAACAGCACCATTTCCAAACTCTATTGCAGTGTCTACAGTTGTTACAAGTTCTAGAATTGACTGTTTGTATCTTACTGGCTCAACAAGTTGACGAGTTAACAAATCAACTCCCTCAGCCTTAGTGTTATAGCTTTTTGCAGTAACATTTGAGATAACTGGTGCGATGAAACTACTCTTTAAAAATTCATCTAACTTCTCTTTTAGTTTTGGTTGCGCACTTGAAAGAAGATGACAATGACTAGCTACTGACATATTAAGCAAAAGTGCACGTTTAGCACCAGCATCTTTTAAAAATGCCTCAATACCACTCAAATCACTTTTAATACCAGCTATAACAATCTGTCCATCACTATTATAGTTAGCTGGCCATATTTTTTTATTCCAATTTCTTGCATCACTACAGATATTTTCTACACTCTCATCATCAAGCCCAATAACAGCCATCATACCAGCATCAATCTCACTACATGCGCTCTGCATTAACTGCCCTCTTATGTGTACAAGTTCTAAGGCATCTAAATAGTCTAACGCGCCAACACCAGTTAAAGCGCTAAATTCACCTAAAGAGTGACCCATTGCTACTGATGGTGATATATCTAAACGCTCTTGAAATAGTTTTTGTGCAATCATGCTAACAAGTAAAATAGCAGGCTGAGTATACATTGTCTGCTCTAAATCTTCATTCTCTTCAAATAGAAGCTTTTCAAAATCTATATTTAGACGTGACGATGCACTTTGAAGCATATCTTTTGCAGTTTCACTATTTTCTACAAAATCACGTCCCATACCCATAGTTTGACTACCTTGTCCAGGGTAGATAAATGCAATCTCTTTACTCATACTCTTTTGCCTCCGCAATTTTTTTTCTTAATGTATTTCTATTTAAGCCTAAACGATCTGAAAGTTGCAATTGGCTTTTAAATTTTTCTAACCCTGCTTTAATTAGTGGAACCTCAAACATATGTAAAAAGTCTCTATAATCGTTATTTCCACCTAAATTATCATACAAATACTTTTGTGTAACTTGCATAATTTCCTCTTTTTTCATACTTGTGTAGAGAAAATTTAGATATACCCAGCGCCTTAATGAATATATGTTATTGCTAATATCAGCCTCTTTATAGTCAATTTCTATCACATTATTTTCATGTGCAAATATCTCTGAAGCCTCTTTTACAAAATGTTCAACCAAAAGCTTCACATCTTCACTTCTCTCAGTAAGGGGCGCTAAATAGATGCGAATACTAAAAAACTTATCAAAAAGCTCAGCACTAACCTGCGAGTTGACAGTTGCAATAAGTCTAGTATTATGTTCATGTAACATCTTTTGAAGCTTGTCATAATTTGAAATTTTTTCAAAATGACTGACAATAATTACATCTGAAGATTTAATGGCATCCTCTATTACACTCAAATCAGAACCATCTAATATTGGAGCCTGAGCACTAATAAAACGCGCTAATGTGCGCTTACCACTACCCATAGAGCCTTCAATTAACGCATTAACACTCAAACTGCGCAGAAGCACAGCCGACTTGCGCGCTTCAGACGAAGTTTGTGAAGCGCATATAAACTCTAGTGACATCCGCAGCTGCTGCCGCTATCTGTACTACAACATGCATCTGCTTGCGTATTCTCAGCAAGTTGACCTGTCGCTACTTCATCTGCACTTGCATCTCTAATCATAGTTACAGCAACACTAAACATTAAATCTTTACCAGCCATTGGATGATTATAATCAACTTTTACATTTGCATCATCAAAACTTTTTACAGTAACTTGAACAGTTGAACCATCTTCACCTTGACCATAAAGAGCCATACCTTCAGCTAGTTCGATACCAGCAAATTGTTCACGTGGAACATCTTGAACTGCTTCATGATTGTACTCACCATAACCATCTGCTGCACTTACTAGAACATCAGACTTTTCACCCATGCTCATTGTTTTAATATGGTTTTCTAAACCTGTAACAATCTGATTTTTACCAATTAAAAATGTAAGTGGTGCTTGTCCAACATTACTATCTACCATATCACTTGTTTTTGAGTCACGTACTTCGTACTCAATAGATACTACTTTATTATCCTCAATAGCCATAGAGAATCCTTTAAAAAAATTTATGAGATTTTAACACACTTAACTTTTAATAGGCTTAGGTAATAACTATTATTTCAGTTTTTTAATCAGTTTCTTTGCTTCTTTTGCTTCAGAAGTGGTTGAAAATTGTGCAATTAGAGCATTATAAAATAGTTTAGCATTTTTTGAGTCTTTTATTTTATGAAAAGAGTATGCAGTATGAAGTAAAAGTGTTGGCATATATGAGGCTTTATCATAACGTTTTGCGCTCGCTTTAAAATAACCAATTGCATTTGAATACTCTTTTAATGCATAATAGGATTCTCCGATATAAAAATTACTAGCTGCTGGTTTAAAATGATTCTTTATTAAATGTTCATAATACTTAATAGCCCTGCGATAATCTTTATCTTTACGCAGTTTAACAGCCTTCTCAAAAAGTGCAAAATTATCTTGTGAACTTAAGTCTTCTGGTTCTTGTACAGATTCAGCAATTGAACGCAACTCTTTACTAACTAAAATCTTAAAATCGTTAAAGTCATTTTCTAGTGTATTAAAGCGTGAAGTCTCAACATATGAACTATTAATAGAATCAATCATCCCACTCATTTGGCGCATAAGAGTTTTTAACTGCTCAATCTGACTATTTTGCTCACCTGCGTAGAGTTCTAATGATTGTTTAAGAGTCTCAACCCTCTTTTGAAGTACTTTTGTCTTCTCATCAACTTGACTACCAAGTGCAATTTGAGATTGAAGTTCATTTAGCATTGATGAGATGGAGTTTTTAGTATTTCTACCCTGCTCACTAACACCCTCATAAAGAGAACGCATACCATCAACACTCTGTTCCATCTGCTCTAATCTTGCAGAAATTTTTCGTTGCTGTTTTTTTAATGAGGCAATGGAGGTTTTTTGTTCATGTATGAGTTGTTCATTTTTAGTAAGGCCATATGGGACTTCTTGACTGAGGTCACCTGCTAAAAAAGCCGAAGGCTCTTTAGCAAATAGTGAAGTAACTAATAAAAGAGTAAAGGTTAAAACTCTTTTCATTTTATGGATTATGGTAATAGTTTGAAATCTGCTCTACGGTTTTTAGCCCAACAAGCATTAACTTTTTCAGTACATTCAGGATTACTCTCTCCATAACTAACCATTACAATACGCTTGTCATCAACACCCTCTGCAACTAAAGCAGCTTTTGCAGCTTTTGCACGTTTAAGTCCAAGTGCATAATTGTACTCATCAGTACCCCACTCATCACAGTTACCTTCAACTTTAACACTGTATGCCATAGCATCTGAACCATTAAAGAAGTTAGCATTAGATTCAATGTTGCTTTGCATATCAGATTTAATAGTAAATTTATCAAAATCAAAATAAATACTTTTTACACGACTCTCTAATGCAGCAATTTTCTGTTCTTGTATTTGTGCAGCAGTAAGATCACTACTACCTACTCCGCCATTAACAACGCTACTGCTATCACCACCAACACTTGGACCATCTATTGCACTACTTGAAGATGAACCATTAGTATTAGCATTCGCATTTACATCAATTGAACCCTCTTTTGTACTACACCCGCTCATTAATAATACAGCCGTTATTGAGCCGATCAGAAGAAGTTGTTTCATTGTGTTTCCTTGTTTAAGTTGTGGCGATTATACCAAAAATAGGCTTAATGTCAATCTTTAAGTAACATAAAGTTGATGATATTGGTTTATAAAATTAAAACAGTTGTAACAGTTTTGTAATACATACTACCAATCCAAAGACTGAATCTTTCCACCTTTAAGTGGGAATAAAAAGCTTCTGTTATATTTCAGGCGAATCACACCAACAGAACTTTCATTTCTATATGTTTTTATAAAAATAACAGACTCTCCATCAAATGAGAATTTTGGAAATTGGTTGACTCCGCTTGATGTCAAACGGCGAATAAAATCACTTTTAGTTGATATTAGGTGTAAATTAAAAGTGTTATACTCAAACTCATGTCCACTCTCCCTAGAGGTATAAACTATGTAATTTTTGTATGCACTACATGAATTATTACTTTTTCCGTAATATACAAGTTGCTCAACACCACGTTTTCCAAGAGTTTTGGCAAATACATTTGGGTAACCTAAACGATCAGATACAAATGTTATACGCTTATCTGAATCTATGAAGTTTGCATTAACATCAATACCTGTGTAAGATGTTATTCTCTCTTTAGTTCTATTAACAACATCATACATATAAACATCTGGTTGACCATTAGGCGCAAGAGTCAATAGCATCTTACGTCCATCTGCACTTACATCAGAACAGATTGCCATACCATCACTCTCTAATATTTTAGACTTTCTACCTGTTGCCATATCAAACTTGTAGATTTCAGGTCCTCTATCTGTATAATGCGTGTAATAAAATGCATTTTGACTTTCTGATGCCCACTTTGGAAAAATGTCTAATCCACCCTTAACTACTGTTTGCTGATACGTAAGCGTATAATCAGCTACAACAATTTCGCTTTTTTTAGCACCTTTATAACGAGCTAAAATTACATATTTTTTCATCCACTCTACACTAGCCATTCCAAGGAAATCATTTATATCACTGGCTACTGCGTGTGCTAAAAAAACGTAATGTGCATTGTTTTTTAGGTGGTAACTCTTTTCAAAAACTTTCTCACCAGTTACATTTAGAAGTTTAAAATCACAATTTAGGCGTCCTGTATTGTCATTTCTTAATCTATAGCGCAGTGTGTAATCGTTTCGTGTAGTATTAAATATACTATCGTATCCAATCTTTTTTACCTCATTATTGACACGAAAATGAGCTAAAACATTTATGTCACTAAGAAGAAGTGGAGCAAATTTTTTATCTATTAGAGCTAGTGATTGTTCTACATTTGCACCTTGTAATTCAATTGTTGGTAAATCTTCAACTTTTTTAATGACCTCAATTGTGGCATCTACGGCAAATAGATGTGCAGCAAAAATAACCAATACAAGAAATATATGTCTCATTCTTTAGCTCCTATATAAATTTCAATTACACTATTTTTAGAACCTAGTGGGAAAATAAGCTCTTTTAAACGTGCTATAAACTCTTCAAGTTCAACATTAAAAAGCTCATTTTCACTATATGAGAGCACTTTAATATCTTCAACTTGTCCATTACTTAGTAGACTCAATCTAATTTTTGCAGTGCTTCCAGCAGCTTCAGGACTTGGATGCCAATGCTTATAAATTAGTGCCTGAATTTTAGCATAATATTCGTTATATCGTCCCTTTGATGCGGGGCTTGCATTAACCTGTTTTATAACTAATTTGGCACTATTATCTTTTATCTTTTCAGTAATTTTTTTAGCACTTTTTGTTGGTTCTTTTTTTTTCTCACTCTTTGTTCTTTTTTGTAAACTTTTTCTAAACTCCTTAGAAATTTCTACTTTTTTAACTTCACTCTTTGACCTAGTCGGTTTTTTTACAGATACAGTATCAAATAGCGAAGATAGCGAGCTAGGTGCATCCTCTTTTTTTGGAGCACTCTTGATTTCATCTTTAATTTTAATAGGAGCCTGCTTCTCTTTTTTTTCTGCTTTTTTTATAGCTCTTTTTTTTACTGTAGGTTCTGTGTATATAGTAACACTTAGTGCATTTTTGTTTAAACTATAGTTGATAATTTTTTTTACATTAAGAGAGGCATACAAGAAAAAAGAGAGAAAAAATATAAATAACCCAAGTGCTATAAATCCACTTAGGAGAAAATAGTTATCCGTCCGTTGCAAGAGATACCTGCGTAAAACCAGCACGTTTAACTGATGATAGTATGTGCATTACGTCACTATATCTTAAAGATTTATCAGCAGCGATTAAAACAATACTACCTTTTGAGATTGTACGTGAGTGAAGCATAAAGTTATCATCAAAACTAGAAAAATTAAATTTATTTGTACCAATTGAAATAACTCTATCTTTATCTATTCTAATTTCAACTTTTTGTTTTTTAATAAGACGTTTAGTTGCAGAGCCCTGAGGGAGGTTTATTATCTCTTCATAAACCATTGTAGGTGCTGTAACCATCAAAATTGCTAAGAGTACAAGCATTACATCAACTAAAGGTGTAATGTTTAGCTCAGGCGTTTCATCCCAATCATACACGCTTTAATCTTCTTCAGTTTTTCGTAAAATCAGAGCGTCACTTTGCATATTTAGAAGTCCAACAATTTCAAATGCTTTTCTTTTTAGAATTTGATGAAATGTATAAGCAAAAATAGCAACAAAAATACCAACAGCAGTAGCTATTAATGCCTCACTAACACCAGAAGCTATAACAGATATTCCACCCATTTTTGAACTTCCAAGATTTGAAAATGTCTCTAAAATCGATACAACAGTACCAAAGAGTCCAATAAATGGCGCAGTTGATGCGACTATTGATTCAAAAGACAGGCCCTTTGTAGCCTCTTTAGTTGCAGATTGTACAGCAAGACGTAGTAACTCTTTATTCATCATAGAAGAACTTTTAATAAAGTTGTGAAGGTAAGATGCATGTGAAATTGTGGCAGAACCCATTAAAAGTGCTTCTAAAGAGCTCTCTTCTCTATGCTCCCAAGATGATAAATTAAAATATCTATAAAAAAATATCCAATTAACAGCGATAAAATATATGGCAAGTAGCGCAATAACACCAATAGTTATTGCGCTTGAATGTTCGAAGAAATCTAGCAGACGATCAATCATCTCCTAGTTTATCCTAGTACTCGTTTTGCAGCAGCTTCAATACGTGATTCAACAGCAGCTAAAGCCATTGAAGCATCACTAGCATCACTTAGAATCTCTTTAGCAGCAGCTAAGGCTTCAGCAACATCACTTTCAGTATCTCCAGCGATTGCAACGGCACCCTCAACTAAAACAGTAACTTTTTCTTCATTTACTTTTACATGCCCTGAGTGAATCATAACAGAGATCTTTTTTGAGTCCTCATTTACGAAATCAACTACACCAGCATCTAAAAGTGAAAGCAAAGAAGCATGTTTGGGTAAAACTGTAAACTCACCTTCTGATCCTGGCAAAGTAACTTCAGATACTTTACCATTATGGATAGAACCATCAGGAGTTACAATTTCAAGTTTTAACATATCCATTTGGACTCCTTATTTTAGAGAATCTTTCATCTTCTGAGCTTTTTCAATAGCTTCATCAATATCACCTACCATATAAAAAGCATTTTCTGGCATATCATCATACTCACCAGCGATGATTCCTTTAAATCCTTTGATAGTATCTTCAAGCTTAACATATTTACCAGGACTTCCTGTGAAAACTTCAGCAACAAAGAATGGTTGTGACAAGAATTTTTCAATTTTACGAGCACGACCAACAACTGATTTATCATCTTCACTAAGCTCATCCATACCAAGAATTGCGATAATATCTTGCAAATCTTTATATTTTTGAAGAATCTGTTGAACATTTCTAGCAACAGCGTAGTGATCTTCACCAAGAACCTGAGGATCAAGAAGACGACTAGTTGAATCAAGAGGATCAACCGCTGGATAGATACCTTTTTCAGCAATTTTACGACTAAGAACCGTAGTTGCATCAAGGTGTGAGAAAACTGAAGCAGGAGCAGGGTCAGTTAAATCATCCGCAGGAACATATACAGCTTGAACAGAAGTAATTGAACCTTTTTTAGTTGATGTAATACGCTCTTGTAATGCACCCATTTCACGAGCTAGAGTTGGTTGGTAACCAACAGCTGATGGGATACGTCCAAGAAGTGCTGACATCTCTGAACCTGATTGTGCAAAACGGAAGATGTTATCAACGAACATAAGTACATCTAGACCCATCTCATCACGGAAATACTCAGCCATAGTAAGACCAGTAAGTGCAATACGGTTACGTGCTCCTGGAGGCTCACTCATCTGACCATAGCACAGTGCAACTTTGTCAAGTACGTTAGAATCTTTCATCTCATGGTAAAGGTCATTTCCTTCACGAGTACGCTCACCAACACCAGCAAATACTGAGTAACCGCTGTGTGCATGTGCAACGTTGTGAATAAGCTCCATAATAATTACGGTTTTACCAACACCAGCACCACCAAACAGTCCAACTTTACCACCCTTTGCATAAGGAGCTAGTAAATCAACAACTTTAATACCAGTTTCAAACATTTCTGTTTTTGTACTCTGCTCAACAAGTGCTGGAGGATCACGGTGAATTGGCCATCTTGTTTTAGCAGTAACAGCTTCACCCTCATCAATTGGATCACCAATAACATTAAATATACGTCCAAGAACTTCTTCACCAACAGGAACACTAATTGGTCCACCTTGGTGCACTGCTTCCATTCCACGAACAAGACCTTCACTCATATCCATAGCAATTGTACGAACACGACTATTTCCTAAGTGTCCAGCAACTTCAAGAACTAACTTTACTTTCTTACCTTCAACTTCATAGTTAACTTCTAGTGCGTCATTAACTGGCGGTAAACCGTCAGCAAAATCAACATCAACAACAGGACCAATAACCTGTATAACTTTTCCTACCATTATATTCTCCTATTTATTTCAGTGATTCTACACCGCTGATGATTTCTATCAGCTCGGTTGTAATCGCTTCTTGACGCGCTTTGTTAAATTGAATATTTAACGCATCCACCATTTCTGTTGCATTCTTAGTCGCAGAATCCATAGCTTGCATACGAGCACTATGCTCAGCAGCTAATGAATCAATAAGTGCATAATACATATTATATTCAGCATATTTAGCTACAAGAGCTTCAAGCATTTTCTCTTCATCATATGCTTCAAATTCCAAAAGTGAACCAGTATTCTCAACTGCAGTAGTTTCTACTACAATCGGTAAAATAGTATCTACATGCATCTCTTGAGTAATCATGTTCTTATAACCATTATGAATAAGAATTACTTGATCAGTATTTCCTATCATATACTCATTTATAGAAACATTGATAAAATCAGTAGAACGCTCATAATCTGGCTTATGACTCAAATCAATTACAGAATCAACTAACTCAACACCATTAAACTTAAAATACTCAACACCCTTTTTACCAACACCACGTAGTCTAACTTTTACTTTTTTATCTTTATACTCACGTAAAAGTTTTGAAACCACCTTAATTGTTGAAATATTAAAACCTGCACATAGACCTTTGTCTGCTGTAACAAATACAATATCAATAATTTTTGGTTCAGCAGTAGGATGAAAATATCTACTTTCAATACCACCAATTTTAAAACGCTGAATGTCTGCTGTAATTTCACTAAGAACTTCATTTAGCTTATTTGCATAAATGCGTGAACGTTTAGCCAATTCCTCAGCCTTACGAAGCTTAGCAGTAGATACTAGCTTCATAGCACGAGTCGTCTTCTTAGTATTTGAGACACTCTTAATTTTACGTTGTATCTCTTTTAGGTTTGCCATCTGTTAGCTCCTATTCAGCTGAAAACGTAGCACTAAACTCTGATATTGCTTTTTTAAGCATCTCTTCTGTATCGTTTTCAATTTTTTGCGCACTTCTTATGTTTTCTAAAATCTCTGGATACTTAGCTTCAATAAATGGGTAAAGCTCAGATTCAAATTTACCAACAGCTGAAGCTGGATACTCATCTAACGCACCCATGTTACCAGCGTAAATAATAACTACTTGCTTTTCAGGAGCAAGAGGTGAATATGGAGCTTGTTTTAGAACTTCAACCATACGCTCACCACGTTCTAGTTGATTACGACTGATTTCATCAAGATCACTTGCAAATTGCGCAAATGCTTGAAGCTCGCGATATTGAGCAAGATCAAGACGTAATGTACCAGCAACTTGTTTAGTAGCTTTAACCTGAGCAGCACCACCAACACGAGAAACAGAAATACCAACGTTAATCGCAGGACGAACACCTGAGTTGAAAAGGTCAGTCTCTAGGAATATCTGTCCATCAGTAATAGAAATTACATTTGTTGGAATATATGCAGAAACATCACCAGCTTGAGTTTCAATGATTGGTAATGCAGTTAAACTACCACCACCAAGTTCATCATTAACTTTCGCAGCACGCTCTAATAAACGACTGTGTAGATAGAAAACATCACCAGGAAATGCTTCACGGCCTGGAGGACGACGAAGAATTAGTGACATTTCACGGTAAGCAACAGCATGCTTAGATAAATCATCATAAACAATAAGACCATGACGTCCATTATCTCTAAAATACTCACCCATTGTAACACCAGTATATGGTGCTAAAAATTGTAGTGCAGAACTTTCACTCGCAGATGCAGCAACAATAATTGTATATTCCATTGCACCGTGTTCTTCAAGTTTACGAACAACTTGAGCAACAGTAGAAGATTTTTGCCCGATAGCAACATAAATACAGCTAACGCCACGACCTTTTTGGTTAATGATAGTATCAATTGCAACTGTTGTTTTACCAGTTTGTCTATCACCAATGATAAGCTCACGTTGCCCACGTCCAATTGGAACTAGTGCATCAATCGCTTTTAGACCCGTGTGAAGTGGTTCATGTACTGATTTACGAGCCATAATACCAGGTGCTTTCTCTTCAACAAAACGAGTTTCGCTTGTATCAACTGGACCTTTACCATCAACTGGTTCACCAAGTGCATTTACAACACGACCTAGCATTGCGTCACCTACTGGAACTTTTAAAAGTTTTCCAAGACGTTTTACTGTTGTTCCCTCATGGATACCTTTACCAGAACCCATAATTACAACACCAACACTATTTTCTTCGAGGTTAAGGACAATCCCCTTACTTCCCTCATCGAACTCTACCATTTCACCCGCCATAACGTTGTTTAGGCCATGAACTTTTGATATACCATCAGCGAAAGTTACAACTTTTCCAGTTTCACTTACATCAACATCTAACTCAAAATTTTCTATACGCTCTTTTATAATCGAACTAATTTCATCTGCTTGAATTTTTGCTACCACTTCTCTTCTCCTTTATAAAGTTATATTGCTTTTAAGATGTGATCTATCATCTCAGCTCTTATTCTTGACTTGGAAAAGCTAAGCTCCACACCCAAATCATCTACCTCAATTTTAATGCCGTTGTATCCGTTATTTACAAATGTTAGGTCAACACTACTTTTTGTGCGACTTCCAAGACCATCTGCTAACTTTTTAACTAAATCATTACCAATCTCTTCATCAGAGTAGATAAAGCCATTATAACTATTACTAGAATGCGCAATTTTCATACGTAACTCTTCTGCTATAGCTGGAATAACTTCAATACGTGATTTTTCACTAAGTAGTGATAAAAGATTATTTATTTTTTTATTATTAACACTTTTAACAGAGTCAAGTAAAATCTCTTTTTTTGTTTTGCTATCTACATAAACAGACAACATTACATCAGCAAACTTATCAGATGTATAGGCTTGGCTAAGGCCATCAAATACTTCTCTGTAAAGAGCTGTTTCTTCATTACTTGAACCATCCAAAAGAGCTTCAACATAGCGTTTTGCTATTAAGCTTTTCATTATGCAACCCTTTTTAGAATAATTTCACTCAACGCCTCTTTTTTAAGTGGCATATTTTCATCACTTAAAAGGTCATTTAATGTTTCATCAACAACGTCACGAACCATATTTTTTTGGTCAAGTTCCATCAAATCATCATTTTGCTTAGAGATAATCTCTAATTCAGCTTCAGAATCTAATGAAATTTTCTCTGAAATAATATTTGACTCTAATTTTGAGTCTTCTAAAATTTCATTAGCCAAAACTTTCGCTTCAGCAACTTTCTCTTCTGCTTCACTCATAGATTGTTTACTTAGAGTCAATTTTTCTTGAACTTGTTGAAGTTTTGAAGCTATATCATCACTTCTGCCTGCAAAAAAGTTTTTAACAGGTTCTGCTAATATGTAGTACATAATTGCAGCAAAGATTAAGAAGTTAATAGTACGAGGAACAATATCCGTCTCACCATTACCACTACCACCACTAGCCAAAACAAATGAAGCTAATGTAACAAGAATTAAACTAATTTTTATCATACTGCCCCCTATACTTTAGCAAATTTGGCTTTCAGTGCCTCTTTAAAAAGTGGCATCTGAGAGAGTAGAGAATTTTTCAAACTCTCTTTTTCAACTTCAAGTTTCGCCTGAAACTGTTCATAAACTCCCTGCATCTGCTCACGTTTTTCATCAGCACGTGATTGTGCAAGCTCTTTTGCATCATTCACTGCTTTCGTGCGAATCTGCGCAGCTTGTGCTTTAGCATCACTGACAATCTTTTCAGCTTCAGTGTAAAGCGTGTTAACATCAGAACTATTGTGACCAGCTTCATTCAAATCTTTTTGAATATCAGCATCACGTTTTCCCATGTAACCCAGCAACGGATTGTACAACCAACTGTTAAGCAGGCCGATTAGCACGATAAAGACGACAAGCGTAATAGAGAGTTGTACGAGGTCTATATCTAACATCTTTGCTCCTAACTCCATAAAAATTTGCGAAATTATATCTATTTGTTGTTGAAAGGTGGGTTAAAGTAAGTCATTTTATAACAGTTTCATTAACAATTATCGTAAACCAACCTCTTACGAATACAAAAGTGATTAATATGCATAAAATTGACTTTTTATATTAAATATATATAAAAATCACCATTACTTGCTAATAAGTAGATAATTTAAGTCGACGTTGTATACAATATTTGTTATAATAATTATAATCTATTCTATATAAAAGGTAACGAAATGTTTAAAATAAAATTAAAAACTATAATTATATTATTTCTAAGTTTAACAGTGCTACTTACTAGTAACCTTTCAGCTAATCAAAGATATGGGAAACAAAAAGTTGTGTATCATATAAATTTTGATAACCCTATAGCTCAATCAGATACACTACGTAATATTCACAATCATATAAAAGCAGTTGGTAAAAACAATATTGATATTAAGGTCGTATTGCACGGCAAAGGACTATCTATGTTGCTTGAACCTGACGCTGTAGAAAATACTGGTCTAAATGCTGGAAATGCAACTGATGCTATACAGGATAAAATTGTAGAGCTAAAATATAAAGGTGTCTCATTTGAGGTTTGCGAGAATACACTACAAGGTAGACATATTAATTATGAAGATGATCTTTTTGATGTAAATAAAGCAGATATTGTACCTAGTGGAGTAGCAGAGCTTGTGCGTCTACAATCAATGGGTTATGCTTACATAAGACCTTAGTTATTGTCTTATTAAAGATATAAGATTCTCAACATCTTCTTGGCTATCAAAGTTAAAAGTTAAATTATTGTTCTTTAGTTTATATTTGACATCAATAGAGCCAAGAAGATTCTCTAAACTATCATAATTATAAGATGCTACATCTTTTTTTATAACTTTTTTGTCTTCTAATACTTCATCTGAACGCTTAATACCCTTAACAGACTCTTCCACCTCACGAACACTTAACTTCTGTCCAACAATAGAATCAACTAATACCTTTTGCTCTTTTTTGTCAAGTCCAATCAAAGCACGTGCATGACCTTGAGAAATTTTTCCCTCAACCAGTGCTTGTTGCGTATAATCATCTAAATTAAGCAAACGAAGCGTATTGGTAATTTGTGTACGACTTTTAAAAATTAAAGATGAGAGTTGCTCATGAGTTATCTCATGCTCATTTAATAACTCTTGGTAAGAGTATGCTAAATCTATAGGATTTAAATCTTCGCGTTGAATATTCTCAATAAGAGCCATCTCACGAAGTTTAGCAAGGTCAATATCTGCGATTATCGCTCTAATTGTACCTAAAGAGGCAAGTTTTGATGCACGAAGACGGCGTTCGCCTGCAATAAGCATGAAACCTGTTTTATCTTTAATAACAACAATTGGCTGAAGCAGTCCATGTGATACTATTGAATCACTTAACTCCTGTAAAGAGTTTACATCAAACGTTTTTCTAGGCTGATAAGGGTTAGGACGAATTTCATCTATCTGGATATCAACTACACTATCTTCATTACGTGGTAAATCATTTTCATAAGATTGTGTAACTTCTTCAAATATTGCTCCAAGACCACGACCTAGCGCCTTTTTACTAATAGCCATTTTATGAAATTATTGCCTGAGCTAAATCTTGATATGCAATACTACCAGTTGACTTTACATCATAAAGAATTGCAGGTTTTCCAAAACTTGGAGATTCTGCAAGTTTTACATTACGTGGAATCACAATATATGAGTTATCATCTATCTTTTTAAAGAGTTTATTTTCAAAATGTTGAGTTAAGTCCGCAAAAACTTGCTTTGAAAGATTATTCTGCACACTGTACATTGTTGGTAAAAATCCCTTAATTGTAAGCTTTGGATTAATTGTTTTACGAATTAGTCTAACTGTGTTTAAAAGTTGTGCTAGACCTTCTAGTGCAAAGAATTCGCACTGAATAGGAATAATAACAGAATTTGCAGCGCTTAGTGCATTTATTGTCATTGGTCCTAGTGCTGGTGGTGAATCTATTATTATATAATCATACTTTCCTGATAGCTCATCAAGAGAACGTTTTAATATAAGCTCTCTGCCCTCACCATTTTGTGCATCATAAAACTTTTTCTCAACTCCCACAAGTCCAATGTTAGATGGCGCTAGTGAAAGTGTTGGTAAAGTAGTTTTCAAAATTATGTCTGATATTTTCTTAGTACCAATCAAAACATGATAAATATTATATTCGTAATCATTTCTATGATAACCAAGACTAGTTGTAGCATTAGCTTGTGGGTCAGCATCTATCAACAAGATTCTCTTCTCAGCAACAGCAAGAGATGCAGCTAGATTTACAGCTGTAGTTGTTTTTCCGACGCCACCTTTTTGGTTGGCAATAGTTATTATTTCACTCATCGTAAACTATATATCCTTTTATCGCCAACGCTTAACGATCCATCGTTATTTAATTGGGCTTTCTCTAATGAAATTTCACAACCATTATAGTGAGTCTGGTACTTCTTTGATAAATCAAATTCTAGCGAATACTTACTAAAAATTTTCTTCCAACTTCTAATTTCTTTTACTCTGTTAAAAAACTCATTTAATAACTTTTTTTTATCAATTTCAATGTCAAGCACCGCAAAATCGCCACTTGCTTGCATTGTATTCAATCCAATACCGCAGACCAAATTTTCTCCAATAACCTGAGTTATAGTCCCTCCAGCCTTCTTGCTACCTATATAAAAATCATTTGGCCATTTTAGCCAAATTTTTGAACCTGTTTCATTTAGTAACTCTTTCAATATATAAGAAAAATAAATAGATGAAGAGACAATTTCCATCTCTTTAGGTAAGTCTTTTATAGCCCAAGCAAATGAAAAAAATAAGTTTCCATTAAGACTATGCCACTCATTATTCCTACTGCCGATTCCAGCGCTCTGTTCATCTGACACAATAGCAACTGGAGCTTTAAGCTCATCATTTTTTATCATATTTATCAAATATTTTTGTGTAGAATCTAATTTTTTAAAGTAATGTATTTCCAACGCTTAAGTGTTTCCCATTTAAATATGAATGAATATCCATCGCTTTTTTTGATGGTGGCTGTAAAGTTTTCAGAGCGATTGATCCTATCTTACAACCAATAACAACATCCTCATCTCTAATTTCTAAGATTTCTGAACTTTTAAACGAACCATCTTGACTATTAAAAGATAAATCTAATAACTTAATTCCATTTTCTAAAAATATTCCAGGCCAAGGAGTGTATGCTCTATAATGATCATATGTCTCTTGCGCATTGTCTAATTTAGTCAAACCCTGCTCTTTTGTAATCTTTGTACAATGCGAAGCATCACAACTAAACTGAGGCACTGGATTTAAAGTCTCAAAATTACGAATAACGCTAAGAGTTAAAGCAGAAGCCATATCCGTAAGCTTTTCATAAAGAGTTGAGAGCATCATAGTTTTTTCAATTTTTAAAACGCTTAACGCTAAAATATCTCCAGTATCTAACCCAACATCCATAAGCATTGCCGTTACACCGCCATTAGTATCGCTATTTAAAAGCATCTGCTGAATTGGACTTGCTCCTCTATACTCTGGAAGAAGTGAAGCATGAAGGTTAATACATGGCGCAATATCTAATATAGATTTTGGCAATATCTGTCCATAGGCTGCTACTATTATCATGTCAGGTTTTAACTCTTGCAAGATTTTTACATTTTCCATATCACGAAGTCTGCTTGGCTGATAAACTTCTAAAGAGGCATTAAGTGCGCTCTGTTTAACTTCGCTCATCTTAATTTGCTGTTTTCGCCCAACTTTTTTATCAGGTTGTGTAAACACTCCAATAATCTCTATATCTTCTGTACTAATTAGTTCATCTAAAATTACAGCTGCATAATCTGGTGTGCCCATAAAAACAATACGTTTACTCATTTTCAACCTTAAAAAGTGTACCACCAACGTGTTCATCATCCAATAAGAATGATTGTACATCTTTTAAATCCATACCTGAACTTAAAAATGTAGGTAAATTTTTACCAAGCAAAAAGTTTGCAGCTCTAAGTTTTGTTGTAATTCCACCCGTTGCAAACGCACTTCCAGCTTCAGTTTTTGCCTCAAGCTCATCTTTTTCAATTTTACTAACAATACTTATTAGTTTCGCGTCACTATGAGTACGAGGATCTCTGTCGTAATACCCGGTTATATCAGACAATATAACTAACATACTTGCATTAAAATGAGATGTAACTTGGGCAGAGAGCCAGTCATTGTCTCCAAAGGTAAGTTCAGCTACCGCCGTTGCATCATTTTCATTAATAATTGGAACAATATTTTTAGAAAGTAAAACTTCCATCATATCTTGTGCATGTCTTAAGCGGTGATGAGAGTTAAAATCATCTTCTGTTAGCAGTACTTGCGCAGAATCAAGATTAACTCTTTCAAACTTCTTTTTATAGGTCATTGCTAAAATTGGTTGTCCCATTGCAGCGAGTGCTTGACGATTAGCAATAATTTTTTTATCTAACTTTAAAACTCCATAACCAGCAGCAACTGCGCCTGATGTGACTAAAATAACTTCATATTTAGCTTTTAGTTCACTAATAAGTGTAATAAGAGCCATCATTCGCTCTTTAGCTAAACGGTTCTGTTCAGTTAGTACCGCAGTCCCTACTTTTAATACAATACGCTTCATTAATCTATTTTATTAACCAATGCAAATAGAGCAAAATTAAGAGCTTGTATATTAAACTGTTGAACAGATGATATTGGTGCTACAAACCAAGGCTTACTTGTATCATATTCATCTTGGTCTTGCTCAAAATATCCAGCATTCTCATCAAAACCAAAACTTGTTTTACTAGATTTTTTTAGACCAATCTCTTCTAAAAACATCTCAACTGCTAAAGGAAGATCTTCAGGTGAAACAGCGTCACTTCTAGTCAATGCAACTGCAAAATTTCTTTTACTTAGTTTTGAACTAAAATTCTCTAACTCTTTTTTTAGTGTCTCATATTGTTCAAAAGATTCTCTGTATGAGGCGATATCAATCATAAAAAGAAGAGTTTTTGTACGCTCAATATGTTGTAAAAATTGAAGACCTAAACCTTTTCCCTCACTTGCGCCACCGATAATCCCTGGAATATCTGCCATTACAAAATGCTCATACTCACTAACAGCGACTTGACCAAGTTTTGGAGTCAGTGTAGTAAATTCATAATTTGCAACTTCAGGAGTGGCGTTTGAGACAGTTGAGATTAGAGTTGATTTACCAACATTAGGAAAACCTACAAGTCCAACATCAGCTATGAGCTTAAGTTCAAGTCTAACATCACGAGTAACACCAGATTCACCTGGTTGTGCATGAGTTGGTCTTTGATTTGTAGAAGATTTAAAATGGGTATTGCCAAGCCCCCCTCTTCCACCATCTAAAAATTTAACTTTTTCTCCATCTTCAAGTAAATCAAACAAAACCTCATCAGTTTCGACATCTATTACTTGAGTACCAGGTGGAACTTGAACTTCTAAGTTCTTTCCACTTTTTCCAGTCATATTGCTACCAAGCCCAGGTTTGCCGTTTTCTGCTTTTAGATGTTTAGATCCTTTAAACCAAGCCAAAGTATGAGAGTTTTTATTTACTACGAAAATAATTGAGCCACCACGACCGCCATCACCGCCGTTTGGACCACCCTTTACAACAAACTTTTCTCGTCTAAATGCTACACAACCAGCACCACCTTTGCCTGATGACAACTGTACTGTTACTTTATCTACGAACATGGTTTATGTATCCTTAAAAAGAGAAAATTGAAAAATGTATTTATTTGAAATAGTGAGTATAACTGAAACTTTAGCACTTGAGTGCTAAAGTTCAAAAGAGTTACGCAGTTTTAATAGAAACTTGTTTACGTTTTTTATCTTTACGCTCAAAACTAACAAATCCATCAGTCATTGCATAAATAGTATGATCTTTACCCATACCTACGTTATTTCCTGGATGAACTTTCGTTCCACGTTGACGAATAATAATTCCACCAGCGCGAACAAACTCTCCACCAAACTTTTTAACACCGAGGCGTCTTCCTGCTGAATCACGATTATTCTGAGTACTTCCCTGACCTTTTTTATGTGCCATGCTTTAGTCCTTAATCTTTAATCTATGCAGCAATTTTAGTAACACGGATACGAGTATAACTCTTTCTAAATCCACGTTTTACTTTGCTGTCTTTACGGCGACGTTTTTTGAAAATTACAATTTTCTTGTCGCGTCCTTCATTAATGACTTCAGCAGTCACTACTGCGCCATCAACTAATGGAGTCCCAAACTTAGGCGTTTCTCCGCCAATTGCTAAAACTTCACTAAACTCTATTATACTCTTTGATTCAAGACTTAGTTTGTCCACGTTGAGAATATCTCCCTCTTGGACTTTATACTGCTTAGAACCTGTTTTAATTATTGCATACATGCTTGGTGTACCTCACCCGAATTAATTGAAAAGCGAATTATACTATAAAATTTGTTAAGTTTTTCTTTGGGCAATAAAATTCACACTAAAGTTACTAAACATATAAACAAATTAACGTACTAAAACCACTAACTTTGAGCGTAAATCTCTTTCTCACGAGCGATAAGAACATCTGCTAGAAAAAAGTATGCCTCTTTCCATGCTTCAAGAATATCCTCAGTCGCCGCATCACCTAAAACTTCTTTAATTGCACCAAGAATTGACACTCCAACCATAGGATAGTGTTCTGGTTTAACATTTGTACGTACATGTGTCTGAGCCATCTTTTCCACAGCTTTTTCAAGTACAGCTAAATTATCTATATTTGCGGCATATGCAGAAACTGCTGCTGCTAATTTTTTATGCTGATCTGGCTCAGCATCTTTGAATAACTCTTTAACTTCTGGATAATTTTTAAATAGTATCTCATACATTGCAGTAGTTATATCTTCTGCGTGCTGTGCAACTGCTGGTGCAGTAGCCTTAACAATTTCTATAGTTTTTGTAGATAAACTCATTTTATTTCCTTGTGTTTTATTTGCATAGAAATTTAACATGTTAAGTTCTACTTTTTAGCAAATATATGTCTATTATTTAACCAACACTACTATTTGTTTTAATGAATATAAAAACGTATATTAAAATACCCATAAAAGAGGTCAGAGTCATCCCTAAAAAAGCAATCCTACCTAATCTCTTATGTCTCTTAAAATATGGTGCATCTTTACCGTAAAGCTTATAATTGCTCAAAGAACTGTACAAAACTATAGTCCATAAAACAACACTTAAAAGCGCTATTAAAATATGTACGGCTAAAAATGAAATTAAAAACCATTTTGGCATTGAGCTATACTGCATAAATTCAAAAAAGCCACCAGACACCCTCACGCCAATCTCAAATATTACAACAACAACCATTGTGATAATATATACAACTAAGTTCATCTTTAAATGCTTCTCAATTTCACCGCTTTTTGCAAACTTAATTGCATATGCTAATAAAAATGGCAATATAGCAAAATAAAGCGTTGAAAAATCCATATAAAAAGAGGCTCTAGTTCCAAAAAATCCATCATCAAACATTTTAATCCTTATAAAAGTCAAGAAATTATATCTATTTTGCGACATATATTTTGATACAATTAACTATAGACTTCTTGACAATAAGGATTAGATATGACAATTGAAAACAGTTTGAATTTTTTAGGTTGGAGTAGCCTTATTAATATTGCTCTTTTACTCTATTGGTTTTTAATTCTTGTTTATGCTCATAATTTAATATACAAATTACATACTAGATGGTTTAAAATATCTGTTGAAAAGTTTGATTCAATCCACTATAGCGGAATGATGATATTAAAACTTATCACTCTATTTTTCAACATTATTCCATATATTGTTTTGAAGATTATATGGTAAATAACGTATGATTAAAATTCTTTTTCCGCTAGTAATAACAGTTATATTTGCGATTATCCACTATTTGGGATACATACGCGTCATAAAGAAGCTGCATATTAATAAAATAGCAAAAAAATGGCTTACATATGCTCTTATATTCAACTATCTAAATGTTTTAGGTTATCTTGCATCTAGATATTTTATCGATACAGCAAACATTCTATATTTTATTTTTTCATTATCTATTGGTGTTGGTTTTATTGTTCTTGTAAGTATTATTGTCTATGAAGTGCTAAATCTATTTCACAAAATTCCTTTTGATCAGAGCAAAAGAGATTTTTTTAAAAAGAGTAGTGATGTTGGTTTTTTATCAATGGGCGCGCTATATTTGGGTTCAGGAATTTCAGAAGGTACGAAACTTCCTATTATTCAAAGAGTTGAAGTAAAACAGAATAGATTTGATAAACCATACCGTATTGTGCAAATAAGCGATATGCACATTGGTGGACTAATTGACGAAGAGTTTGTACATAGTAGCGTTGAGATTATAAATACTCAAAAAGCAGACATTGTTGTAATTACAGGGGACCTAATAGATGCACCAATAACTAGAGTTGCTAAAGCTGTAGATGAGCTTAAACACATAAAAAGTAGATATGGTACCTACTATATTTTAGGCAATCATGAATATTTCCATGGAGTAGAACAAACAGTAGGTTACATTAAATCATTAGGCATAAAAGTTTTAAATAATAGCTCTGAAAGAATTGATAAATTTCATATATGTGGTGTAAATGACATCTTTGGGTTTAGATATGGTGCATTTGAACCAGATATTGACAAAACAATGAAAGGCTTAGATAGTAATATACCAACACTACTTTTAGCCCACCAACCACGTTTTTTGAAACATTTAGGTGAGCATAAACCATCGCTTATATTAAGTGGTCATACTCACGGTGGACAGATATGGCCTTTTGGTTACTTGGTGTCAATTGTTCAACCTTTTCTTAAAGGACTACATAAAATCGCAGAGAATAGACATATATATGTAAATAGTGGCATAGGTTTTTGGGGGCCAAAGATGAGACTAGGTTCGCAAGCTGAAATTACAGTTATTGAGTGGAGTTAATTTAAGTATAAACCCCAATAGAGTGTACATGTGATGGTTTATCATTTTCATCTTTTATAATAGTGTCATACCAATTAATCAGCTTTTTACTACCATCTTTTAGGATTATTTCATTCGTATACCTATTATCTGAACCAATACCATAGAGAGTATCCACAAAAACATCTATCATTTTAGTAATACTAGATTCTGGAATAAAAGTCATAAACCAGTTCTCTCCTATTACCTCATTTTTAGAGTATCCAGTGAGTTCACAAGCTTGTTCATTAAATTCTACAATTGATGCATCTGTATCTAATAATACTTCAAATGAATTTTGAGCATTCATAATTTACCCCAATAATATTTCTGCCATTATACAATAATAATGTAAAAGTAATAATTATTATATAATAGTTTTACACAAATATAAAAATTTTATTTCTATTTAATTAAAAATAGAAGGAATATTTATTGCTAGTAAAGTTTATTAAAGGAGTGTATTATGACTATGAATAACATATTTAATAATCTTGGTCTTCAAGCTGCAGTTGATTATGGTAAATACCAAACTGTAAAAGGTAAAGAGTCAGACTTTGTTGATTTCTTACTGAGTTATGATTCTAAAGGTGCACAAAACGGCGATACTAGTTGGTTAAACAGTATCAACAGTGTTAACGAAGATAAACTTATGTCAATAACTACACAAGCCTCAGATAAACTCAAAAAACCACTTTCATCATTAAGTTTAGAAAATTTACAAAACTCAAACTACTTTGACACGCAAGTCACAGCGCTTAAATATCAGTTAATGGAAGGTTTTAAAGAGAGAATTGAAAACTCAGGACAAAGTGAGCATAAAAAGTCTGTAGAAATCACATCACTATACGAAAAAATGCAATCACTTCAACTACCTAGCAGGTTTAAAGGTTAATTTTCAAATTAGTAGAGAGCATCGGCTCTCTATACTAGTAGTTCAGGAAAATTCGCCTCTAATATTTTCTTTAATTCTTGGTAATCTTTATTATCATTAATCATAGGGTAATTCTTACCTTCAATTGCTATATTAAACATTCCTTGTTTATAGAATTGGGCAGTTTTTTTAATGTCTAACGCCTCAGTTTCTCCATTTAAATCAGTAAATACTTTACCATCTTTTATATTAATCATAATATATCCTTTAATTTCCACGGATTATACATGAATAATATAAAATAGCTACAATTTCATTGTGCTCAGACAGGTTTAAACTCTCTATTTTTTAAGCTATGTTTTATTTTTATAACGTTAGCATTGTCTCATATATCCATACAAAGGAAGCTAATGATTCTAAATCTTATTTACTTGACTTTGGGTTTGAAGTCATTGTTTGTAACAAAACCTAAAAGAAAAATGGTTCTTGTTAGAGCGAACAGTAACTTTGAATCGGGTACAAATATAGGAAGTTCTTTATAGTTTATTTGAAAATCTGGTGAACGTTACGTAGTAACATTGCCTAATCTGTGAGATTAGCGCGGTATTGCACCATAGTTTTTCAAGTGATTATATACTTGATGCGAGTGAAACATTTACTCCGTGTGGAGGACGTTGCTTTAGTTGGCAACAAATGATGGATGTTGACTCATCAGGAAATGTTTTTCCTGTAGATGCACAAAAATGCACAGCCTGTGACTAAAAGTCAAAAATGGATGCTTTAGAAGTACCCAAATGTCGCTTTAGTGCGGCATTTTTTTTGCCCTGTTTTTATTACTTTGAACACATTTGAGACTTAATTAAAAAAATGGGTGCGTAAATTCTTACTTTTTCTTATAGTTAGTTAGATATTCATCTATCATTTTCAACTTCAAGCTTTTTCTAAAACCTTTATGAATTTTCAGTAACATTTTCATTGGAGAAAATGAGAGTGTAATAAATTCTGTGTCAACACCTAATTTCTCTTAAAAGTGTATCATAATCCTAAAGCGTCTTTTAGTCTCTCCTTAAAAAATATGTTGAGCTGAGAGATTGTGAGGCTCCAGTTGTGTATAGGCATTGTCCATTTTCTCTCAGCATTTCTTATCCCAGCAAACAGTAATTTTAGTAGGCTATTATCGTTAGGAAAAGTATAATGCTCCCTAATGAGGATGGATATAGGGTGGATAACTATTTTGAAATGATTTCTTAAAGTGGCTATTGATACCTAGTTTTTGGGGTTTGGTTGGATTTATTATTGGTGGAGACGTGGGGAATCGAACCCTTTGAAATACACTATGCTAAGTTTCTTAAAGTTATGCATAGTAACCTCAAATAACCTAAATATAGGGCTTCATTAAGCTAACGTATTATACAATCTTTTCTAAAGTTTTACATAGTTTTATAAAAAATGGTTACCAATAGGTTACCAATCGTGTAAAAAATGAAAACTTAAGCCAAAAAGAGGGAATCGAACCGCGGTCCATAAATGGGAATCGAACTGCATCGGTTTTAAAGGTTTTATTATGTCTCGCATTAAGTCTAAAAAGTATACTGGTGTCTATCTTAATAAGCTTGCTGATGGTGATATTAGCTATTCGGTCATGTATAAAAACGAAGATGGAAAGACTCAACGCTTCACAGTTGGTAAAAGTCTGAGGGAATAACAGAGACTTACGCAAACAATAAACGAAATGAGTTCATTAATCAATTACGCTTAGGTGAAGAACCAACAGCTATTACACGTAAGAAGAAAAAGAACATCATAACTTTTGATGAGGTTGCACAAAAGCACTATGAAGAAAAAGCACTACATAACCGCATTAATGCACAATCTAAGCAACGCTATGAAAACCATGTAAAACCATTTATCGGATATAGAGACATAACAGCTATCACTTCAAAAGACCTCATCGACATACAGAAGAAAAAACAAAAAGAAGAATTTGCACCCAAGACAATTAATAATATACTTGGTGAAGCTTCCGTTATCTTCAATTTTGCCATTCAAAACGATTATTTGAACACTGCTAACCCAGCAAGTAAAGTTAAAAACCTCAACGTTGACAATGAGCGTGAAAGATTTTTAACCAAAGATGAGCTTACTATGATACTTGATGAGGTTAGAGATAATGAACAGCTCTATATATTCACCCTACTCTCAATTACAACTGGTGGGCGTATAGGAGCTATTAATGCTCTTCAAAAAAAAGATATTGATTTAAAAAATAAAATAGTCAATATCAAAGATGAAAAGAACAATGAAACATATAAAGCTTTTATAGAGCATAAAGCATTACTTGAACTATTAGCCACAAGGCTAAAAACTTTAAAAGCTAATGATTATGTCTTGATGTTCGATAAAAAGGACTACAAGCAAATTATCGAACGCAGAATGAGAACAATACTTAATAAGCTATTCAATAAAGACATTGAACCAAGTGATCGTAAAAATCGTGTAGTAGTTCATACACTTAGGCATACATTCGCAAGTCAATTGGCAATAAATGGAACACCAATATTTACAATTCAAAAGCTTATGAACCATAAAGACATAAAAATGACTATGCGCTATGCAAAACTTGCACCTGATAGCGGACGTGATGCAGTTAAAAGCATTTTTGAAATTCTTGCATAATGCAATACATTATATAACTTTAGAAAACTTGTGTATAATTTAGGAACAAATAGGAGTTAATCATGCAAATATCTTTAAATATTCAAGATAGTTACTTTAAGCAGTTCATGGAAGTTATCAAAAAATTACCAAATGGAGCTATTGAAATACTAAGTAATCAATCAAGTGATTTAGATAGTGATACTTTAGCCTACATGAAAACTGAACAGTTCCAAAAAGACAACGCAGAGCTTCAAGAAACGTTAGATGATTACCGTAAAAATGGTACTAAAAACTTCACAACCTTAGATGATGATTTTATTAATGATGTTGAAGAACGTCTTATAAAAAGACATGCTTAGTGAAAATAACTTTAGACGATAAATTCAAAAATTCACTTGATAATATTCTTGATTTTATTGCATTAGATAGTTTAAACCAATCAAAGAAGTTTAACCGTGATCTATTCAAACAAATTTACAAAATACCTGACATGCCATACAAATTCAGAAAATCAATACATTTCAATGATGAAAACATACGTGACCTTGTTTTTAAAGGTTATACCGTGCCGTATTTGATTGATGATGAGGTTATTGTTGTTTTAGGGATTGTTAAATATATGGAGGTGGTTTAATGAGTATTTTAGGTAAAAATTATCCATACAGTAAAAAACTTAGTGGAAAAATTGAGAGATTAGAAGAACTTGGGTTTTCAGAAGAATCAAAAGAAATTAAGTCTGAGATTGAAAATATAATAAGTAGTTTTAAAGATAATCACAAAATGTACATTGAACTAAAAAAAATCCATATAAAAGCAAAATCTTTAATACCATTAAGTGATACTACAAAAGAACGTCAAAAGCAATTTTTAGAATATCGAGAAAAACTAAGCAATTGCCCAATGCCAATGCCTAATAAAAAAGCACACATAAGGGATAAATATTTTTGTACATTATTCAATAAAGAATATATTCATGAAAAATTTGACCTAAAAAAACCTTTCTCGCAAAAAGCACATAAAAAGGCAAAAAAAATATTTGATAATGATTTAGCTAATAACCAAAGGTTTGATTTTTTAATTAAAAAATATCAAAACTCACAAATGCGTTCATCAGGTTTGAGTAAAATTTTACATTTTATAATTTCAGAAAGTGGACTTATTAATCAACATAGAATATTGATTACACAGACTCCAAATATAATTGATGCCTTAATTTTTGAACTTCACAATAAATTAAAAGACTCAACAGAAAATCCAAGAACAAATACTCCTGAAGAAAATCAAATAATCTTGAATAATTCTCACGATATAGCGAAGGAAACTGTTTTAGATACTATGATAAAACTTCCGCTAAAAGATGACGAGTACCAAAAACCATTTCAAATAACTAACATTGACACAATAGATGAGTTTGAAAGGTATAAAATACAAAATAGCGATTTGTTTACCAATAAAGTAAGATATGCAAAATTGAAGCAAGGCAATCACTATCTTAGTTTTATACTTGATGATATTATTTCAGAGTATAAAGATGGCAGAAAAGTATTCAAAAACTACACTACTGGCTTAACTTATGGATTCTTTTCTTATGGCATAGCACTATATATAACTGATAATAAAAAAGCTATACGAGAAGCAGAAAAATATATTGATGCTTTTAAAGCATATGAAGATAACGAAAAAATTGAGTTCACAGGTAAATTTATAAATTTTCTAAAAAGTCAGAAGTACGCAAAATATTTGCCATTTAAAGCGATAGCACAGTATTGTGATATTCCTGTATCAAAAACAAAGAACTATATTAGCCATATGTTAAACGATGCAAGTGCAAAATCATATGAAAAAAACCATGAATTAATCAACCTATACCCTAAGGAACTTGATATTCAAATTGCTTAAAATTTGTATCCCCCGTAAATACTAATTTTTTTACAAAAATTGACCCCCACAATTTTTGTACATTTTTTGTAAATTACACTACCCCACGAATTCTTTTATCTATCCTAAACTTTTGCCATCTTAAAAGCAAAGAGGTAAAGTTATGGAAACTCAAACAAAGTTGATATTTGATGATCTAAAATCAAAATACAAAAGAATGGCTATTGGTAAAAAAGAGATAACACAAGAGTTAGGTGTATCAGTCTCTACAATTGATTTGAACATTCAAAAAGGTATAGGAATACCAAACTATAGAAAATTAGGAACTGCACGAAATGCAAAAGTAGTTTTTAATTTAGTTGATGTTGCAAACTTTTTAACGCAAACTATCAAAACAGCGTAGGCAGTCTTAAATGCAAGAACAATTAAAAGACTGGACGTTAAATAAGCTACAAGAAAATCCTAAACTATTTGGTGGGGATGATGGTAATAGTGCCATTATCCTTGAATACTTAAAAGATATGTCACCACATGACAAAGTAACACTTATTACGCATGAGACTGTAAGCAATAGCGTATCAGTATCACGTATTAAAAATAAACTTTTGTGTGATTACCCTGAGTTTGATTATAGAGTGAAAAATACACTAAAGCCACGACAGCAATTTAATCAAGGTCAAGTGACAATTTATAATCTGTATGACTTCTTAGATGCAAAAGAGCAAAAGATAATTGATTATTTAAATGCTGATGAGGTTAGATGGAGTTATTCAGTATCGCGCATTGCGAAAAGTGTACGCGGTTCAGATAACAGAGAAATAGAGTGTATTTTAGCTCATAAAGATTTGTACAAAAGGAGACAAAGCAAAGTCGCTAATGATGGTACTTTATACAGTGATTTAACAGGTGAACTGGAGACAAATAATTCAAGGAAAACAGACGTATAGTCCACGTCCGTTTAATCGCAAATGAATTATAGCACAAACAATTTTATTGATAATGTAGGAAAACTAACTGCACCGTTTGTATCAATTATGCTTGTAGAGAGTGATTGGCAAAAGATTAAAAACATCATGCCTAATCCAACATATGAGCAAATCTACACTACTGCAAACAATATCAATAGTATTGCTTTAACGTGGCAAATAAAGCACTTAATAACTACACCTACAATATAGATGGGTGTCAGGTATTAAGTTAGCCATGTTGAATAAAGTATATGTTAATTTTGACTTCATTGATGAGGTATCAATCAGTAATAACACTCATTACAGCGGTACTATTTACAACCTTGAAGAACTAAGCAATGCTTTTGGAAAAGAGAAAATAAAGTTTCCAAAGTTTGTACAGCCTCAAACTAAAAAAGAGTTACATAGGAATCTATCCTGGTATGCGGTTAAACTCTATTACAACAGCATATTAAATATTGATGGCTTAAAAGCTACAGCCCTAATAATGAACGCAAGGCTTGATGATAAATTTTCAGAGCGTGAAGTATTTAAAATAGCTTTTAGTGTTCATGCTTTTATAAATAACCCCTCAAATAGTTTTAGACAAAAACTTCCACGTGCTGAACTAAAAAAGATATTGAGTAGTTCAGGTAAAAAAGGTGGACTGTTACGAGGTAAGCAAAAAACTGATGAAGCTAAAGCAAATAAGCAAAAAGTAATTGACTTGATCCAAAGCAATAACTACAACAAACCTAATGGAAAAGTTAATGTCACTGCAATAGCTCATGCAACCAAACTACACCGAACAACAGTTTCAAGTATTATCAACAACTTAGCTTTATTCTTAGTATTGCTTACGACATTCAACTCTTTCAATTACCACAGTTACCATAATACCAAAGGCTTAAAACTACACTTTTATATTCATTTAAGAAAAAAGAAACAAACGCAAACACCTAAATAACGGACTTTAAGTTACCCCGTCAGAGGCTTAAAGCTACACTTTTAAAAGCCCTACAATGGATTTAATAAGCAATAGGCGAATACTTGCATAGGCAGGGGTAGGTCAAAAAGCTACAGATTGGTAATTGTAGTAAGCGACTCTCAGTCACAATTCCCTCGCTGGCAATTTTCAAATAATTCAATAGGTAACAGTTAAGGTAACAGCCAAAAGAGAGCTTAAATAAACTTAGGTTCTTCCACGATACTTAGTTTACACGGGTAGTGCGAACCTCAAAAAGTCACTATTTATTAGTTTTTGAAAGTAGGTGAAGAAATTGCACCTTATATACATTATATGAAAAAATTCACTTAGGTTAAGTAATTGGTGAAGAAATTAACCTAAGGTGAAGAAAATTAACCAAAGATGAAATGTTTTTAATATTGTTGTTTTGTTATTTACTACTCCAATGAACCGGCAATAAGTCCACCTAAAATAAAGCTCATTGGATATTGTACAAACCAATAAAAGAGATACGCTACTACAAAGCCTATAAATACATTCCATTCAGCATATCCAACAGAAGCCATAAAGAATACAACTGACGAGTATTTTGCAACCTCAGCGGAATTATCTCGTCTACGAGTAAATAAGTTAATCAGGATCAAGATACTTACTAATATTGTGACTATCTCATTTTCAGTAAACATTTTCACTCCAATAAATTTAAGATGCTATTTTGACTTAATAATAACGTAAAGTGCATTTGTGACATAGACTTTTAACTATAAAAATAGACATTCATTTGGCTAATTTGGCTAAATTCATAGTAATGTAGTCTTTGTCAAAAATTTAGCCAAGAACAAGAGCTATAAAAAAACTCGTGTAATCGAGAGAGTACGGGGCTATGCCGACCCCTAAGAGATTAAATATCTCACGGAGTACCTATTAACATAAACTTTTTATAGTGCATCCTTAGTGCCTGTTTAGATGGAATATCTAACGCATCATTGGGTAAGGAAATTTGAATCATATTGAATTGATTGTATTGGCTGGATTTAAGCTTTTCAGAAATTAGTACTTTATATTCATTAGGGTCAATTGTCAACAAGAAGTTGTCAAACAACTTGTGAATATCGACTCTCAACAGAAAGCCATTTTGTTTATGATTTGTATCATCTCCAAGATATGGTACGATATGAGCAGCTTCAAGAACTTCAAGAGTATCACATTGTGTAATAGCACATTTGCCATTATATGCTTCTATAATATTTGCCCTAAAAGCCTTTTGACCTTTTCTAACAGTTTTTAAAATATGTTTCTTTGTAGTTTTGTCTTGAATTTTATCCAAGTTGAAATTTATTGCATCTATCTCATTATATGTCTCGAATATTTCTCTTATAGAGTGTTTATCATTTGTTTCTGGGTCAATAAAAATAGCTCCGAAATCTTGAGCTTCTTTTAGTGCTATTCTTTTAGCTTTACTTTGTGACCAACAAGTGCATATTATCTTAGCATCTTGAGGATTAGGTGTTTTGCCAAAATATTTTCCAAAGGGCTTTTTGCCTCTGAACACTTTGTATCGAGTTTTATTGTATGCACCTTTGTTTAACTCATAAAAATAAGTTACAAATTCCATCACTCACAAGCCCCACTATCCTTAATAGCACTCTTTAGCTTCTTAAAAGACTGATTATCTATGTAGAGGTTTAGCCATGATTCAACCCATGATGGTATTGGCTTAGTTTCATCATTCCAATTATTAGCAGTGTTGTAAGAAATATCAGCTTGTAGTGCAAATTCTTTCTTTGATAATTCAGCACTTTTAAGCATTTCATTTAGTATGTCTTTTTTCAAAACTTTCCTTTATGTATTAAATTGATGTATAAACTATAGCATATTTCATTTATTAGATGTAATTAGTCTTGACTTATGTATCAATATGATGTATAATATACTTATAAAACATCAAAAAGATGCAAAAAGGACTTAAAATGTGTAACGTACCTGATAGCCTAACAAGATATGAAATAGAGCAAGACAAAAACGCAGAAGAATATAACTACGCTTTTGGTGAGCTTGAAGAACGTACAGCAGACCTATTAGCTGAAATAGCGGGTATCGCAAAAGGTGTTGAGGTTCGTTACGGCTTTGATATGAAAGAAGCATTAAAAGAACTATTTACGGAGGTAGCATAATGGAACTCTCACGCTTTAAAGCCTCAGAGCTTATCAAATCAACTGGTGGAAAGATATTTGGAGCTGTATTTGTAAAGAAAGATGGCTCTATTCGTTCAATTAACGCACGTTTAGGCGTACAAAAAAACCTAAAAGGAGGAAATAACGGTGCAAGTAATAAAAACGCTCTAATGACGGTTTACGACATGAGCGCAAAAGGTTATCGCATGATTAATCTTGCGACATTGCAACAGCTTACAGTTGGTGGAACTGTTTACTCAGTTCTTTAAAATATTATAGATCACATGGAGGTGATGAAATGAATTATTTAGAAACATTAACCAAAGATGAGTTAATCGAAGTTATAGGCAATATGAACAAAAAAAGTAAAAAGAAAGCGTTTAAAGCAAGTCTTTTACATGAAGAGCATAATAGCTTCTTGGAGCTAATTTATCAGTTTAATACACATAAGCAAGAGCTACACGACTTCAAATGTGCGATAGTAGAACGTGAACAGCATATTGACAATTTTTTAACCGGTATTGCAAATCGTTATCCTAAATTAAAAGATTATGTGGGGAGTTTACAATGAACAATGAAACAGTAGAGTAAACATAGTGCTTCGTTTGTGCCGGATAACACACAAATTAGTTGACCTTGATAGTGTATAAGTTAAGGCACTGTAGATAGTTTAAAGGTTTTGAGGGGTCAGCGAAGCCCCATTAAAACACACTCGTTCGCCTTTTTTGAGTGACTTCCCTTTCCTATACAAAACACGCTAAAAATTGCTACTAAAGCTCGATAAAGTCGCAACTCTCCGCAACAGGACGAAAACACACTTTTACGACATATTGTCTATTAATTAACTAAACATTGTCAATTGGTTAAATTCATTAGCCGATAATTCTATCAGTACAAAGTTAGACCCCTTGCTAACTTTACGACTACATCCTTTCTCCTTTAAGTTCTACATCCCTTTTGGCTCAAGTAACTTGCTTGAGCTTTATCCAAAAATAATTCAACCTCAGCGATACATTAATCATAAAAAACAAACAGTACAGTAAAAAAATAGGCATGAATATTGACAAAACTTCAAAAGTGGGTAGCAACAGGGTAGCAAAGCAGTAAAAAAAGAAAACTTAAATTAGTGATTAAATCCCTTAATTTAGGGCTTGAATGAGGTTTTTTGAATGGTGGAGACGTGGGGAATCGAACCCCAGTCCAAAAATAAGTTCTTATAGCGTCTACAAGTTTAGAGAGATTGTTTAATTTAACTTGACTTCGCACAATCTGCAAAACTACGCCAAGCGAGCCTCAAAGGTTCGTTTTTATGCTGAGGCAGACATAAAAATATATTCAGATAAGGGTTATACTTCAAAATCCTAACTATCTGACGTCATTAGGTGAAGCAGCCCGCCTCGTTAGAGGGGTTAAATGCTTAAGCTACTGCTAAAGCTGGGCGATAATTTGTATTGTTTGCGTTTAAGCAAGTTAAGCCGTATAACGGAATGCTCAGTCCGACTTGCAACTATAAGTGACCTACTCCTGTCGAAGCCAAGTCGTCCCCATATAATAACTTTTAAGAATTAATTGTTTCTTTAATTCTTTTAGCCATAGAAGATATAATATCTATTTTTTGTGTATTAGTCAAGTTCTCTTTAAGCAAAACATCTACAAACGCGCTTCCAACAATAACACCATCAGCACCTTTAATTTTATCTTTTGCAGTTTGCTCGTTCACTCCAAAACCAACATAAACAGGTGTATCTGTTGTTTGACGAATTGAATTTATAGTTTTTTCTAAATCTTCACTCTGGGCACTTCCTGTAATTCCAGCATATGCAACAAGATAGATAAACTTCTTTGCATCTTTTGTAATAGTCTTAATACGTTCATGTGAATCAGTAGGTGCAACAAAACTAATTGCATCAACACTATTTTTAGCTAAAATATCTGCGTATACTAATGTCTCTTCATGTGGTAAATCTGGTATTATCATCCCACTTACGCCTAAGCTTGATGCCTTTTCTATTGTATTTGTCATTCCACGATGATAAAAAGGATTCATATAGCCCATCCAAAGTGTGTCAACTTTTGTTGCGATCTGATCTGAAATATCAATCAAGTCACTAAATGTAAAACCATTTTCAAGCGAAAGATGATTTGCCTTTTCAATAACTGGACCATCTGCTACAGGATCTGAGAAAGGAACACCAAGTTCTATGCTATCGACTCCATTTTCACTCATTGACAATGCTAAGTCTGTTGTAAAATTTTTATCTGGGTATGCAGAAGTTAAATAAGCTACCAATTTTTTCATATATCCCCCGCTTCTGGTATATTCATAAGTTTAAAATTAATTTTATCTAGTTTTGTATCTTCTTCAAGATTTTTATTCCAACGTGCTAACTGGTCATGGCACAGCAGTAACCATGCGATGATTTCATCACTAGCTGGACCATCTTGAGTACGTAAAAACTCAAGTGTATCTTCCACCATAATACTAAAACGGTTCATCACGTCAATATTTAAAAAAGCTGATGCAGACTTGATATTGTGACTAATTCTGAATAGTTCATTAATGTTTTGACTATAAAGCTCTTTTTGGGCTAAACCTACAATTAATGGTTCCATTGTATCAATCATAATAGAGTAGTGATCTAAAAATTCGTCTACAATCTCAAAATCAAAATTTACTTCAAGGTCATGGCGTACGCCCATAAATACTTCACTTTAATTAATACTAAAAAATTGTACCATTTTTTGGATAAAATTCTGTCAAAGGACATTCATGGCAAAGAAGCAAACGGTCACAACTTTAAAAGCAATGAAAGACAAGCAACGTATAACAATGATAACAGCTTATGATGCACTATTTGCAAAGCTTTTTACTAATCACAGCGATATTTTATTAGTTGGTGATAGCCTTAATATGAGCTTTGCTGGGCGTTCTGACACACTAAGTGCCACACTCGATCAGATGATTTACCACACAAATGCAGTATGCAATGGAGCACCTAATTCATTTGTAGTTTGTGATATGCCATTTGGTACATATTATGATAAAAAAACTGCTCTTGAAAACTCCATAAAAGTCTATACTCAAACTAATGCGGATGCTATTAAAATTGAAGGTGGTGCAGAAAAAGCTAAAACTGTACGTTTTTTAACTCAAAATGGTATTGCAGTTGTTGGGCATGTTGGACTAATGCCACAATTTGTAAGAAGCGAAGGTGGTTATAGTGTTAAAGGTAAAGATAGTATTTCAAAAGAGAAAATCATAGAAGATGCAAAAGCTATTGAAGAGGCTGGAGCTTTTTTGTTAGTGATAGAGGGTGTAAAAAAAGATGTTGCACTAGAAGTTACTAAAGCTTTAAAAATTCCAGTTATTGGGATTGGTGCTGGTGCTGATGTTGATGGACAAGTTCTTGTATGGTCTGATATGCTTGGACTATTTGAAGATTTTACTCCAAAATTTGTCAAAAAATACCTAGATGGTGCCTCACTTGTAAAAAATGCCGTTAATCAATATGACACAGAAGTAAAAGATAAAAAGTTTCCAACTGATGAGTACACCTATTAATGGAACGCATAGTTGAGATAGAGAAGTTTAGTGCAGAAACTGAATATGAGGTCTCACTTCGCCCATCAAATTGGGATGACTACATAGGACAAGAACAGATAAAAAAGAATCTTAATGTTTTCATTGAAGCTAGCAAAAAACGAGATGAAAGCTTAGATCATATTCTATTCTTTGGACCTCCTGGTCTTGGTAAAACAACACTTGCGCTCATTATTGCCAATGAGATGAACGCAAATATTAAAATTACTAACGCACCAATGATTGAAAAGAGTGGCGATTTAGCAGCAATTCTTACAAATCTTGAAGAGGGAGATGTTCTATTTATTGATGAAATTCACCGTCTTAGCCCAGCGATAGAGGAGATTCTTTACTCTGCGATGGAGGATTACCGCTTAGATATTATCATAGGAAGCGGACCAGCTGCTCAAACAATTAAAATTGACTTACCACCATTTACTCTAATAGGAGCAACAACAAGAGCTGGAATGTTGAGTAACCCTCTTCGTGAACGTTTTGGAATGCACTTTAGAATGCAATTTTATACAAATAAAGAGCTTGAACAGATTTTACAAAAAGCAGCTGATAAATTAACAAAGCCGATTAAAGTAGATGCTGCAAATGAGATTGCTAGAAGAAGCCGTGGTACACCACGTATAACATTAAGGCTTCTACGTCGTGTTAGAGATTTTGCAGAGGTTATAGATGCACAAATTATCGAGTTAGAGCGAGCGCAATACGCATTAAATGAGCTAGGAATCAATGAGTTTGGTTTTGATGAGATGGATATAAAACTTTTAACACTGCTTGTAAGTTCAAAAGGAAAACCAATTGGACTAAGTACACTAGCTGCTGCATTAAGTGAAGATGAGGGCACCATTGAAGATGTATATGAGCCATATTTACTTGCAAATGGATTAATAGAGCGTACTGCACGCGGACGTATTGCAACTCATAAAACTTATGAAGCATTAAAGTTCAATAACAGTGAAAAGAGTCTATTTAATGAATAATACACGCATATTTTTAGGCGCTATTTTTATAATAGCCGTATATTGGATTTTAACGCTTTATGAACCATTTTTAATTTCCATTGCTGCAGCCTCACTCTTAGCAATAGCAACAGCGAATTTTTATACCTTTACACTAAACTTTACTAAATCTGATACTATGAGTTCAATAATCTCTACATTTTTACTCTCTTTGCTATTTTTTGCACCTATGACATATTTCTTAACAAAACTAGCACCTATTATAGGACATATGAAACCTGAAGTTTTTCATGCAATGTTAGAAAAAGCACGTCAACTACTAGACGAGGTTCCATCTTCACTTGACTTTTTAAAACCCATTGCAAAAGAGGCGATAGAGTCTATTGACTTAAGTGTAGCAGCTGGAAATATTTTACAAATTGCTGCAAAAGTTGGCTCACTTAGCGCTGAATTTATAAAAGCTGCTGTGCTTGTTTTAATCTTCTACTTTTTTGCAAATTTATATGGTAAAAAAATAGTAATCTTCTTTAAAAATATGATTCCAATGGATCCTAAAAACTCAACAAGATTAATGCATGAGATTACAAATGTTATGGGTATAGTTTTTTACTCTATTTTAACCACTGCAATTTTCGAGGGTGCTCTATTTGCAATTTTGGCGCTTTTTATGGATTACAACGCTTTTTTACTTCTAATCTTATATGGTTTTGCATCTTTAATACCAATTATTGGTGGAATGCTCATGTGGGTACCACTAAGTCTATATGAACTATCTATTGGACATACAACGAATGCAATAATAATAGCTCTATACTCAGTTATTGTTATCTCAATAATAGCAGATACGTTTATAAAACCGATAATAATAAAATATATAAACATTACATTCATAAAAGCACAAACTCATATGAATGAGATATTTATATTCTTTGCAATAATTGCGGGACTTTCAAGTTTTGGTTTTTGGGGTATGATTTTCGGACCTGCAATTACTGCTTTTTTCTTAGCTCTTTTGCATCTTTTTGAGATTCTTAAAGCGCAAGAAAAAATAGCCAGCGACTGATAGTACAAACATAAAAAATGATAACAATTGCCCTTTGGTCAACCAATCCCAAGCGATAAAGCCAATCTGAACATCAGGTTCACGCCAAAACTCTGCTATAAACCTCATAGTAGAGTAAAGAGCGCCATATAATAGAGCTAGTTGTCCATCAAAACTTTTAAATCTTCGAAAAATAAACATTATTACAAAGATTACAAAACCCTCTAAAAATGCCTCATACAACTGTGATGGATGACGAAGTACATCATAAACGTAAATTCCCCACTCCACTGTTGTCTCACGTCCTACTAGCTCTTGATTCATAAAGTTTCCAATACGCCCAAAAATATAACCAAGTGGTACTGAAACTGCAACTAAATCTAATAAAAACCAAAATGAGAAATTGTGACGACGAGTAAAAGCCCAAGAAGCTACTAAGAAGCCGATTAAAGCACCATGAAAGCTCATACCTCTAATACCAACAAACTGTCCACCCATAAATGGATTAAATATCTGCCATGGATGTGTTAAGTAGTAAGAGGTATGAGGGTCGTAAAAGAGTACATAACCAACGCGAGCGCCTAAAATAACTCCAATTTCAACCCACAAAAAGTAGTTATCTAAATCATCATTTTTGATTGCTAAACTATCATGTTTTACAAGCCATTTAGCAAATAAAAGAGCACTAATAAGTGCTGAAACGTACATTATTCCATACCAATGAACTGGTATGAAAAGCTCAAAAGCTACAGGGTTAAAATATTCATAAATATGTTGCCAAGATTCCATGATGGCAGTATATCTCAAATGCTATTTAAAACATATCCGCATAAATTTTAAAAAGCCTCACAAATGTAGATTCACTACTTTTAGTTTTTAATGCTATATTTATTTTTTTAGCTAATTCCATCTTGAATCCTTTTTTGTAAATTGTACTTTTATTACAAAAATAATTTGCATTTTATGTCAATATGAAATATAAAGCAAAAAATATACCTAAATTTAGAGTTTATACGTGTATATCACATATATTCCATCTCCACAATGATGATGTACGGAGAAAAGAAATATATAAATATTTTTTGCAATTAGTATATATTATAAATATAAAGGAAGTTTTATCTCATAATGAACACCACTATCTAGTTTACTTGAAAGCTTAATTGTTCCATCAAGCTTTTGAGAAACAAGATTATATAAGATATTAAGACCCAATCCTGTACCACCAGCATTTCGTTTTGTTGTAGTAAAAGGTTCAAATGCTACACTCCTAATCTCTTCACCCATCCCCTCACCATTATCTTCGTAACTCAATATTATAAAATCATCAGCAACGCTAAAATGAATACTGATTGTAGCATCTGTTTTATTTTTAGAAAAGCCATGAAGAATAGAGTTCTGTATTAAATTTGTAAAGATTTGTGCATAAGTACCAGGAAAAGATTTTATCTCCAACTCTTTATCTCCATCAATTGCCACATCAATATTTTTTCTTCTTAATTTCGTTGAAAATGTAGTAACAATACTATTAATATACTCATATAAATTAAATTTTTGCTGTTCTTCAATATTTTGATCTATAGATATACGTTTAAAACTTCTAATTAAGTCAGCGGCCCTAGATAGACTAACATGTAACGATTGAGCACTTTTATCTAAAACTTCCAAGCCATTAATTAAAGTAGATTTTTTTAAAGTACCATCATTAAGATGATTTAAAAGATTTTTAGATTCATGAGAGATAATTGAACCACCTGTTAATGCATTTCCAAGAGGAGTATTGACCTCATGTGCTAAGCCACTAACCAAAGAGCCAAGTGCAGCCATTTTTTCAGATTCTACTAATTGTGCTTGTGTTAACTTAATAGTCTGAAGACTATTTACCAACTCTTTAGTTCTAGATTCAACTCTAGCTTCAAGATTATTAGTTAATGATTCTGTATCTTTTAATAGAATATTAAACGCATTATAAAGAGTTGTAATCTCATTTTTTGCACTGTGTGAAACACGAACTGAGTAATCTTTAGTCTGAGCAATATCTTTTGCGACTTTAGTTAATGAAAAAATTGGTTTTAAAATCTTTTTGCTTAATGAAAGAGAAATAAAATATACAATTACCATCAATACTATTAAAGAAATTAAACTTTTTATTAAAAAGTCAAAAAAATACTCCCTCAGTATTGATGTCCCTATCTCTATCTCTAGATACCCTAACACCTCTATATCTTCCTTAATAGCGACTCTTGTTTTTAATATTCCAAAACTCCATGGCATTAAACTACTATTTTCAATTACTACTTCATCTACTTGTTCCTCTTTAAATTTATACTCTTTATCTTCATTAAGATGAACAACTAAATTTTTATCCACTGAATATACAACAGCAGATATAACATCTTTCTTATTTTTAAAATAATTTAAATTATTTCTAACCTCTTTTTCATCATAAAATGCCAATGGTGCAGCAACTAAATCAGCAACCAGTTTACTTTCAAGACTATTTTGACGTATAAATGTCTCTTTTTCATAAGTCATGCTATACCAAATATTTATACTTATACCAATAAAAACAACACTAAAACTAGTTATCATCAGATAGATAATTAATTGTGAAGTTAATGATTTATTATTTAGCATAATTATTACCTATAACAGGGTTAACTACTTTTGCATATTTCAGTAGTTTATAGCTAACGTCTAAGCCAGAATCTAAAAGCTTCTGATGGTTAATAACAAACTTAATTTTGTTCTCTTTTAAATAAAAACTTATTATAGACCCATGGTAAACATCATCATGCTCATCACTAATTAACAACACATTCGTTTTATTGAAATCATCTAATAAAAATATATTCTTTCTAATACTCTCATTTCTTGTATATAGTATATTACACTTCTGTCTAACTTTTGACAATCCACCAATTTTTATTGCAATTACATTAAGTGGAATTCCATTAGGTAGTCTGTTTTTATACTGCTTTGAAAAATCTTTTGTAAATTTACTATCATTATAAATACAGATATTAAAAGTATTACTCTGTTGAGGCCATTTAAAGAACATAGAAAAACGTCCAATATAGATACTTTTAATCTTATCTTCTGAGCTTGCTTCTAATATAATTGCAGTTGACAAAAACAACAATAGTAAAAAAATATATCTTTTTAACATAAGTCAAACTAAGTCTGGACGCGGTTCACCTAAGAAATATCCTTGAGCATAATCTATACCCATAGATTTTATTATTTCATATATCTCAGCTTTATGAACATATTCAGCCACGGTTTTTACATCTATCTGATGTGTAAAATAGAGTATAGAATCAGTAACTCTATGTGAAGCTTTACTTTCATCTATATCTTTAATGTAACTACCATCGATTTTAACACACTCTAATGACAAGTTTCCAACTTGAGCAAAATTTGAACACTGAACTCCAAAATCATCTAAACATAACTTATATCCAAGAGCTGTAATCTCCTCTAAATGCTTTTCTGCAATAGGATTAGTTAATATGTTATTATCTTCTAATATCTCAAATGAAATTCTACTTACTTCTATATTATACTCTTTACGAGTTTTTTCAATGAACTCAATAAACTCTTCTTCTATTAAATCTTGATCTGTTATATTTACAGAGAATAAAAGGTCATTATCTTTAAACTTATCGCATGCTTGTGCAAACATTCGTTTAGTAATTTCATACAATAGACCAGCATATCTTGCAGTTGCTAAAAAATTATATGGTGTATAAACAATTCCATCTCTCTCAAGTCGCACTAAAGCCTCATATTTAACTATTTTATCGATTTTGCAATCAACTATTGGTTGAAAATATGCAACAAGTTTATTATCATCTAATGCCTCTTTTAACCATTTTGTCCATTTAGTATTCTCTTCAATCTGTTTTATTACATTTAAATCATTAGAGTATGCTTGGACTCTATTCCTACCCAATTTTCTAGCCTCATGAAGAGCAAACTCTGCCTTTTGAATAATGTTCCCAATCTCACGTTCAACGATTCCAATTGTTACATTAATACGGTAATTAACACCATTTATAAAAAATGAGTTGTCTGATATGCTATTTTGTAAATATTTAACCTCTTGGTAAATATCAGGTGTGTTATCATTATTTGTAAGTAGTGCAAATATATCTGCTTCTAAACGATAAACTTTCCAAACATCATCATCAGTAATTTTTTTGAGTAAATCTGAAAATTGTAAAAGAAGTTCATCACCAACATGAAATCCGTAAACATCATTAATCATACTAAATGAATCAATATTTACGAGTATTAAAGACTTTGGACTTTTTGTATCAAGATCATAATTTAACTTAATTCTATTTTGAAGCATTGTTAAATTGTCTGTTATTAACGTATTATATATTTCATTTTTCTTATTAAGTAACTCTTGTAGCTGTTTATACTGAGAAAGTGCTGTTCTAATTGTTGTATATAACTTTTCACTTGTAAGTTCTGTTTTTTCTTTATAATCATTAATATCATAATTATCAATTACAAAACGTTCAGGTGCTTTTCCTGCTTGTCCTGTACGAATAATAATTCTAATCATATCATCATTAAATTCATTTCTAATGAAATGAGCGACATCCAAACCGGCTGTATCTGTCTCCATTACAACATCTAATAATACAAGAGATATACCATTATTAGATTCTAAAATATCTAATGCTTCTTTTTTACTATACGCAGATAAAAATTCAATCTTTTTATTATTAAATACAAAATCTCTAAGTGCTATTTTCGTGAATGTATGAACTTCTAAATCATCATCTACAATTAAAACACTCCAAGGTTCATCAAATTTTTTATCATCATTTTTTTCAGATGCAAATATTAATTCATCGGTATCCATAGTTATTGACCTTCAAATAATTGTAACCACTCATATAATAACACATACTATACAAAGTTTTTATAAGTAATAATTATTTTTTTAACTATTATGTTTTATTGTCTCAACAATAAGCTCAATAGACTTGTAAAACGAGAAGTCTATTATGATTTTTAAAAATAGTATCGACATTATATCAATTTAAAATATACAATAAAGAATATACTCAATTTTATGCTACTTTATGTATCTCTTTTATCTTATTTATAGATACATTTTCGTTCCCAGTCTCTGCATAATGTTTGTAACCTAATAAAATCTCATAAGACAATTTTTTTTATAGGGAAATTTTTCCATTTATAGACCTCATATTTGTATGATTCTCCCTCTTCATATTCTATGTTTCTCTCATACAAGTCAATCTTAAGTCCCATATCTTCAATATTACACAAACGTTCGCTACCAAGACTGGTACAATTTTCACTACCTTATATATTTGTAGATTTTACTACACCTGAATGAAATTTAGAGACATCACATACTGGCTCAAAACATCCCACATTTTTTCTTTACCTACATTAATTACTAACTATTGATTTATATTTTGAAGTTCCACAATTTTTCCTTTTTACATGTTTTTTAAAATATCCTAACTTTTTTATCAACTAGTATTTATAATCATTTTTATTATGGACTAATCAGTCCAAAATTAGACAAAAAATTTTTATATTATCATTTTGTTTAAATTTCCAACAATAACATCTATTACTTGTTGACTAGCTCCTTCTTTTATACTAGCCGTTAATCCTGTTAAAGAGTTATGAAATAAAATTGCTAAGGTATTTGCATCGTCTTTGTTTGTAATGTCACCTTTTTGTTTTGCATCTTCAAACAATTCTTCAATTTTAACTAAACCACTTTCATAATTATTAGAGATTTTACCCATCATTTGTGGATGCTCAACATAACACTCACTACCTGAATTCATAAGCAAGCAACCCTTAACCATTCCTCTTTCTTTTAACTCTTTTACTGAACGAAATATAAAACCTTGCAAAATCTCTTTTGAAGAATATTGCATTTTTAATCCACTTAGCATATCGCAATTTGCAGAGACATAATTATCTAATGCAAGTCTAAAAAGTTCTTCTTTACTCTTAAAAGTCTGATAAAAACTGCTTTTAGAAATACCTAAAAGGTTTATTAAGTCGCTAAGAGAAGTATTGTCGTAACCGTTAATCCAGAAATAATTCATCGCAGATGTGATTGCTTCATCTTTGTCAAACTGTTTTGGTCTCCCTTGTATTTTTTTCATAATAATACTATAGGACTAATCAGTCCATAAGTTAAGTTTTTATTTTTTATTTTTCATAGCCTCAGCAATTAATTCAATTGGATTCTTGAAAATAGTATCTACATTTCCCTCATACATTGCGTTCGTTAACTGCATTCTGCACGCACTACACTCAGCACTCACGTAAGTTGCTCCAGTATTTTCTATCATTGCAGCTTTAGGTTTTCCAGCAGCCCTAGCTAAATGAAATTTTTCTGTTTGAATTGTCACACCACCAAACCCACAACATTGATTAGAATCACTCATTTCAGTAATGCTATAATTTTGTCTTAACAGACTTCTTGGTTCTTCGTAAATACCCTGCATTTTACGTGCATGACATGGGTCATGATAGGTGATATTAATATCATTACGACCTAATTGAGATAGTATTTCTTTCAAGTTTGTAGCATGTTCTAACCACTCAGTTGCCATGAAAATTTTACTATTTAACTTTTTAGCACGCTCTCCCCACTCTACTTGATTATGAAAATAGTGCTCGTAATCAACTTTAATCATTGCACTACAAGTGGCTTCAGGGATAATAATCGCATCTACCTCATCGATGAAACTTTCAAAATACTCTATATTTTCTTTAGCCAAAACATCAACTGTATCAAAATCACCAGTAAAATATGCCGGTGCACTACAACATTTTTGCTTTTTTGCTAAAAATACATTTATCTTAAGTTCTTTTAATACTTCAAGTAACGAATCACCAATGCCAGTATAGTTATAATTTGCAAGACAACCAATAAATATAGCAACTGTCTTAGTACCACCATTGTCAATATGCTCAGCATATTTATTTAAAAAAGATGTTTTTCCCATTGCAGGAAGCAAACGATTTTTTTTAATTATGGGTAAACTAAATCTTGGAAGCAGTGATTGTTCTTCCTCTTTCATTTTAAAGCCACACGTCTGAAATACATAACCTAACTTAAACATAACATCCATAATAGTTCTATGGCGAAGAAGATAGAAAAACGTTTTTTTGTACCATGCAATACCATACTGCTTAGCGATGTCTGAGCGAACTTGTTCTATCATCATGTCAGTTGGTAAATCTTTTGGACAAGCATCAACACAATTTGTACATAAAAAACAGCTCTCGAAAATATCTTTAGCCTGTTTATCTAACTCTAAATCACCCTTTTCATAAGCTCCAAGAAGCTCTAAAAATCCACGTGGACTCGTAGTCTCATCTGGACTGTTTTGGTGAATAGTACATACTGGTACACATTTAGCACATTTAATACACTCATCGCTTACATCAGAAAACTCAAACATTTAAATCGTCTTGCTAAAAGTTTTTTTAGAATTATGACTTTTACTATAAAAATCAAAAGCCATAGATATATTTCTAATTAACATAGCACCAGTTGCATTTGCTTCTATAAATTCTGGTGTAATTTTCACCAAATCATCTTCAACATATGGTTTTAAATTTTCTAACGCATCTTGGAAATATTCGTTAAATACTATATTAAACTTTTTCTCAATAGCTCTAATATCTAATTTAAAATTACTCATAAGTTGCATTATTACTGCTTTACGTATTAAATCATCACTACCTAATTCAACACCTCTTGTAAATGGCAATTTCCCAGAATCAATTGCCTCTTCATAAGAACTCATCTCTTTAAAGTTTTGTGCATAATAGTCAGTTCCTTCACCAATACTAGTAAGTCCAATACCAATTAAGTCAGCTCCACCTTTTGTAGTATAACCTTGAAAATTTCTATGAAGCTGATTTTTTTCAATTGCTAAAAATAGTTCATCTTCTGGTTTTGCAAAATGATCCATACCAATCATCTTGTAACCCTCATCACTCAAATAATCTATTGTATGATGTAATATTTTTAACTTCTCAGATGCAATTGGAAGTGTAGTTTCATCTATTTTACGCATCGTTTTCATAAGCCAAGGTACATGAGCATAATTAAATACAGCAAGCCTATCAGCATCTAATGTTCTAATTTGTTTTAGTGTCTGTTTGAAACCATCAAATGTTTGGTACGGAAGGCCATAAATTAAATCTATATTTACACTTTTTATTCCATATTTTCTAGCAAGTTCTACAGCATTTTTATTAATATCTAAACCCTGTATCCTGTGTACTGCTTTTTGTACTTTCTCATCTAAATCTTGTACACCAAAACTAATGCGGTTAAAACCATTATTTGTAAGAACTTGCATTTGCTCTTCATTTAAATATCTTGGATCTATTTCACAACTAATCTCAGCATCACTCGCAAAATTTGCAAACGTAGCACGAACAGCATCTATTATCTCTTCTAATTGCGCTGCACTAAAGTAAGTTGGTGTTCCACCACCAAAATGCATCTGATGGACTACCCTTGAAGTATCAACAAAGCTAGCTAAAATTGAAATCTCTTTTTTAAGATATTCAATATAACGCTCTAATTTATCTTGTTTTGATGTGAAAACTACATTGCAACCACAAAAATAACATGCACTCCTACAAAATGGAAGATGAAAATAGAGTGAAATTGGACTATTACTATCTGCATTTTTAAGTCTATTTACATATGAATCATACGAAAAGTTTTCACTAAATTCCAGCGCCGTTGGGTAACTAGTATAACGTGGCCCTGCTACTGAATATTTACTAAATGTTTCAAAATTTACTGGCATATCTAACCTTTATATTCGGGCAATTGTGCCAAACATGCCATAAAAATAGCATAAATTGAGAGGATCATTCAAAAAAATTATAGTTATATTTATTTATATAAGAGTAGTGGTATAGATTTATAAACTTTTTATGCTACTAGAAAAGTACTACTACTTTCTATGCCTAGCTATAAACTTGCCTGTTTTTGAAGATAAAAAGTAATTACACAAATCAGCTTCTGTAGCATTTTTAAAATTTGAATTATGAGATAAAATATCTAAATTCTTTTTTATATGTCTATTGATAAATTCATCTGATTTTGAAATTTTGTCAACTTGTTCTAAATTACTAATTTGTGCGAACAACATAGTAGATAGTAATAATATAGTCACTGTTTGCAACATGTTGTATCCTTTTAATTTATAATAATTATAACTATAAACTTTATCTATTTTAAGTTACTTTTTTATTACAGTTAACTAAATTAGAATCTATTAAATGCTATAATAATGTCTAAAATTCAACCATAGGCGAATATTTAATGATTGACCTTAAAGAACTGCAAAAAAGCTTCTCTATATTTGAGAAAAAACTAAAAACTAAAAATGTAACATCTTCTCTTTTAGAAGAACTAAGCAAGCTATTTGGTGAGCTAAAACTTGCTAAACAGAACTTTGAAGAGGCACAAGCTATACAGAACCAAAAAAGTAAATTAATTGGTCAGTACATGAAAGAGAAAAAAGATGTTACTGCGATTAAAGAAGAGGTTTCTCAAAATAAAATAAAATTAGCAACACTACAAGATGAGATGAGAGAAGCTGATGAGCGTTTAAAAGCACTTGCGTTAGGAGTTCCTAACCTTCCAGATGACAATGTTCCTATTGGCGATGATGAAGATCATAATGTTTTAATTAAAGAGGTTCTAGAACGCCCATCTTTTAGCTTTAAACCTCGTGAACATTGGGAGCTTTCAGAAGATAATGGTTGGATTGACTTTGAACGTGGTGTAAAACTTGCAAAAAGCCGTTTTAGTGTGCTCTCAGGAGTCGCTGCAAAACTAGAGCGTGCCCTTATTTCATATATGCTTGACTTTAATACAAAACGTGGTTTTGAAGAGGTAAGTGTTCCTCTTTTAGTAAATAGTGACACAATGCAAGGAACAGGTCAACTACCAAAGTTTGAAGATGATTTATTTAAAATAGATGACGAAAATCTATATTTAATTCCAACAGCAGAAGTTCCACTTACAAATCTTTTTCGTGATGAAATCTTAAAAGAGAGTGATTTACCAATCAAACTTACAGCTTCAACTGCATGTTTTAGAAAAGAGGCAGGTTCTGGTGGACGTGATGTTCGTGGACTTATTCGTCAACATCAATTTCAAAAAGTAGAACTTGTAGCAATCTCAACACCAGAAAAAAGCGATGAAATATTTGAACAAATGGTATCATGTGCTTCAGATTTATTAACATCATTAGAGCTTCCACACCGTGTAATGCAGTTATGTACAGGCGATTTAGGTTTTAGTGCTGCAAAAACAGTTGACTTAGAGGTATGGCTTCCAGGGCAAGATTGTTACCGTGAGATAAGTTCAATCTCTAACACACGTGACTTTCAAGCAAGACGAGCAAAAATACGCTTTAAAGATGGGAAAAAGAACAATATGGTTCACACCCTAAATGGTTCAAGTTTAGCCGTTGGAAGAACACTACTTGCTATTATGGAGAATAATCAACAAGAAGATGGCACAATTAAAATACCAGATGTATTAAAAGGCTATCTTGATTAATGGCTGAAGAAGAGGAGATTGTAGATCTTGGCGGTGATGATGAATTAGATGCCACAGAAGAAATAAGTAGCGATAACAAAGATGATGATGGTGCGAAAAAGAGACGTAAACTAATAATCATAGTAGCCGCTACGCTATCATCTTTAATTCTTATCATTATAATAATCTCTATTTTTAGTTCCTCCGATGAAGAGTTAGAAGAACCAGCTCAAAATGAAACTTTAGACAAATTAGAAGAAAAACTCCAAAATGAACCTCAAAAAAAAGTAATTAGTAACCGTTTAGATAAAATGATTAAAAAAGCAAACTACCTTTTTGCTTCAGGAAATCAAGCGGAGGCTTTAAATCTTTATGAGCAGATAGCATCTTTTAGTGAATCAGTCTCATACTATAATTTGGGTGTGGCTCAATTAAAACAGAAAGATTATGAAAACGCTATAAAATCATTTAAAAAAGCTATTCTACAAAAAGAGAACATCTGTGTAAGTTCAATAAATGCAGCAGTATGCGCACTTCAACTAAATAAAAAGGCACTCGCTTCATACTATATAGATTTAGCAGATGCATATTTAAATACACAAGCTAACTCACCACTATATGACTACTACTACGCACTTATTGCATACTATAAACAGAACTATCCTGAATCTCTTTTAGCACTAAATAATCAAATCTCTGAACATTATCAAAATGAAAAACAGCATATGGCGGCAAAAATAAATTTGCAACTTCACAACCATTACAAAGCGATTGATGCACTAGAAAAAAATCTACTAGCAGAAGATGAAGAAGCATTAGGACTTCTATACGCACGTGTTGGTGATTTAAGCTTAGCCAGAACTCATTTACAAAAGTCAATTGATGAGTTAGGTGCCAATAATGAACGTAACCTAGCTCTTGCATATGTAAATATAAAATCTGGACTTGGTGGCAAAGCTGGACTTCTGCTAAAAGGTCTTTATGAAAAACGTGATGAAAACATAACAAAAATTTACCCAATAGATGTATTTTTAAAAGAATCTCTTTTTGATGTACATGCTGCGCAAAAGGAGATGAGTCATAAATTAAAGATGGATAAACGTACAACTTATAGCATACTCTTTCATTTTGCCCCATACAAAATTTTTGACCCAACTCAAACTTTGGGTATTCTAAAAAAGGGTAGTGCAAATATTGTAATAAATGACATTAGCGAAGCAAAAACATACTTAAACCAAAGTATGCACAACTCTAGAATCAATAAAGTCATTGCAGATGCAATAAAATCAGCACTTGAACATCAGCTTAGTGAAGCAAATAATAAACTAAAAACTGCACTTAAAGATTATCCAAAACATACAGAACTAAATTACAATCTAGCGTTAACCTATGCACAACTTGGTGATATAGTACTTGCTCACAAACATTTTTTAAAAGCTTTTTACCTAAACCCTAAACACTACTTAAGTGGTCTATTTGCACTTATGTGTTCAGAAATCTTAGGAATAGAGAATACAAAAGTATCACTTTTAATTAAAGAAAATCTACGATTTGAAGAAGATAACGAAGAGACTATATTTCATAAAGCAATACTTGCGTATCTTAAAAAAGATTATAGTGGAGCATCTACATGGTTAAATGAGAGTCGAGACGCAAAACCACTTTATGACTCATTTGACCTGCTTTTAACTTCTGCAATAGGTAGCACTGAACTTGCGCAAAAAAGTGCATATGCACTTACACTAAAAATGCCCCAAGACGCTCTTGCACAGATGTTATATATCCATACACATTTCTCAATACTAGATACAAAAGATTACGCTATCAAATCAATTGAATACTTAAAGAAACATCCTCTTGAAATTGAACAAATTTTCTATGGAGGAGCAATCTCATCTGAGCTTTACGTACATCAAGCACTTCTTAGTGGTCAACTATATCCACTACAACAAAGACTTAAACATGAAATTTCTCAATCACTAGAGAATCAACAAGCCTTAATTGCACCACTTGCACTTACAAATATCTATATGAAACATTTTGAAGAGGCATATACTCTTTATAACCAACTAATTGATAGCTATCATGAGCGTACAAGTCATACTCTATTTCTAGCAGGTATTGCAGCAATTGGAGCTAACCACCATGCCAATGCAATAGCTCTATTTGAGTTAGCTAAACTAAAAAATGTGTCTAATGATGAGAGTAGATACGCACTTGGACTGCTCCAAATAGAGGCAAAAAACTTAAATGCAGCGTCTATTCAATTTGCAAAGATAGGAAATTCAGGATTTCAATCAAGATACTTCGATTTTAAAATAAAAAATAGGATTAAATAATGCACGAACAGACACTAGAAAGTTTACGTCAAGAACATAATTTTAATATTAATAATAGTAAAGCAGAACGTCGTACTCAATATGTTCTTATATTAACGGCTATTACAATGGTTGCTGAAATTGTTGCTGGGACTATTTTTGGTTCCATGGCACTGCTTGCTGATGGTTGGCACATGGGTACACATGTAGCTGCATTTTTAATAACTATTTTTGCTTATAGGTATGCTAAAAAACATGAGAACAGTCCTGACTTCTCTTTTGGTACAGGGAAAGTAAGTGTATTGGGAGGTTTTGCAAGTGCTGTATCACTTGGCATTGTAGCACTTATGATGTTTGCAGAGTCTATTCAAAGATTAGTAGAACCTCAAGCTATAAGTTTTAATGCAGCTATTGCAGTTGCTATGCTAGGACTTCTTGTAAATATAGTAAGTGCACTGATTTTAAAAGATGATCATCATCACGACCATGGACACCATGATCACGAACATCATCACCATCACGACCATAACTTACAAGCAGCATATATGCATGTTTTAGCAGATGCATTAACCTCTGTTCTTGCAATTGTTGCGCTACTGCTTGGAAAATATTTTGGATGGAGTTTTCTTGACCCCTTAATGGGAATAGTAGGTTCAATAATAATAACACGCTGGGCATATGCCCTTGTAAAGCAGACAAGCCCAATTTTACTAGATGGAAGCATTGATGAGACATACCAGTTGAATGTAAAAAAAACGATAGAAGATGATTCTGATAACCGTATTTCTGACATACATATATGGAAAGTTAGTGCTAATCATTACGCAGCTGTCATCTCTTTAGTAACACATTTCCCAAAACCTACAGAGCATTATAAAGAGCTATTAAATAATTTTGTAAAACTCTCTCATGTAACAATTGAGGTTAATGAGTGTAAAGATGAAAACTGTGTAACGTAAAATATTACAAAATAATCTCATACGACTTAATTTTAGATATTTAAAGATATCTTTAGTTGTATTTAAAAAAATATAACTCCAAACAAAAACAATAGGTGATCATACCCAGTTATCATATGTGTGGCTCCAAGCTAGATATAACGAAGGTTTCCACCTTCCACCATAGCCTGCCTGCATATCTGATTCTGAAATACCATGCGCAAAAGCTGTAGTACTCAGTAAAAGATATGAAGCTAATATAAAAATTAATTTCATTTTATCCCTTGATAATAGTGTTGATTGATATAAATTAGTTAGAGAGTTATACTATCGGGGGACGAAATAGAGATTCTTTTATAGGAGATGAAAGCCAATAAATTATTTTAAAATATTTCTCTTTTAAATATGAAATTTCAAATTGATTAGTATCATTAAAAATTACATAATAATCTAAAAAATTGGCATTTGTTTGAGAATGGCCATGTTTATGTAAATGGTTAGAGTTACTGTGAGTGTGAACGTGCTCATGAATATAATCGTGAAAATAACACTTATCCTACTAACTATAAAATATCTTCTTGCTTAGTAGCTTTTATTTTCCCATGCTCTTTTATATTTTTTTAAAAATCATCTTTTGAAATAAAAAATAGACGATTCCAAATATCAAGATGTTTTGCTATAGTTTTTGAAAAACTTGCACTTTTTGTAAGATAAACTACTCCAGTTGGATTATCTCTTTGAATATTAGCAATAATTTTTTGATAATTTGAATGACTCTTTTGAGTCAACTCTACTTCAATATAAAAATTCTTACCAGAAGATGTTCTATATATCATGTCTGGAACAGAAGATGTTAAACAAAAAGGTAAAATGGGAAGAACACCCATAACAGATAAAGCAACTAATAAAATAGTATTTTATCTTAATGATAAAGACTACAGTCAAGCCAAAGAAATAGCTAGACAAAATGACTCTAGCGTTGGTATATTTGCAAAGAAGCAATTACTTAATATAATAAATAATGAAAGTGAAGAAACTTCTATGGAATTTATTCTAAAACTAAATGAAAATGTCCTTATTGCAGATGAAAGAAAAAAAGGAGAAATAAAACAAAAAAGCTATACTATTTAAAAAGGCAAAATTATGGAAAAATTAATAGTATGGTTAATTATCATAGCAATAATAATATATTTTATAAAATATGGTAAACCATTAGAAGAAGACTCTGAGGACACAACAACAGATTGGAACAGAGAAAACGATATAAGAGATTTTTACTAACTGAATGTATATTATTATGCTTAATAAAGTTTTTTGTTGCATATAAATTGCTATTAATAAAATGTAACAAAATAAAAGCTGTCATAATATACTGTCTAAATCTATTTTTACTATTCATATAAACAAAAACTCTTCATAGTAAACTACCAAATTTTTTTGATAACAAACTGAGCAACATTACGAACATCTATATTGTTATCATCATATGTTAAAACTTCAATTCCACTATATAATTTACTAATTTTTAAAAATTTACCTACATTATAAGTTAGTTGATTAAGCGTCAAGAAATTATCTTCAGTTACATCAAGATAACCAGTAAAACTCCAACCTGATGGCAAAAATGAAGCGTACCTAAATGTAAGTTGCGCGCTATTATCTTCTAAATTACTATTTCTTTTATATATGTTCATCTCAACATGTTTAAAATATGCTACATTTAGATCTAATCCAATACCATATAAATATGCCTGCATATCCCTATTCTTTTTCAGAAATCTATTATATTGTGAAGCAATATAAATATCTTTTACAAAACAGTTGTCAATCAATGATGGTAAGTATTTACTAACCTTTAAACGAGGCCAGTACTCTATATAATCTCGCTTTTTAGAACCATCTAAAAAATCTCCATCAAAATGGTCTATAAAGAAAAAATGGTCTCCAAAATCAAACTTACCGTAATGCTCAAACGTATAAGTAACTTTATTACCATTTTTAGTATCTATCATCCCCAGTTTTTTATCAAACTGGTTAGATAGATGAACCTGTAAATTACTCATGCCTTTATATTCAGCAAATAGGACCGTAACGCCCAATGCTAAAACTAAAAATATGAATCTCATTTTATTTTCCCCTATTATAAAATAGATAATAAGCTGATGGCAAAATTAGCAATGTTAAAAGTGTAGAACTAATTACTCCACCAATTACCACAACAGCAAGTGGGTATTGTATTTCACTTCCAACACCCGTTGCAAAAAGTAGAGGTATAATACCAAAAAGTGTCGTAAAAGCCGTCATAAGAACAGGACGAAGTCGAAGCAAGGTTGCATCTTTTAACAATATCTTTAAGCTAACATCTGGAAACCTCAACCTTAATTCATCTATGAAACTGACTAACACAATTCCATTTAAAACTGCAATTGCAAATATTGCAATAAATCCTACAATAGCTGAGACAGAGAGGTATACGTCACTAATTACAAGTGCTAAAATTGCACCAATCAGACCAAATGGAACATTCATCAAGATTAATAACGCTTTTGATAAAGAGTTAAATGCAGTATAAAGCAGAAGAATAATTGCTAAGATTGTAATTGGGATTATTATCATCAATCTCTTTGTAGCCTCTTGCATATTCTTAAAATCACCTGCCCATGAGATAAAATAACCATCAGGCATGTTCACATCTTTTGAAATAATTTCATTAGCCTCTTTAACAAATGATGCTATGTCTCTTTTTTCAACATCCATGGAAAGAACCATATATCGACTAAGATTCTCTCGTTTTATAAAAGATGCTCCTTGATTAATGCTTATTTTACAAACCTGTTCAAGCGTAACAATAGGACCACTTTCAGAACGAAGAGTTACATTCTTAATAGATTTAATATCTTCTTTGGCTTCTTTAATTTTAGGCACAATACCAAAGCGTTTAACGCCCTCAATCTTTTGAGTAACACTCTCTTCACCTATTCCATAACGAATTATATTCATAACCTCTTCAACACTAATACCATATCTTGCAAGTGCCAAATAATCTGGTTCAATTTTAATTTGAGCCTGTCCAAGTTGAGATTCAACTTCCATTCTCTCTAGTCCATTAACACCATCTAAAGCTTTTTGAATATCTTTAGCTATTGAATCTAAAACTTTTTGATTTTCACCAAATATTTTAACAGCAAGTTCGGCTTTAACACCCTCTAAAAGCTCTTCTATCCTCATTGAAATTGGTTGTGTAGGTATAAACTGAACATATTCAAAATGGTGTTCTAAATCTTCGTTCATTCTTTTTGTAAGATTTTCTAAATCTTCAACATTATCTTTTAGTGTAAGAAGAACTTCCATGTAGTTTGCTTGCGCTGTTTCACCCTTTTCACTTCTTCCAATCATTGAAAGGACAGATAGTACATCATTGCTATAATTTTTCAAAATATATTTTTCAATCTCTTTTGCTGTATCAGTAGATTGTGTAAGAGCAGTTCCAGGAATTGAAATTACACGATACATTATAGATTCTTCATTAAGTTCAGGCATAAACTCACGACCTTGAAATGAAAGAAGTATCACAGATGCTACAAATAAAAAAGCAACAGTTGCGACCAATAGTTTTGCATGTTCTAATGCAAAAACAAGTAACGGTGTATAGACTCTTTTAAGTACTTTAATGAGATAGTTTTCACTATGTTTTGCTGGCTTTAAAAGTAATAAAATTAAAACAGGGACTAAAATAAGAGCTACAGCCAAAGATCCAAGCATTACAAAAACAATATTTAAAGCCATAGGAGAGTATAACTTTCCAGCCAATCCATCAAGACTAAGTAGTGGAATAAATACAGCAGCTACAATTAAAATAGCAAATGTCACAGGAGTAGCTACCTCTTTTGCCGCACTTGATACAATCTCTAATTTAGTTAATTCTGGATGATCATGCAGTTTTCTAAAACTATTTTCTACTACAACAATTGTTCCATCAACTATCATTCCAACAGCAATTGCCAATCCACTAAGACTCATAAGATTTGCACTTAATCCATAATAATCCATTAATAAAAAAGCTATTAAAAGAGACACCGGTAAAGATACAATAACGATGAATGCTGAACGCAGTTCAAAAAGGAACAAAAATAGAACTATTGCAACTAAAATAACCCCACTAAGAAGTGCTGAATTCATTGTTGAAACTGCTTTATGAGTAATTTCAGTTCTGTCATAAATAACTTTTATCTCTACACCATCAGGTAGAGCAGAATTTACAGTTTCAATTTTCTCTTTTAAAAGTTCCACTACATGAGCCGCATTTGTTTGTGTTCTTTGCAACACCATACCTATCACTGCCTCAGAACCATCAATAGCAACAGCCCCAAATCTAGGAGAAGTACCCTCAGAAATTGTTGCTACATCTGCTATAGTTACAGATTGTCCCTTATACGGCTTTATAACTGTATTTGAGATATCATCTAAACTTTTATATAACCCAGCACCTCTAATTAAATACTGCTCGCGGTTAAATTCAAGATATTGGCCACCTGTGGCAAGATTGCTCTTTTGCAAAGCATTTACAACATCAGCATACGTTACACCGACACTTTGAAGCTTTTTTGTATCTATTAAAACATTATATTGTTTCTCAAAACCACCCCATCCAATAACCTCTTCAACACCACTTACGCTTTTAAACATAGGTGTAACGATATAATCTTGCATTTGACGGATTTCTTGAAGAGAGTATTTACTATTTTTATCATCTAACTTGTACCAAAAGACTTGTCCTAATCCTGTTGTATTTGGCCCAAGCAAAGGTTTACCCCAACCACTTGGTATATCTACACTAGTTAATCTTTCACTAACTAGTTGACGTAAAAAATATGTATCCAACTCATCTTCAAAAAATATTGAAACATATGACAATCCAAAAATAGAGTTTGACATAATCATTTTGACACCAGCCATTCCTGATACTGCTGATTCTATTGGATATGTAATCAACTTTTCAATATCTTCAGCAGAATTACCTGGACTCTCTGTATAGATTATCACCTGCTTTGGTGTAATATCAGGAAAAGCATCTACTGGAATCTCTAAATATGATTTATAACCCAGTGCGACAATTGACAAAAATAGAACAATAACTAAAAGTTTGAATTTTAAAGATATATCAATTAATTTATTTAACATAATATCTCCTAATCACCATCACCAAGAGAAGATTTTAATAACATAGATTTAACATAATAACTATTATTACTCACATACTTCTCTTTGTTATCCAAGCCTTTAACAGCAACATATGCATCATCTTCTGTAATTATCTCTACAACTTTTGCTTCAAACATTGTCTCTTCGTCCTCATATTCATAATGTTTTTCAGCCTCTTCTTTATGTTCTTTTACTGGGATAAAAACAACCCATTCATTCTTATAAAATGAAAGCGCTGACTTTTTAACTGATAGATACTTTTTATTAGCATCAAAATAGACCAAAGAACTTACATACTCATTTATAAACAGATTAATATCACTGTTTTCAATTGAAGATAGGACTACAAGGCGCTGTGTTGTCTCATCCACTTCTGGTAAAATTTGAGTTATATGACTTAATATTGATTTACTATTTTTTCTATCAATTATAACCTTCTGCCCAATTTTAATAGAAGATGTATATTCAAGAGGAATAAAAGATTTAACATAAAATGCTCTATTCTTTACAATGCTTACAAGTGGTGTTTCCTTGTCTACAACAGAATGAAGTGGTTGCAAGATTGATGCAATTCTTCCATCGCTATGAGAAAATAGTGTATATCTAGATGTCACTTTTTTTAAATTATCAGCATTAATTCCTAATGTGTTTAACTGTGAGTTAAGAGTCTCTATTTTAGCAAACATCTCATTTTTTTGAATATTTTGTAAATTCAAATTTTGCATTGAAGTCATTCCCTTGTCATACAAGTTCTTAACTGCTTCATAATTTTTGATTAAGTCCGCATATTGCCTCTTTAAAGAGATATATTCAGCACTCATTTGTGAAAGCCCAATAGAATTTATAACAGCTATTTTTTGTCCATTTTTAACACTCTGTCCAGCTTGAACAAAATATTTTTCAACCTGCCCATCAACCAAAGATGTCACTAACTGCTGAGTATTACTAAGTTGAACTATTTTTGCATTTACAGATATTGATTTTCCAAAAGATCTAATTTCTACTTTTTCAATTGGTATTTCTAACGCTTTTAATGTAACTATTGTCATTAAACTTAAAATAAAAAATTTGATACTACTCATTGTAGGCTCCCTGTAAATAATTTTGCTCAATTGCATTTTTATTTAGCGCTGTTTTGTTTTCAATAAAACTTTTTTTAGTCTCAATTACACGGTTTTTAATATCTTGAAGCTCAATCAAATTTACACTAGCTATTTTATAAGCTTCTTCAAACATTGAAAGCAGACGCTCTTCATCTACTATCATTGCAATATTTCTATTTTGTAGCTCTTTAAGTAATGTTCTCTCTTTTTTAAGATAACTCTTACTTAAACTAACCCTCTTCTCTTCATTTTCAACTAATAACTCTTTTTTCTGGCTCTCTAACTTTGCAACTGCTCTTTCTTCATTTTTACTATTAAATATAGGAAGTGGCACCGATATACCAACTCTATAAATATCTTGGTCTATCTCCTCTTCAAACTCTGCTGTTATACTAAACGTCTCTATTTTGTTTGAAGCAAGTTCAGCAGAAGCCAATGATACTTTTTGTTCAGTTTTTAATGTTAGAATATTCGGATTAGCACTATCTCTTTTATTAATAACTTTAAAAATATGATTTGTGTCAATATCAATCTGCTCATTCAACCCAGAATATTTCAAAAGCTCAAAATAACTTCTATTTTCTTGAAGAGAAAGAACTATATTTTTAGTAAGTACTACCTCATAAGCTATCTTTGCTTGGAGCATTTTCCCTCGAGAGATTGTTCCATTTTTGAATCTCTCATTTGAGATATCAAATATTTTTTTTGCAATAGTCTGCTCTTCTTTACTCAAACGTGCTAAATCTCTGTCTTTAGCATATTGAATAAATAGAAATGACAGGTTTCTTATAAAGTCTGCTTTTATAAAGAAAGTTTGAGCCACTATATTTGCTATTTTTGCATCAGATAAACTTTTCTTATCATCAGATACATCCCATAATCTTATAGGCTGCATAACTGAAACACTGTAACCATTATCACTTTTTGAATTTATAGGATTAAATCTAGAACTTGCAAACCCAAGTTTTGGGTTTGCATATCTTAAAATTTTACTTTGCTCCTCTTTAGCTTGTTGTTTTGCAATAGATGAAAATTGCAAGTATGCACTTTTTACAAGTGCCTCATTTAAAAAAGTATTAAAATCAACTCCAAAAATAGATGCCTTAAAAACAATTAATATAATTAGTGTTTTAATCATGTCTTTTTTTATCCATAACTTCACCACTCATTGCATTTATCTTTAAATTAAAACTTTTTGTATCTGCTTCATAACAGAGACATCTCCCCTCATGATGTAGTTTTAATTTTTCAACATCTTCTCCTGTATTTTTCTCAATAATCTCTTTTACTTTATCTTCATTTACTGCATGAATTTTATGCATATTTCTTTTTTTCTCCAATATAATCACAGGCTTACGATTTGAAGTATGAAGAGAGTTATACTCACTTGGTGTCATTAGGTCTGGATTTGCACTTAAAAATAGCATAGATGCTATAGCGATTACTAAAATTTTCATAGTATTCTCCTGTTTATTATAATTTTGATTTTTTGTTTATAGACTTCTTACAAAACTAGAATAACCCTCATTACAAAAAGAGTTTTAATCAAGGCAGATGTTCCTAAGCGTAACCAAAGCTACGATTATGGTTATCTAACACAGAGTAAAGTTCTCTTTGCAAGAAGTCTTATGTTAAAAATTATAAATTTATTGGAGGTCTGAAAAGGGAGACAGTATTTTTAGTTTGAAAAACTTGTTTTGTTACCTGTATTGGAGTTTTTGTCTCTATATAAGTTATAGAATTTATACTATCTGGAAGTATGTAGCTAATGTGATACTCAAAATGAATGTCACAAATATCTCCCTTATTTGTAGGTTGCTTAAACTCTTCAGTGTACTCTTGCACTGTACAAGAATTTGTATCTATCTCAGCAAAGGTGAATGCATGTAGAATCTCAAAGCCTATCGTAAACAATAATATAAATATTAAAAGCCTTTTAGATTTCATGAGTAGAGTATACTATAATTAAATTTATATGTAAAATATATGCTTTATTTATTAAACTTCCTATTTTTGCCATCTATTATTTTTTATCAAAAAACAGTTCTCTGCTTGCATCAAAATTTTCAACCAAAACATTAAAACAGTTAGCTAATTCTCTAACTACATCTATATTTGGCTCAATATAAATTTTATTGCCTTTTTTTTCCATAGTAATAATTTCAGCTTCTCGTAACTCTTTAAGATGTCTAGATATTGTTGGTTGAGAAAAATCAAAATTCTCTGCTATTGTCGTTACACAGGTTAAATGCATAGAAGATTCTACTTCTGGTTGTTTTTCATCTATTGAACAAGCGTATCCACCAGTAAATACATTTTTAAAAATCAGAAATCTTGTATTATTTCCAAGTGCTTTAAATATTTTTATTTTTTTATCTTTATCCAACATTTGTATTCCTTGACAAATTAGTAATAAAATTATACCATTACATACTTATATAGCTATATTGATATATAACTAATTTAAAAGGATAAAAATGTTTACATACTCAATTAGTGTTGATAAAAGCGTTGATGATATTACAAAATCATTTGCATCATATTGTACTGATGCAGGTTTCTCATTATTACATAGTTACAACTATTCTGAGATTTTGGAATCAAAAGGTTTTCCAATTGATGGAAACGTTATGGTATATGAGATATGTCAAGCTAGAGTAGCATCTTTAGTACTTACACAAAACAGAGAGTTTGCACCATTTATGCCATGCCGTATTGCTGTATATGATGATAATAACAAAACGGTAATCTCAGCACAAAATATGGAACCTATGTTAAATATGCTAGATGATGCGTCACTTAAAGATGAGACAGAAAATCTCTATAACTCTTTAAAAAACCTTATAAACAATCTTGGAAATTAGGAGATAAAATGAAATTTTTAAATACTGCATTTGTTATTCTGTTTATGACAAACATTTCGTCACTATACGCTGGACATCCAGAAACAGATAAATTGATTGCGCAAGCAAAAAAAGAGACTGGTGAGATAACTCCTAAACAGCTAAAAAAACTTATAGATAATGAAGAAGATGTGATTGTCTTGGATATTAGAGAAGCTAATCAAAGAGCTGAGGGACAAATATATGCTGATGATACCTATGCTATTACGCGAGGAAATTTAGAGTTTTATGTTTTAAATAAAATAAAAAATAAAAATGCTCGTATAGTTACATATTGCCGTGGCGGTAGTAGAGGTGCATTTGCAGCACAAACATTAAGAAGTCTTGGCTACAAAAATGCTACAAATCTACAAGGTGGACTTAAAGGGTGGGCAAAAGCTGGATTTCTAATTGAGACAGGATTAGGTATTACTAAACTTTCAGGAGAATAACTGTGATAACAATTATATTTAACCATCAACCATACGATGGCACTGATGTAGCATGGAATGCATTACGCTTAGTAAAAACACTACATGAAATGAGTGAAAAAGTAAATATATTTTTAATGAATGACGCAGTTGATTTAGCAAGAGACTGTACACTAAAACCAGAATTTTATGACCATGATTTAGTTCATATGATAAAAAAGCTATACAATGATGGAGTTAATCTTCAAGTGTGTGGAACATGTAATGCTAGGTGTGGAATCCACAAGAATGAACCATATTTTGATGAAAAAGTATCATCAACAATGCAACAACTTGCTGATTGGGTTAGTCAAAGTAAGCAAGTAATTACATTTTAGTAATTGTTATTTCTTGATTAAAAAATAGCCAACAAAACCCAATAAAACGAATGAACTTGATATATCAATTATGCTAGCTTTTTCATGTATATGAACTAGCGATTGCGTATTGATGTCGTTAATACTAAACACATAATCCAGTCCCATACCAAACAATATACTTCCAACTATAATTGTGCTCAAATAGATATAAGTAGATTTTGTACCCAACATCTTCTTTACTACCCCAATAGTAACAGTATTTGTAGCTGGCCCTGCACTTAAAAATACAAATGCGGCACCCACACTAACCCCACTTAGCATTAATGCCGCTGCAATTGGCAGTGATGCTGTAGCACACACGTACATTGGTACAGCAATAGCAATAGCAATTAAGTATGACAACCATCTATATTCTAGTAGAATTTCACTCAGATTTTGTGGAATTGCTATAGTAATAAGCGCACCAATTACTAGACCCCAAAAAAGTGGTTTTGCAATGTCACTAAGTAGTGTAAAAAAACCATAACTTAGCGCTTTTCTAAATGAAAAATTTTTTGTTACAAGAACATTTGAATTTGAAGTTACCATTGAAATTTTATTCACAGGTGGTGCCATACTAAACTTTGCTACCTTTGGCTCATTTTCCTTATCAAAAAGGTTAGTCAATATGCCAGCGATAATTGCAATAATCATAGATGTAATTACTCTATAAATTGTAAATACCCAACCAAACATTCCAAATGTTGCCAAAATTGAATCTACTCCTGTAATAGGTGTTGAGATTAAAAATGAGAGTGTCGCACCCTTACTTGCACCACTTTTCTTAATGCTAGTAGCAAGTGGAATTACACCACAAGAACATACCGGTAGGGGTATACCAAAGAGTGTAGATTTAATAACAGAAGAGATACTATCTTTTCCCAAATGTTTAGTTACTAGTGTCTCAGGTACAATCTCATGCAAAAAACCCGCAAACAGAAGTCCAAACAGAATGTATGGAGCCATTGCATTACTCAAGTCTATTAATGCAGTAAAAAATAGTGTAAAATATTCCATAATTTTTATCTTTCGTTTAGATAAGATTCGTGATTGTTATATACAATAACTTCAGAAGAGTTTAATTAGAATATATACTGTTTTTACATACTAATAAGATTGCTAAATTGATATTTTCCACAAAGAACAAAAAAGATCCAATCATAGAGCTATATACAACATTAGCAACAAACCCAGCTAAAGATTTTGGATGTAAAACTAGTAAATCAAAAGAGACTATATTGATGCAAATCAGACATCATGTTGCGGTGATGAAAGTAGTGATGGTGATTGGGCAAACTGTATTGATGCAACACTCACTAAAGATGCGTTAATAAATATTATAAAAAATAATGCTATGGCAATTATAGGAACATTCGCACTAGATGGACCAAGAATATGAAGTGACTTAGATGTTTTTCAATATGATGAGATTAGAATGATTGAAATACTAAGTAGTAACTTTAAGTTAATTGAAACTCACCATCAAACTCATATTACTCCATTTAAAACAGAACAAAAATATATATATTTTATCATACAAAAGTGCAATAATTAGGCAGTGAAATAGGCTAAAAGAGTCTCACCAGCTAAGACTCTATCTCCTTTTTCAACCGCAACTCTTGTAGTTAATGGTAGATATATCTCTACTTTACCACCAATAATATAACCATAACGCTCACCAACTTGTAAATCTTTTGGTTGTTTGTAAAAAAGTGCCATTCTAAATAGACCACATTTATGAGAGACAGCTATACACTTTTTTGTTCCTTGGCACAGATAAAGTGACCCACCTTGATTAAGTATCTCACAATTTGGTGAGCTTATACTTAGATGTAATCCATTCATTAATGTACGTGCTTTTGTTTTTGAGTTAAATGAGGCTCGCAACATTGTAGTATCGAAAATTGTTCTACTTAAAACAATTCTATATGCGCCTTGTTTAAAAAATTTATTATCAAAATCCTCTTCAATAGATTCAACAAGACCATCAGCAGAACTAATAATCGCATTTTCATCTAACTCACCACTATGACGCTCAGGATTTCTAAAAATATACAATAAAAAAATAACTATTAAAAGAGATATAAATTTTAAAAAAATTGATGAACTAAAAATAAAAATCAGTAATGTGATAACAAGCAGAGCATAAATGAGACGTTTAGCCTCATTTACAATAAAAGATGTATTATATTGATGTTTAAGATGCATCTTTTTTTGTTTCATCTTTTTCTTCTAATAGTGTTGGTAAATTATTTGCACTCTCATGCTTTGCTATTAGTTCTTTTACAACAGAACCTGGAATATTTTCCTCTTCGTATAGAACTTTAACAATATCTTCAATAGCATCTCTATAAAGTTCTAATCTTGCCTTCACAGCATCATAACGCTCTGCAAGTGTAGTCTTAATAAACGAATCCATATTCTCAGCCATTTTTTCACTAAATTCTCTAGCTCCCTGAGCCATACCATTACCCAAAAATGAACTGCGCTGTTTTTCAAGAACCATAAGTCCTGCAACATCGCTCATTCCATAAACTTGAACCATAGATTTTAAAATATCTGTTGAACGTTCTAAATCGTTACTTGCCCCTGTTGAAATCTCTCCAATAAAAACCTCTTCAGCAGCGCGTCCGCCGAGAAGAACATCAACTTCTGCAATTAACTCATGTTTTTGAGCTAAATATTTATTCTCTTCAGGAGTATTCAGAGTATAACCAAGAGCTGCAAGTCCACGAGGAATAATAGAGACCTTACTAACTTTTTTAGCACCCCTAGTAGTCTCTGCAAGAAGGGCATGTCCGCTCTCATGATAAGCAACAATTCTTTTCTCTTTAGGATCTATTCTACGACTCTTTTTTTCTAAACCAGCAATAGCACGCTCAACTGATTCTAGTAAATCCTTTTGAGTAACAGTATCGCGATTTTTACGACCTGCTAAAAGTGCACCCTCATTTATAATATTAGCTAAATCTGCACCTGCAAGACCTGCTGTCAGACGAGCTATCTCTTCTAAATCTACATCTTTATCTCGTTCTATATCTTGAACATGAACTTCTAAAATTTTAACTCTTCCATGAAAGTCTGGTTTATCAACAAGAACTTGACGGTCAAATCGTCCAGGGCGTAAAAGTGCAGCATCTAAAACTTCAGGACGGTTTGTAGCAGCTAGAACAATTACAGGAACTCCACTAGAAAAACCATCCATTTCAGCAAGAAGTTGATTTAGTGTCTGTTCACGCTCATCATTTCCACCCATCATACCGCTTGCTGCACGACTCTTACCAATTGCATCAATTTCATCAATAAAAATAATTGATGGTGCATCTTTTTTCGCTTGATCAAACAAGTCACGAACACGTGCTGCACCGACTCCCACAAACATCTCAATAAAACTTGAACCACTTACTGAGAAAAATGGAACATCAGCTTCACCTGCAACTGCTTTTGCTAACAATGTCTTACCAGTTCCAGGACTTCCAACTAAAAGTACACCTTTTGGAATCTTTGCTCCAAGGTTTAAGTAACGATCTGGATATTTTAAAAAGTCTACTATCTCTTCAACTTCCTCTTTAGCCTCTTCAACACCCGCAACATCTTCAAACTTTGTTTTAGGTTTTTCTGAATTTACCATCTTTTTAGAGCTACCCATTCCTAGTAATCCGCCACCCATACTTTTTTGCATTCTATTTGCAAAAAGCATCCAGATTCCCATAATGATAAAAATAGGTAACATCCAGCCTAGCATATCAGTTAACCAATTACTCTCACTAAAACCACTATATGTAACCCCTTTGGAATCTAACATCGGAATAAGTGTTGCGTCATGCCCAACTTTTCTAGCTGTATAGATGACTTTCATATCACCTTGAGTTGTACTTGCACGTACCATTGTCTGACCAATAGCAACTTGCTCAACAGAATTTGTAGAAATAAGTTTCTTAAATTCTGAATAACTAACCTCTTGTGTACGTGTCATTCTATTTTGAAAACTTTGATTAAAGTTAGTATCACCATCGCCTATAATCATCTTAAATGCGGCAATTATAACAATAGAAAAAAGCAAAAAGCTAAGTAGTGGATTTCTATTAAAAAAGTTGTTATCGTTCTTTTTATTATCGTCTTCGTTCATTTGACTATTTTTCCTTTTGTAGCAGTAAACTTACCCATTCATCTTGTTGCATACGTTTTAAAATTTTAAAGTCTTTAAATTTTTCCGTTACTTTACCTTCATATTTATCTAAAATTCCTGAAAGAAGTAACAAACCCTCTATTTGTAGACATTTCTTTAAGCTTGGTGAGATTGCAACAATTACATCTGCCACAATATTTGCGATAACTAAGTTATACTCTTTATCGCAATCTACAGCAGAACCTTCCCAAGAGTTTTTAATTGTAACGCCATTTATTCTAGCATTTTCCTCTGCACTTACTATCGCTAAAGGATCACTATCACACATATCTACATCTGCACCAAGTTTTGCCGCAGCAATTGAGAGTATCCCACTACCACAACCAACATCAAGTGCACTTTTACCTTCAATGTCACCACTTGAAAGAAGATTAAGACATGTAGCTGTAGTTGCATGATGACCTGAACCAAATGCGAGTGCTGGATCTATTATAATATTATGAAAATTATCTTTTCCCTCGTGCCAACTAGGATGTATATAAAAATTTCCAACTTCAACTGGGTCTACACCTTGACGGTAACGCTCAACCCAATCTTCATTCTCTTTTTCAGACATCTGAAAATCTATCTTAATATCTTGATTTAAATGCGCAGAGAGCTTAGAGACGAAATCGTCTATAGCCCACTCTATATCTTCTAGAGGCTCTTCTGAACGTATAACGACAGAGTTCTCTAGCTCTTCTACCGCATCGATAGGAAGTTGTAAAATAAAATCTAAAATAAGATTATATTGCGAGGCAGGGGTAACTACTAATTCGTAGTACTGGCTTGGGGGCATTAACTAGCTTCCCGTACCAATCACAGCACCAAGTTTTTCTTTTAGAACCTGAGGGGTAAATGGTTTTACTATGTAATTATTTACACCAGCTTTAAGTGCAGTAATAACTTCAGCTTTCCCACCCTCAGTAGTAACCATAATAATAGGCATATCAACAAAACGTTCATCAGCACGAACTTTTTTAACTAATTCAAGACCATTCATTTCTGGCATATTCCAGTCGGTAATTAGCATATCAAAATCAGCTTCTTTATCCAGTTGTGCCCAAGCTTCTACGCCATGTTCACCCTCTGCTATATCTTTGTAACCTAAACGTGCAAGTGTATTTTTAATAATACGTCGCATTGTTGAGCTATCATCTACTACCATTAACTTCAATTTGTTTCCTTTTTCAGGCAATAAAGTGTTCTTAAAGCCAAAATATATCCAAAACTAGTTTGAATTTACTTTAAATAAGTTTTCTAAATCAATAGTACCCTCATAAAAAGCCTTACCAATGATTACACCATCGATTCCATTAGCCTCTTTAAGTGCTATTATATCATGTTCATCGCGAACTCCGCCACTTGCTATTGTAGATACTCCACTTGTTGCAATCTCTTTTGTAAATTCAACATTTACACCACTAAGTGTTCCATCTTTACCCACATCTGTACAAATAATAGCCTCTACTCCAGCATTTGCAAACTCATTTGCTAAGTCAATTGCGTGCATTGTACTCACATCTGCCCAACCTTCAACCGCTACATAACCATCAATTGCATCAATTCCAACAACAATTGGGTATTTTTTAGCCATCTCTTTAACAAACTCAGGATTTTTAAGAGCGATTGAGCCCAAAATTATGCGATCAATTCCTAGTTCCAAATACTGCTTTATAGTAGCTTCATCACGAATTCCACCACCAAGTTCAAGTTTTAAATTACAATTTTGACGAATTTTTTTAATCTGCTCTAAGTTTTTAGGCTCACCTGCAAATGCACCATTTAAATCGACCAAATGTAGCCAAGTTGCACCCATCTGTTCAAAACGTTTTGCAAGCTCATAAGGCTCATCACTATATATCTTAGCACTATCCATAAGACCCTTTGTAAGTCTTACTGCTTTGCCATCTTTTAAATCAATCGCTGGTAACAATTCCATATAAAATTATTCCTTTATTTTTAAGAAGTTTTGTAAAATTTTAAGTCCATTTTCATGACTTTTTTCAGGGTGTGGCTGAATACCATATATATTATCTCTGTTTACTGCACTAACGAAAGGGTATCCATACTCACTTTTTCCAATAACATACTCATCTTCACATTCAACATGAAAAGAGTGAACAAAATATAGATAAAAAGATTCATCTAATCCATTAAAAAGCGCAGAATTTTTTTGTTTAAAAAGTTGATTCCAACCCATATGTGGCACTTTTAATGCCTGCTCAAAACGATTTTTATTAAACTCTTTTACAACTCCTGGTATTAACCCAAGTCCACTATGATTACCAAATTCTTCACCCTCATCAAACAGAAGTTGCATTCCAAGACAAATCCCCATCATAGGTTTACCAGATTGTGCGTAATTTTTAACAGCCTCATCCATACCACGTTCACGTAAGTGTTCCATAGCATCACCAAATGCACCAACACCAGGCAAGATTAAACGCTCATATTGAGATAGTTTATCAGGATCTGATTCTACTTGTGCATCTTCACCTAAAGAGGAAAAAGCATTTAAAACACTAGCTAAATTACCCATATTGTAGTCTACGATGCCAACCATAAAAATGCCCCAAATTTAAATTGTTGCAATTGTAGTATAATTGCGTTTAAAAAAGGGTTTCGTTGAGTGACATAAAAACTGTACTAAAGAGATTGGTATTCCCATATTTCAAAGGCTACATCCCATATTTTCTTTTAGCACTACTTGGTATGATTTTATCAGCCGTTGGTGCATCATCTTCAGCTTATCTAGTAAAACCTGTTCTTGATGAAATATTTGTTAAAAAAGATTTAGAACTTCTCTATCTTCTGCCATATGCGATAATCTTGGTTTACGCACTAAAGGGCGGTGGGAAGTACATTCAAGTATACTTTTCTGCACTAATTGGTCATGACATAATTAGAAAAGTAAGAAACAGACTACTTGAGAATATGCTCCAACTTGATATTAAATTTTTTCAAGAGTTCAGAACTGGTGAACTAATAAGCCGTAATGTAAACGATGTAGATAGAATAAGAAGTGTAGTATCAACTATGATTCCAGAGATTGGCAGACAGACGCTTACAGCTATTGGTCTTTTGAGCGTTGTAATTTATCAAAGTCCTAAACTATCTTTTTTTGCGCTCATAATAATTCCTTTAATAATCTATCCACTTAGTATTATTGGTAAAAAATTAAAAAAACTTTCACATAAATCGCAAGAAAAAACTTCTGACATTACCTCAAACCTTACTGAGATATTTAATAATATAGAGATTATAAAAGCTCATGCATCTGAAAAGTTTGAACATGAAAAATTCTCAATACAAAACTTTAACTTCTTTAAAATAAATATTAAAGCTGTAAAGACATCAGAACTCACAGGCCCACTAATGGAGATACTCGGTGCAATAGGTGTTGCATCTGTAATTATTGTTGGTGGCAAAGAGGTAATAGAAGATCAAATGAGCGTGGGAAGTTTTTTCTCATTTTTGACTGCACTTTTTATGCTCTATACTCCAATTAAGAGAATCTCATCTCTTTATAACCTACTTCAAGATGCTATTGCTGCTAGTGAAAGGATTCTATTTATATTTGATCAAAAACCAAAAATAGTTTCTGAAAAAAACATGCCTGTTAATGATGTGAAAAGTCTAAAACTAGAAAATATTACACTAAAGTATGGAGATTTAAACGCACTAAATGGAATTAGTTTTGAAGTTAAAAAAGGTGAAAAGCTAGCTCTAGTTGGAGATAGTGGTGGTGGTAAAAGCTCTATTGTGAATCTAATAATAAGATTTTTTGACCCAACAAGTGGCAAAATTTCATTTGATGGACAAAAAATAGAAAACTTTGAACTAGAAAGCCTTAGAAATTCCATTTCAATGGTAACGCAAAGAGTTTATATATTTAATGACTCAATAGCTGCAAATGTAGCATATGGCAAAGAGATAGATAGAGATAAAGTTATTAGTGCTTTAAGTGATGCAAATGCACTGGAGTTTGTGCAAGAGTTAGGCGGGATAGATGAAATAATGGATGAAAATGGAACAAACCTTTCAGGTGGACAACGTCAAAGAATTGCAATCGCCAGAGCACTATATGTAAATCCAAAGATTTTGATTTTAGATGAGGCAACAAGCGCGCTAGACTCTAAGAGTGAAAAGAAAATTAGCGACGCAATTGAAAACATTACAAAAAGTAGAATTACAATAATCATTGCACATAGACTAAGTACCATTAAAAATGCTGATAAGATTGCTGTTTTAAAACAGGGAAAAATCACTTGCCTAGATAATGAAGCAGAACTTTTAAAGAGTTGTGATGAATACAAAAAGTTAGCTGGAAAGTTTGTAGATTGAAAAGTTTAAATATTACTACTTTTGAAAAAGAGGCTTACGCGCAGCTAAAAGCCCTTCCAAAACTTGAAATTTTCAAAAAAAGTGTTGATGGAAAAGATTTCTGGATAAAGTTTGCAAGACCTACAGGCTCAAACTTTTTTCACCGTTTTATATACATGATAACTAAAAATCCAATTCTTATGCCAGTTAAAATAAAATCAAATCTAGAGACCCTTCAGCATGAGGTCACTAAACTAAAAAATTTATATTCAAAGTCTATTCAAGTTCCTAAAATTGTACATAACAATAATGATTTTTTTGTTTTAGAAGATTGCGGAAAAACTGTACATGAGCAGATAAAATATAACCTTGTTGATGACATAGACAATCTTTTGATTAAAACGATCGAAGAGTTAGCTAATCTTCACAATATAAATGAGTATCACGGTGCTTCACAAATTAAAAACTTTACATATGAAAATGAAAAAGTATATTTAATTGATTTTGAAGAGAGCTTTGATGATGAACAAGACTTAAAAACATTACAATTTAGAGACCTATTTCTGTTTATGTTTTCTATTGCGAAGTATGATGTTAATGTAGATTACATAAAACTGATACAGCTATATATTGACAAAACAGATAACATAGATTTCTTTCAAAGATTTAGCAGACTTCTCTCTAGTGTAAATTTTCTTATGAAAATAGTTGAACTTAAATTCATTTGGAAAATACTAGATAAAGATACAAAAAGTATCTATAAACTCTTTAAGACACTACAAAAAGGTTAAAAATGCAAAAATTCATAGATTCACAAATTAAAAACTCGTATGAAACTAAAAAAACTATGCTTGATGATAAAACCATAATGGATACAATATACAAAGTTTCACAAAAGACTATAGAAATATATAAAAATGGAAATAAAACCTTAATTGCTGGAAATGGCGGAAGTGCTGCTGATGCTCAGCACATAGCAGGAGAACTAGTTGCTAGGTTCTATTTTGATAGACCAGCACTTGCTTCAATTGCACTAACAACAGACACATCAATTCTAACTGCAATTGGAAATGATTATGGTTATGAAAAGATATTTTCAAGACAAGTAGAAGCGAATGGAGTAAGTGGAGATATGTTTATAGGAATCTCTACAAGTGGAAACTCTAAAAATATTATTGAAGCCTTACATGAGTGCAAGAAAAAAGGCATTATCAGTGTTGGATTAACTGGCGAAAATGGTGGACAGATGAAAGAGTTATGTGATTATTGTATCTGCGTGCCATCAAATGAGACTCCAAGAGTACAAGAAGCCCACATTTTAATAGGTCACATAATATGTTCTGTTGTAGAAGAGGGACTATTTGGTAAAGGATTTTAGCAAGTACTAGATTGTTTAATCTTTTCAATCGTAGTAGTTGTACTTTTCCCCTCTACAAAGTCGACTAACCTTACACTGTCTACGATGTCGCTACCAACAACCTCTTTACCTCTGTAGTCTCCACCTTTGACAAGAATATCTGGTTCTAATGCTTTAATTAAGTCATACGGTGTATCTTCACTAAAATGTACCACATAGTTTACCGCTTCAAGGGATGCCAAAATATATGCCCTATCATCTTGAGAATTTATTGGTCTCTCTTCTCCTTTTAAGCGTCTAACAGATGAGTCAGAGTTAAGTCCAATTATTAAAATATCTCCATAACTTTTTGCCTCTTCTAAATAACGTACATGTCCATAATGCAAAATATCAAAACAGCCATTAGTAAATACAATCTTTTTATTTTGAGATTTTAACCATCTTATAATTTCAACCATTTCAGCTTTAGACTTAATGTGCATGTCTGAGCTACTTTTACCAAGTGTAGAGACATATGCATCAATTTCACTAAGTGTTACAGTTGCTGAGCCAATTTTACCAACAACCACAGCAGCTGCCTCGTTTGCAAAAGAGACCGCTTGGTGCAAGCTTTTCTTAGCCCCAAGCGCAAATGCCAAAGATGCAATTACAGTGTCTCCTGCACCAGTAACGTCATAAACCTCTTTGGCGACTGTTGCTATTTTTGTTAATTCATCTTCATATATTACAATCCCATCTTCAGAAAGAGTAATTACAACTTGCTCTAAATTCAAATTAGATTTCAGTTTTTTAGCAGCTTCTGTTAATGACTTATCATCTTTAATATCAATTAAACTTGCGCTTGATGCCTCTTTTTTATTTGGTGTTATGATGCTGGCATTTTTATACTTACTATAATCATCACCTTTTGGATCAACTAATATTGGTTTATTTAATTTATTGGCTAACTCTATTACATCTTTTGTGAGAGTTTTAGTAAGAACACCTTTTGCATAATCAGATAAAATAACAATATCTACACTTTCTATTACACTTTCTATATTTTCTAATAATTTTTCTGAACTATCTTCGTCAATATCCTCTTTGCTCTCTTTATCGTATCTCAATACTTGTTGATGCCCAGATATTATTCTACTTTTTTTACTAGTTTTTCTACTCTTTTCAACCACCAAAAATTTTGTATCAATCCCAATAGACTTTAACTCACGCGCTAACTCATCTCCTGCTTTATCATCACCAATTACAGAGGCTACATTTACATCTGCGCCCAAAGAGATTAAATTATTTATAACATTTCCAGCTCCACCTAAAACCATTGTCTCTTTTGCAATATCAACAATTTGCACAGGTGCTTCAGGAGAAATTCTCTCACAACTCCCCCAAAGATAGTGATCAATCATTAAGTCACCAACAACTAAAATTTTTACATCTGCCTCTTTTAGTACCTTCATTTTAATTTTGCTTATTGTTATATATTTCTATAAGTTCATCTTTATAAGCAGCAATTCCATCTTCTAACTCAAAATTAGGAGAATAACCTAATACCTCTTTTGATAGAGTAATATCTGCTTCTGTATGATTTTGGTAAAAGCTATAAGGGTTATCAAAATACTCAATTTCCTGTGACGTACCAAGCTCTTTTTGCAAAATATTTACAACATCATTAAATGTGCGGGCTTTGCCGCTACCTACATTAAAGACTCCGCTATTTTTTGCTGATGCGCCTCTAACATTTGCTTGAATTACATCTTCAATATATACAAAGTCTCTTTTTTGTTCACCATACTTAAATAGTCTTGGAACATTACCTGAGAGTAACTGAGTGGAGAGTTGAAGCATCATTGATGCAGTTTTTGCTTTATGTACCTCACGAGCGCCATAAACATTGAAATACCTAAGACCTACAATAGAGATATTTGTATGTTTTTGCATATAACTTTTAGCAATATTATCCATCATTAGTTTACTAAACCCATAAACATTCTCTGGAATCTCACCACTACCGACACAATTTGGAGCTGCTGAATTACCATATGTGCCTGCACTACTTGCATAAACAATGTTTGCACTATCTCGCATTGAAATATCTAAAATATCTTTAAAAGCATTTGTGTTTGTCTGAACAACTAGCTTTTGATTCATAACAGTTGTATCGCTAATTGCTGCTTGATGAAAAATGTAATCAAACTTATAATTATTTAAACGATTTAAATCATCACTATAGTTAATATCACCACTAATTACTTCACCTTTAAAACCATTTAAATTTTTAAAATGCCCAAGTGAGGTGAAGTTACCAGATGGAAATTTTGCATCTGAGCGAAATGCATCAAAAATAACTATTTTAGAACTTGGATAATTGTTTTGAAAATAGAATGCTAAATTACTACCAATAAAACCAGCACCGCCTGTTATTAAAATTACTTTATCATTAAAGTCTATCTCTGTGTATTTCATGTCAGCCTTTTCAGCGTTTTCTTAGTGCTAATTTTATCTTATTACATCTAAATTTAGGTATTATTTTAAGAATGAACAAAATAAATATCTTAATTATTCGCTTTACCTCTTTAGGTGACTTGGTTACACTTGAGCCAATTTTAAGAGCTATAAAATATTTCAACCCTAATGCACATATTACTTTTTTAACTTCTGGTATTGGAAAGGGTCTCTATAGTGATACCGACTATTTTGATGAATACATAGTTCACAAAAATTTTCTCTCTACAATTTCAGATATTAAAAGTAGAAAATTTCACACAGTTATCAATCTACAATGCAATAAACCCTCACATTACATTAACTTTTTTGTAAAGAAAAAATATACCATAAACAAATCATACAATTTTTTTCAAAAACTATTTCATATAAAAACTCCATCTAAAAATATGCAAGAGATACTAGAAGCATTAAACATAAATAAAAAACAGATAGATGACTATGTTTTAGATGAAAAAAGCAGTTCAATTACACTACCTGTAAGTAATGAAAACAGATACGAAGCTGAAATTAAAGATAAATTCAAAGAGAAAAAAATAATTGCTATTTCTGTAGGTGCTAGCCAAGTATGGGAGAGTAAAAAATGGGGAAAAGAAAATTTTAAAGACCTTATTGGTCTATTAAACAATAATTTTGGAATTATTTTAGTAGGTTCAGAACTAGAACTTGACGATACAAAAGAAATTGTAGATGAATTCAAAGATGAGATACTAAACTTTGTAAATAAAACAAATCTTACAGAGCTAAAATCTGTCATTAGCTTAGCCAACCTCTACATTGGAAATGATAGTGGTCCTACACATATTGCAGCTGCACTTGGAGTTAGGACTGTAACAATTTTTGGCTCAACAGACATAAAGCATTCTGTATCACTTATGCACACTAACTCAGTACACACCAACATTAAACCCTCATCTTCAATTGAATGCCATCCATGCTACAGAAAAGAGTGTCCTACTGAGCATGAGTGTATGAAAGACATAAGTGTTGAGGCTGTTTACAAAGAAGCTATTAATACTTTGGAGCACTCATGAATTCACTTAAAATTATTCACTGTGCAAACTTTAGTAATGAAAAGAATGGTGCTACTTTTTATGCAACAGATAGAAAAATAACAAATGGACTTATTAGAAATGGTCATTTTGTTTATGATTTTAGCTACAGAGATATTGCAAAAAATTCTACAATATTTAAAACAAAAAAGTTTGGAAGAAAAAAACTTAATGATGCATTAATAGAGACAATTGGACAAGTTGTACCAGATGTTCTACTACTTGGTAAAAGTGAACTTATCGATGCAAAAACATTAGAGATAATAAAAAAAGAGTATCCTGATATTAAAATTGCTATGTGGTGGGTAGATTGGTTAAAAGACAAACTAGCAATTATTGAAAAATCAGACTATATAGATGCATTTTTCTCTACAACCGGAGTTAATGAGGTTACAAATGAGCTTGATGATAAAAGTTTTGACAATATCTACTTTATTCCAAATATTTGCGATAAATCTATTGATAAATATAATGCTTTTAATAACCAAAGTCCAACGTATGACATTTTATTTATAGGTCGCTCAGATGAGACAAGAAAAGAACTTATTGATTTTTTACTATCAGAATTTAAAGATTTTAAAGTTGGAATCTTTGGAGATAGCAAAGAGACTCTTTTACATGGTCAAAAATATTTAGATACATTAATTGACACCAAACTAGCTATTAACTACAGCAGAAGAAATGATATTGAACTTTACTCATCAGATAGGATTGTTCATCTAGCGGCAAATGGGGTATGTACACTATCTCCAAGGGTTCCTAAGTTTGATAGATTATTTAGTGAAGATGAACTTCTCTATTTTGAAGACTTTAAAGAGTTAAAAGAGAAGATATTATACTACTTAGAAAATAGTGATGAGCGAAATAGTATCGCTTCAAATGCTCATGAAAAAGCTCAAATGCATTTTAATGAGAGAGTTATCACAGCCTATATGATGGAAACACTATTTAATAAAACATTTACAAATGACTATTTATGGCACAATATATAACTATTAAGAAGGATACTACTTGGAATCTATAATTGAATTAATCAAAAAAATAGATAAATTTTTCTCATCTTATTATAGAAGTTTTAAAAAATATAGAAAAGAGAAAAGACACCCATTTTATATGAAAGATAATAAAAAATATAAAAAGATTTCTATTGGAGAATACACTTACGGGAATCCAAATATATTTGCCCTTCCAAATCAAGTATCTATTGGTAAATTTGTCTCTATCGCTTCTGGTGTGTCTATATATGGTGGTTCTGAACATCATCATAACTGGGGTACGACATACCCATTTGATGCAAAATTTAATACAAAAGATTGTACTCACTCAAAAGGAGATGTAAAAATTGGCAATGATGTTTGGATTGCAGATGGCGCTCTTATTTTATCTGGTGTAACTATAGGCGATGGTGCTGTAATTGGCGCGCGCGCTGTTGTTACTAAAGATGTTAAACCTTATGAGATAGTTGGTGGTAATCCATCTAAACATATAAAATTTAGGTTTTCACAAGAGCAGATTGAGCAACTACTCATTATAAAATGGTGGAACTGGGACATAGAGAGAATAAAAGAAAATTTTGACCTGTTACTAAATGAAAATATTGATGAGTTTATAAAGCAAAATACTAAGTAAGTTCTCTTAAGATTTCTTCTGCTCTGTGTTTATAAGTGTGCCTACTTTGAACTACTTTTTTACCATTATTGATAATTTTTTTATACAAAACTCTATCTTTTGTAACCCTATCAATAATTTCGCTAATCTCATCAATAGAGTTATAAACTATAATATCTTCATCAGGAGTAAAATTTAAAACTACATCTTTAACATTATCTTGAATTAAACATGAGCCTGCTGCAATTGCCTCAAATGTTCGCATATTCAGTCCATTAATTGCATTCAATTCATTATTTAAGTTCAAGACAAAACTATTTGTATTGTACTCCATAGCAACATCTTGTATACTAATATTTTTATTTAAATAATCAAAGTCAGAATTTATATGCTTTTTCCATTTTTGACCTATTAATTTTACAGATATATTAATATTATCATTAATTTTATTAAGCAGGCTAGAACGTTGTGGTGTATGTGAGCCAATAAACAGAAGTCTATCTCTTCTATTTAACCCTCTATCGTAAAATACTTTATCATCATAAGCTAATGGCAGATACTTAGCTTCAGGGAATGAGTACTCATTTGCACTTTTAATAAATGAGGTATCAGTACAATAAATTTTATTAAAATACTTTGCGATAGAGAGCCTCTCTGGTAAAAATTGATCTCCAACCCAAGCCAATTTTATTATTGAATCAAATTTTTCAAAACTACTAAATATCTCTTTATTAAAAAAGAATGGACTAATTACAAAAATAACATCTGGTTTGTAACTCTCTATTTTGCTTTCTATTGCATTTTTTAGAACACTATTGCTATCTTGACTTTTGAATACTTTCTTTATATTTCTCTCAATATCAGAAAAAAGACCTAATCTATTTGTATAAAGTGTATCTAGCTCTACGCTATCTATACGGTTAAATGCACTCTTAATATTATTAGTCCAATTAAGAAAATTATCTTTTCCAATAAGTAATATTTTCACTATCTATATTTTTCCAGATACCACTCAACTGTTTTTATGATTCCAGATTCAAAATCTTCATCTGCACTCCACCCTAACTTAGTCTCTATTTTAGTAGCATCTATTGCATAGCGTCTATCATGTCCTGCTCTATCTTCTACGAAAGATATAAGCTCTTTATAGCTTTTAGTTGCTGGCTTTATATCATCTAGTAACTCACAAATTTTATTTACAATATATAGATTATCTCTTTCATTTCTTCCACCAATATTATAAGTTTGTGAGCTCTCTCCTGTATGATATACTAAGTCTATCCCCTTACAGTGGTCTAGAACATAGAGCCAATCTCTAATATTTTTACCATCTCCATAAATTGGAATAGGCTTACCAGCTAATGCGCTTCTTATAATTGTAGGAATTAACTTCTCATCATGCTGTTTAGGCCCATAATTATTTGAGCAGTTTGTAATTACAGTGTTTAGTCCAAATGTCTCATTGTACGAACGTACAATCATATCGCTAGATGCTTTTGATGCTGAGTATGGAGAGTTTGGAGCATATGGTGTTGTCTCAGTAAATAATCCAATATCTCCTAATGTTCCATATACTTCATCAGTTGAGATATGATGAAAACGACATCCTAAATAACTATCTTTATATTCAAACGGCTTATTCATCCAATATTTTTGTGCCACATCAATTAAAGTATATGTTCCCGTTACATTTGTCTCAATAAATATACCAGGATTTTTAATTGAATTATCTACATGAGATTCTGCTGCAAAGTGTATAACACCACCGATATCATACTCGTTAAAGATGAACTCAACTAATTCACGATTACAGATATTACCTTTAATAAATTTATATCTTGAGTTAGTTTTGAGCTCTTTTAAGTTCTTTTCATCTCCTGCGTAAGTGAGCAAATCTAAATTTATAATTGTATACTCTGGATATTTTTCTAAAAAATATGGAACAAAATTACTTCCAATAAATCCAGCACATCCAGTTACTAATATATTTTTATTCATTATCTTTTTTCTCCTAATTTAACCAAGCACTCTTTTAAACTATCTTTCCAAAATGCAATTTTTATATTGTAGTAATCTTTAATTTTTGATTTATTTAACAGTGAGTAATGTGGACGCTTAGCAGGTGTTGGGTAATCTTTTGTCTCAATTGGATTTATAGTACACTCTAGTTTTGCCATTTTCATAATCTCTTTAGCAAAATCATACCAACTAAGAACTCCCTCATTAGAGTAATTAAAAATCTCTACATCTCTATTATTAATTTTAGGAAGAATATCTAAAATTGTTTGAGCTAAATCTCTTGCATAAGTTGGAGTACCAACTTGATCATAAATTACGCCCAACTCATCACGCACATTTGCAAGTCGTAGCATTGTTTTTACAAAATTATTACCAAAACTAGAATAGACCCAAGATGTCCTAATAATAATAGAGTTTTCAGGATTAATAGTTAGTAACTCTTTTTCTCCATCTAACTTTGTTTGACCATATACAGATTGCGGATTAGTTTTATCTGTCTCTACATAAGGTCTGTAATTCTTACCATCAAAGACGTAATCTGTTGAAATATGAACTAATCTTATACTGTTATCAAGGCAAGTTTTTGCTAAATTTTTAACTGCATAATGGTTAACCTTAGTAGCCATCTGAATCTCTTCTTCAGCTTTATCAACAGCTGTATATGCTGCACAATTTATTATTACATTAATACTATTTAATTTAACAAACTCTTTTACACTACTTTCATTACTAATATCAAGTTCATCTCTACTTGTAAAGAAAAAACTATACTCATAACTAGAGGATAGCTCTCTTATCTCTGAACCTAACTGTCCACTACTACCAGTTACTAGAACATTAAACACTTGTTAGCTCTTTATAATAATCTACACCATATTCAAATAGATCAGTTGTCTCACTAAATAGTGGTTGCATTGTATCTTTATGAGAGAGTTGTAACTTATCAGCCTCTATTTGCCAATCAATATTAATCTCTTTATCATTAAAAGCGATACCACGATCATTTTCCTGACTGTAATAGTTATCAACTTTATAAGAGAATACTGCCTCATCACTCAAAACTACAAATCCATGTGCAAAACCTCTAGGAATAAGCAGCTGCAATTTATTTTCATCTGATAGTTCAATACTCATACATTTACCAAACGTTGGACTTCCTTTTCTAATATCAACAGCTATATCAAGAATACGTCCATGAACTACACGAACAAGTTTTGTTTGAGCAAATGGAGGAAGCTGATAATGTAATCCTCTTAAAACACCATACGAACTCTTTGACTCATTATCTTGGCAAAAATCTATTTTATACCCAATAAACTCTTCAAGCTTATCTTGTCTAAATGTCTCTACAAAATATCCTCTATCATCTCCATGAACTTTTGGCTCAATAATAACAATATCTTCAATTTCAGTTCTCTTAAAATTCATTATCTCTATACCTCTTAATTTTTACTTCTTTAAATGTTCATCAATATTATTTTTTGTAACTAAAGTTCCAAAGTCATCAGGTACATCTACTAATTTTTCATTAAATATTCTTCTCTTTATCATATCTGCTACCATACCTCTATAGTGAGATGTTTCGTAATAGTAGTAATTATTTGTTGTAATAGAGTTTAATCCTGAAAAATCATAAAATTCAGATATTTTTACAAGAGCTCTTTTAAAGAGTCTAAAATTATTTAAATCAGTATCTAGGTATGTTGTTTTATGTATAGGATTAAAAAACAGTACCAAATTGAAATTATACTTTTTAGATAAATTTTTTATCTCTTGTAACGCATTAAGTGTTTTTATAATCTGATTTCCTTCATAATGCGTAGGTTTTAAAAACTTTTTATCCTCTATATGTCTACTTATATTATTTTCAATAGCATCATCTATAGCTTTTGAACTAATATGCATTCCAGTGCTATAGATATCATAATACCTTTTTTTATTACTAACTTTGAATAGATTAAATATTTCTCTTTTTTTTGGTTTTAAAAAGAGGTAATCCATAAAAAACCTAATTTTACTTTTTTCATTAATAAGACTATCATAGTGTGACTGTACAGCTAACTGTTTAAGATGAATTAATGGATTTACTTCATATGAAAAATCATCTAATCCAAGTAAAATATTTTTAATCTTAACACCACTTTTAATTAAAAGTTTTATATTTTCTAGATGCTCTACAGGAATTGCTTCTGCATAGGTCATATTGTAGTAATTCCCACCTTTAATATTAAGTGGATTTATCTGTCCAACTCTGCTTGAACCAAATATAAAAGAGTCAAAAGAGTGTTCATTTTTTGTTAAAAACTCAATATTTATAAAATTTTTATTTGCAATATTATTTACATTTGAGTAATCATCAGTAAATACACTATGCCTATCAATTTTATAATTTAAGAACATTACTGTGATAATTAAAAGTGCTGAAAGAGCTAAAAATCTAAAAGTCCACTTTTTACTACTCATCATTAAAGTTCCATTAAAAATTGAAATATAAAAATTCAGACACATCTGTTAAATGTAAAAATGAAATAACAAAAGTAACACTAGTTACTAACAACGTGCGTATACTTAACTTAAATTTAACTAATTGTTCAAAAGAGTTTTTAAACATTAACAAGACAAAACCAATAGCAACCCATTTTAAAACTAAAGAACCATCTCCAATATGTTGTGTAACTCTGCCAACTTCAAGCCAGCTACTATCACCTAAATAAGAGATATATTTTGCATACTTCTCCCCAAGTACAATACTATCAAGTCCCGCCATTGCACTTAAAACTTTCAAAGCATCACTCCAATCTTTCGCTCTAAAAAAGACCCATGCAATATTTACAAAATTAAACGTTATAAACCACGCTAACCATCTCCATAGCTTAAAACCTGAGCTATTCCAAATTCTATAAAGGACTAAAGAGAAACCATGTAAAAACCCCCAAAATATAAAAGTCCACCCAGCACCATGCCAAATTCCACCCAAGATAAAAGTTGCCATCAAATTAGTATAGGTTCTAAACTCTTTTTTTCTATTTCCACCAAGTGGAATATAGATATAATCTTTTAAAAACCTAGACAGCGTAATATGCCACCTTCTCCAAAAATCTTGTATATTTGTTGCTTTATATGGACTATTAAAATTAATTGGTAGCTTTATATTAAAAAGAAGTGCAAAGCCTATTGCCATATCAGCATAACCACTAAAGTCAAAATATAGTTGAAAAGTATATGAAAGTGATGTTGCCCATGCTTCAAGTAAATTTAATGTAGGTGCAACATCAAACCCAGCAGTTGCCCAAGAGGCAAAGGTGTCTGCAATTACAACCTTTTTAAAAAGTCCCATAGAAGCTATAAAGAGAGCAGCAGAAATATTTTTATAGTTTTTAATTAAATTCCATTTAGATGCAAATTGAGGCATCATCTCTTTATGATGGACTATTGGTCCTGCTATTAACTGTGGGAAAAATGTCACAAATAGAGCATAATTTAAAAAATCATACTCACTTGTCTCTTGTCTATAACTATCAACCAAATAGGCAATTTGCTGAAAAGTAAAAAAACTAATTGCTAATGGCAACGCCAAATTTAAAGTTAAAATATCTAAATTGAAAATATAGTTTGTATTTTCTATTAAAAAGTCTGCATACTTAAAATAGGCTAGCAATGAAATATTTCCTAAGATTCCAACTGAAAGAAGTACTCTTTTAGGTACTCTAATTTGAGTTAAATTATTATTTAAAGAGTTCCCTATAATAAAATTAAAAAGCATTGAGGCCAATATTATTGGTAAATAGAGTATATTCCACCATGAATAAAAAAACAGACTAGCAAAGACCATAAAACTCTTAGCGCCATAAACCATTCGCTTATTAAGAAGATAGAAATATATAAAAAAAGTTACTGGGAGAAATGCGAATAAAAATTCGTAACTATTAAAAAGCACCTACTATTTTCCTTATGCCTCTATTTAGCTCTACGAATTAGATACTGTCCATACTGGTTTTTCTTTAGAGGCTCAGCAAGAACAAGTAACTCCTCTTTGCTAATGTAGCCCATTTCATACGCTATCTCTTCAATACATGCGACCTTAAGAGACTGACGATTTTCAATAGCTTGTATAAATTGTGATGCTTCAAGCAGACTCTCATGAGTTCCTGTATCTAACCATGTATACCCTCGTCCCATCAACTCCACTTTAAGCTCACCACTTTCAAGATAGGCTTGATTTACAGAGGTAATTTCTAACTCACCACGACTACTTGGTTTTACATTTTTAGCAATTTCTACTACACTATTTGGGTAGAAGTAAAGCCCTATAACTGCGTAATCACTCTTAGGATTAGTCGGCTTTTCCTCAATAGAGATTACATTTCCAGCAGCATCAAACTCTGCAACACCATACCTTTGTGGATCTTTTACAAAATATCCAAATATAGTGGCTTTATTTTCCTCTGTAACATTTTTTATAGATTCATGTAAAAGAGCTGTTAAGCCATGTCCATGAAATATATTATCTCCAAGTACTAAACAGACATCATCATCGCCAATAAACTCTTCACCTAAAATAAAAGCTTGTGCTAAGCCATCTGGAGATGGTTGTTCAACATACTCAAAACTCATTCCAAGACTGCTTCCATCACCTAAAAGTTCAATAAAACGAGGTAAATCTTTAGGTGTAGATATAATAAGTACCTCTTTAATTCCAGCTAACATTAAAACAGATAACGGATAATAGACCATCGGCTTATCATAGATTGGGACCAATTGCTTACTAACACCTTTTGTAATAGGATACAATCTTGTTCCACTACCACCTGCTAATATAATACCCTTCATTTCATCCCCTCATTTTTAACATTTAGCGAAAAATCTGCACAATATGTATTTTGTAAAATATTTTAAAAAGTAGTTAACCTTAAGTGTTCTTAAGGCAACTAATAGAGACTTCTTGTAAATTCTACTAATCGCTTTTTGTTTTAATTCACCATCTACTATATTTTTTCTATAAATTCTTACAATCTCATCATTATAAAATTTTAACTTATTTGCATTACCACTTAAATTATCATCATGCCAACGATAATATGTGTGAAATTTATTAATAAATCCAACTTTAAACTTACTAGTAACTCTTAGCCAAAAATCTGTATCCTCAAACCTAAATGAAGGATCATAATAACCAATTTCTTCATAAACAGATGTTCTATATAGGTGAGAGGGTGTATTTATTCCACCCTTACCAAATAAAATAGCTTCAAAAAGGTCACTACTATTTTTCTTATTTTGATATTCTATTGTAGATATTTCATTATTATGATCATCCACCATAATTGAATTAGAGTGAACAAGTGCAATCTCTAAATGATTTTCTAAAAATTCTACTTGATCTTGAATTTTATCTTTTGCCCAATAATCATCTGAACCTATAAAAGAGATATATTTTCCATGAGATAGATGTGCAATCTCATTCAAAGTATTACACATTCCTACATTTTTACGCGTTTTTATTATATATTTAATTCTCTCTTGAGATTGCAAATAGGACTTTGCCACTTCGTAAGAGTTATCAGAGGAGCCATCATCAATAACAATTAACTCTACATCTGTAACTGTCTGTTCAACAATTGATTTTAGACAATCAACAATATACTTTTCATGATTATATAGCGCAACCCCAACGGTTACTAGTGGATGATTACTCTGCAATTTTAGCCGTTATACCATATTGTGCATACTCAATCGACTTGAATCTATTAAAAGTTAAAAAATGCAACAAGTTTTTAGGGAATTGTAAAATCTTTTTATAAAATCTTCTTTTTTTAATCAAAACTACCGGTTCTATATTGTCAACAATAAAGCCACTCTCTTGAAATAGTTTAACCATAGTACTTTTTGTAAAAAACCTAATATGTGTAACATCTAAAATTCCAGCCTTTTCATACCTAAAATCATCATTAAAAAGAAGTCTTTTTAGGACACTCTTATGTCTAATATTTGGGATAGAAGCTACAATAATTCCATCTTTTTTTAAAATTGTTTTTGTAAATTTTAAAGCTTCCCAAGGGTCATAGATATGCTCTAAAACATCATTAAAAACAACCAAATCAAAATAATCTTTAGGAAGATCTAACTCTTTTGAGTAAAAACCACTAATAAAATTAGTTAAATTTTTTTCTGCAACTTCTTTAACTACATCATCAGGTTCAACTCCCCATGACTCTTTAATATCGAAATCTTCTTGCAGACTTTTACTAAAAAAAGCTTCTCTACAACCAACCTCTAAAGTTACTTTTGGAGAGTTTGTAATAAATTTTTTCATTTCAGGTCTAGCACTAGGATGATACTGGGCTTCAATCATATGGTGTGTACCTTAAAAATTTTGATAATTGTAGCAAAATTGTCATAAAAGCACTCCTTTTCCTTTATTTAAGTACAATACGACTACATAATAAAAAGTATAAAAAACAATGCATATTTTAATGGTTTCTCTTGATTACATTCCAACTGTTGGTGGTATAACTGCACATGTAGATGAACTTTCCAAAGCTCTCACATCTATTGGTTGTAAAGTCTCAGTAGCTACAAAGTTTATAGATAGTGAACAAAAGGAGTTTGAAACATTAGAAAATATAGATGTTTATCGATTTGATTTAAAATATTTTGGTCTTACGTATGGATACCAAATTAATCGATTTTTGAAAAAGCTTGCAAGTCAACATAAATTTGACATAATTCATATACATGGAATGAGGCCATTAGAGTTTTATAGCATTAAGAGTATCCCTCTTGCATATACAAACCATACATCAGGATTCCTAAAGCGAATCAAAAAGGGTGGCTACCGTCTTTCAATACTAAAAAGATTATTCAGAAAGCCTGATCTTTTTTTAGCACCAAGCCAAGAGCTTTTAGAAATTCCATTTAACATAAGAGCGAAAAAAAAATTTATATCAAATGGTGTAATTTCAAGTAAATTTTCAAGAAATGAAGAGCTAAGAAAGAGTATTAGATCTACACTTAAAGTAGATGATGATGAAAAATTAGCAATTGTAACAAGAAGAATGGTATGGAAAAATGGTGTCACCTACTTAGCAGAAGCTACAAAATATATTAAAAATAGTAAATTAAAACTGCTCTTTATCGGCGATGGTGAAGAGTTTAATTCAATAAAAGAGATTTTAAAGGAAAATTTTACAGATAGATATATTCTACTTGGTGCAAAAAAACACCATGAGATAATAGACTATTATAGTGCAGCAGACTTCTCAATCTTGCCATCATTAATGGAGGCTACTAGCATTAGTGGGCTAGAGGCTATGGCTGCTTCTCTTCCATTAGTTGGAACAGATGTTGGTGGTATACCTGTTATATTAAAAGATGGAATTAATGGCTACTTATGTAAAAGCGAAGATGAGAAAAGTTTAGCAACTGCAATTGATAAACTACTAGATTCTAACTTGGAAAATATGGGTAAAGAATCAAAAAAGATGGTAGATGAAAACTTTGACTGGCTCACAATTGCAAAACAGACACTTGAACAGTATGAGACAATTGTATGAAAAAAATATTAATCGTATTTGGAACACGCCCTGAAGCTATTAAATTAGCACCTTTAATAAAAGAGTTTGAAAAACATACAGATATTTTTAATACAAAAGTATGTGTTACAGCACAACACCGACAAATGTTAGATCAAGTACTAGAAATTTTTAGTATAAAACCAGATTTTGATCTAAATTTAATGAAGGCAAAACAGAGTCTAAATAGTATTACATCTGATGTTTTACTTGGTATGAAACCAATTTTAGATGAGTTTGAACCAGAGATTGTATTTGTTCATGGAGATACAAGTACAACATTCTCAACTGCACTTGCTTGTTACTATCAACGTATTGATATTGCACACGTTGAAGCAGGGCTTCGAACTTATGATATTTACAGTCCTTGGCCTGAAGAGGCAAATAGACAACTAACTTCAAAACTTACTAAATTTCATTTAGCTCCAACTCAAATATCTAAACAAAATTTATTAAATGAGGGTATCAAAGAAAATATGGTTAAGGTTACAGGTAACACTGTTATTGATGCTCTTTTTTTAATACTGAAAAAAATTGATAATGACAAAATATTACAACAATCACTAATAAAAGAGATTAATCTTCCATTTGATATTTTAAATTCACGCTTTATCTTAGTGACTGGTCATAGAAGAGAAAACTTTGGACAAGGTTTTATCAATATCTGTGAAGCTTTAAATGAGATTGCTGAGAAAAATAGAGATATTCAGATAGTCTATCCCGTTCACTTAAATCCAAATGTTCAAGAGCCTGTACTTAAACTATTATCTGATACTAAAAATATTCATTTGATTGCTCCTCTTGATTATGAATCCTTTGTCTTTACAATGAGTAAATCATATTTTATTATTACAGATAGTGGGGGAATCCAAGAGGAGGCTCCAAGCATCGGTAAACCTGTACTTGTAACACGGGAGACAACTGAGCGACCAGAAGCGATAGAGGCTGGAACCGCAACACTTGTGGGAACCAATAAAGAAAAGATTATAGAAAAAGCACAGAAACTACTAGATGATGAAAGTGAGTACAAAAAAGTATCTCTATCAAAAAGTCCTTATGGTGATGGCTTTGCAAGTAAAAGAATTATAGAGTTTATCTCTTAAGTAAATTTTCATAAACAACTAGTGTCTCTTTAACCATATTAAAAAGAGAGAATTTTGCACTAATATAATCAAATCCATTAAATTCTAATTTAGATGCTAAGACTATTTTTTCACTTAAATCTTCTACATTCGCGACTTCAAAGAAATAACCATTTTCAGCCTCTTTAATGATGTCTAAAACGCCACCATGTGCAGTTGCTACAACAGGAGTATTCATAGCAATAGCCTCAGCCACACTTCTTCCAAAACTTTCAGGTTTTTTTGAACTACTTACTACTACTTCACTAAGTGCATAAACTTCAGCAACTTTTTCTTGACTACCTGTAAATATAATATTTTCTTCTATATTTATAGTTTTTACCAAATCTATTAACTTTTTATAGTACTCTTCTTTATCTCTATGAACACTTCCAACAATCAAACCTACAACATTTGGAATATCTTTTTTTAAGATAGCAATAGACTTAATAAAAGTCTCATAATCTTTTAATTGTGTAATTCGACCAACGCTAGAAATTACAATCTTTTCATGTAAATTGTAATTTCTATTAAATTCCTCTATAAAATTATTATCAATATTATTTAGGTTAAACCTTTTTAAATCAACACCTCTTGGTATAACATAAATTTTATCATCCTCAACATCATAATGTTTTTTAATATACTCCTTTATAGAAGAGCTAACACATATAACTGAGTCACCATGAGTCATAATTTTACTATAAAAGTTCACACTATTAAACCCATGAACTGTAGTAACAAATGGTATTTTAAGTCTTCTATTTGCTAAAAATGCTAGCCATGCAGGCACCCTGCTTCGCACATGAACAATATCTGGTTTTATCTCTTTTAATACTTTTCTTAAACTTAGTATTCTTACAAAGGCAGTAAATGGATTTTTAGAGCTAACGTCAAGTAAAATATGTTTTGCACCATCTTTTTCTATTTGAGGTACTAACTTACCACCACTACTTATTACAATACTTTCATGGTAGTTTTTAATAAGTTCAGCACTAAGTTCAACTGTTCCACGCTCAACACCACCTTCATTTAGTTCAGGTAATATCTGTACAATTCTCATAGCTCTATATACCTCCTAAAATCAATTTTTTTACTCTTATTGGATACTTTTCCATTAAATAGATGTAAATATCCACTGTTTTCAAGATTTTGAACAAATGTTGAGAATTTATTATCTTTAAGTGCAATAAGTGGTAAAACTTCAATATTAGCATTTCCATTTCCTACTGCCTCACTTATCATTGATGTAGAATCAGCAGTTATAAAAACATATTCACACCTATTTAAAAAATCTGCTATCGGGTTTACTCTATTCTTAGAAAAAATAACTTTATATTCAAAAGCATAGCTATCAAGTAGAGTTTCAATCTCTTTTGATGTGCGAGGCGATGATGTAACAGCAATTTCATATTCACTAAAAAGCTCAAATATACTATCTAGATACTCTTTTACCTCTTTAACACTCATTCTGTAGACACTATTTTGTCCACCAATAATAATTGCTACAGATTTTTTCAAAGGCTCATACAGATTAAGAGGTTCTGAGTAACTAAAATTTGCATCCATCTCAATAATATTACTCTGCGCTGGAGGGTTATCATGGCTTTGCGCGTAAATATAATCAAAGTCATATCTAAAGCCACGTGGAAGCATTAAGGTGATTGATTTTAAGTTATATTTTTTAGAAACTATTTTATTAAAATAGTAGGTAGATGATCCAGTTGAAACAACATAATTAAATGAACTAAAATCTCTTTGTTTAGTATCAAAAATAAACTCTGTATAAATTCTAAAAAAATCTAAAAGATATGAAATATTTTTAAAAAATTTATATTTAAATACTACATCTACAATCTCATATTTTGCATCAAGATATTTAGCATATGCAATAGACTGATTAACATGTCCAGCTCTACCATCACTTAAGATTAAAATCTTCATAACTTCCATCTATTATGCATCCAAAACCATTGTGATGGGTAAGATTTTACTATCTTCTCTACAGCATTATTACACAACTGTGTAATATTTTTAATATCTTCATCTTTATTATCTACAGATTCATACTCAATTGGCTCATCAATTACTAATTTATATCTACCACTATCATCTCTTGCCATAAATATTGAAAGTAGTAGAGGATTATATTTTAGTTTTAACATCGCAACAGATGTCGTTGTCATGACGTCACGTCCAAAAAATTTTGTTCTAACACTATTTTGATGACCTGCTTTTTGATCAATTAATAGTCCCAAGGAAGCATTTTCTTTAATAACTTTTATCATCTGTATAATTGCATTTTTTTTATAAATATTTCTATTTCCATTCATCTGTCTAAAAGGTGTCGTGATATTATCTTCAATTAGCGTATTATTCCCTCTGCGCCCAATTCCCGTAAGTACAAAACCATTTATTGCCATAAATTGAGCTAGTAGTTCCCAGTTGCCAAAATGCGCAGTAATATATACTTTAGCATCATCACTTTTATACCTATTTAATATCTCTATAGCCTCATCAGTATTAGTTACTACACTATTAATATCAAGTTGCCTATTTATCATTAAAATAATCTCTGCTACAGTTTTTGACAACTCAATATAGCTTTGCTTTGCCAAACTTTCAATTTCCATCTCATTTTTTTCTGCAAATGCTAGAGTAAGATTTTTAATTGTAAGTTTTCTTCGTCTCTTATCTAATCTAAATAGTAAAAGTGCAATAAATTTAAAAATTTTGTATACTAATGACTTAGGCATAATTGATGCCAAAAAAATCAAAAACTTTACAAAGAAATACTCTATCATTTCACGCATTATTAATCCTAAATAAAAAAGTAATTATAGTATAATCTACGCCAAAGATTAAGATAGGTATAAATATGAATATATTAGTTACAGGTGGTGCGGGTTATATTGGTAGTCATGTAGTTAAACAGTTAGCACTAGAGAGTAAATATAATGTTACTGTTTTAGATAATTTATCTACTGGTCACCAACAAACTATTGATTCCCTTAGTAAAATATTTCCAGATATTTCGCGTTTTGAATTCATAAAAGCTGAGCTTTCAGACTTTACAAAAGTTAGTAATATCTTAAAAAATGGTAATTTTGATGCCATACTTCATTTTGCTGCAAGCATTGTTGTTCCTGAATCTGTAGAGAACCCTATGAAGTACTATCTGAATAATACTGTAAACACTGCTAACCTTATAAATCAGTGTCTAAAAAACAGTATTAATAATTTTATATTTTCATCAACTGCTGCAGTTTATGGGGAACCTACAGAAATCCCAATTAAAGAGACTACACCAAAGAATCCTATTAATCCATATGGTAGTAGTAAACTTATGAGTGAAACAATCTTGCAAGATGCAAAAAGTGCTAATGAAAACTTTAACTATGTGATTTTACGCTACTTTAATGTTGCTGGTGCAGATATTGAAAATAGAATTGGTCAAAGTTTTCCAAATGCAACTCACCTAATTAAAATTGCTGCACAAACTGCTCTTGCTAAACGAAATAGCATGTCAATATTTGGTAACGATTATGATACAGAAGATGGAACTTGTATAAGAGATTACATTCATATAGATGACTTAGCAGATGCACATGTCAAATCTTTAGAGTATATGTTCTCAAACAACAAGAGTAATATCTTTAATTGTGGTTATGGACATGGATTTAGTGTAGATGAAGTTATTGCGACCATGAAAAATGTAACTAAAATTGACTTTGATGCAAAGTATGAACCAAGACGAGCAGGAGATCCAGCGATGCTAATTTCGGACAACTCAAAAATTAAAAAAGAGCTAAACTGGTCGCCAAAATATGACGACCTTGAAATCATCTGTAAAACTGCATTTAACTGGGAAGAAAAAATCTAATTAAATAGTTTTGAAACCATAGCTTGAGCTTCACTTTGAATACTTTTCAGATGCTCAGAACTTACAAAACTTTCTGCATATATCTTATAAATATCTTCTGTGCCAGATGGGCGAAGTGCAAACCAGCCATTTTTACTTACAACTTTCAGTCCACCAATTGGCGCACTATTTGCAGGTGCATTTGTTAAAATTACCTCTATTTTTTCACCAGCTAAAGTATCCTCTTTTAAATCTTCAGGTGAAAGATTTTTCAAAATTACCTTTTGCTCACTTGAAGCTGGCGCATCCAACCTCTCATAAATAGGTGAGCCAAATTTCTCTTCTAAATCTTTGTAATGTATACCAGGATCTCTGCCAGTTTTTGCAGTAATCTCAGCAGCAAGTAGACACATAATGATTCCATCTTTATCTGTCGACCAAACAGTACCATCTTTACGTAAAAAACTAGCCCCAGCACTCTCTTCACCGCCAAATGCAACCGTACCACTATGAAGTCCATCAACAAACCACTTAAAGCCTACTGGAACCTCATCTACTACTTTGCCTAAATCATTTGCTACTCTATCTATCATAGAGCTACTTACTAATGTTTTACCAATTTTCAAATCACTCTTCCAATTTGGACGGTTTTGCATCAAGTAGTTAATTGCAACGCTTAAATAGTGATTTGGATTCATCAGTCCAACACTTTTTGTGACAATCCCATGACGGTCAAAATCTGTATCATTTCCAAATGCTATATCGAAATCATCTTTGTAAGCAACAAGTCCAGCCATAGAGTATTGTGATGAACAATCCATTCGTATTTTTCCATCTTTATCACAATGCATACATGAAAAAGTTGAATCTAAATGATCATTGAAAGTTACCATATTCAAATCATACCTCTTCTTTATAGCACCATAATATTCAAGTCCAGAACCACCCATAGCATCAGCACCAATCTTAATGCCTGAGTTTTTAATAACTTCAATATCTATAATATTTTCTAAATCATCTACATAAGGTGTAACATAATCATACTCTTCTAAATACTGGCTACTCAAAACTTCACTAACTTCAATTTTTTTAACACCATCTAATGAATTTTTTAAATACTCATTGGCGCGTTTTTCAATCCAACTAGTAACATCAGTATCAGCAGGTCCACCATGCATTGGGTTATATTTAAAACCACCATCGCTTGGAGGATTATGTGATGGCGTAATTACGATACCATCGCTTAACTCACCACCTTTTGCATTTTGAGTTAAAATTGCGTGAGATATAACTGGCGTAGGTGTAAACCCACCATTTTGTGCAATTGCAACATTTACACCATTTGCACACAGTACTTGCAAAGAACTAAGTTGTGCAGGATATGAAAGTGCGTGTGTATCCATTCCCATAAAAAGAGTACCACCAACACTTTGCTCTTTTCTATAGTCACAAACAGCTTGAGAGACGGCTAAAATGTGATTTTCATTAAAACTTTTTTTCAATGAACACCCACGATGACCAGAGGTTCCAAAACTAACAGCTTCACCTGAATTTAAAACATCTGGAGTGAGTGTGTAATAAGCAGCTATTAACTCAGGTACATTTATTAAAATAGATTTTGGTGCTTTTAGCCCAGCTAATGGGTGTAGACTCATATTTTTTCCTTCTTATCAATTTTTAGAAATAGTACACCCAAAGGTGGCAATGTCATCTCTATTGAATATTCACGATTATGCATAGCAATTTTTTCTGACTTTAATACGCCAGTATTTCCTATATTGTTTCCACCATAATAGCTAGATTGAGAATTAAAAAATTCAACCCAATTTACATCTTGGGGGACACCCAAACGGTAATGATTTCGTGTAACGTCAGAAAAGTTACAAACAGCAATAATACTTTCATCCTCTTTATCGCTTTTACGAACAAAGCTAAAGCAGTTTTGCTGATTATCTTTTTCATCAATCCACTCAAAACCATCATGCTTTTCATCATACATATAAAGAGCAGGATAGGAGCGATAAATTTGATTTAAATCTGAAACAAGCTTAAGCATTCCTCTGTGAAGTGGATACTCTAACAGATGCCAGTCTAAACTCTGTTCATAATTCCACTCAGCAAATTGAGCAAATTCACCACCCATAAAAAGCAGTTTTTTCCCAGGGTGTGCACTCATATAACCATACATTGAACGAAGATTTGAGAATTTATTCTCATAACTCCCTGGCATTTTATTTACCATTGAACCCTTCATATGAACTACTTCATCATGACTTAAAGGCAATAAAAAATGTTCATCAAAAGCATACCACATGCTAAATGTCAAGTGATGATGGTAATATTGACGATGGATAGGATCTTGCTTTAAGTATTTAATACTATCATGCATCCAACCCATATTCCACTTAAAGCCAAATCCAAGTCCACCAACAGAAGTAGGACGAGTAACCATTGGCCAAGCACTTGATTCTTCTGCCATCATTAAGATGTCATCATGTTCTTCATAAGCACGTTCATTTAGTTTTCTCAGAAAATCTATCGCTTCAAGGTTCTCTTTACCACCATATTTGTTTGGAATCCACTCGCCCTCTTCTCTTGCATAATGAAGATAGAGCATAGAAGCAACCGCATCAACTCTAATGCCATCAATATGATATTTATCTAGCCAAAACAGAGCACTACTAAGTAAAAATGAACGAACTTCATTGCGTCCATAGTTAAAAATAATACTACCCCACTCAGGGTGATACCCTTGCCTTGGATCATCATGTTCATAAAGTGCAGTACCATCAAAATTAATAAGACCATGCATATCTACAGCAAAATGTGAAGGAACCCAATCCATAATTACACCAATGCCCGCTATATGAAGAGCATCAATCAGTGCCATTAAATCATGTGGTTCGCCATGTCTTGAAGTTGGTGCGAAATAACCAGTAACTTGATAGCCCCAAGAACCAAAGTATGGATATTCCGTAAAAGGCATGATTTCAACATGCGTATAATTCATCTTTAACAGATATGTAACTAACTCATCTGCAAACTCTCTGTAAGTTAAAAGACGATTGTCTTCATCCTCTTTTCTACGCCATGAACCTAAATGAACCTCATAAATACTTACAGGAGCGTCATGCGCATTATGTTTTTTTCGCTCTTTCATCCATTTTTTATCATTCCAATTAAATCCGCCAATACTCTTTATAATAGAAGCTGACTTTGGAGCCTCTTCACAATAAAAAGCATAAGGATCACTCTTTTCATGGACGATATTATGATGTTTCGAGACTATATGATACTTATAAGAGAGCCCCTCAGTAACACCTTCAATAAAACCTTCCCAAATACCAGAGCCATCTGAACGTAAATGCAAGGGATGTGCATCAACTTCATAATTGTTAAAATCCCCCCGAACACTAACACTCTTTGCATTTGGAGCCCATACAGCAAAAATAACACCAGCTCTTTTTTTACGCACTAAAATATGCGCACCCATCTTTTCATACAATTTTGTATGATTACCCTCTTTAAAAAGATAGATATCCATCTCTTCAAAAAGTGAAATGTCATAATATATTTGGTGTTTGTTTGTCATTTTAACTCCCCCGTTAATAACTACTGATGCCGCCTACTATTTCTCTTAGCTCTAGCTAGTTCATAAATATCTGTATAAGAAGTTGCTGCATCATCCCAACTAAAATGTTTTTCCATTGCATTAGCAATTAGCTTTTTTATAGCCTTTGGATGATTATACCATGTATAAACTGCCCATCCAACTGTATTAACTAAAGCATTTGACGTAGCATCGTAAAATTTAAAACCTGTTCCACTCTCACTAAGTGGTTCATAATTTTCAATTGTATCATCTAGTCCACCAGTTGCCCTTACAATTGGTAGTGTTCCATAACGCAGGCTATATATCTGATTAAGTCCGCATGGCTCAAAATTTGATGGCATTAAGAAAAAGTCACTACCAGCCTCTATTTTATGCGCTAAATCATTTCTATAACCGATAAAACATGCAAATTTATCTGGGTATTTTGCAGCTATATCACTAAAAAAATGCTCAGCCCAATACTCACCTGTTCCAAGTAAAACAATTTGAATTTCTAACTGTAAAAGTTCCCAAATAGAAGCCGCTAATAAATCTATCCCCTTTTGTTCTGCAAGACGTCCAACAAGTCCAATAACTGGAATCTTTTTATCTTGCTTTAATCCAAACTCTTTTTGTAAATCTTTTTTACAAGCAACTTTACCACTCATCTTTTTAGTATCATAGTTTGATGCAATCAACTTATCAATTGAGGGATTCCACTCGTTATAATCAACTCCATTTAAAATTCCAAAAAGCTTATCACTATGGTGAGAAATTGTCGCCTCAAGACCACAACCAAACTCATAAGTTTTTATCTCTTGAGCGTATTTATTGCTAACAGTAGTTACAGCGTCAGTATGCGTAATAGCACTTTTTAGAAAATTAACCCCATCATGCTCTTCTAAGTCATGGTGATTAAAATGGTACCAACCAACATCAAGCACATCCATAACACCCTTATAAAATTGACCTTGATGTTGCATATTATGAATAGTAAAAACAGATGCACAATTACTAAATGTCTCATCATTTATATAATGAGTATTTAAAAAAAGTGGTGCTACTGCTGTATGCCAATCATTTGCATGTAAAATATCTGGTTTGAAATGCAATTTTTTTGCTAGTTGCATAGATGCTCTTGCAAAGAAAACAAATCTATTGTCATTATCAGTAAAAGAAAAACCACCCTCTCCATAAAGTCCCCTGCGACCAAAGAAATGTTCATGTTCTATAAAATAGATTGGTACATCACCAAGTCTTCCCTCTAAAACAGCAGCCCAAGCTTCGCCCATGCTCCCCATAGGAACACCCATCTCACCCTCTAATGGTGTCAAATTTGACTTATCTACAATATAGTAACGAGGCATTACAACACGAACATCATGTCCCATTTTTTTAAGTGCTTGTGGCAACGCGCTAGCAACATCAGCAAGTCCACCACTTTTAGCAAATGGTGCAACTTCTGATGCAATAAATAGAATATTCATATTAATCTCTCCCTAATAATTTCACGCCACTCATAGCAGCATTTGTAAGTTCTGTTTTTTTTATCTCTAAATCATTAAGTGAAAAAACTGGTGCATACTTTTTAATACTACTCTTTACTAAATCAAGTAAATAACCATTTTTTTCAACCACACCACCACCTAAAACTAGAACTTTTGGATTAAAAAGAGTGATAGCTATTGCTATAGCATGGAGTAATGCCTCCTCAAATTGTGAAGCGATTTCACTATCTGCTTGTTTTAGTTTTTGCAGGTTAACATTCTCTTCTTTGCTCCACTTTTGCAGTGCTGAGCCTGAAGCAAAAAGTTCAATACAGTTATCTTTTCCACAACCACATTTAAATGGTGCCTTCTTATAGGGAATGTGTCCAATTTCTCCAACAAGATTAGAGTTAGAATGAACCAGTTTCCCATTTTCAACAAAACCACTTCCAATTCCAGTCCCAATATAAATTGCTACTAAATTTTTCTCTTTAAAGTAATCAGCTTCTGCAATTACTGCGCAATTTAAATCATTTTCAATCTCTAAAGAAATTTCATACTTCTCTTCAAAATATTTTTTAATCTCTTTTTTACTAACTTCTATATTTGGAGCAGAGATAATAACACCATCTTTAACCTGTCCAGCGTAAGAGATTCCAACAAAATCAATCTCTTTGTATTGATCTAATTTACGCTCTATGTACTCTACTAAATCTAACTCTGTACTTGAGCTGTTTTCATAAATAACATCAGCAAGGCCATGGATTTCAGCTCTTAAGTTTGTCCCACCAATATCAATATAGAGCTTCATCTATTTTGCAGTTATACTATGATAAATTTTTTCATACTCTAATGCGCTATTTTTCCAACTAAAATCTTGACTCATGTTATGACGTTTAATTTTTCGTAAAAGCTGTTTTTGATTATATAGTTTAACCGCATCTTCACATGATTCTATTAACTCATCTCTGTTCATACCTTCAAAAACAATCCCAAAACCACTACTGTCACTTGAATTATACTTTTCAATACTTTTAACACTATCTTTAAGCCCACCAACAGCTCTCACAATTGGAATTGTCCCATAATTCATTGCAATCATCTGATTTAATCCACATGGCTCAAAAGCTGATGGCATCAGCAAGTAGTCAGCTGCAGCGTACATTCTTCGCGAAGTTTTTTCATCATACCCAAAACGAACATGCACATTCTCATATTTTTGAGCAACTTTTGTAAAAGCCTTATGATACTTATCTTCACCATCTCCTAAAATTGCAATATTTACATCTAATGAAGCAATATCTTTTAGGCTATTAATTAAAAGTTCCATCCCTTTTTGCCATGTAAACCTACCAATGAAAATAAATAGAGGTCTCTTTTCACTTGAAAGTTCAATACTCTCTAAAAAGTTTTTCTTATTTGTCTGCTTTTCAGACATTAATTTTGCATCATAATTTTTCCACAATGATTTATCTGTTTTTGGCGAAAAATCTTTTGTATCTATACCATTTAAAATTCCGCTTAACTTATGGCTATGAACTTGTAAAAAGCCCTCAAGTCCAGATCCATATTCGTGAGTTAAAATCTCTTTTGAATAATTTGGACTTACAGTTGTAATGTGGTCACTATAAGCAATTCCAGCTTTTAAAAAGTTAACATCACCATAAAATTCTAAACTCTCTGAAGTAAAATAGTCTTCGCTTAAATCTAACCTCTCTAAACTACTTTTCTCAAAAATGCCCTGATACGCAAGATTATGTATAGTAAAAACTGTCTTTAAATCCAGTTTTTTCTCTTTTACTAAGAGTGCACACATGGCACTTTGCCAATCATTTAAATGTAAAACGTTATAAGAAGTTGCAAAATTTTCAACAAAGTAGATAACTGCATGACAAAATAGTCCAAAACGGATATCATTATCTTCATATCCACTACTAGCAGAGCCATAGAGATTATCTCGTTCACTTAAAACTTCAGAATATAAAAAATAACATTTCAGACCATTATAAAGAGCAAAAAAGTATTCAACTTCATAATTTATAGAATCTAATGTAAGTTTAAAAGTAACACCACTTGAAGATATATCAAACTTTTTTCTATCGACACTTTTATAGAGTGGCATAATAAGCGTAACATCAACATTTTCTGAAAGTGCCTTAGGAAGGGCGTAAGAGACATCTGCTAAACCACCACTTTTAGCAAATGGATATATCTCACTTGATACAAATAAAGTTTTAAGACTCACCAGCTTCTCTCAATAGTTTAGCGCTACGTTCTGGCTCAACTGGATTTATCAAAGTATCAGTAGAGAGTTCAAACCCACCATGGCGATAGATTCTAGGCATTATACGAATATTAAAACCACAAATCGCATCTATCTGCTCATGAAAATCACTTGTATCAAAACTTTTCTGCATTGGTGGCATAGAAAAAGATAAGTTAAAGTCAAACTTTCCAAGTTGCGTACGCATTCTTTGAAACAAATCATGTAAAAGAGCTGCTAAAGAGTGCATATCATCATCTTCTATCTGATTTAATTTGCAAAATGTTTTTTTGCTAGATGCTATCATTACTTCAAATGGATAAGCACTTGCATATGGACAAAATGCTATAAAACTACCATTTTGAGTAACAATACGCTCTTTACTTGCAAGCTCTTGAGTAACAATATCATCTAAAATAGCTCGTCCAGTTTTTTTATAATGCTCATAATTTCTCTCTAGTCTTCTAACAACATTTTTAGGAATTGTAGGAAGTCCAATAATCTGAGTATGAGGATGCTGTTGTGTAGCACCTGCTGCTACTCCATCATTTTTAAACACAGATATATAAGAGATACGCCCATCTCCATGTAGGTCTACAATTCTATGAGCAATTGTTCGTAACCAAGTATAGAACTCATCAACACTAAACTCACTCATGTGACTCAAATGCCTTGGAGTATCAATAATTACCTCATGCGCACCAAAACCTTCCCAATAACTATAAATACCATCTGACTTGGTTATTTTTGAAGCTTCAATCTGAACAGCTCTATATAGATTTGGTACAACTCTACTTTTCCAACCCATACTATTTGCATCACCATCATCTCTAATAGCAAAAAGTTCTGATGGAGTTTTATGTTCACTTCCCTCACAAAAAGGACACTCAATCATATGAACATCTTCCTCTTCCCATGCCATATAATCAGGTCTGTGAAGACGTTCAGGAGCTATTATTACGTAATTGTCACTTAATAAATCATAACGCATATCAGACATTATTCACCTCAATAGAGCCTTTTAGTGTGAAGTTTTTAGAAAATGACAATAAAAATGCCATGCTTATTTGTTGCGTTGTAAGATCAAATCCCATCTCACTTTGAGATACTGTTTTTAGTGGATAATATAAAAAATTTACTCTCTCATCTACTGAGATAGTAATTAATTTATTCAAATGAGTATCAAAAAGTTCAACTTTTTTAACTCCTTCAAGTGTACCACCATCACTAACTACATCACCATTTATTAACAGATGATTATGATCTGCGAAGTGAAGATTTAGCTCCATTGCATATTTAAAGAGTCTTTGACTTTCTGTGCTAAACTGTATAGAAAAGTCAAAACCGTTATCACGTGGTTTAAAACTTTTACTAAGTTCAGAGTTTTCCCTCTCAGGTAAAAATATTCCACCATTTCTCTCAAAATGAATTTTTTTGTTAGAATTCTTATACTTAAATGGTTGATTACTAAAGTCACCATACTCATGAAAATTACAATGCTTAAAACTTGAAAACGTAAAACTTTCATCTGTTATGTGATCAATAAAAGAGTTTTTAACATACCAATCATATGTAAGTGAATCTTTTAGTTCATCGCTTACATCAAAAGCCATAGCATGAATTGTATCTATACCATCAGTTGATGGTTCGTGCTCTTCATGTCTGTTTTCTTCTAAAATCTTAGCGTGGTATGATTCTTTACGCCTTGTTAAACAGTTTTGCCAATTGAACATATCACTTCTTGAATCAAACTCAATTAACTGCCCAGATGCTTTCTCATCAAAACGTAAAATATACTCTTTACCAACGGATTTTACTTTTGTGTAACCATCAATTGATTTATCATCTACTTCTATAACTGTACTATTTCCATAACGTTCATTTTCTGCACCAATTAAAAACCTATATGCATTGTCTCTTAAATTTGGTAGATACAATCCACCAAAAACGCCATGCCACAGAACATCATTTGTTTGGAATTTATAAAGATAATCTTTAAACTTTGAATTTTTAGTATCTTTTTGAGCACGTGAGAGTTCTAACATTCTTTTATGAATGCGGTTACTCTCATCATACTTTACAAAAAAGTTCTTCCAGATACCACCCTTTAAGAACTTAATACCCTCTTCATCAAATTTATCATGTCCCATATGCTCTTTAAACTCTTCGAGTTTTGCTGCATCATCAGCTTTTAAGCTCCACTCACCCATCTCAAAATATGAAACATTTGGCAGGTACGCTATTCCCTTTGGTCTATTAGATGCATAATATTCACTAAAGTGTTGAGGCTCTATTTTTTCATCTTCTAAAACAGTTTCTACAAATTTTTCAAGCCACTTTTTCTCATAAACCCACTCATGAGTCCCAGGCCACATTCCAAATTTTTCTGCATCATCAAAAATGATTGCAGCGCTGTTTTTTTCATGATTAATACTTTTTACAGCTTCTACTGCACTCTCAACACTCATAAAAGGCAAAGCGTAACGTAACTTCTTACTAATTGGAAAAAGTCCAAGTTCATGGGCTCCCTCTTCTGTCATGTAATAGCTATCTAACTCATCTTCATTAAAACCTGTACATTGAAAATGGTAATCATCTATTACTGTGTACTCAATGCCAGCCTCTTTTAAATCAGGTATAAGTGCAGATTCCCATACACGTTCAGTAAGCCACATACCTTTTGCTTTAACACCAAACTTTTTCTCAATAGTGGTGTTTAATTTTTTTATTTGGGCTACTCTATCATTTGAGGGAATAACACTTAAAATTGGTTCATAATAACCTGCACTAAAAAATTCTAATGAACCTCTGTCTGCTAATTTTTTCATTTGAGAAAAAAGTTTTGGATGGAACTGCTCAATCTGCTCTAAAAGCCAACCACTACAGTGTACTGAAAAACGAAACTCTGGATAACGACTCATTACCTCAAAAAAAGGTCCATAACACTTCTGTACACCATCATCAATAACCTCTTTAAAGTTATCTACTGGTTGGTGCATATGTATTCCAAACAATAACGCGGTCTTTCTATTACTCATACCTTTCACCCCTTATATAAACCAATTAGCACCATAATCTTCATTTAAATCCATAGCAAGCGCGCCAAATCCTGGAAGTGTTTGAACTATTGTTCCATTTTGCTCAATTTCAAAACGTAAATGTACTTTATCTACATCTTCAAATAGCTCACGTTCAATATAAATTTCAATCAATTCATGAACATTCATAATAATTTCTGACTCACTTGTATCTTCCTCTATTTTCATAGTAAAAGTTTTTTCTAACTCTTCTATAATTACTCTAAGTGTTGAACTTGATCCAATAAGTTCAGATACATCACCTTGAAATGCAGTATAGATATTCCCCTGTTCATCTTGCCCATAATGAATTTGCGAAATAGGTCCACGAACTCTATCCATAGTTGAATAGAGCTTACTCTCATCAATAATTCCAGCACCAATCCACTCAAAGAATGAACTATCGTTCCCATCAATTTTAGGACGAATTGGAAATTGTGGTTGTATCATAAATGAAGCTGTACTTTTATGTTCAAGTATAGGCTCAAACAAGTCAGCGGGTGGAGTCATTTTCATTAAATCATATATCTCAATAAGATGCTTACGAAATAGTGTGTCAAATTCTAGTGCAAAATCTGTATGATGATCATCTCCATACCACCAGTACCAATCGCTACACTCAGAAGCAAGAAAATGAAACTTTATCTTCTCTTCTACTTCATCGCTAAAACTCTCACCTCTATTTGCATAATCTCGTCTTGTCTGAAAAACTAACTCCCAAGCACGATTTTTTTCACTACTTCCTGACCATGTTGTAAAGTCACCATTTATCCAACTCCCAGGTGCTAAATGTTCTAACTCTCTTGTAGTCCCATTTGCGACTTCGTCCATTGTAACAGTACTACACCAATGAGTCTGTTCAAGCTTCTCATATAGTTTTGTAAAAAATGGATAGGCGTTATCATGAAAAAATTCCCATGCATTTTCACCATCTAAAATAACAAATGCAGTGTCTGAGTCCCAATGCGAAATCGGTTGCAAAGCATTTAAAAAATGTTCTACCGCATCTTCAGCTTTATAGAATCTGTATGTAAAACCAATTAAGTCACTTAACCCATGATCTCTAAAGCCCATACTTAAATCATTGAATTTATAAGCATGATACAGGTTTGCTCTATCATCATTTTTTAGTGACTTAAACAAAATTGCTTCATCAGTTGCAATCCATTTAATCCCTAAAGAGCGATATATATCTGTACTTGCTTCATCAACTGCACCCTCAGCTGGCCAAAAACCGATTGGGTCAATTTTAAAGGTCTCTTTATAGAGTTCAATAGCACGTTCTACTTGTATTTTTGCATCTTCTTTCAAAGATACAAAGTTATCTACAATAGGAGCGTGAGGATTTGCCTCACGCGCAGTTGCCATATTAATTAAAAGTGGTAATATTGGATGGTTATATGGAGTTGTTGAGAGTGCTATTTGTCCACTTTTTTGAAGTTTTGCATAAAAAGGCAAAATTGTTTGGACAAACTTTGTGAGTTCATCTAAAAAACTTTGCTTATCTTCTTGCGTAAAATTCCTTCCCTTTTGCATTAAACCTGATACTACACTACTGTTTTGACGAAGATAAACACCACACCAAGAAATCATAAACATAATTTCTAAATCGATAAGTTCACTATCGCTAAACTCCTCTTGATTAAATAGCTCATCAAAACGCTTTAACGGTCTTACCATTGTGTCATAATTTGATGATTTACATGTTTTAATTAATGACTTTTTATCTTCACTTCCAACTTCACTTGGATGTTTAATCCAAAGAGATAAAAAATAGTCATTTTTAGTAGGTTCTTCATAAAGATTAATCTGTTCAATCAGCGGTGGAGTTACATTAAATGTAGCTTTTAAACTTGGGTACTTTGAAAGTATCCAAGGCATATCGTAATAATCTTTTATACTGTGTAAAAAAACCCAAGGCATACGCATGATACCGCTACCATCTCGGTAGTCTGGTTGGTGCATATGCCACATAAAACTAAGATTTAAAGATTTATCCATCTATTTTTCTGCCCAAGTTTTAATTTTTTTCTCATAATCTCTAAAAAGTTTTTTACCACTTTTTGCATCTTTTGCCTGAATATAAAAATTCAGATTGTCACAATATTGATCTGGTATCATTAAAATCCAGTCATTATCACCGTGCCAAATTTTAACTCCATCTACACTTGAAGATTTTTTATCTTTTGCATCCTCTAAGAACTTACGCATCATCTTGCCCTTAAGCTCTTGAGAACATGGAAGTTGCATATATTTATAGTAAAAATCTTCGATTTTAGTAACAATTTCAGATAGTTTAATACCTTGACGAGCCGACATTTCCATTATCTTCAGACTTGCATACATGCTATCTCTATGAAGTGAAAACTCTGTAAATGCGAAATTTCCATCAACTGTTGCAACCAAATCATACTTTGCTAATTGATCTGCTCCAAGCGTAAAGTATTTTCCACGTCTAATTGATAAATGAGTAAAATGGCTGTCCATAATATCTGGTGCCCATGTTGGCAATAACACACGAAGTTTTTTACTACTTCTTGATTCTAAATTCATTAGATACAAAATTACAAGTAGTGCCATATCTTTTGCTAAAACTTCGCCATTATCGGCAATAATTCTTAACTTTTGACCATCTGGGTATATCATAAATCCCATATCGTAATCTAATCTTTTTACAATAAGAGAGACATTCTCTTCAGACTGCTTTTTAAGTATGTCAATATTTGAAAGTTTTTTAGTATCTTTGTAGGCATTTAAAATAATATTATCAATGTTCAACTCATTTATTATGTCAGGGAAAACATTAGTTGTACCACCATGAAGTACATCCACAACAACTTTACAATTATCGCACTGGAACATATGTTGATTAAACTTATCTTTTAATCCAGCCTTATAGAATCTTACTTCACTTTGATATGGGCTCTCTTCTACTTCACCAATTTTGTTATACTCCACACGTCTAAACTCACCTTTAAAAAAAGCTTTTTCAATTGATTTAGTTATACCACTTTTAACCCTCAGCCCCTCTTCATTAAAAAATGTAATCTCTGTGCTAGTTGGATCATCTAAATTTTGTTTAAAATGAACTCCCCCACTAATGTCAGCATCATGTGCTATGTTATAACGAAGAACAGTAGACACCATACTCTTCACATCAATTACGTTGACACCAGCTGAGAGAATACCACCTAAAAATGCACGCTTTAACATTCTTGCACTCTTGCTATTATCACGAGAGACGTATACAGTAGATCCTACTGGAAGTTGCGCTGCAAATGCTTCAGCTAATTTAATTGACATTTCACATGAAAGTTCAACATTTGACTTACCAATAACACTACCATTTTCAAAAATAGAATTTTTATATTTATCGCCCCAAACTACATTGTTACTTACAATTGACGCTGAGTCAATTTTTTTATTTGGCCATATTGTTACATCTTGTTCTATACTTGCTAGTTGACCTATTTCACAACCCTCTGCTAGTATTAAACCAGATTTTGCTTTAACGTTTTTTTGAATTTTATTATTATTACATATTACACAACCATCAAGTTCAGCACCACGATCTACTTTTACATCATTCCAAAAGACACTATTTCTTATTTTACAATTATCACCAATATCTACATTATCGCCAATAACAACGTTATTAAGCTTACAATCTTTTCCAATAGTTACATTTTTACCTATTATTACTTTTCCAATTACCTCTACTGATTCACAAAGAAAATACTCCTCTTCACAAATAAGTACACCATCTGGTCGCTCATAACTAATACCATCTGGTTCAATATCTATTTTACCACTTAAAATATCTTCATAAACTTCACGATAGCTCTCAGGATTTCCAACATCTCGCCAATAACCTGTAATATTATATGAAGTTAATGCAATCCCTTCTTGCATTAAATGTGGAAATAAATCTTTTCCAAAATCAAAATTTTTATCTTTTGGAATGTGATCTAGAATCTCTGGCTCAATTACATAAATACCTGTATTAATTGTGTCACTAAAGACTTCTCCCCAACTTGGTTTTTCTAGGAATTTCTCAATTCTATCATCTTCATTTGCAATAACTACACCAAACTGAAGAGGATTGTCTACAGAGGTGAGAGTAATAGTAAGCTTTGAACGTTTCTTCTTATGATGTTTAAAAATCTCTTTAAAATCATAATCAGTAACCAAGTCACCACTAATGATTACAAAGTTTTCATCACCAATTAAATCTTGGGCTAACTTTACAGCCCCGGCAGTACCATAATCATTATCTGGAACAACATACTCTATGTTAATTCCAAACTTGCTTCCATCTTCAAAATAATCTTTTATAATTTCAGGTTTAAAGTAGAGTAAAACAATAAAATCGGTGATTCCCTCATCACGCAATTTCATCATTGTATGTTCCATCATAGGTCTATTTATAATAGGTAACATCGGTTTTGGTCTTGAATTTGTTAGTGGTTGGATTCTGGTTCCAAACCCTCCTGCCATTACAACTGCTTTCATTAGCTGTACTCCCTATATTACATTATTTTTCTTATTATAGCTTAAGTAAAGAGTTACTACTATTAAATGGTGAAGAAACAAGCGAACATTCTGGTTCAACTTCCCAAGTTTTACCATTAATTCTATACCCAAACTCGTAATTATCAGCAGTTTTTATAATTTTTGTGATTGAGTACTCACCACTTTTTTTCTTCTTCATAGCTTCAGGTTTCCACTCATTCCACTCCCCTAAAACCTCAATACTACTAATTCCATCATCTGAATTAAAACTAAAAGTCACCCATGCCTTGTTCGTTTTTTTTGTTATCTTTATCATTAGCTCTCCTTAATCTAAGTAAGTCAATCCTTCCAATAACTCATTTGGAACACTATATTTTTGTGACACAATTTCATCAATTTCTTTAAGAGAATATTCACCTTTATTGTAAACAATAATTTTATTTGAATCTTTTGATTTCTTCAAATGTTCAACTGCACCAATAACAAATTTAAAAGCCATCATCCTATCATATACAGTAGGATTGCCTCCACGCTGAATATGCCCTAAAATACTAACACGAGTCTCTAGTCCAATCTTCTCTTCAAGCCATGAGGCAATTTCAGCTGTTTTTTCAGTACCCTCAGCAACAACTGCTAAAATATACCGACGTCCATTTTCAACCTCTTTTTTAAGCTTATCTTCTGTAACTTCTTTAACAAATTCAACTTCTGGAACAATACATATTTCTGCACCACTAACTATAGCAGAAATTAATGCTAAATAACCACAATCTCTTCCCATTACCTCAACTACAAATGCACGATTAAAAGATGCTGCTGTATCTCGTATTTTATCAAGCGCGTCACGAACAACATTTAGAGCTGTATCTACCCCTAAACAGTACTCTGTTCCATAAATATCATTATCTATAGTAGATGGAACTCCAACAAAATTGATAGGAAAATCTTGACTAAATTGATTCATTGCTCTAAATGAACCATCTCCACCAAGTACAACAAGACCGTCAATATCATGTTCTTTTAAGTTATCATAGGCTTTTTGGCGATGTTCTAATTCAAAAAAACGTTTTGAACGAGATGATCTCAAAATTGTTCCACCGTAGTGAACAATTCCAGTTACATCATGATTTGTAGCTTTTTTAATCTTACCATCAATCAAACCCTCAAGACCATCATAAATCAGATATGCATCTTCACCACTTTTATAGACGTGGTCGACAAACTTTTTAATTGCAGGATTCATCCCAGGTGCGTCGCCACCTGAACACATAATTGCCAATGCCACTTAACATTCTCCTTTTTCTTGGGCAAAGCCCAATAAAAATTCCTCTCGCTAAAGCTACTGCTATCGCAGAGAAATTATTTTTATTTTAACCTAAAGCGTCATACATTTTTGTATAATAATCATTTGCCATACGACCTGAATCAAAGTCTTCTAAAACATCATCCATTGCATTATCAACAATTTCAACCCACTTATCAGGATGTTCATAATACATAGGAATAATTTTATTTTCTAAAATATCCATCATATTTTTATTATCAATTCTATCTTGTTCTTCAACTGGTAGTGTATGATCGACTGGTGGTATAGTAAAAGAGTTATGCTCATCTCTACAAAATTCAGGATGCCAACCATCAGATATTGAAAAGTGAACAGAACCATTCATACTCGCTGTCATTCCACTTGTTCCACTAGCTTCACGTGTAATTCTTGGCGTATTAAGCCAAATATCGCTACCTTGCTTCATTAAACGTGATAACTCTAACTCATATTTAATTAAAACAGCAACACGACTATAGTGCCGACTCATCACAATTAATTCATTAAAAAGTTCAATAGCACCATAATCAAATGGGTATGGTTTACCTGCCCAGATAACTTGAATTGGATGTTTGCTTCTAGTAACAAGTTCATTAAATCTTTCAAAATCATATTTTAGTAAACCTGGACGCTTATATTCAGCAAAACGTCTAGCCCACACTATTGTTAATACATCAGGATCAAGAAGCTTACCAGTTTGATCTGCTACCTCTTCAAAAAGATTCTTTTTAAGGTGTTTCTTACGAGCAATTACCTCAAAATTTTCATGTTCATCAAGAGCAGTAACAAGAGGTTTATCTACCCAAAAACGTCTATTTTGAGCATTTGTGATAGGGATAATGTTTGCAATTCCATCATAATCTTTCCACATATCATTAGCAACTTTTGCATGCATTATAGAGACACCATTAGAAATTTTACAAGTTTTAAGTGCACCAACTGTTAAACTAAAATGCTCATCTGTGTAATCGAGTGTTTTTTGTACCTCTTCAATACTTAGACCTGCAAAAAATCCCATTTTATGAAGCAAATGAATATTATGCTCTTCATTTCCAGCTTTTTCTGGTGTGTGAGTGGTAAACACAACATGCTTTCTTAAAGTTTGAAGATCTTTAAAACGTTTATATAATTCAAACACCATAGGAAGTGCATGTCCCTCATTTAAATGATAAACATCTATCTCTTGACCCATAGCTTCTAAAACTTTTGTACCACCAATTCCTAAAACAATCTCTTGAGCAATTCTAGCCTCTTCATTCCCATCATATAGCTTATGCGTAATTGTACGAGCTAAATAATCATTCTCATCAATATCAGTTGAAAGTAGGATCATTGGTGCCGTACCAAAGCGCTCAGCTGGTAATAGAAAGGCTTTAACAACAACTGGCTTACCACTAATATCAACTGTAACTTTCACACCTGTGTCTTCTAGGAAAAAATACCTTTTACGACGAAACTCTGGTTTTAATGTATTATCTTCATTTCGTGATTGATCATAATAACCATAACTCCATAATATCCCTATTCCAATAGTATGCTGACGAAGGTCATATACGCTTCGCATATGAGAACCAGCTAGGAAACCTAAACCACCTGAATATATTTTAAGAGCTTGTGCGATAGCAAATTCCATTGAGAAATAAGCAACTTTCGTTTCATACTGCTTAGCAATATCGTAAGGGAATAAATTCATTTTAACAACTCCGAATTATTTAAATTTTTTTTCTAAAATAGTTTTTCCAAGCTCTACACCTGGTTGATTATATGTATTGATGTCCAACATTACACCACAAATAGATGTAAGAAGTTCATAATAGATTATTGTCGCACCAATATTTTCCTCGTCTACTTTGTCATAAGTAATTGAATCAACACTAATTCCACTTTGAATAAGGCTCTCTTTAGTCGCAGAACATTGAGCATTTATAAGTTCATTAAATGAATGATTATTAATAAAATCTGTTTTTTCAATATGTTTTAGCGTAATATTTGGCACGCTTAAACTGTTTTGAAAATCATCAACATTAATAAATGTTACAGTTTTATCACGTGGGCCTTCCATAATAAGTTGTAAAAATGAGTGTTGATCAGTTGAACCAATCAAACCAATTGGAGTAAGTCCTACTTTTTTATCACTTTTTGAAATTTTACCAAGTGATTCACCCCAAAGTTGAACATACCATTTACTTAAATTTTCCATATTTGATGCATATGAGAAAATTACATTCATGCACTCTTTATCACTATTTTGTGTATAATAAAGCGCTTTACGTAAAAGATGATCTTCACGTCTATCAAAAAAGCTTTGCATAAACTCTTCTGCACCATTTAAAATGGCTGTCGCATTAAAACCAGCAAGAACAAGTGGAACTATTCCCACTGCACTAAGTACAGAAAATCTTCCTCCAACATTTAATGGAATATTGTACTGAACGATACCATATTCATCTGCAAATTTTGAAAGTGATGAACCACCATCAGTAATAGCTACAATTTTTTTAGAATCTTCACTATCTAAATCAATATTAAAATACTCTATTGCAACTTTAAAAATTGATGTAGTCTCAATAGTCCCACCTGATTTAGAGATTACTATAAAGGCTGTATTGCTCTTTTTTATTTTTGAGAAAATCTCAGATATATTAACAGGATCTGAGTTTTCTAAAAAATAGATTGGCTTTACACTATCGCTTGGTAACATCTGCATAATAGCTTTTATACCTAAAGATGAACCACCGATTCCAATCACCACAATATTCTCTATAGCAGAATCTAAATATAGTTCACTACCACTTACAGCTTCAACAATAGAAAGAGTCTCTTTAGGCAAACGATAATAACCAATTTGCCCACTCTCATTTTCCTCTTTTACTGCTTCATATGCTTTATCCATGAGAGCTAAATGCTCTGAGCTCTCATTTAAAGAAAAATCGTGATGAAATTTTAACACTAGTTACTTCCTACAAATGTTGCCATATCAATTAAACGACTAGTATATCCCCACTCATTATCATACCAAGCAAGAACTTTTACAGTTGTTCCCTCAACTACACTTGTCATATCTGGAATATAAGTAGCACTGTAAGTTGACCCAATAAAGTCACTTGAAACTCTTTTATCATTATCAATCTCTAGAAGACCTTTAAAGTTTCCTTCAGCACCAGCACTCATTGCAGCGTTTATCTCTTCAACAGTTACACTTTTTTTAAGGTTAACGGTTAAGTCTACAACTGATACATCAGCAGTAGGTACACGCATAGCGTAACCATTTAGTTTACCCTTCATGCTAGGCATAACTTTTGCAATTGCTTTAGCTGCACCTGTTGTAGTTGGAATCATATTCACAGCAGCAGCGCGTGCACGACGCATATCTTTAGCATGTTTAACATCTAAGATATTTTGATCGTTAGTGTAAGAGTGAATTGTAGTCATAAGTCCATTTTCAATTCCAAATGTATCATCTAAAATTTTGGCAATTGGAGCTAAACAGTTTGTTGTACAACTAGCATTTGAGATAACTTTCTCACCATTATATTCATCAGTATTGATATTAAGTACAAATGTAGGTGTGTCATCACCAGCAGGAGCTGAAATAACAACTTTTTTAACACTTCCCTTAAGATGTTTACCTGCTGTTTCAGTAGTTGTAAAAACACCTGTACATTCAAGAACAACATCAGCACCAGCTGAGCCAAAATCTAACTTGTCAATATCACGTTCACGAAACATTGCAACTTTTTTGCCAGCAATTTCAATTGTACTATCATCTATAACTTTAGCATCAACACCTTTATGCACACTGTCATACTTAAATAGATACTCAAGCATATCAGACTTCGCTGTTGTATTAATAGCAACTAACTCTAAATCAGCACGCTGCGATACTATTTTTGCTGCAATTATTCCTATACGACCTGTTCCGTTTACTGCTACTTTTATTGCCATTTCATTTTCCTCTTATATTTATTATAAATAAAACCGAGACTTTCTTACAAGAAGTATTTAATAAAAAAATCTGATTCTTAATTCAGCAATTGTACAACAATTACTTATAACATTTTGCTTAATCTTAGATATTTTCATCTATTGGTAGAGTCTGAATAAATTTCATCTCATTTTTACGAAGAAGACGAATCATATTCGTTTTACCTGCTACACCAACAGGATCACCTGCTGTTAAGATATAACTTTTCTCTAAATCTAAAACATTTTTTTCAAGCCCCTGCTCTACAACAGACTTCATAGTGTGTCCTAAACTTCCTGGCTTTACTGAGAATGCTGGAACAACTCCCCAAACAGCAGTTAGAGAGCGAGCTACTTTTTCATCAGTTGTAACACCATAGATTGGAACAGCTGGACGATAACGCGCAATTTTATTAGCAGATTGTCCTGAAGATGTAATTGCTAAAATTGCATCAACACCTAGTTCATGACTTAATTTTACAGTTGCTTCATCTATACTATCTGTATCGTCCATATTCTCAAAATGATTATATTTATGAAATGGATAATCTTTTTCTGTTGCTCTAATTGTATTAAACATTGTCTGCACAGCTAGAACTGGATTATGTCCCACCGCTGATTCTTCAGAGAGCATAACAACATCAGTACCATCTAAAACTGCATTTGCAACATCACTAATTTCAGCTCTTGTTGCACGTTCATTTTGCGTCATTGAAAGAAGCATTTGAGTTGCTGTAATTACAGGCTTACTACACTCATTAGCACGTCTAATCAGTGATTTTTGAATAAATGGAACTTCATAGTATGGCACTTCAATTCCTAAATCTCCACGCGCAACCATGATTCCATCACTAGCTTTAATAATATCTTTCATATCTTCAACGGCTTCAAATTTCTCAATTTTTGCAAACAATTGAGTAGATCCACCATGACTTTTGATAATTTTACGTGCCTCTATCATATCATCTGCACTTTGAACAAAAGAGATAGCCATAAAATCTACATCATTTTCAACACCCCACTTCATATCTTCTCTATCTTTTGGCGTAATTACTTCAATGCCAAGTCTAGTATTTGGAAAATTTACACCCTTACGTGAAGATAGTACACCACTATTTTCCATTCTAGCTTTAATACCATTTGAACTTTTTTCAATAATTACTGCATGGAGCGCACCATCAGCAAGATAGATATGCTCATCAATGCTTAACATATCTAAAATAGAGTTCTGATTTATGCAAAGCTTATACTGACCATCTTCAATCTTTTCACCAGTAATTTCATCTTTTACAAATTCTAGAACATCTCCACTTTCTAGTTCAAAGTCATAATCTAACATACCTACTCTAATTTTAGGCCCACTAATATCTTGGAGTATTCCTACAATTAAACCAGTATTTTCAATTGCTAGCCTTATTCTATTTAAAACTTTTGAGTGATATTCATGACTACCATGACTAAAGTTCATACGAAACAAATTAACACCAGCGTGCATTAATGCTTCTAACATCTCCTGAGAATCAGATGCTGGTCCAATTGTTGCCAAAATTTTTGTGCGTTTTTTCAAATATCACCCCTTAATGTTTTTTGTGTTTGTATTGCAATTTCAAGCTCTTCATTAGTAGAAATAACAAAAACTTTTGACCTACTTTCATCTGTAGAAATTTCTACTATATCTTTTTTTACATTTTTATTTTTATTTAAATCTATACCTATTCCTAAAATAGCTAATCCATCACAAACATTTTTTCTAATTATCTCTGAGTGCTCACCTATCCCGCCTGTAAAAATCAAAGCATCAACTCTACCAAGTGCAACGGCATATGAACCAATATATTTTTTCAAGCGATATACAACCATTTTAAGTGCAAGTTTTGCTTTTTCATCACTTGAACCTTGTATCTCTCTCATATCACTCACACCACTAATTCCAAGAAGACCACTTTTTTTATTTAACATTACATCAATCTCTTCAATACTCATTTTAAGCTCTGTTGCTAAATATATAAGTATTTGAGGATCCAAATCACCGCTTCTTGTCCCCATAATAAGTCCCTCTAAAGGTGTCATACCCATAGATGTATCAATACTTTTCCCATCTTTAATAGCTGTAACGCTTGAGCCATTTCCGAGATGTAGTGAAATGAAATTACACTCTGAAAAATCTTTTTTTAGATGTTTTGCAGCTTGCATACCAACATAATGATGAGATGTTCCATGAAATCCATAACGACGAACTCCATATTTTTCATACATCTCATACGGTAGCGCATACATATATGCATATTCAGGAATAGTTTGATGAAAAGCTGTATCAAATACTGCAACCTGTGGAACATTTGGTGCAAGCTTTAATGAGACTTCAATACCCAGTAAATTCGCAGGGTTATGAAGTGGTGCAAGCGATGATAATGAACCAATTTTTTCTATTATATCTTCATCTATGATTGTTGGTTCATGAAAATCCTCACCACCATGAACAACACGATGACCTATGCCATTTAACTCATTCCAATCTTGCAAAAAACCTGTATCTTTAAGAGTATTTTGTACATATTCAAGCGCGACTTTATGGTCTTTAATCTCTTCTTCACCAATTCTCTCAACTAATCCAGAGGCCAATACAGTTTTTGTCTCTATATCTATTAATTGATATTTTAAAGATGAACTTCCTGCATTTAAAACAACTATTTTATTCACTTGTCTTGCTCTTGTGCTTGAATTGCTGTAATTGCAACTGTGTTTACAATATCTTCTACTAAACAACCACGACTTAAGTCGTTAATTGGTTTTTTAAGACCTTGAAGTACTGGTCCAATTGCAATAGATTTAGCAGAACGCTGAACTGCTTTATAGGTATTGTTCCCTGTATTTAAATCAGGGAAAATAAAGATTGTAGCTCGTCCTGCAACTTTACTGTCTGGTAATTTACTTTTAGCAACTTTTTCATCAATTGCCGCATCATATTGAATTGGACCCTCAACTAATAAATCTGGTCGAAGATCTTTAACTATTTTTGTAGCTTCTCTAACTTTATCAACATCTTTACCTTTGCCTGAACTTCCTGTTGAGTATGAAAGCATTGCAATACGTGGTTCAATTCCAAATGTTATTGCAGTATCTGCACTAGAGATTGCAATTTCAGCCAACTCTTCTGCATTTGGATCTTGGTTAACAGCACAATCACCATAAACTAAAACACGAGTCTCTAAACACATAAAAAATACACTTGAAACTATTGAAATATTTGGTTTAGTTTTAATCGTTTGAAGTGCTGGACGAATTGTCTCACCAGTAGTATGCACTGCACCTGAAACCATACCATCCGCGTCACCTGCATAAACCATCATTGTTGCAAAATAAGTCCAATGACTCATAGCATCTTGAGCACCCTCTAACAATAGTCCTTTCTCTTTACGAAGCTCATAAAACATCTTCGAGTACTTTTTCATTAGTGGAGATTTTGCAGGATTTATAAGTTCTGCTTTACTAAGATTTAATCCTAGAAGTGAGCATTTATGCTCAATTTCATCAACTTCACCTAGAAGTATTACGTCAACAACATCACGTCTTAAAAGAATTTCAGTAGCACGGAGTACTCTCTCGTCGTCACTCTCAGGTAAAACAATTTTTTTGCGATTAGAACGTGCTCGCTCAAAAAGTCCAAATTCAAACATCATAGGAGTAGTAACCGTTGAAGCTTCTATGTCAAATGTTTCAACTATCTCTTTAGCATCTACATTAGAAGAGAAAAGTCCCATTGCTAATGAAATTTTACGCTCACTCTGTGGTGCTATTCTAGCTCTAATATTTTGAATACTCATTGCTGCTGTATATGTATCACACTCAACTTCAATAACTGGCATTGGAATCTCATGGAAATCTTCTATTAATCTCATTATATTTTCATCTGGTTTTAGTCCACCAGTTAAAATAAGACCAGAAATATTAGGATAAGTTTTTGTGTGAAATGACATAAATGAAGCTAAGATAATATCAGATCTATCGCCTGGTACAATTATTAAATCTCCATCTTCAATTCTTAAAAGATAATTTTCAACACTCATTGCAGCAATTTTACTCTGCTTTACAATCTGAAGCATATTAACTTCTCTGCCATACACTCTTTCGCAGGAGAGTGAATCTTTAATCTCTTGAACGGTTGGACTATTTAGCTCTTCAACTTCAGGGAGCATATAAATTTTATACTTATGTGTTCTTTTTTCTAGTTTTTTATTAAGAGATTTCATCTTCTTTTCATCAACCCGGTTAACAAAGGTTGCAAAGTGGCTTACGCCAGCTGCTCTAATGGCTTTACCCTCTAGGCGTATATCGTCATATATTTCATTTGCAGTTTTATTTACACCCTTCAATACTGCAACAAATGGACTTCTAAAATTTTTTGCTATCATCATATTGACATCAAAATCTATAGCAGATGAAAAACTAGATTGTTGCATACCCTCAACCAAAACAAAATCATACTTTTTTTCAAGGCCTCTATATTGAGAAATTAACTTTTGAAGTATATCTTTTGTTCTATTTTCTGAGACCATAGTTTCAATCTCTTCAACTGTGTAACCATAAGTATCATCATAATCTAAGTCAATGGCAAAATGCTCAAGCATAAAATTAATATCACCATCTTTTTTTTCTGCACTTTTAATAACTGGACGAAAAAAAGCAACTTTTTCATAACGACTTTTTAAAAGTTCCATTAATCCCATAGAGATAATTAAACTACCAGCGGCTTCTTCTAAAGAGGCAATATAGAGACTGCTAATATTCATCTAATTAATTTCTATTTAAACAATTTAAATCTTTGAATGCTTCTTCTAATCTATTAATCATAGATTCTTGAGCGGCTCTTAACCATTTTCTAGGATCATAATACTTTTTATTTGGACTATCTTCACCTTCAGGATTTCCAATTTGCCCCTGCAGGTAGTCATGATTTTTCTTCTCATAAGCTCTTACGCCATCCCAAAATGACCACTGTGTATCAGTGTCAATGTTCATTTTGATTACACCGTAACCTATTGCTTCTCTAATCTCTTCTAAAGTCGATCCACTCCCACCATGAAAAACAAAGTTTACAGGTTTAGGTTCAGTTTTAAATTTGTCTTCAATATATTTTTGAGAATCTCCTAAAATAGAAGGTGATAACTTAACATTACCAGGTTTATATACACCATGAACATTTCCAAATGATGCTGCAATTGTAAAGTTTGGAGAAATTTCTAATAATTTTTCATAAGCAAATGCCACCTCTTGGGGCTGTGTATAAAGTAATGAGTTATCAATTTCTGAGTTATCAACACCATCCTCTTCTCCACCAGTAATTCCAAGTTCAATCTCAAGAGTCATTCCAATTTTACTCATACGTTTTAAGTAATTTTGACAAATTTCTATATTTTCTTCAATAGGCTCTTCACTTAAATCTAGCATGTGAGAAGAAAAAAGTGGTTTTCCAGTATTTTTAAAGTGTACTTCACTAGCAGTTAAAAGTCCATCTATCCATGGTAAAAGTTTTTTTGCAGCATGGTCTGTGTGCAATATAACTGGCACATTATAAAACTCTGCAATATTATGAACATGCAATGCACCACTTATAGTACCTGCAATTGCTGCTTTTTGGCCATCATTATCTAATGATTTACCAGCCATAAATTGACCCCCACCATTACTAAATTGGACTATAATTGGTGAATTTACTTTTGCAGCACTCTCTAATGCTCCATTGATAGAATCACTTCCAACAACATTAACAGCAGGAATAGCAAAAGAGTTCTCTTTTGCATAGTCAAAAACTTTTTTTAAATCACTACCAGATATAACACCACTTTTTACTAAATTTAACACACCCATAATAACTCCAAAGTATAATTTTGAGTAATAGTACTCTATTTGGGGATATTGTATCGAAATAAAATTAATAATTATTTATAAAGTAAGTTATTTTTTAAAGATTTTAATAAGTTTTATCGACATCTTTGAATAATTTCTGCAAAATCAATATCTTTTTCTTCAGTATAATCACCTAAGGCATTAGCAAACATTAAGGGGAAGTTTTCAAATTGTTTATATGTAGTTAAAAGTTCTAAAATAATATTTTCTATAAAAATAGTTGGATTCTCAAAATTAGATTCATTATATTTATCAGTAAAAGATTCATTTAGTTTTCCATTACTATATTTAACAATGTCCCTAAGGAGTAGTTTTTCAGTTTCATACATAATATACCAAATCGGCAATTAATTAAATTGCATTAAAAAAGCCCGCCCGATAAATCGGACGGGCTTTTGAATATAATAACGTTAACTGAAAATTATTCAGTTATTTTTTTATAAACACCTTTAGCAGCACCTGCCATTACTACCATTGGCGTTGCACTCATAGTAACACCAGCTCCAACCATTTCACCCATGTAACCAGCAAGGTCTAGAACTAAATCATTTAAACGTCCCTCACCACCAAAACCATCTACAATGTCTTTAGCACGTACTGAACCTTTTGCACGAGCAACATCAAGTTGATCTTGTAATGCTGTTAAAGCGTCTACGATTACACCAGTTGTTGCATCAAATTGTTGCTCAGTTACAGCTTTATCACCAGATTCTTTTACTAATGAATCCATATACGCTTTTTTAGCCGCGTCTGCTTGTTTTTTAAGAGTGTCTACATTTGCCATAATTTATTCCTTTTAATAGCTTATTATAAATTTGTTTATTTCTCATCATGATATTCGTCTGAATTATCAGATGGATAAGTTAATTGTAAATCACTTATGCTTAGAGCATACTTAAAGTTTATATTTTTTATAAAGGGGGATAATACTACGCAAAAAGCGTAGCATTGAAGAGTGAGACTTAACCTAGTTCGAAAGGATTAGCCACAACTGTAGCACGAGATACAACATAAGGTATCATCGCTGTTGCACGCGCACGTTTAATTGCGATTGAAACCATGTCTTGATGACGTTTACAGTTACCTGTTAGACGACGAGGCATGATTTTATATCTTTCTGATAGTGAATATTTAAATGTTCCTACCTCTTTAAAATCAATATAGTCAACTTTTTGTTCACAATATTTACAATAACGTTTTTTATACTTTCTTTTTTCTGCCATTTTATCTCCTTTTATATCTCATTTTCTAAAACGGGATTTCATCCTCGTCTATATCTATTACTGGAATCTTAGGCTCTTGCTGCTGTTGCGGCGGAGCATATTGTTGTCGTGGCTGTTCATACTGGTTTTGTGGTTGCTGCGCTGGAGGTTGATTATAGTTTTGACTATAATCTTTACCACCTTGTGCATTTTGACCACCAGAATTATCACCTTTTGAATCAAGCATCTGCATAGTATCAACTGTTACTTGATGCTTACTTCGTTTCTGTCCAGTTGTAGCATCGTCCCATTGGTCTAGAACCAAACGACCTTCAACTAAAATTTTGCTTCCCTTGCGCAAATATTGATTAGCAACTTCAGCTGAACGTCCAAAAAAAGTTATGTCAATAAACATTACTTCATCTTTTTGTTCACCAGATGCTGTCTTAAACTTACGACTTGTAGCAATAGCAGTTTTTGCAATTGCTAGAGAACTCTGTGTATATTTAAGTTCAATATCTCGTGCTAAGTGACCAACAAGTATTACTTTATTAAACATAGATTACTCCGCTGTTTTAGTTTCACTTTCAGGTGTTTCTGTTGATGCTGATGCTGATGCTTTTTCAGCTACTAGCTCTGTTGTAACTGGTGCTGAAGTTTCAGTTTTAACTGAACCTTTATTTAACGTTGTAGTTTTACCAACTAATTCGTTCCAAGCTTTTACTTCACGTTTTGATTCATACTTAATTGTAATGAAACGTAAAATACTTTCATTAATTCTAAGTTGACGCTCAATTTCTGTAATTGAATCTGGGTTAGCACTCAAATAGCTAACATAATAGTAACCACGTTTTTGCTTATCAATTTCATAAGCTAATTTACGGATTCCCATATCTTTATTAACAGCGATTTCTCCGCCTGTTGCCACTACTGAGTTTTTAACAGTCTCTATTCCTGCTTTTAACTCTTCTTCAGTAAGTGTAGGTTTAATTACAAACATTAGTTCGTAGTTTTTCACATAGTCTCCTTATGGATTATGCCCTATTTCAAGAGCAAGGATTTTTTAAACCGCGAATTCTACTATAAAAATCTTTGTAGTTTAATTAAAGATGAATAAAGTATAGCTTCTTTATCTATATTTGCACTTTTTAGTTTCAATTCTGTCTTCATTAAATGTTTTATCATCTTTTCATACGCCTCTTTTTTAAAAAGTTTACAAAGAGAAAAACGTTCTTGCTCAATTTGTGGAGGTAGTTTAAAACCAAGAATTGCTTTAGAATCTGCAATACCTGTAAGTTTAACACTTGTATTAAACATAAAAAGCTGAACAACGAATGTGCTTAGAGAAGTTATTATTTTTAAGGGATCTTCACCTGTTTCTAACAATTTTTCTAAGTTTTGAGTGTAATTTTTTTTCTGTAATAGTTGTACAAGTAAAGTATCTAACTTAACTGCAAAATGTGCAAAAACTAACTCATCAACCTCTTTAACTGTTATTGGGCGCTCTAAAATTGCCAACTTATCTAACTCATTTAAAGCTAACTCAACGTTCCCATCTTGTGAAGTTAAAAGATGATGAAGTGCATAACCATCAATTTGAAGATTCATAGTTTGTGCATGTTGTGCTAAAAATGTTCTAGCTTCTGCAAATGATGGAGGATAAAGCCTAATATTTTCAGCTGCATTTTTTTTATTAAAGGGAGTCTGCACAGATTTAGTATCCGCGCCATAAAAACCATAAAGAAAAAAGTTTGTATCACTTTTTTGTACAAGTTCTAAAAGTAACTTAATATCTGATGCTGGTATTTTCTTTTCGCTTTTTACAATTAAAAGACTTTTGTCACCAAATAGTGAATTTTGTGAAAGATGAGCTTTTGCAACACTAAAATCGTACTCATTATGGTACATCTTAACGATTTCATCTGAAGTTGCTAGTGCTGAGGATATTTGAGAAATATATTTATCAATAAAGAAGTGCCCGTTACCAAAAAACAACAACGCACGTGGTAAATTCATATCATTTAAATTTCGTAAAAAATCGCTTTTTTTCATGAGGAAATTATAACATAAAAGAATATTATATTAATCTTATGAAAAAATGGTACACTTTTATTAATTAAAATAAATAAAAGAGGACGGATAGTATGAGCGCGCTCAAGAACCTTAGTATACGCGGTAAAATTTTCATAATTTTCATAATTCCAGTTTTAGCACTTATCTACCAACTTGCTATTCAGACATATGACATGTCAAAAACTTCCAGTACCCTTTCTAATCTATCAAAAGCTATTCACCTTTCATCAAAGATTAGTGCATTTGTACATGAAACGCAAAAGGAGCGTGGAGCTACAGCTGTATATTTAGGTTCAAATGGAACTAAATTCACAGATGTATTGAGAAAACAGCGTAAAGCTACAGATATAAAACGCTCAGAGTTGACTGAAGCTTTGAATACATTTAATGAAAATGAATATTCAATAAGGTTTCAAAATGACCTTTTAAATTCAAAAAATCGTCTAAGTCGTCTTGATAATATTCGCTCAAAAATAGATAGTCTAAATATTAAAAAAATGGTTGCTATAAAATATTATACAACTATGAATGGTAGTTTTATTGATACCATCAGTTCAGTTGCAGCACTGACACAGCATGTTCATGTACTTAAAGATATTACCTCATATGTGAACTTTTTATATTCAAAAGAGAGAGCAGGAATTGAGCGTGCTGTTGGTGCTGCAATATTTGCATCAAATAAGTTTGCACCAGGCAGTAGGATAAAATTTAACTCTTTACTCTCAGAACAGCACAGTTTTTTAAAAAGTTTCTCTATTTTATCAAACAGTACAGTTAAAGAATTTTATAAAAAAACAGTAAGTGGTGAAGCAGTAGACGAAGTTAACAGAATGAGAGGAATTTTACTTAAAGCGGATGAAACAGCTACTAACTTTGGAGTTGATGCAGGCTATTGGTTCAAAAAAATCACTCAAAAAATAAATCTACTAAAAAAAGTAGAAGACAATTTAACAAGTTCAATGCTTAATAATATTGACAATATCATAGATGAGCAATCAAGCAGATTGACCAAAATGTTAGCTATAAATACTTCATTAATACTACTTTCTCTTATAATTGGTTATATAATCGGTACATTTATTACTACTGCTATAAAAGAGATGATTGAAGCAGGTAATGAATTATCAAGTGGTGATGGAGACTTAACTAAACGTCTAAATGTAGGTTCAAAAGATGAACTAGGTCAAGCTAGTCGTGAAGTAAATAACTTTATTATTAAAGTTCAAGATACTATACGAGATGCTAAGAAGAGTAGTGAAGAGAACAGCACAATTTCAGCACAACTAGTTAGTAATGCAAAAGATATTGCAAACAATGTATCGCATGAAACTACTATAGTTAAAAAAGCAACACAAGATATGGTAAATATGACACATACTCTTAACCGTTCAGTCGATGAAGCACAAATAGCTCATAAGCAGATTGAGCAGGCAAATGAAAATTTAGCACAAGCTAATGAAGAAATTATTGAGCTTAGTCAAAGAATTGAGACTAGTGTTGAAGTAGAACAAGACTTAGCACAAAGATTAAATCAATTAAGCTCTGAAGCTACACAGGTTAAAGAGGTTCTTACAGTTATTTCAGACATTGCTGAACAGACAAATTTACTTGCACTTAACGCTGCTATTGAGGCAGCTCGAGCAGGAGAGCATGGACGAGGTTTTGCTGTTGTTGCAGATGAAGTTCGTAAACTAGCTGAACGTACACAAAAATCATTAGGTGAGATTAATGCAACAATAAATGTGATTGTTCAATCTATATTAGATTCCAGTGCTCAAATGAATGAAAACTCTGAGACTATTAAGCAACTTATGGATGTAAGTTCAAAAGTTGAAGATAACATTCAATCTTCAGTTACTGTAATGAACCAAACTCTTGATGTTTCAACAAAGACTATGCAAGATACTCGTGAAATGGCGACAGAGACTGGAAAAATTTCACAAGATATTGAAGAGATTAATACTCTTGCGAGCACAAATTTAGAAAATATAAATCAAGTGGCCTCAGCTTCTGAGCATATGCAAACATTAACTAATGGACTTAACTCTAAACTTGGCCTATTTAAAGTTTAAGTTAATAAAGTCTCTCTACTATTTGAAGAAAATTCAAATAGTAGAGGCATAATTTTCACTTCCGTTCCACTGTGTAGTACCTCAACACTTGAAGAGACCACCATAAAAGCATTAGCATGCGCAAGAGGTGAAACCATGCCAGGAGAGCGTTTAAGACTTACCTCAAAATTTTCACCATCATAGAAACCAGCAATTATAGTATCTCGTCCAGCTTTCATTTTAAGTTCGCTTTTAAGTTTCGTAATAATTAATTTTCTATAAATAGAAGACTTTCCACTAAGCTTAGAAATTATAGCTTCTCCAAAAATTTCAAATATAAGAGATGCCGCAAGTGGATTACCTGGTAAATTTAGTACATAACTATTACCAATTTTTCCAAATATTGTTGGCTTACCAGGTTTAATATCAATTTTTTCAAAAAGTGTTTCAAACCCAAATGATAAAAATGATTCCTTTGTAAAATCAGCGTCTCCAACACTAACTCCACCTGAAGTTACAATTAGATCATGTCCTAGAGAGTTTTTAACGTGATCTTTAATATCTTTTAAATTATCTTTTGCACTTCCTGTAAATATACTCTGTGCTCCAAGCTCAGTAGATCTGGCTAAAATTGTCTGAGAATTAGAGTTAAAAAGTTGATGTGCTTGAATACTTTCATAAGGCATTTTAAGCTCTTCTCCTGTAGCAAAAACAGCAACAGTTGGCTTTTTATAAACTTCTATGTAAGAGATACCCTGAGACGCCAAAAGAGCTGTTTGATATGCACTAAGAGTCGTACCAGATTCTATAATTACACTACCCCTCTTTACATCTTCACCACTTCTTCTAATGTGATTATTCATCTTAATATTTACAGGCAATCTAACACTATTGTCTAAAACATCAACATCTTCAAAGGGAACTACCGCTTCAGTTGCAGTTGGAATACAAGCACCTGTCATAATCTTTATTGCTGAACCCTGTTCTAAAGTAGCGTCTGAGTTATCTCCAGCAAAAATAGTAGCAACAACATCAACAACTTTCCCCTCATCCATACATTTAACTGCGTAACCATCCATAGCAGAGTTATCATATGGAGGAAGATTAATACTAGCACTTACATCTTTAACTATTATACGCCCTAACGCTAAATTAAGTGGCAAAATTTCAGTACTACAAGGTTCTACATTTTCGAAAATTATATCAAGTGCTTTGTCTAAGCTGACACTCATTTTGCTTCCTAGTTTAAAATTTCGCTATTATACAACTTTTAAAGTAATGTTTTAAGGTCAGTAAGTTATGCAATTTTTATATGATAACCAAAGTGGTAATGGGACAATTGATTTAAAGGGTGAAAACTTTAACTATTTAATAAAAGTTAGACGTCACAAGGAGAATGATGACATCGCCCTTAGAAGTTTAGAAGATCCTAATGAACTATACATCTACACCTTAAACAGTATTCAACCAAAACGAGCATCTCTTTTACTAAAAGAGCATAAACATCTACCCATTAAATCAGAAAAAAGAGTGCATATTGGGTGGTGCGTAGTTGATTCAGCTAGTATAGAAAAAGTACTACCAATGCTAAATGAGATTGGAGTAGATAGAGTAACATTCATATACTGTGCACGTTCTCAACGTAATATAAAACTAAATTTAGAACGATTTACAAGAGTATTAAACACTTCATCTATGCAGTGTGGTAGGAGTACTCCAATGAAAATATCAATTGATAAGAGTTTAGATAACTTTTTACAAGAAAATAAAGATACAGTAATTATAGACTTTAGTGTAGAAAAAGTAGATAAAGATGTAAGGAATGAGACTTTTTTAATTGGTTGTGAGGGAGGATTTAGCGAAGATGAACGCAAAAACTTTAGTGACTTAAGTCTTAAAAAACTAGGATTAGATTCACCAATGATTCTACGTTCAGAGAGTGCTGTTGTTGCTATATCTTCTAAAATCCTATTATGAGTGCTATAGTTTTGTCCAATTAGTTTGCAAACTTATAAGCTATATCTTTAAAAAAGATAAAGAGCCAAAACTATACCACCATAACAATATGCGTATCGTCAAAATTTTAATTTACTTTATAACTCATGTTTAAAAATTACAATATAATAGATTTCTTGTAATAAGTCTATTATTTTAAGATAATTTCAGATATAATTTTGCCTCAAATTAGATTGGCGCACAAATACGTTAATCACAAGGACATTTAAATGAAAAAAGATATTCACCCAAATTACGTAGATTGCGCTGTTTCATGTGCATGTGGAAACACTTTTACTACGCGTAGTATGAAAGAGACTCTTCGTGTTGATATTTGTGGTTCATGCCACCCATTCTACACAGGTTCAGAAAAAGTAGTTGATGCTGCTGGACGTATTGAGAAATTTAACAAGCGTTACAATTTAGATAAATAATTTTAAACCTTGTTAACTCTTGTACCTACTCCAATAGGAAACTTACAAGACATTAGCCAAAGAGCACTTCTTGCTTTTGAAAATGCGCAGATTCTTCTTTGTGAAGATACGCGTGTTGCTAAAAGACTACTTTTTTTACTCAAAGAGAGACAAAACCTAAATATAGCCATTGAAAAATTCATCTCCTTACATTCACACAATGAAAAAGAGTGGCTAGAAAACATTGAACCAAACTTCTTTGAACAAAATGTTGTATACATTAGTGATGCAGGAATGCCATCAATCAGTGACCCAGGTGCACTTCTAGTTGAGTATTGTAAAAATGAGAATATTGAATATGATGTACTCCCTGGTGCAAATGCGCTTTTAACAGCATACGCAGCTAGTGGTTTTGTAGACAATTCATTTGTTTTTTTAGGCTTTTTACCACATAAGGGGCATGATAGAGATGTTGCCTTGCAAGAAGCACTTTACAATAGTTACACAACAATACTTTATGAATCACCACACAGACTTTTAAAACTATTAGAACAACTAAATTTAATTGAGCCTAAAAGAGTTATCTTTTTAGCAAAAGAACTTACAAAAATGCACCAAAAATATTACAAAGACAGTTCAGAAAATCTATACAATTTACTCAAAAATGAGAATATCAAAGGTGAATGGGTAGTTGTAATAGAGGCTAAAACATCAAGTAAACTAACAATTACACAAGAAGATATTTTGTCACTAAAACTTCCCAAAAAGCAATCTGCAAAACTTATATCTCGACTTACGGGAGAAAGTACAAAAGATTGTTACGATAGGCTAATTAACCAATAAGTGTTTTTTAGGTAAAATCGCGCATGATTATATATGGAAAACAGACAGTATTACATTTTTTAGAACGCCACCCAAAGAGAATTAAACGTTTTATCTTTTCTAAAGAGATTGATAAAAAACTTTTTACACAAATTAGCAAACTAAATGTTGCTATTGAACGACGTGATGAAAAAGGTGCTCAAGGGTTAGCAAAAGGTGGAAATCATCAAGGCTTTTTAGCAGAGATTGATGAACTACAATTTGCAAACTTAGAAGATTTAAAAAACAAAGAGTTTATTCTTTTACTCTCATCGCTTAATGATATGGGCAATATAGGCGCACTAATTAGAACTGCTTTGGCTCTTGGTGTAGATGGAATTATTATTGGCGGTATTAAAGATTTAAAAACTGAAACACTGGCTAGAAGTAGCAGTGGAGCGCTTTTTGACATACCAATAGTACATCAGCACAATCTATTAGACGCTATGAATGAATTAAAACAGAGCGATTTTAAACTTTATGGTGCAACGCTTGATGGAGATGATATTAAAAACCTATCTACTAGTGGTAAAAGAGCCCTAATCATAGGAAGTGAAGGAGATGGTTTAACAAAAAGAGTAATATCTGCTTTAGACTATCAAGTAACAATACCAATGGCAAATGAGTTTAATTCATTAAATGTAAATGCTGCTGGTGCAATCTTAATTCAGAGGATGCGTTAATGACAGAAGCACTTAAAGTACTAGAAGAGTTAGGTTCAAAGACGATTAAAGAGCAGACTAGAATTTCAGAAGTTGCAATTGGTGCAATTATTAACAAAGAGTTTGATAAACTCCACCGCGTTCAGCTACATGGATTTATAAATATTTTAGAGGATCATTACGATATAAATCTAAATGGACTACTTGATGAATATGATGCTTATCAAAAAGAGCATGGAGTTAAAGAACAAAAACTTTTTATGCACATTCCTCAAGATAAAAAACCTGTAAAAGGGTTACGCTTAATTATTCCACTCATATTAATAGTAGCTGTAGTTTTAATCACCTATTTTATACTAGAGAGAAAAAGTGGAATACAAATTGATGTTTCAGAACAAAACTCTCAACCAGCAGAAGCTATACAAAAGGCAAAAGAACACCTAGACCTAGCAACGCTTTCATCAATTGAACATACAACGTCAATAGATGAGGCTAATGCAACAACGGAGCTAGAAGTTACGCAAATTATTACAACTGAAAGTGATAAAAATGAAGTCAAAAGAGTACTAAGAATAGAGCCAAAAGTTCAAGTTTGGGCTGGTATGGTAAATTTAGATACTCATGCAAAAATGCAAAAAACTGCAATTGATCAATTTGATTTAAACACATCTAAAAATTGGATTATTCTTCTAGGACATGGTAGAGTAAATATACATAGTACAAATAACACTTTAAAGTTTGACACAGCTGAAATGTTACGATTTTCATACATAGATGGTGTGATAGAAGAGATAAGCCGTGAAAAATTTAAAGAGTTAAACCTAGGACAAGATTGGTAAAGTTTCTTTTTTCGGCTCTGCTACTTATAGCATCTCTTCAAGCTGAGCAGTCTATTCTAGAACGTGTTAGTGCGCTAATGGAACCAAAAGACCTTAAAACACACAAAAATTTAATTGATATAGTTTTTAAAGATCAAAGTAAATTTTTACGTAATGGTCGCCTTGATTCAGTAAAAGTTGCATCAACATTAAAAGAGAATGGTCTGCTTAATCTATTTTTTGGAAAACCAACTAAGATTTATTTAGATTTTAAAACAGGTGGAAATGCACTTTTTTTTACAAAACTAATAAATGATGCCCTTCGCTCACTTGGGTACTACAGGTATTTAAATCTAAAAGCCTCATCAAGTGAGCAGAGTTTTGAGCGTTCAATTATGATTAACTCAGAATATGCACCAGATCCTGTACTATTCTCAAAAATACTAGAAAAAATAGGGTGCACTATTGTAAATATTAGTAGAGCAAATAAAGCACACTGGAAATATGAGATTGATATTAGTAATGCAAAACTAAATGTGCCAAGTATCAATGGCTCAGAGAAACTTAAACTAAGACAGAGTAGAGATGACTACTGGTTACGCCTAAATAATATTAAAAAGATTCGCTTGCAAAGTATTCAGGGCAATAATTGGTACCCATATGTTACATTTTATGATAAAAACCTTCATCTCTTGCATATATATAAAAAAGATGAACGTACAAAAAAAATAACTTTTGCATTGCCAAAAGATACCGTTTATATTAAAATTTCAGACATTTACCAACTGGCCAATTTACGTAAAGGTCTAAACGTAATAACTCAAGGAAAAAACAATTAAAGGATGTAAAAATGTTTGATGAATTTAACTTTGTAAAAATGGATCGTCTTCCAAAATATGTTTTTGCAGCAGTGAATGAGATAAAGATGCAAGAAAGACGTGCTGGAATGGACGTCATTGATTTTAGTATGGGGAATCCTGATGGCCCAGCACCAAAGCACATCAGAGATAAACTTATTGAGGCTACGAAAAAGAATAAAACTCATGGTTACTCTGTAAGTAAAGGTATCTATAAACTTCGCCTTGCTATTACAAAATGGTACGCAAGACGTTATGAGGTAGATTTAGATCCAGAGACTGAGGCAGTAGCAACAATGGGTTCAAAAGAGGGTTATTCGCACCTTATTCAAGCAATTGTAAATCCTGGTGATGTTGCTGTTGTACCAGATCCTACTTACCCTATTCACTCTTATGCTTTTGTATTAGCTGGTGGGAATGTTGTAAATATGGGAATGAAATATAATGATGCTTTTGAGCTTGATGAAGACTATTTCTTTGAAACATTGCAACATACATTTACGCAAAATGTACCACGTCCTAAATATGTAGTTGTAAATTTTCCACATAATCCATCAACAGTAACTGTAAATTTAAGTTTTTATGAGCGCTTAGTTGCAATGGCAAAAAAAGAGCGTTTTTATATTATTAGCGATATTGCATATGCAGATATTACTTTTGATGGTTATAAAACACCATCAATAATGCAAATTGAAGGCGCTAAAGATGTAGCAGTTGAGAGTTTTACACTCTCTAAAAGTTACAATATGGCTGGCTGGAGAGTTGGTTTTATAGTTGGAAATAAAAAACTAGTTGGTGCACTCATTAAAATCAAGAGCTGGGTAGATTATGGTATGTTTACACCAATTCAAATCGCAGCAACAATTGCACTAGATGGTCCACAAGATTGTGTTGATGGCGTAATACACAAATATGAGAAGCGTAGAGATGTAATGATTACATCATTTGGAAGAGCTGGTTGGAAATTAAATAAACCTAGTTCAACAATGTTTATCTGGGCAAAAATACCAGAAGCTGTTGCACATCTAGGTAGTTTAGAGTTTAGTAAACTGCTACTACTAGAGGCGCAAGTTGCAGTAAGTCCTGGAATTGGTTTTGGTGAGTATGGAGAGGGTTATGTTCGTATAGCCCTAATTGAGAATGAAAAACGTATAAGACAAGCAGCAAAAAATATAAAAGTCTTTTTAAAAAAGTATAGCAAAGAGGAATCTTAATGGCAAAAGTAGCAGTAATAGGTGTTGGAACAGTTGGAACAAGTGTAATTAAAATTTTACAAAACAACAAAGATATTATAAGCGCGCGTGCTGGTGAAGAGATAGAAGCTTCAATTGGAATAGTCCGCTCACTGAATAAAAAACGTGATATAAATATTAAACTATCAGACAATGTAGATGATGCATTAAATGATGAAAGTATAGATATTGTTGTAGAACTTATGGGTGGAGTAGATGAACCTTTTACTGTTGTAAAAAAAGCCCTCCAAACCAATAAAGCAGTGGTGACAGCCAATAAAGCCCTACTAGCATACCATCGTTACGAACTCCAAGAGTTGGCTGGTGCTAATGCTTTTGAATTTGAAGCAAGTGTAGCAGGAGGGATTCCTATTATCTCTTCTTTACGTGAGGGACTTAGTGCAAACCATATAGTATCTATCAAAGGTATCCTAAACGGTACATGTAACTATATGATGACAAAAATGATGAATGAAGGTGTTGCATATGATGCTATCTTACAAGAGTCCCAAGACTTAGGTTACGCAGAAGCAGATCCAACTTTTGATGTAGGTGGATTTGACGCGGCACATAAACTTCTAATTCTAGCAAGTATCGCTTATGGAATTGATGCAAAACCTGAGGATATTTTAATTGAGGGAATTGAAAATGTTACTCAAGAAGATATATCTTTTGCTAAAGAGTTTGGTTACGCAATTAAACTACTAGGATTAGCTTCTAGAAATGGCGATGAAGTTCAACTTAGAATTCACCCTGCACTTATTAAAACAACTGAAATGATTGCAAAAGTTGATGGTGTTATGAACGCTGTTAGCGTAATCGGTGATATGGTTGGAGAGACTCTATATTATGGCGCTGGAGCTGGTGGTGATGCTACAGCTAGCGCAGTTGTTGCAAATATTATTGATATTGTACGCTCAGATAAACGCTCACCAATGCTAGGCTTTACACGTCCAATGGAAGGAAAAGCACTTAAACTAGCACCAAAAGATGCAATTGTTAGCAAGTACTACCTAAGACTAAGAGTAAAAGATGTTACTGGAGTTTTAGCTAATGTAGCTGAGATTCTAGGAGACAACAATATTTCAGTTGAAACTGTGCTACAAAAACCACTGAGTGAAGGAGAAGCGAATCTTCTTCTTTCAACTCATGAAGCAGAAGAGAAAAATATAATCTCGGCAATCGCTAAATTAAGTTCAAGTGACTACATAAATTCTAAACCAGTCATGATTCGCATAGATTCATAAGTTGCTTCACTTCAAGAATAGTAATTATTCTTGAAGTATATAACTATTATATAGGAATCCCATCCAATATTTTTTTAATTTGTCTCTGTCTTTCAACAGCATTTTCCAGATTTAACACAACAATATTAAGATTCTTATGTCGTTCATCATCAGTTTCTTGGTCATCTAATGCAATTTTATACGCATCATTTACAAGCTTATCCATCGCACTTATTTCATCAAATAGTTTCTTAATATCATTTCCTAAATTCACTCCAATGTTTAAAGCTTTAGTACGCACACCAAGTTGCTTTGTAATTAGAACTAGTCCTCTATACTTATCTTTTGCATCACCTAAAACCCTCTCAATATCAATACGTGGATGTGTATGTTGATCTGGTTTCATTTTATATAAAACACCAAAATTTTTAGCTACATCAAGTACCTCAAAAAGAGTGTGGTAAGCAAAATCTGAACGATGATCATAATCTTTGCGCCAATAGGCAAATATACCCATAGCTAAGGCTGAATTCTCTAGCTCAGTAGCTCCAACCCATTGAGCTAATTTCATCATTCTAACAGTAGTCATAGATTGCCCTGCCCATACAGGTAATTTTAATTGCCTTGCTAATATTGTACTTGGTGCATCTTCGTCTCTCGATGCTGTAGTTAGTCCCATTCCTCTAGCTCGTTTTTTATCAGCACTTGAACCATCACTCATTGAAACAGATGCTGTTCTTTCTCCATCTATATCAACTGCTGTAGTTACCATTGTTTCATCGCGTGTTTCAACTGGAAGTAAACCCTCACCTTCTGTCTTAGGGTTCCATCCTTGCTGTCTTCCAAAATACTCCATCAAATCATGAAGTAGTATAATTTTATCCTTTAATGTATACTTTAATGGCTGTTGTAATACATCTAATTGATTATCTGGAACATTGTGAGCAATATTTTGATTATTGTCATTGTCCGCTGTAGTTTTATGGTATCTCTGATAGTGTCCTAATTTAGTACGTTGACCTCCATTATCATCTTCAGTCCATCTATGGTTCTGATCAAAAGCACCCTTAGCAATAGAAAGCCCCTCAGTCAACTCTTTAAGAATATTTTGTTGTTTGTTATGATTAACTAACCCCTCTTCTTCTAAATTATGTATTTTGAAAAATAACTTTCCTAATAGCCCATTTAGTACAGTATTCAATGGATTATTTTCATATATACTATTGGCTAAACCTTTTTCAACATGTCTCATAGGTTTTGCTTCAACCCAACCCAGCAGACCTCTGGCTAAATCATAAAGATTTGCATAAGACCTATTTTGTTGTTTACGACCATATTCTGGATGGGACTTTACAGAAGCAGAATTTTTTCCAGGTGCATTTTCAATCCATTTTTCTAACTGTCGCTTTACTTTAACAGTGTTTTGTCCTAAAGCAACTAATAACGCATTATCATTTTTAACATCTACATTATCCACTATATTTTGATAAACACCATTTACGGTAGTATCTAAATCCAGCCCTGCAACAATCTCTGCATTATTTAAAACTAATTTACGCTGAATAGTTTGGGCTTTTATATCTATACCTGCTAATCCACTACTCTCATTAGATGAAGAGCTTAATTGCAAAGCTTTACTACCCATAACGTCCGCTTCTCTTTCTAGACCCTGATTATCATTAATCTTCACAGAATCATGCATTTGAGTTGTTTCTTTGACTCGACCCTGTTTTTGTTGTACAACATGCCAAGCTTCATGAGGTAGATGTTTTTCTTGTCCTGAACCTAAATGAATATCGCTACCTTGTGCATAGGCATGTGCACTAAGTTGAGCTGGTTTATCAGAATTACGATGCACTGTAACGTCATCCATAGAGTAACCAGATAGATTTTCAATTCCTGATTTCAGACCATCGGGTAGACCTGTATTATTATCTTTTTGTTGAATTATTTGATTGTTACCTATTAGGTTATTCTCTGAAGTTGCCTGCAATTGAGTAGCTTGCTGAACTCTTAAACTATTATTTGACATATCATAAAAAGTTTTTAACTGCTTTACCTGCATACTATTGTTAGCTACATCTTGTAATTTTGCTTGAGCAATTGCTTCAGGTCGATTATCATCCAATTTTGCAGTTGATTTAGTGTCTGTCTTCATTTGAGCTACAACATTGTCTTTGGTTTGACTCTTACTCTTTTGTATTTTATCTGCATAAACATTCATATATTTGCCCATTTTTATATTTCATAGATTTTATATTAATATAACTTAATAATCATTAAATAGTAATAGACTTCTTAAAAATATTTTTTCACTTGCTAAAAATCATATTAATTTGTACAATTGCTAAATGAAAATCTTAATAACAGGAGCAAGTAGTGGCATAGGTCACTCACTTGCACTTTTCTATGCAAAACAGAACAATCATTTAATATTATTAGCTCGCCGTAAAAATCTTTTAGATAAACTAGCTATAGAGATAGAATCAAAAGGTGCAACTACTCAAACTTTTGAAATTGATTTAAGTAATCTAGATAGAGTTCAAGAGATAGCTAAAACATTGGATGCACCAGATTTAATAATATTAAATGCTGGCATATCTTTAGGACACAATTCAGAGTTCAGCACACTCAAAGAGTTTAAAAACTTAATGGATGTAAACTTTTTATCTATTCATGCACTCCTTGAACCACTAATCCCAAAACTTAAAACTAATAGTAAAATAGTTTTCATCTCCTCACTTGCTTCAATTTTTTCAATGCCAAGTTCTATCGCTTACAGTAGCTCAAAGCGCGCTATTAATGCCTATGCGCAAGGGTTACGTCTATATTTAAAACCAAAAGACATTCATGTAATAAACATATTACCCGGGTTTATTGATACCCAAATGACTCAAAAAAACAATTTTTCTATGCCATTTTTTATGAATTTAGAGGATGGAACGAGTAGAATCGTAAAGGCAATTGATAAAAATAGAGCCTGTAACCCTTTCCCAAAAAGGTTTTATATATTTATACGTTTACTTACATTTCTTCCACATTTTTTAAGAGATAGAATTGTATTATCTCTAAACAAAAGTAAAGGGATTATGTAGTGGAAACAATTGACAGCGTCTGTACGTATTGTGGTACAGGTTGTGAAGTTAGTGCCGATGTAGAAGATAACAAAATTATAGCAATGAACTCGAAAAAAGAGGCAAAAGTTAGCCGTGGTCGTCTTTGTGTTAAAGGAAAGTATGGTTACGACTTTTTAACTCACTCAAATAAGATTACACAAAGTCGTATTAGAAAATCTCTACTGACACAATATAGCGCACTACTAAATGAAAAATTTGGCTCTCGCCTAAATGAACTTAAAGAGTTTAATGAAGAGTATTATGAATCTCCATATGATCTATCTTACGATATTGCAGCAGAACTTATAAACGATGTAACAACTCGCTATGACAAAGAGAGTTTTGCTTCCCTTGGTGGTGCGAGGACTAGTTGTGAGAGTAGCTATATCTTTCAAAGGTTTACAAGAACTGTAGTGGGTTCTCCACATGTTGATAACTGTGCTCGTGTTTGTCACTCTCCAAGTTTAAAAGGTATGCGTAAAACAATTGGTGAGGGAGCTGCTACAAATCCATTTGATGATATTTTTGAGACTGAATGTATCGTTGTAATGGGAAGTAATACAACAGAAGCACACCCAATTGTTTCAGATAGAATGCTCAAAGCCGCACATAATGGAGTACCAATCATTACTATTGATGTTCGCGAAATCCAACTAAGTAAACATGCAAAACTTCACCTTAGCATTCCATTTGAGGCGAATCTAATGGTTCTAAATATGATGGCATGGGTTATTCTAGAAGAGAGCCTTTATAACAAAAAGTTTTTAGAAGAGCGGACAGTTGGCTTTGAAGAGTTTAAACTATCAATTTTAAATGACAAATATGCAAACCCAGATTTCTTTAAACAGATAAAAGGTTATGAGCATTTAAGCAAAAAGATACGTCTTGCAGCTCGTACTTATGCTACAAAAAAATCTATGTTTTTCTGGGGTCTAGGAATTACTGAGCATCTAGATGGGAGTTACGCTGTAATGGCAATAACTCACTTAGCACTTTTAACTGGAAACATTGGTAAAAGCGGAGCAGCACTTATGCCTCTTCGTGGTCAAAACAATGTTCAAGGTACTTGTGACATGGGAATGTTACCTTACTATAATCCAGATTATCAGCCACCTAAAAAAGTGGGTCTTATGACACCTGATTTGGTTGAAGAGATGCTAAAAGGTAATATTAAAGCGCTTTATAACATGGGTGAAGATTTAGCTCACATACATCCAAATCAAGAAAAAATGCAACGTGCACTCGATAATTTAGAACTAATTATTGTAAATGAGATTATGGAAAATGAGATAACTGGTTATGCAGATATTATCTTTGGTGTTAAAAGTGCATATGAAAAGACTGGAATCTATATTAACGCTGAAAGACGTCTACACCTTTCTCAGCCATTAGTAGAATCTCCTCTTCCTGATGATTGGCAAGTTTTATGTGAAATTGGAAACCGTCTTGGCGGTGAGTTATACTTTGAGACATCAAAAGATGTTTGGGAAGATGTAAGACATGACGCACCAAATAGATTTAGTGGCGCAAGTTATGAAAAGCTAGAAAAGAATAGGCTTTCAGGTATGCAGTGGCCAGTAAAAGAAGAAGGTACACCAATTCTTCATACAGAAGACTTTAGAACAAAAGATGGACTAGGACGTTTTTCGTACAACAGTTACAGGCTTCGTGGTCAAATTGAAGAGTTAATAAATGCTGGTAGACATGATGGATTTTATCTAACTACTGGACGAGTAATTTCTCAGTACAATAACTCAGCACAGACTAAAACAGTACAAAGACTAAGCAAAAGATACAATGAAGATATTTTACTCGTAAATGAAGAAGATGCTAAAAAATTCACATCAACCCATCTAATTTTAAAAAGTGAATATGGACAGAGTGCTCCACTAAAATTTAAAGCCAGTAAAAAAATTGAAAAAGGGACACTCTTTAGTACATTTCACTTTGCAAAGAGTAAGATAAACTTCCTTTTTGGCGATGAGCATGATGAACTTATAAAAACTGCTAGATTTAAGTCAGTTAAAGTCTATGCACATGAGCAGAGCTAAAGGAAATATCGCCGAAGAAAAAGCTGTAAGTATATTAGAATCTTTAGGTTTTACAATAAAGAGTAGAAATTTTTATAGTAGATTCGGAGAGCTAGACATCATCGTCCAAAAAGATGGTGTCACCCATTTTATTGAAGTAAAAAGCTCAATTAGTTATGAACCACTTGAAAATATAACACCAACAAAAATAAGACGTCTGCTTAAAACAATAGACTACTACATTTTAAAAAACAGTATCACCTCAGCATGGCAGTTAGACGCTTTTGTTTTTAGGGGACAAGAGTATGAGATTATTGAAAATATAACTCTATTTTAAATTTATTGAGATATATCCACAAATGTACCACATGTCAGATTCTTTAAATGATATGGATTTAATTCAATCTCTAAACCTCTACGTCCAGCACTTATATAAATTGTCGAAAAATTCTCAGCAGAGCTATCTATTATAGTTTTAAGTTTTTTCTTTTGACCAAGTGGACTCACTCCACCTAAAACATAACCAGTGGAACGTTCAACATCTAAAGCATCTGCCATACTTGCTCTCTTAGCACCAACACTCTTTGCAATAAGTTTCATACTTAACATTGACGATACAGGAAGAACCGCTACAACAAGTAAATTACTCTCAACACTTACAATAAGTGTTTTAAATACTCTACTCTCATGCACTCCCATTTTATTTGCTGCTTCTAACCCATAAGATTGATTCTGAGAGTCATGAATATACTCGTGTAATGTATAATCAACTTTAGCTTTTTTTAAAACGTTAATAGCAGGTGTCATCTAAATTCAAAATTCTATTAATAAAGTTTTACAGTACATTATAAGCATCTTTAGTATCTAATGGTAGTGAAAAATAAAACCCTTGTGAATAATCTATACCTAATGATTTAACTACATCAAAAATCTCTTTCGAGCTAACAAATTCAGCAATTGTCTTTATCCCCATCTTTTTAGTAAAAGATATTATTGCTTTAACTATTTCAAGAGATGATTCATCAGTTGGTAATCTAGAAATTAGGCTACCATCTATTTTAAGATAGTCAGCTTTTAAATCCATCAAATATTTAAAGTTAGAGTAACCAGTTCCAAAATCATCAATAGCAATTTTACACCCTAAGCTCTTCATATTCGCAAGAAATACTTTTACCAAATCAAGATCTTTCATCTCTTCTGTTTCAGTTATCTCTAAAACTATACGCTCTGCAACTTCTCTATCGTTAAACAGTTCAGAAAGAAATACTGAGGTAGTAGGTTCAATAATGTCCTCATAACTTATATTAAAAGAAATCTCACATTTAGGTAAACGATCCATAATACTTAAAGTTGTCTGCATAACTGAACGAGTCATAGAGGTATAAACACCTATCTGTTTAGCAATATCTAAAAAAAGTCCTGGAGATAAAATTTCACCATTCTCATCTTTTATGCGAACTAGTGCCTCGAATTTTTCGCACTTCAAAGTCTCATTATTAATAATTGGCTGATAATGTACTGGAATATCATTATTAAAGATAGCATGATTTAATAACCTACTAATATAAAAGTTTCTTTCTATCTGCTTTTTCATATTGAGTTCATTATTAAAAAGTTGAAATATTTTCTTATTCTTTTTAGCATATTGCAGAGCAATATCTGCATACTGATATACATTTTCATCTGAACCAGTTGCCATACCGGCAATTGCTTGCGTATAAATCTGCGTATTACCAATAGCTTTTGGCCATGTTTTAAACTTATCTAAAAAATTTAATACACACTTTTCTATCTCATCTTCAGTAAATTCATCTCTAAACATCATTACGAAAATATCAATAGGAAGACGATAAGAGGAGAAAGTACAATCTGATTCTGTAGAAAAAGATAGTAACTCTTTGCTAATTTCTATTAATAATTCATCACCTGTCTCATGACCATAAAAATCATTAAAATGGTGAAATGATGCAATATCCAGTAAGACAATTGATTTTCTTTTTCCATTCTTTATATCTTGCATAAAAGCTGTTCTGCTACGCAAAGTAGTAATATCATCAATTTTAGTCTGCTCAATGATATGCTCTTTTATATACACATCAGTAATATCATGGCGAATACCTAGGTACTCTTTAATCTCTTTGTTTTTATCTAAAATAGGGATTATAGTAGCACTAACATAGTAAGAGCTTCCATCTTTTGCTCTATTTTTTATAACACCTTTCCAGATTTCTTTTCTATTAAGAGTTTTCCACATATCTTCAAATAAAGACGATGGCATATCAGGATGACGAATTATTTTATGGGTTCTTCCAATCAACTCTTCAGATGAATATTTAGATAAACGACAAAACTCATCATTAACATAAGTAATGATTCCATTTGCATCAGTTTTAGAAAAAATACTACTTTCATCAACTGCTAACTTATACTGTGTAAGTAAATTTTCTACTGCAAAATGTTCATCGTATGTAACTTGCATTTATTACTCCCTGTCTCCTACAAGTTCTTAAACAACTACTGTAGGATTTAAAATAGCTTTTAAATGCTCCCAGAATCTTTTTATTCAAATAAAAACTTATTTTAAAAATTATGACATTGTATCTTTTTTCAAATTCATTAAAAATCAAAATCTTAGACTAATTAGTCAACTAAGCCTAATTTTTCTATTCATAAGAAGTCTAATATCCTTTATTAATCAAAATTTTTCAAGTCTATTTTTTCTATATCTCCAATCTGGCATATGTGTGTCTAAATAGTTATAAAATTTTTTACTATGGTTTGCATGAAGTAGATGAGTTAGTTCATGAAACACTACATACTCTATACAAATTGATGGCTTTTTAATAAGTTCACTATTTAAATTTATATATCCTTTTGAAGGGTTACACGAGCCCCACCTTGTTTTCATTTGCCTAATTCGCACATTTGAAATGTCACGATTAATGATTTTTGCATACTTAGCAATAACTTTATCAAAATAATTTTTAGCTTTTTTCCTATACCAATTCTCTAAAAGACTCTTTTTTTTCTCTAAATTAGTTTTATCTTTAACAAAAAGTTGTATATAACCACGTTGTAGTTTTACATTTTCAAGCTCATCTTCTATCACTTTAAGTCTATAATTCTTTCCCAAATACTTACAATTTTCACCACTTACGTACTCTTTTATATAAACTCTATTATTTGCTTTAAAAAACTCTCTTTTTTTACTAATCCACTCTTCTCTTTTTTTTAAAATATATTCAACGTGATCTTGCGTAACAAGCAAAGGAATCGTTAAAATTACTTCACCTGTAGGTTTAACTTTTAGTGTTATATTTTTAATATCCTTTTTAACAACCTTAACATCGCTATGCATAATTGTTAATTCCAATACTTCTAATTCTTCCTACTATGTCATCAATATTTTCAAACTTAATATTGTATTCATCTTCTACAGCCCACAAAATATCCTGAATATCGCTACTTGTCTCATTAGTAACTACACTGTTATTTACCCAATCTGGTTTTTTAGCTACCTCATTAAAAATAGCGCTAAACTCAGAAGATATACGTTCAAGTAAATCTTTTGAATTATCTCTTAATAAAATATCAAACTCATCTATCATATTGTCATAAATAGAGCACGCACACCTATTATTTTGTATCTCTTTTGGACATGTTTTAACTAAAGGTTCATTTAAAAGTATATTACGAATATCTTGTGCATTTTTCAATTTTTGTTCATCAGAAAGTCTTCCATCACGGTATTGCTCTAGTATCTCTTTTATTCTTAACGATAATTTCTCATAATATGCTGGATTTGATTCTTTTCTTTCTGTAATAGTTGCACTAGATGCACTTAAAATTGCGTCCGCACGTGCATTATCTCCAACTAATCTCTCAATTTCTGCATCAAAATCCTCATCAAAAATATTAACAAGTTTAGTAAGTGCATTTGGTTCATCAGCGCTTATAAAAGTATCTAGTAATTTTTGCATCTGCTTTTCATATTTTCCAAAATCAACTATTTCATGATATCGTATTTTAATACTTACACGGAGCTTGCTATAAAACTTCATTTTTTGTTTATAGTTTTCTACCTCAATTTCACTAAATATTTCATCTATTTTATCACTAGATAATGCAAGCTTTAAAGCTCTTGCATAATTTAAGAGATACTCATAAAATATTTTTCTTATCTTTTCATCTTCTAAAAACAGCTCATAACTCTCAGCATCTTGTCTATTTTTTACATCTTTAAACAGCTCTTCTAAATGTGAATAAAATGTTCTTACTTTCGCTATTTCCTCTTTTATGTCTATAACAGTCGCTATTAAATCCTCTTCATCGAAACCATCAAGCGAACTATATGAACTAAGAGCAGTGTCAAGATTACCAAGCAGACCACGATAATCAATAATAAATCCGAAATCTTTACCATCATACAGTCTGTTCACTCTAGCGATTGCTTGAAGAAGATTATGCTCTTTTAACTCTTTATCGATATAGAGTACAGAAGCCTTAGGGGCATCAAAACCAGTTAAAAGTTTACTAACAACAATCAGAAGTTCAATCTCATCACCTTCAACAAACTCATCTTTAACTTTATCTAAATAGCTCTCTTCATCCCCATAATGTTTAATTATTTTTGTCCACTCTTCATTAATAAAGCTCTTATTATCATCGTCAATATTTTCAACTCCCTCTTTGCTATCTGGTGCAGAGATTACAAATGCCGTTTTTATCTCTCCTAGTTCACTAAAAAGTTTATGGTATTTAATTGCCTCGTATTTGCTATTAGTTGCAAGCATCGCTTTAAATCCTGTGCCTTGAAAAGTACTCGTGTAATGTCTATTAATATCATCCATAATCATTTCAAGTCGCCGCTCACTTGATGCAATACGCTGAAACCTAGCCCACTTCTTTTTTAAATCTAGTTTCTGTTCATCATTTAAATTCCTAGCTAAAACTTCAAAACGTCTATCTAAACCTTTTTCATCATTAATCCATTGATCAACTAATCTTCCCTCATAAAGAAGCGGTAGTACTGCACCATCTTTAACAGCTTGATTTATTGGATATTTATGAATTAATCCACCAAATTTAGCAATAGAACTTTTATCTTTTTTAAAAAGTGGTGTTCCCGTAAAACCTAAATAACAACTATGTGGAAAGACTTTATTCATTGCTCTATTTAAATTACCACTTTGAGTACGGTGAGATTCATCAACCAAAATAAAAATATTTGGCTCATTTGGCATCTTTTTCTCTTTAACAACGGTTTCAAATTTATTTATAAGTGTTGTAATGATGCTTTTACCATCTCTTAAAAGCTTAAGTAGATGCTTACCATTGTTTGCTTTTTCAGCCTCTAAATCACCATGTTTAAATGTTCTGTGAATCTGCTTATCTAAATCTTTTCTATCTGTAACAACAACTATTTTTGCATCAAATATCTCTTTTTTTATAACACGTGTTAGCATCACCATAGTAAGAGATTTCCCACTTCCTTGTGTATGCCAAATAAGCCCACCTGCCCTTCGTCCTGTGCGATCTAGTTTATCTGTCTTTTTCATAATCTCTTTAATCGCAAAATACTGCTGATAACGTGCTATCTTTTTTACTCTGTTATCAAAAACAATATATGACTGAAGTAGCTCACATACTCTCTCTTTCTCAAAAAGTGAATAGATACTAGAATCTAATTTACTAGGAGTCCTTTGTGAAATTATTTTACTTAACTTAGTACTAACATCCTCTTTCCAAAAAGAGTAAAACTTTTTAGGTGTTCCAGTCGTAGCGTAAAGTGGTGAGTGATTATTGCCAGATAGTGTAATCTGAACAAATTTAAAGAGTTGAGAAATCTCCTCTTTTCTTTGATTACGAATCATTTGATAAATACCCTGACTTACATCTATAATCGCACTTTTGAGTTCTATTACTCCAAATGGAATGCCATTTATGAACAGTACCAAATCAGGACGTCTATATTTTTTATGCTCATTTTGTGTCACTCTTGAAACACTAAACTCTTCAGTAACATGAAAAAGATTATTATGAGGGTTTTTAAAATCTATATACTTTAGAGAAAAACTTTTTTTAATACCGCCTTGTAACTCTTCTTGATATGTTTTTCCAAGTAGAAGCAAATCACTTATTTTAGAATTTGCAACCATTAAGCCCTCATTTAATGGGGCATCTAAATCATCAACTGCACGTGAAATATTTTTTGATGAAAATGGGTAGGTGATTCCTTTATACTCAAAACTATTTAACTTTTGAAGCTGTTTGAGTAAAATATCTTTTAAAATTACTTCACTTAGTTTTGCACTTCTATAAGTTACATTTTCTTTTTGGCTAATGAAAATATAACCCATAGACTTTAATAACTCTATAGTATTTACTTGTAGCTGTTTTTCATCTATTTTAGGAATGTCGCTCGTCATGTTATATCTTCATTTAGCAAGATTTAGAAACTACTTAATAGTTTATTTTTAAGTTATAAATATAACAAATATTTATGAGATATTCTTTCATAAATTTACTTTTAATCTCATTAATTTTCTAAAATCTTTCAATAAATTTTATTCAGATTGTAGTACAATTAATAAAATTAAAATAATAAAAATAGTTTTTACATAATTTATATTTAAGTATAATTTCTATAATATTTTACCTGAGTTTAAAATTACTCCTCAAAGGATATAGGTTTGAAAAAAATACTTTCATTGTTGTTTGTGTTAATAACATTAGGTGCTTCTGCTCATGCAGGCAATCAAGTTAATGTTTCTGGTAATTGGGTTGGTGTTAACTATGCTAGTCAAGTAACTGGTCCTTCCAAAGTTAAGCTAAATCTTACTCAAGTTGGACAGACTATCACCGGTACATATTGGGCGGCAACTGGTGTTGCAGGAAATGGCAAAGGTTTTATGACAGGAAACAATACTTTCCATATAAATTGGGTAAATACGACAAAAAGTTGTCCAGGAAAATACTCTGATGACTATATAATTAATGGTGATCAAATGACATGGGTATTTACGGGCAAAGACTGCTTAGGTAAAGAGACAGGTCATGGGTACGCAAAAAGAGATTAAAACTCTTTTGACAGGATATTTAAAAAATAGCCTGTCACTTTAAAAATCTACATCTCTTTATCTGCATAAGATGGATTCTCTATATTTTCAAACTTCTTTGACTGTAATGCCTTTGCACCCATAACATCAGCCTCTTTTTCTAAAGCAACATCATCATTAATCCCTATCTTAGATTTCATCTGTCTAATTGGTTTTCTTTCCTGTTTTTGTTGCACTACATACCATGCTTCATGTTGTAGACGTTTATCTTGTCTTGTCTCATTCTCTTTTTTTTGAATTGGTTGTTCTATTTTAGATGTATAGCTATCTGCCATATCTTGAAAGTCTTTTAGTTGCATCGCCATTGGACTACTATTTATTGTCTCTTGCAACTCTTTTTGATCTACTACTTCTTGTCTATTATCTGCAAGTTGCAAAGTAGTATCTTCATTACTCTTATTTTGATAAACACTGCTTGTTTTCGTTTGACTTATGTTTTCTTGATTTTTTTCAGCGTAATCAGCCATTATTATCTCTTTTAGTATTCATAAAATTTTTTATTATTAGCTTATTCATTTAAAGTCTAAACTAATTCATAGTAAGTTTATATACATTTTCATCACTTACAGTCTGATAAGCCTTAATGTCAGTCGGGTCACCTTGATCTGCCAAATTTAAAGTTGCCACTCTAATTTCTAATGAAGATGGTTTAATTGCCACATAAGGATCTATATGATCTTTATAAGTTACTTCTGTTCTGTAAAATATCACTAAACCTTTTTTTAATCTTGTTAAAGCATCTATTTCAGGATCTTTTATACCATATCCTCCACCTTGCGTATTAAATGTATTTGTCATTGGAGCAAGATTATATGAAGCATTTTTACCACCAAGCGTATCGGCGACAAGGTGACCAGCGACAAAAGGTATATGTTCTTTTTTAGAAAGTGCCGTTTCAAGTGCCCGTGGTTCAGCCTTTTCACCAGATTTTAAAGCACCTAAAAACCCTGTTTTAATCTCAGAGCGTACACCCGCACTATTTTCAACACCAGTACTTCTAGGAGATGAACTTCTAATTACAGCTTCTGTTGGTCCAACACCTTGTCCTGCAACAGTAGCTAAATGTATTTCAATCTCCGCTTTTAGAGCAATTTTCATTCTATGCATCAAAGATTCTTTATTATTAATACCCTTTACTATCTTGTCATGCAAAGGAATAAGCCAATGAAATATATTAAGAATTTTTTGATTATTTATGCCTGATTGAACATAAGGCTCTACATACTCTTTTAACTTATTATATTTTGACAACTCTTTCAATGTTGGATATTTTTTTGATACACCAACTATAGCTTCTGTGTATAAAGGATATTCAATTCTCTGAAATATATCTGGTTGAGTAATTACATTAATACTCTCTTCTATAGAAGCATAATCTACCCCTTGCCCGCCAACTCTCTTACCAGCTTCCGCCTCTGTCCATAAACTACTTTCTGGATTATCTATTAATTCTATTGCACGATCTAATTCAGCCACAATAGCAGGGTTATCTTCGAACACTATCTTACTAGCTTTAAGACGTTTTGAAAAATAACCAAGATTTTCATCGTCTGGGTTTAGTTCTGCTGCTATTAAATTAGAAGAGTAAAACTCAAGTGTATCACTATATTCACCATCTTCATCTTCTGGATCAACTTCTGCTGGTATATTAATTATCATTCTTTGAATAGATTTTGCAGTATTACTATTAAAAATTAAAGATTCATTAGTCGCATTTAATTGTAGTGCTTTACTTCCCATAACATCTGCCTCTTTCTCTAAAGCAACATCATCGTTAATCCCTACCTTGCCTTTCATCTGTTTAGTTGGTTTTACTCTTCCTTGCTTTTGTTGTACTACATGCCACGCTTCATGTGGTAGATGTTTCTCTTGTCCTGAACCTAAGTGAATGTCTGTTCCTTGTGCGTAGGCGTGTGCGTTTAGTTGGGCTGGTTTTGTTGAGTTATAATGTACTTTTACATCGTCCATCGCGTAACCTGAAATATTTTCTATTCCTGATTTTAGGTTGTCTGGTAAGCCTGTATTATTCTCTTTTTTTTGAATTGGTTGTTGTTTTTGAGATATATAGTTATTTGCCATATCTTGCAATTGAATGGCTTTGTCATGAGGTC